>Ga0154020_10011634_pt1 | contig 10030 bp, 7 predicted proteins | sample Klosneuvirus_201_FD_109709 | JGI IMG/M metagenome (GOLD analysis project Ga0154020, IMG submission 109709) | Active sludge microbial communities from wastewater, Klosterneuburg, Austria - Klosneuvirus_20160825_MG | ecosystem: Engineered > WWTP > Aerobic digester > Activated sludge | place... | reverse complement strand
GTTATTTGGATGTAATTTCCTGACAGAACGTGCCGTATCCATTGCGCTGTTACCACCTCCAATGACAACGGTAACTGAAGAAGGTTTTAGTATGTTTTTGTTCTCGTTGAAAGTTCGAAGAAAATGAATAGCATCTATTCTATTTTCTTTTGGTACATGTTTTTCAATTATGTCAAGTTTTTTTGCTTGTTGCAAACCTATTGCAACAATAATGGCATCGTAATCAGAAGTTAATTTATGAAGCGAAATGTTTTCCCCGATTATGGTATTAAATTTGAATTCAACACCCATTTCTTTTAATTGCATGGCTTCAAATTCAAAACCATTTTTATCCATTCTGAAACTTGGAATGGCATGAGTTATCATTCCTCCCGGTTTACTGTCTTTTTCAAAAATTGTAATAGTATAACCTTGCTGAGCTAAATCGTAAGCGGCACTTAATCCCGCAGGTCCGGCACCAACAACCGCCACTTTTTTGTTTTTATGAGCTGAATTTTTTGCTCTGCTGATTGGTGCTGAAAAATCGTAAAAGAATTCGTCAAGGGAAGAAACTGTTTTCTTTAGTAATTTAATTGGTATGGCATTTTCTCTTTCTGAAAATAATTCACAGGGTCTGTGACAAACGTCTCCGCAAGTTCTTGCAAATAGCATTTTGTCCCGTACAATTTCTACAGCTTCTTTATAATTTCCTTCAAGGATTGAATTAAAAAATCCGTGATTACAAATATTGGCAGGACATAACTGTTCATCGCCGGGAATTGAATTTTCGGCCATAATTTTTGCTTTTGCCCTTGATAAATTGTTTTTTGGTGCATAGCAACGTGAACAAGCCAGTGATTTGTCTTCGTGATTAGCACAAGTGTTGCATTTATCAGGATCAACTGTAATCACCATTTTTTTGTTTATCTTTTCTTTGAAATCCGGCAAAAATATACAAGGCGCTTTGGATACAATAACTGAAACTCCTTTGTGTGCTAATGCCTTTTCAACTTTTTCGTAACTGTCGTGAATACTAAAAGGATTGATTGTTTCCACCACTTCAATACCTAAGCCTTTTAGTAATGGTGGAATGTCAATTTCTTTATATTTGCTTTGATGTGAGGCCCCGGGGTGCTCTTGATGTCCGGTCATTCCTATTGTCCGGTTATCAAAAATAATAACTAAAATATTTGCGCGTGTATATACAGCATTAACCAGAGATGATAAGCCTGAATGGAAAAAAGTGCCATCACCCAAAAGTGCAACTACTTTCTTTTCTTTTTCTGAATCGTGAAAAGATTCATAAAGTCCTTGTGCCATTGAAATACTCATACCCATATGATTGATGGTGTCAATCATTTTCAATGGAGGAAGTGCGCCTAGGCCAAAACAGCCAATATCACCGCACATTATTAATTCGCTTTGTTCTCTAGGAATAGCAAGTTTAAGTAAATAAAAAGTTGCACGATGCGGACAGCCTGCACAGAGAGCAGGAGGTCGTGGAGGAAGTTGTGTCAAGTATTTATCCGGATTATCTAACGGTACATTTTTGGAAGTAGAAAAATCAATTTGAGTAAAATCTTCAAGTACTTTAGAAATTAAATCAATTGAAAATTCTCCGGTAGGAACTAAAAGCGAAAAGCCTTTACCGTTAATTGTAACTTTAAGGTTATTTTTCTGAGCTATGTTTCTAACATTGTTCTCTATAAATGGATCCAATTCTTCCAAAATTAATACCCGGTCATAATCTTTTGATAGAAATCCGAGAACTTCCTTTTCAGGAAAGGGATAAATTAATCCTATATCGAGGATGTCAATTTTGTCTTCAATATGATTTTGTGCTAAAACTTCCCGAACATAGGAAATAGCAACTCCACTGCTAATTATTCCGAGTGTAGAATTATTACTGCCGGCAAATAATTTTGTGTTGGTATCATGAAGTGATAATACAGAATCAGAATGCAATTTATCTAATAATTTAGTATGTGCAGAAGCCGTTCTGGCCGGAATATTAATATGCTCTGGTAGTCTTTCGAATGAAGCCTTTCTGGTTTTGTTTTGAATTGGCCCGTATGTTATTGCGCCGCGCGTATGCGACACTCGGGTGGTTGTACGGACAATTACGGGAAGTTTAATTTTTTCTGAAAGAGAAAACGCTTGCTTCACCATTTCGTAGGCATCTTGCGGAGTGGCCGGATTAAATACAGGAACAGAAGCCATTGGTCCCCAGTAACGCGAATCTTGTTCGTTGGAACTTGAGTGACAACCCGGATCGTCACATACAATAATAACTAATGGCCCTCCGATTGTTTGGTAGGTCACCGACATTAATGGATCGCTGGCAACGTTCATTCCAACATTTTTCATCACACACATAGCACTTTTGTTACCAATAGAATAAGCGATCGCTTTTTCCATTGCAATTTTTTCGTTTATGCTATATTCAAAATAAACAGGATTAGAAGTAAGTTGTGGGTATTTTTCTTTATGAGATGTATTATGCTGGAAATTGCAAATATGATTAAAAATTTCAGAAATTTCAGTAGATGGAGTTCCCGGGTAAGAAAACACACCATTCACGCCGGCTTCAACAGCCGCACGCACAATCCCTTCGTTACCCATTACACAAGTTTTGTAGGGTTCATTTCTGGAGGTAATAATATTTATTGTGCGATTTAGCATTTTAAATAATGTTATTTTGAGTTAATTTTTTTATTTCTTCAGATGAAATACCAGCCTGATTGTAAATTTTTTGGTTATCGCTTCCTAATCTTGGTGCGCACGGCAGCGTGTAATTATTTTCTTTCAGAAAAACTGTATCCGATGCAGGAGGGAAGAGGGAAACAGATTTACCGTCGGGCATTATAGATTTGATCATTTCCTCTGAAATGAAGTTTAAAGAAGCTACATTTTTAATATCATTAACAGGTGCAACAGAAAGGTTAATACTTTTGCAGACAGTAATAAATTCATTTGTTGTAAAAGAAGAAGAAATAGATTCAATTTCTTTATAGATATTGTCTTTTTCTTTCATTCTTCCTGCATTAGTTTTGCGTGATTCACTTGAAAGCTTTTCGAATCTTTTTAAGGATGTAAATTTTGTCCATTGAATATCATTGCCTATTGCCAGATAAACCATTCCATCTTTCGTTGGATAAACGTTACAAGGGATGAAGCTTCTGTGTTCGTTACCGCTTCTTTTAAATAATTCACTGTCATTATTTACAAAATTCAATTGAGGCAAAGCTGTAATTAACCAACTGCCCGCGCATTGTGCCATTGAAACATGAATTTCCTTTCCTTTACCAGTGCTATGTTTTTCAAGCATAGCTAATACAACCTGTGTAAAAGCTTCATCGCCGGCCTTTAAATCAATAATTGGAATACCGCAAGGAACAGGTTTACCATCTGTTTCACCTGTAAGATAAGTATAACCCATAAGGGCTTGTAATGCTGGATCGTAACCGGCAGCTTCAGGATAAGCAGGGCCCATTGCAGAAATTGAACACCAAATAATGTCGGGATTCGCTTTTTTTAATGTTTCATAATCAATTCCTAATTGCTTATATCTCTTAGGAAGTGTATTGCACATGAATACATCTGCCTTTAATTCTTTTATTAGTTTAAGCAATAATTCCTGTCCTTCTTTCTTTTTAAGATTGATTGTAATTGCTTCTTTTCCAACGTTGGGTGCGATATAGTACGAATGCAAATCATGATAACCTAAATCAGCGCCTATATAACGGTTAGGATCACCCGCATTTCCTCCTCCTTCTTCGGCCGGCGTTTCAATTCGTATAACACGCCAACCCATATGCACCATTCGTTGCGTTGCAAAAGGAAGCGCCAATGCTTGTTCAAGACTGAATATTGTAAGTGGCTTATTCATTAAAAGAAAATTGGTTCTTTAAATTCACCATACACATCTTTCATAGCTTTTACTATTTCACCCACCGTGCAATATTCTTTTACAGCAGCTATTATGGCTGGCATAAGATTTTTATTGTCTTGAGCGTCTTTTTTTACTGCATCAAGACATGTTTTTACTTTCTCGTTATTGCGTTTTGCTTTAATCTTTTTAATTTTATCAACCTGTGCATCTGCGGCTTTCTGATTGTAAGGGTGAAACTCAACATCTTTAGCGTCTTCTTTTCGGGTGTAAATATTCACACCTACTTTTGGAACTTTGCCGTTTTGCATACCCATTTCCCTCTCATAAGCTTGTTTGGAAACAGATTCCTGTATTTTACCCGTGGCCACAGCGTTCACAATTCCATCCCACTTATCTACCGTTTTCATTTCTTCTTTTATTTCTTTTTCAAAACGGTCGGTGAGGGCTTCAACATAATAAGAACCCCCCAAAGGATCTACCGTATCGCAAATTCCCATTTCGTGAATCATGATTTGCATAGTACGAAGTGAAATTTCTGCCGAATGCTCGGTTGGAATTGTATACGCTTCGTCGTAACTACACAAAGCCATAGTTTGTGTGCCTGATAATGCACTTATTAAAGCATAATATGCACTTCTTACAATATTATTTTCAGGTTGCTCTTTTGTTAGACCACCACCACCACCACCGGCAATCATACGCAGCCAACATGATGAATCTTTTTTAGCCCCGTAATCTTCTCTGATAATCTTGGCCCATAATCTTCTGCCACCTCTGAATTTAGCAATCTGTTCGAACAAGTTACCATATATATCGAAATTGAATGATAAACGTGACGCAAAATCATCAATGGTAATTCCTCTTTCCAATGCACCATCGGTATAGGCTTTTGCTATACAAAATGCGTAAGCCATTTCCTGAATTGGGTTAGCGCCACTTTCACGGATATGGTATCCGCAAACACTCACCGGACTATATTTAGGAACATGTTTTGCGCAATATTCAATTGTGTCTACAACAAGTTTTACCGATTTATCTACCGGAAAAATCCAGGTGCCACGCCCAATAAATTCTTTTAAAATATCATTTTGAGCGGTCCCTCGTAGATTAGAAATATCATAACCGTTTTTTTCTGCCATGGCGATGTACATGGCTATAGCGATGATAGCAGTTCCGTTAATAGTTAAAGAAACCGTTATTTTGTCCAGATCAATATTTTTAAAAGCTATTTCAAAATCATCTAAAGTATCCACCGCCATTCCAACTCTGCCAACTTCTCCGAAAGCTCTTGGGTCATCTGAATCTAATCCGCATTGTGTTGGTAAATCAAAAGCAACGTTTAATCCCGATTGTCCGTTTTTGATTAAAAAATGAAAACGCTCATTAGTTTCTTCAGGTGAGGCAAAACCTGCATACTGCCGGATTGTAAAAGGCTTGTTACGGTACATAGTAGGGTGAATACCTCTTGTGAAAGGATATTCACCCGGCATCTCATGATGTGTACTACAATTTTCAATATCCTCAGCCGTATAAACAGGATCCACTTCAATTCCTGATTCAATATATACTGGTTTAACGTTTAAATCTTTGGCTGTTTTTTTTGCCGGGGATTTTGTGGTTTTATTACTCATGGTGCTTGTTTATTCAATTAATGATTATGCATTTACTTTTATGGAATTAAAATAAGCAACTACATCGCTTACCTTACTGCCTGTGGCAAATGCCTCGGAGGCTCCGATTTTTCTTAATTCACTAATGTCTTTCGTAGGAATATTTCCTCCAACAAACCAAGGAATAGTCAGTTTTCGTTTATCCATTTCTTCTTTCATTTTTTTTGCCAGAACAAGATGCGTGCCTGATAAAATAGACATGCCGATTATATCTGCTTTTTTTGCAAGTGCCATATCAACAATTTCTTCAATTGTTTTTCTAAGGCCTGTGTAATGTACCTCATAGCCGGCATCTTTTAAACCATGAGCAAGAACCTTAACGCCAACATCGTGGCCGTCTAATCCGGGTTTACTTAATAATACTTTCATTTTTATTCTTTAGTTTTCGTTACTCATTATAATTACTGAAGCAATTGCTCCTGGTCCACCTATATTGTGAGTTAATCCGCGTTTTGCTTTTTTTACCTGACGTTGGCCGGCACTCCCTCTAAGGTGATTTACTACCTCGGTTACCATGCGTATACCGGTTGCTCCAACAGGGTGTCCGCATGAGAGTAAACCACCACTTACGTTTACAGGTATTTTGCCACCCAATTGTGTTTCTTTTCCTCTAATTAGATCTTTTGCTTCTCCCTGTTTACATAATCCTAAATCTTCGTAGGTAAGTAGTTCTACAATCGAAAAACAATCGTGCACTTCAATTAGATCAATTTCTTCTATCGGATTTGTGATCCCAGCTTGTTTATATGCCATTTTTGCGGCAGTTCGTGTTGCTTCGAAAGACAGGAAATCATGATTAGGATCGAAAAAAGGCATATCCCAACCGGTTGAAATGGATAGTCCGACACCTTTTATATAAACCGGATTATGTTTTTTCTTATCCACATCTTCGGCTCTCACCAAAATCACACAGGCCGCTCCGTCTGTCGTTGGGCAACTGTCCATAACGGTTAGCGGATCTGCTACCATTTGTGAATTTAAAACTTCCTCAATTGAACAGGCTTTACGGTGGTGAGCCTTGTCGTTCATGGCACCATGAAAATGATTTTTAACGGAAACAGCGGCAATATCTTCTTTTGTTAAGCCGTACTCATGCATAATACGTTTGGCGTAAATTGAAAAAGTACCGGCAGCGGTAAACCCTTTTTGAAGAAATGGATGCCCGTATTCTACCATCATCTTCACTATGCTATCTTGTGGTTGTCTATCACGCAATTTTTCAACTCCAAGAGCCATTGCTACATCACATTCACCGGCACGTAGTGAGTTTACTGCATTACGGATTGCATCTGCTCCAGAAGCGCAAAAATTAGATACACGGGTTACCGGAATATTGTATAAAGAAAGTGGTTCGCATAAATCCATTCCGCTGCGGCCTTTATATACACCAATTTCAGGAAATGCAGTTGATAACCATGCAGCACCAACATCTTCCATGTCTATTTTTGCATCATTAATTGCTTGAAATGCGGCATCACGAACTAAGTCATCGTAACTCTGATGAAATAATTCACCAAACTTAGTTACACCAATTCCTATTATTGCAATATCTTTCATTATGTGGCAATGGCTTTAAAAAAGTAATTTGGTTTTCCGTCTCCTTCAGTCATTTTTCTTAAAACTAATCTCACTTTTGAACCAATTTTTAAATTATTTTTCTCAGGGTACATTGTGTTAGTTTGTTGAACAGTAATGCGCCCGCCACCATCCAAATCAATAACCGCCATTGTAAGTGGAGGAAACGCTACCGGGAAATAATGCTCGCTTGTAAACGAATATACTTTTCCTTTATCAGACAATTTTATGTTTCTAAATTTTTCACACTTGCATTTTTTGCATCGTGCAGTTTTAATATAATAGGAAGTTCCGCAATTCTCACATTGCATACCTTTCAAATGAATAAATGCTTCTTTTTCCCTGTCATTCATCATTTCAGAAGAAAAGATGTCTTTGGTTTTGTGTTTTACAGAATTGAAATTACCTTCTTTTCGCAGCAAGAGATAATCCTGATAAGAATTAACAGATTGAAAACCTGACAATTTATTTTGTACTATTTTTATTTCAATATTTTCTTGCAACTGAACCTGCAGGATGTTAAAGCCATTTGTATAATCTATCAGAAGATTGTTTATAGATCCGTTTTCCAGTTCATTCACTAATAAGAGCAGGGCATGGGCAGAACCTGTATTTCCTGTTTTTGATGAAATACTATCTCGAGAAAATTGTGTTTCTGAAAATCCTGATTTCATAAATACAGGACCAGCCAATTTACTATAAAGTGAATTAAGTATAATTTTATCTGAACTACCCTGTAACAATTTAATCACTTCCATCATGTTTTTCTTAAATCCTTCTTCACGGCTGTACCTGGAATCTAAACGAATGAAATTATTTTTATAAGTAAACTCTTCTGCGACAAAAGAATTAATAACAAATGTGTTTTTTGTTTCTGCAAAACCGTTTTTGCTACTTATTAAAAGAGCGCAGGAAGCATGTCCGGTATTAGAGAATATTTCTTCCCCAATTCCAGGGAAATCAACATCAGAGGCAACTACCAGAATATTTTTATATTTTCCTGCATTTACCAGATCATTAGCCAGTAGAAGTGCGTCTGTGCCACTTTTGGTGGTATTGATAAAATCCAGACAATAAATTGAAACAGGAATTTCCAGCAAATCTGCCAGGAAAGAAGCATGATAACGATTATGGAATACAGGGGTGGATGTTGCAAAAAACAAGGCATCAATAGTTTCTGTATTGCTGGTTAAACACTCCTTTGATGCCTCGTAAGCAAGAGTAATGATGTCTTCATCGGTATAGCAAATAGTTCTTGATGTATTTTTCCTTCCTTTAGGATGAAGCGTAGTATCATCAATCCTGTAGAAAGGAAATGCAGCACCGTATGATTTAATATAGCTCATAAACCCAATTCTTTCGCAATATTTATTTTTAAAATTTCAGAAGTGCCTCCGCCTATTAAAGTAAATCTGGCATCACGCAGATATCTTTCAATGTTGTAATCTACTGCGTAACCGTAAGAAGCCAGCACGCGGGAAGCTTCATCACAAATGTTATTAGAAATTTCCGATGCATACAATTTAGCAATCATCGCTTCTTTTTGCCGTGGTAAATTTTTATCGCTCAAATGCGCTGCGAACATGAGATAATGTTTGGCCATTTCCAATTGCACCGACATATCTGCAAATTTCATTTGTACTGCCTGAAACTTGCCAATAGGCTTTCCAAACTGTACTCTTGTTTTAGCATATTCCAACGCATCCTCATAGGCAGCTGTGGCAACACCAATAGCTAATGCAGCAGTCATAATTCTTATTTCTGCTAATATTTCTTTCAAGCATTTTGTGCCCTCTCCGATTTTACCCAGTAAATATTTTTTTGGTAGTTTTACTTCATTGAAACCTACTTCGCTCGTAACCGAAGCACGAACACCCATTTTTTCAATGCTTTTACCAACTAAAACACCGGGTAAATTTGCAGGGACAAAAAATATGGATAATTGCTCATGATTATCTGTTCTTGCCAGCACAGTAAAAAAATCAGCAACCGGTGCTGATGTTACCCAGGTTTTTTGTCCGTTTAAAATAAATCCATCATCCGTAACTTTTGCCATGGATTTTATTCCCATTAAATCGCTTCCGGCGTTGGGTTCTGTCATGCAAATGCCACCTATTTTATTTCCTTTTAATGCTTCTGAGAAATAGTTCAATTTGATTTCATCGTTCCCGAACCGGTATAAAAAATAAGTACCCATTAATGACTGCATGGTGCAGGCAGCAGCCAGCGATAATGAACCCCGTGCAATTTCAATCACAGCTAAAGAATAAGATACAATGTCTAATCCTGTACCTCCGTCTTTTTCAGGATAACGCATACCAAAAAATCCTAAGTCACCAGCTTCTTTAAATAATTCTTTTGGAAATATTTTTTCTTCGTCGAGTTTTGCTGCTTGAGGTTTAATGCGCTTATTGGCAAACTCTCTGAAAGTTGCCTGTATTTCTTTTTGTATGTCGTTTAGGTCAAAATTCATTATTCAGGTATTACAGCCATTGCTTCAATTTCAATTACAGCAGGGTGGTCCAATAAATCCACCACGAAAATCATGCTCATGCAAGGGTAATGGTTGCCCATTATTTCTTTCCAGATTTTCCCTATATCTTTACGGGTTGCCAAGTATTGATCTCTGTCTTTGCAGAAACAAGTCATTTTGCAGATGTCATGTGGTTGACCTCCCGCTTTTTTTACAATCGCTACAATATTTTTAAGAGCCTGTTCGAATTGAGGAACTAATTTATCGCTTGCAAATTTTTCTTCAGGCGACCAGCCAACCTGTCCGGCCAGAAAAAGCACTCTTCCTTTATTAGCTAAGATTCCGTTCGAATAGCCTTTAGGTTTAACCCATCCATCTGGTAAAATAATTTCGTGTGCCATATTTATTTTTTAAGTCCGTATATTTTTTCAGCAACTTTTT
>Ga0154020_10011633_pt1 | contig 10030 bp, 6 predicted proteins | sample Klosneuvirus_201_FD_109709 | JGI IMG/M metagenome (GOLD analysis project Ga0154020, IMG submission 109709) | Active sludge microbial communities from wastewater, Klosterneuburg, Austria - Klosneuvirus_20160825_MG | ecosystem: Engineered > WWTP > Aerobic digester > Activated sludge | place... | reverse complement strand
GACCTCTGCCTTGAACCAAGCCTCCACCGCCGGGCCGCGCACCCAGACCTGGCTGGCCGCTTCGGGAACGCGATGCAGCTCGGCGAGCAGATCGATGCGGCTGGGCGCCGTCGCGGGCAGGTGCAGCGTGCGCGGAGCGACCAGGCGATCGCCGACGGCGATTTCGTCACCCCGCCGGAGCACGATCTCGCCGTTCACGTAGGCAAACACGCTGTGGCTGGCGGTCACGCGGACACTGCGGCCGTAGGCCGTGCCGAGCTCGAACAGCGGTTCGCTCACGGCGTGGCGGATCACGCCCTTCACCGGGCGGAAGCGCACGGTGTGGTCACCCTTGTCGAAGCACAGCACCTCGCCCAAGCCCTGCCCTGTGCGCTTGAAATACCCGTCCGTCTCGGCAACGCCGTTCAGCTCCGCGTCGATGTGCTGGCCGATCTCGACCATGCGGGTGCCACGCTCGTCGCGGACGAAGACGTGCTCGCCCGCGTCGACGCTCATCAAGATCACGCGGTGATACCGCACCTTCGACAGATCGAAGTTGCCGTTCTCACCGATGCCGCAGCCCAGGGCGCTGATCAGGGTCGCGACCTCTTGGCTGGAGAGCATCTTGTCGAGGCGCGCGCGCTCCACGTTGAGGATCTTGCCCTTGAGCGGCAAGATGGCCTGAAAGTGCCGGTCCCGGCCCTGCTTGGCGCTACCGCCGGCGCTCTCGCCCTCGACGATGTAGAGCTCGCTCTGCGCAGGGTCCTTGCTCTGGCAGTCGGCCAGCTTGCCCGAGAGCGCGGTCGAGTCGAGCACGCCCTTGCGCACCACCTCGCGCGCCTTGCGCGCTGCCTCGCGCGCGCGGCTGGCCATCACGGCCTTCTCCAGGATCTTGCGGGCGGTGCCCGGGTGCTCTTCGAAGTACCGCCCCACGTGCTCGGCCACCACGTTCTGCACGATGCCCGACACCTCGCTCGAGACCAGCTTGCTCTTGGTCTGCGAGTCGAAGCTGGGGTCGGGGTGCTTGACGTGGATCACGCAGATCACGCCTTCGCGGGCGTCTTCACCGGTGACGCCGCTCTTCACGTCCTTGAGCAGGTTCTGCGCCTGACCGTAGGTGTTCAGCAGCCGCGTGAGCGCGGTGCGGAGCCCGGTCATGTGTGTACCGCCGTCCTTGTTGTGGCCGTTGTTGGTGTAGCAGAGGATCTGCTCCTGATAGGAAGCGGACCACTGGATGGCGAGGTCGACGCTGACCGGCGCCTTGGTGTCTTCACCCTGGACCTCGGCCGAGAAGGCGATCACGTCGTCGTGGATCGGCTCTTTCTTCTGACTCATCAGCGCGACGAACTCTTTGATGCCCCCCTTGAACTCGAAGACCTCGTGCTTGCCCCCACCGCGTTCGTCGGTCAGCTCGATGATCAGCCCCGAGTTCAAGAAGGCCAGCTCACGCAGGCGATTGGCCAGGATGTCGTAGTTGTACTCGGTGCTGGTGAAGATCTCGTGATCCGGCTTGAAGGTGACCTTCGTGCCGTGGCCGTCCGTCTCGCCGATGCGCTCGATGGCGCCCTGGGGCACGCCGCGGCGGTATTCCTGAAAGTAGAGCCCGCCCTGGCGCCGGATCTCGAGCCGCAGCTTCTCGCACACGGCGTTGACGGCGCTGACGCCCACGCCGTGCAGGCCGGCGCTGACCTTGTAGCTCGCGTGGTCGAACTTGCCGCCCGCGTGCAGCACGGTCATCACGACCTCGGCCGCGCTGACGCCGCGTTCGTGCATGTCCACCGGGATGCCGCGACCGTCGTCTTCCACCGTGACCGAGCCGTCGAAGTGGACGCCGATCTTGATGCGGGTGCACTGCCCCGCCAGGTGCTCGTCGACCGAGTTGTCGATCACCTCCCAGACCAGATGGTGGAGCGCAGAGCCGTCGTGGACGTCCCCGATGTACATGCCGGGGCGCTTGCGGACGGCCTCGAGCCCTTCGAGCACCGTGATGTTGCCCGCTTCGTAGTCACCGGGCGGCGGCGCCTGCGACGGAGACGGCGGCGGCGTTTCGGGTGGGTTTTGCGGAGACTCGGTGGTCAAGCAGAGATCCTCGTTTCGGGTTTCGACGCAGGCCACACGAAGCGCGAGAGGCGCGAGGGTGTGGCTGCCGATTTCGGCTAGCAGAGCGGCCGCGAAGAGCTCGCGATCGCCGGGCTGGGAGTGAGATCGGCGGACGCCAAAATGACCTGGCTTTCGTATACCGTTTGTGACGCTGGGCGGCAAGGCGAACGCCCGGGAAATTCCGCTGGATTTCGGCCTTTCAGCGCGCCCGGCGGACGGCCCCGGCGCACACCGCGAAATCGGCGCGATCGGTCGGCGCGACCTCGGGCATCACGAACAGCTCGGGCCGCGGCGTGGTCACGAAAACCTGGCTCGGAACCTCGCGCAACAGCCGGAACACCGCCTCGAAGCGCTCGGCATCCAGCTCGCTCGATACGTCGTCCAGAAGCAGGATGGGGTGCGCCCCGCGCGCCTGCCGGACGCAGTCGAGCTCGGCCACCTTCAGTGCCAGCGAGAGCACGCGCTGCTGCCCCTGCGAGGCGTGCCGGCGCGCCGAACGACCGTCGACCCAGAGCTCGAGATCGTCGCGCTGTGGGCCAAAGCTGGCGCTGCCGCGCCGGACGTCCACCGGGCGCGCCTCGGCGAGCGCGCGACGGAACAGCTCGGGGTCGGGGCTGCCAGCGCTGTGCAAGCGAACGTCGAGGCGAAGCCCGGGCGCGGCCATCCGCTCGAAGCTGGGTCCGAGGGCCTCGGCGATCCGGGCGGCGGTGCGTTCGCGGGTTCGGCAGAGCGCCGCGCCGTGCTCGGCCAAGAGCGTCTCGTAGGCGTCCAGCTCGGGGGCGCGCGGCCCCCGCTCGTCGAGGGCGCGCTGGCGCTCGCGCAGCGCCGTCTGGTAGCGCAGGCGGTGGTCGGCGCTGACCGGCTCGAGGAACAGCGCCACGCGGTCGAGCAGGGTGCGCCGCCCCTGGGCAGGGCCGCTGGCCAGGGCCAGGTCGCCGGGGTGAAACACCACCACCGGCGTCTTCACCGCCCACGCCGAGAGCTTGGCCACGCGCTTGCCGTCGGCGGAGAAGGTGCGGGCCTTCGGCCGAAGCACCGCGCGTTGCTCGCGGCAGAGGCCGCCCTCGGCCACGCGGGCGCCGATCTGGGCGGCTTCGGCGCCGGTCTGGATCACCTCGGCGTTCTTGTCGGCGCGAAAGCTCTTGCTGGTGCAGAGCACGTAGAGCGCCTCGAGCAGGCTGGTCTTGCCGTGCCCGTTGTCACCCGACACCACGTTGAGGCGCGGCGCAGGATCGAGCTCGGCCGCCGTGATGTTGCGGAACGCGCGAATCGCGATCCGCTCGAAGACGAGCTCGGCGGTCACTGGTGCGGGCCGAGAGTCAGATTCTCATCGGCATGATCACGGCGAGGTAGTTCGCCTTGGTGCTCTCGCTGGCGGGCTTGACCACCGCCGGATCGAGCTCGCCGCTGATGCCGAGGATCACTTCGTCCTCGCTGACGGCGCCGAGCACGTCCAGGAAGTAGCGCGCGTTGAAGCCGATGGTCATCGGCCCGCCGTCGTAGTCGATCGGGATCTCGTCGAAGCCCTCGCCGCTCTCGGGGCTCTCGCTCTCGAGTCGGACCTTGCCGGCGTCGAGCGTGAGCTTGACGCCACCGGTGCGATCGCTGGCGGCGAGGTGCACGGCCTTGAGCGAGTCCATGAACGGCAGGCGCGGCACCCGCACGGCCTTCTCGGTGGAGTCGGGAATGACCTGCGAGTACGGGGGAAACTGCGCGTCGACCAGCTTCACGCTGAAGCGGAAGCCCGCCAGCTGGAAGAAGGCATTCGGACCGCTCTGACCGAGCTTGATGGTGCTGGCGTCGGCGGCGTCTTCTGCCTTGCCCAGCTCGGCCCTGGCTTCGTCGCAGAGGCGCTTCAGCTCGAGCACGCCCTTGAGCGGGATCAGCATCGACGCGGACGCCTGCTTGCCGGGAACCTGGATTTCCATCTTGCTCAGGCGATGACCGTCGGTCGAGACCATGCGCACCCGGTCGCCCTCCCACTCGAACAGCGCGCTGTTCAGATGCAGACGAGTCTCGTCGGTCGAAACCGAGAACTGCGTGGCGGCGATCAGCTGCGAGAGCGCTTCCACGTCCAGCGAGTGCATCGGCGTGGCTTCGTCGAGCTGCGGGAGCGCGGGGAATTCGTCCCCCGGGATGCCGTGTACGGTGTAGCGGCGCGCCGCGCCAACCGACCGGATGGTGGTTGCCGAACCCTCGGTGGTGGCGATCGAGATCTGCCCCTCGGGCATCATCTTCACGCGCTCGAAGAGATCACGCGCGCCGACGGCGATGGAGCCGCCCTTGTCGACGCGGGCTTTGATGGTACCGCTGACGGCCAAGTACAGGTCGGTGGCGGCCAGCCGCAGCTGGTCGGGGCCCGACACCTCGAGCAGCACGTTGCCGAGAACCGGCATGGTGCTCTTCTTGTCCGCAACGCCCTGGCAGCGCCCGAGGACGCGCAGGAGATCCTTTTTGCTCACCACGACCTGCATGGTGGGGCCGTCCTAGCTGCGTCCGTGGCAGGGCGCTAGGCGGGACCGCGCGGAATTCGAGGGTTTTCTCTGCCCAGGTTGTCCACAGGGCTGGGTGGGGCTGCGCGAAGCTCCCTCTTCTCTCTCTCTTAAAGAAATAGATTTGAGAAGTAGCCTTGGTAGGCCCTGTGGAGACTGGGGAGAACGCAGCAAGTAGTTTGAATCGTTTGGCAAAGACCATGTGCCCCCTGGGGAGCCATGGATGCAGGGGGATGTAGGACGGTGTGGAGAGATCACGGTGGGTGGCAGATGCCCCAGGCTCGCCCGGAACTCTTCCGCAGGGTTTTCCGGAGGTTTTCCCCACCCTGTGGAGACCGGTGCACCCAGGGGCTGATCAGGCTGCCGGCGCCCGCCTTTTGCGGGGTTTCTCCGGGTGACCCGGCAGGCGGGCTTCGAGCCGCGTCAGCGCATCGATCAGCGTCCGATGGGCAGACTCGTACGTCTTGGGGCCGATCTGATCGGAGGCTCGGGCTTGCTCGAGCGCCACCAGCTCGTCGAGCAAGAGCTTCTTGGCGCGCGCGACGTCGTCCGGGGAGAGCGCGTCGGCGCTGCCTTGGCCTTTGTCACTGCCCAGGCCGATGTACAGGCCGAGGGCACCGAGAGCGATGGCCAGCCCTGCCGCGTACCAGCGCGCCGGGCCGGGCGTGGGGATGCCGGTGAGGCGGATCGAGAGCTCTTTCATCTCGGGCTCACCGGGCTTGAGCTGGCGCCCCGTGACCAGCAGCCGGCGCCCGTCTTCGCGCACCGTGGGCTGCGCCGGGGTCATGCCCGAGACCTCGACGCCCATGCCCTTGGCGGCTTCTGCCATCACCTGCGCCTCGGCCACGTGCGGCGGAAGCGACATCTCGAATTCGACGGTCTCGTCGTGCTGATTGGGAACCTGGAAGCGGAACACCACGTCGTGCTGGCCTGGCCCGAAGGTGCCCATCAGCCGCGCGCCGCGATCCCCCTCGGCGACGAAGCGAGTGTCGCCCATCGACTCTTGGGCCTTGAACCCCTTCCAGCCGCGCGGCAGATCGATCACCAGATCATCGGGCACCCAGGTCACCGCGCCCACGTTGAAGACGCGGAACAGCACCTCGAACTGGAACACGTCGTCGCGCGGCTCGACCATGACGAAGCCGCGCATGCCGACCATGACGCGGCGAATGTCGGTGGCGACCGGGTAGACGTGCAGCACCAGGGCTTGCCCCACGTCGTCACGCAGGCTGAAGGGTGACGAGGCGTATTCTGCAGCCTCGCGCTTCACCGTGAGCCGGTAGCTGATCTTGGCGCCGGTCGCCATGCCGTCGAAGCGCACCTTGCCGTCGGTGCCCGAGATTGCGGTCTTGAACTCGCGAGCGTCGCCTTCCGAGACGCTCTGACGCAGCACCGCCAGCCGCGTGGCCACGCCGGGCAGCGGATTGCCCTGGGCATCGTTGATGCGCGCCTCGATCACGCCGGCGGGCAGCTCGGCCGAGGGCAGGTTCTGGTCGGTGCGCGCCGCAGCGCGCCCGGGGGGCGCCGCCTCGGCCGGGGCAGCAGAGCCCTGCACCGGCGGGTGCCCTGGCGGCATCTGAGCCGATGCGCCCGGTGGCAGGGGCGCCTGCGCCAGCGCGAGCCCGGTCAGCAGAAGGCCCGCGCTCCCCAGGACCAGCGCGCGCTTCACCCCAGCGCCTCTCCGCACTTCTTGCAGAAGCGCGCGTCGGGATCGTTTTCGGTATCGCATTCGGTGCACGTCGGCTTGCCGCTGGCTTCCGGAGCGCGCTCGCTCTCGGTGTCGCCCGCGGTCTCGGTGTCGGAGTCCAGCTCGGTGTCGGCGCCTTCGGGCTCGCTTTCGGGAGGCGCTTGTCGAGGCGGCGGCCGTGCGGCACCACCCAGGCGCCGAGCCAAGAGCTTCTCGACTCGCGCCCGCGCGGGCAGCTCGGCGTCGTTCAGCTCGCGCAGCAGCCGGCGCGCTTCTTCACGATATCGGGTCGAGAGCTCGAGGTAGTCCGCTTCGCCGATCTTGCCGACATTGCGCTCGTATTCGAGATCTTTGAGAGCGCGCAGCACCGAGCGCTTCTTCTCTTCTTCGGCCGACGGCGCCGCCAGCGCCAGGGCCTCGTCCAGGCTGAGCGCCGCGTCGTCCCCCAGGCTCTGTACACTGGCCCAGAGGCTGCCGATGGCGTAGAGCAGCATTCCACCGGCCAGCACCAAGAGCGAAAGCCCGAGCCCCCGGGTGAGCGCCGCGCCGATCACCGCGGCCGCCAGCAAGAGCGGCGTGAAGGGGCGCGCTCGCAGCAAGAGGTCGTTCACGCGGACCGGCACGAACCTCCGGTTACCAGCTTCGGCGCCATGTCGCTATCGTTCCGCGCGGCGGCGGCGGATCGCCACCGCGGCCAGGCCCATGCCGCCGAAGAGCGCCGCCCCGGCCCCGCCCAGAGGCAGATCGCCCCAGGTCGGCGGCGCCCGATGGGTGGGCGGGGGTCGCCCTTCGCGGGCGCTGGCGTAGGCCGTGGACGGGCTCATGCCCAGCCACACCGCGAAGGCGATGGCCGAGAGGCCCGCGGCGGCCGTGCGCACGTAGCCCCAGGCGCCCATCTCGCGCAGGGCCATCTCGGGCCAGAGCGACACCGTGCTGCCGAAGATCAGGACCACCACGCCCAGCCAGATCCAGCTCACCAAAGGGTTCACGTGGAGCTGAAACGAGGCCTTCTTGCTCTCGGGGCTGACCATGCCGACCACCAGATACAGGTCGTCGCGGAAGCTGCGATGCATGGCGACCTCGGTGGTGGGCATCTCGGCCGAGCGCTTGTAGATGAACTTGGCCGGCGACATCACGCCGAGCGAGCGGCCCCCGCGCGTCACCTCGACGTCGGCGAAGACCATCCGCTTGTTCACGTCGACCTCCATGCGCGAGCCCTTGTAGGTCAAGGTGTAGTCCCCGAGCCCCACCTGATCGCCCGGGGCCATGGTGGCCTCTTTGTCGATGCTCCACGCCTTGCCCGTGAAGCCGATGAACATCAGCACGATCCCGAAGTGGACGATGTACCCGCCGTAGCGACGACGGCTCTTGTCGACCAGCCGGATCAGCGAGGCGTACCAGCTCTCGCGGTCGCCCGCCTTGTCGCTCGAACGCTGGCGGGCTGCCACGCCGCGCGCGAACTCTTGCACGATCACGGCCGTGTTGAACGCGGCGAGCGCGATCACCACCATTGGCAAGATCGAGCCCAGTTTCTGCAAGATCGTGCCGACCACGCCCGGGTAGAACTGATCGGTGTGGACCCAGGCCGGGTAGCCCAGGCGGCTGCCGAGTGCCAGGTGCAGCATCAGCATCACGGCTGCCGCCCCCAGTGGTCAGGCGAACGCCCGCTTGAGCGAGGCTTCGCTGGTCTTGCGCCAGCCGAACAGCGGCGCCACGCCCATCAGCAAGAAGAGCAGCACCCCCGCCGGCGCGATCCAGCGGTTGAAGAACGGCGGGCCGACGGTGACGCTCTCTTTGTACAGCCACTCGCTGATCTTCGGCCAGAGCGTGGCCACCGTGACGAAGGTCATGATGCCGACCAACACCCAGTTGTTGAGCACGAAGGCCGCCTCGCGGCTGGCCACTGCCTCGATGCGGCCCTCGGATCGCAGCTCGCGCCAGCGCCAGGCGATCAGCCCGGCGGCGACCGCGATCACGAAGCCCATGTAATAGACGAAGAAGATGCCGATGTTGCTCTGGGCGAAGCTGTGCACGCTGGCGATGAGGCCCGAGCGGGTCAAGAACGTGCCGAAGATGGTGAGCAAGAAGGTCACGCAGATCAGCACCACGTTCCACACCTTGAGCATGTTGCGGCGCTCTTGGATCATGGTGGAGTGCACGTAGGCGCTGGCGGTGAACCAGGGCAAACACGCGGCATTTTCCACCGGATCCCACGCCCAATACCCGCCCCAGCCCAGCTCTTCATAGGCCCAGATCATGCCCAGGGCGTTGCCGATGCTGAGGAACAGCCAGGCGAACAGCATCCACTTGCGCACCGCGATGACCCAGTCGTTGTCGAGCCGGCCGGTGACCAGGGCGGCGATCGCGAACGAGAACGGGACCGCGCAGCCGACGAACCCCAGGTACAGCGCGGGCGGGTGGATCGCCATCCAGTAGTTCTGGAGCAGAGGGTTCAACCCCTCGCCGTCGAGCGATGCCCCCGCCATGCTGGTCGAGAACGGGTTGGCGGCGAACAGCATCAGCACCGCGAAGAACGCCACGATGCTCATCAGCGTGGCAATCACGTAGGGCTGCAGCTGGCGGTAGCGCCCCTTCATCCAGCGCAAGCAGGCCGAGGTGTACCCGGCGAGCAGCGCCGCCCACCACAAGAGCGAGCCGTCTTGCCCGCCCCAGAGCGACGCGAACAGATACGCGGTGGGCATCGACCGGTCGCTGTAACGCGCGACGTAGCGGATGCGGAAGTCATGCGTGATGAAGGCGTAGGCGAGCAGCACCGTGCCCAGGCCGATCAACGCGCAGGTGGCGTACCCGCCGAAGCGCGCGGCGTCGAGCAGGCGCGGTCGCCCGCGGCCCGCGGCGATCGCCACCGCGAAGGTGTAGGCCGCGGCCACGAGGACCGCATAGATGATGCCAGTTCCGAGCTCGGGCAGGGTTTGCCACATGGCGGGGAGCGAAGCGTAACACGCGATTGCGTGTTCAGAAGTGGCGCTAACCTTCGTCCGAGACGATGGTGCCGACGTCGTCGCCCAGGCAGACGCGCTTGATGTTGCCCGGGGACATCTTGAACACGCGGATCGGCAGGCCGTTCTCACGGCAGAGTGCCACGGCCGTCGCGTCCATCACCTTCAGGTTCTCGCTCAGGAAGCGCTCGTAGGCCACCGCCTTGAGCAGCGTGGCGCCCTCGTGGCGGACCGGATCACGGTCGTAGATGCCGTCGACCTTGGTGGCCTTCAGCAGGGCCTCGGCCCGGATCTCCATCGCGCGCAGGGCGGCGGCGGTGTCCGTGGAGAAGTAAGGGTTGCCGGTGCCGGCGGCGAAGATCACGATGTGCCCCCGGTCCAGGTGGCGGATGGCGCGCCGCCGGATGTACGGCTCGGCCACCTGCCGGATCTCGATGGCGGTCATCACGCGCGTGGGGATGCCGCGCCGCTCCAGGGCGTCTTGCAGCGCCAGCGCGTTGATCACCGTCGCCAGCATTCCCATGTAGTCGCTCTGTGCGCGGTCCATGCCCTCGCTGGCGCCCTTCAGCCCGCGAAAGATGTTGCCGCCGCCCACCACCAGCCCGACCTGCACGCCCGAGCCGTGGACCTCGCCCAGCTCGGCCGCGGTGGCCTTGAGCGTCGCGGTGTCGATCCCCGACCCGCCGGTGCCACCCGAGAGCGCCTCGCCGCTCAGCTTGATGATCACCCGGCGGTACTTGAGAGTGGCGGCTGGATTCGTCACGGCGACGAGACCTAGCCGTGCTGCGGCCGCCCTGCAACGCCTGGCACCG
>Ga0154020_10011632_pt1 | contig 10030 bp, 7 predicted proteins | sample Klosneuvirus_201_FD_109709 | JGI IMG/M metagenome (GOLD analysis project Ga0154020, IMG submission 109709) | Active sludge microbial communities from wastewater, Klosterneuburg, Austria - Klosneuvirus_20160825_MG | ecosystem: Engineered > WWTP > Aerobic digester > Activated sludge | place... | reverse complement strand
GGCGGCGTGGATCATGGTCGGCTCGCTCGGGGGTGGCCTCGTGGACGGCGACCAGCTCGCGCTCGACGTCGAGGTCGAGCGACACGCGCACGCCCTCGTGACCACCCAGGCGAGCACCAAGGTCTACCGCGGAGTCGGCGGTGCCCGGACGCGCGCGACCGTGGGCGCTCGCGCAACGCTGGTGCTCGCGCCCGATCCGCTCGTCTGCTTCGGCGGCGCGCGCTGCACCCAGTCGACCGAGATCGACCTCGGCGACGACGCGAGCCTCGTGCTGCTCGACGTGCTCGGTGCGGGCCGGGTGGCGCGCGGAGAGCGCTGGGACTTTCACTCGCTCGACACCTGCCTGCGTGTGCGTCGCGGGGGCGCCCTCGTGCTCGACGACGGACTCGCGCTGCACGCCGCGGACGGCCCGCTGCGTGAGCGCATGGGTCGCTACGATGCGCTCGCGACCCTCCTGCTCCTCGGTCCCGATGCAGGCGTCGACGCTGCGCTGACGAACGTGGTGGCGCGCTCGTGGGGCGCTGCAGAGACCCTCGTCGCCGCAAGTCCCGTCACTGGTGGTGTCCTGATCCGGCTGGCGGCCACCACCATGGCTGCCCTGCTGGCCGACACCCGGACACTCGTGGGTCCGAGCCTCGCCCCCTTCGGCGACCCTTTCCGGCGCCAGCCGAGCAACTGTCGACTTGACAGTTCAAGTGTCGCGTCTTAGTTTCGGGGTGTGAAGCTCGAAGACCTGGCCCGACGCGCCGGCGTGTCCCCACGCACGGTCCGTTACTACATCCAGCGGGGTCTCCTGGCCCCGCCGGAGTTCCGCGGTCCTGACACTCGTTATGGCGAGATCCACCTCGCCAGCCTCCGCGCCCTGCGCACGCTGCAAGAGCAGTTCTGGCCTCTCGAGGCCATCGCCGCGGCACTCGAGGGGCGCTCGCTCGCGGACTTGCTTGCGATCAGCGAAGGCACCCTCAAGCTGCCCGGCCCGACCGCCGTCGCACCAGCCCCCGTCACACCCGCGCCCCTGCCCCACGGCGAGCGCGGCGTTCGCTACGTCCTCGCCGAGGGCGTCGAGCTCTTCGTTCGCGAAGGCGCCGACCCCCACCTCGTCCAACGTCTGCTCGCCACCACCAAGAACAACCCCCCGGGAGGGATCCGATGATCGAGACCAGCTGCCTTTCGACCCGTGAAGGCCACCCCATTCCCCTGCGCGGCGTCGCGGCGGAGGGCGAGGTCGTCGGCGGGCTCGCCCGCGTCCGCGTGCGCCAGCAGTACCGCAACGAGGAGAGCCGCCCCATCGAGGCGATCTACGTGTTCCCCCTCCCCGCGGACGCCACGCTCGTCGGCTTCGTGATGGAGTGCGCGGGCCGCCGCCTCGAGGGGGTCGTCCAGGAGCGCGAGCAAGCGTTCGCCACCTACGACGAGGCCATGGTGCAGGGCCACGGCGCGGCGCTCCTCGAGCAGGAGCGCGCCAACGTGTTCACCGCCAACGTCGGCAACCTGCTGCCGGGCGAGGACACCGTCGTCGAGGTCACCTACGTGCAGCGCGTCCCCGGCGACGAGGGCGCGCTCCGGTTCTGCCTGCCGACGCTCGTCGCGCCGCGGTACATCCCCGGCACCCCCGCCGGCGATCGCACCGCCCACGGCGCCGCCGATCCGACCACGCGCGTGCCCGACGCCGACCGCATCTCGCCCGCCATCGACCCGAGCGTGGCCTACCGCCTCGCCCTCGATCTCGTGTTCCGCGTCGGCACCGACGTCACGCTGCGCTCTCCGTCGCACGCGATCGAGGTGCAGCGGGAGGCCGGAGGGGCGCGGGTCTCGTTCCGCGGGGGTCCGACCGCGCTCGATCGCGACCTCGTGATCGTCGCCGAGGGCGAGCAAGGCCCGATCGAGGCCGTCGCCGCGCACCGCGAAGGCGAGCGGGGCACGGTGGCGCTCACCCTGGTGCCCGAGCTCGTCCGCGCCGAGAAGCGCGCCAGCCGCGGCCTCTCGGTGGTGTTCGTCGTCGACCGCTCCGGCTCGATGGGCGGCGCCTCGATGGACGAGGCCAAGAAGGCGCTGCGCCTGTGCCTGCGCCAGCTCCGCGAGGGCGACCGGTTCTCGATCCTCGCCTTCGACGACCGCGTCGAGGCGTTCCGCGACGAGCCGGTACCGTTCACCCAGAAGACCCTCGAGCTCGCCGATCGCTGGATCGAGGGCGTCGACGCGCGCGGCGGCACCGAGCTGCGAGAGCCGCTGCTCACCGCGGTGCGGCTCGCGCAGGGCGGCCTGGTCGTGCTGCTCACCGACGGTCAGGTCGGCAACGAGGACGAGATCGCGCGCGACGTGCTCGCGGCGGCCGGCGACGCGCGGGTCTACCCGTTCGGCATCGGCACCAACGTGAGCGACGCCCTGCTGCGCACGCTCGCGCGCAAGACGGGCGGCGCGCTCGAGATGATCCACCCCGGTGAGCGCGTCGACGAGAAGGTCGTGACCACGTTCGCGCGGGCCCTCGCGGCGCGTGTCCGCCACGTGCGGGTCGAGGTCGAGGGCGAGGCGCTCGACGACCTCGCCCCGGCCGAGCTCCCCGACCTGATCGACGGCGAGCCGTGGACCCTGTTCGCACGCTACGGCAAGGCCGGTCCGCGCACCATCCACGTGCGGGGCACGCTCGACGGCGCGCCGTACACGCTCACCCACCGCTGCGAGCTGCCCGAGCGCGCCGACGCGCCGGCGGTGGTCGCGCTGTGGGCGGCCGAGCGGGTCCGTGACCTCGAGCTCGTCGACGTGACCGACGTCTCGGAGCGACGCGCCAGGGCCATGAAGGATCGCATCGTCGCCCTCGCGGTCGAGCACCGCATCGCCTCGCGGTACACGTCGTTCGTCGTCGTCGAGACCCGCACCGGGGAGCGCAAGACGCACGAAGCGGCCGCGGCCCGTCCGGTCCCGGTGAACGCGCCTGCGGGGTGGGCGATGTTCCAGGCCGCAGCCCCCGCGGCGCAGGGCTTCGGCGGCGGTGGCTTCCGGGGTCGAGCGTTCGTCGGCGCAGCGCCGGGCGCGCCCCCGATGCCGATGGCCATGCCGCTCGGCGGAGCGATGCCTCCGCCTCCGTCTCCGGCCGCGCCGGCGCCGATGGCCTCGGGGAGCGCCGATCACAAGCGCAAGATGGCGCCGAAGCCGAGCATGATCGCCCGGGCCAAGGCCGCGATCTTCGGCGAAGGGGGCGCTGCCGAGGCCAAGGGCGGGGCGCGCGCCGAGGACATGCTGTCCGAGGCTGCCTACGACGGGGGTGCGTTCGAGAAGGAGGCCGCGCTCGCGGCGCCCGAGCCGAGCGGAGATCCCCTCTTCGATCTGCTCTCGCGGCAGCGCGCCTCGGGGGCGTTCTCGGACGGGGCCGACGCGCTCGCCGTGACCGTCGACGCGCTGTTCACGCTCCTCTCCGCGGGCGTCACCACGGCACACCCGAAGTACGGCGAGCAGGTGCGCAAGGCGGTCGAGGCGCTCCTCGTGCTCGTGGCGAAGGCACCCCCCGCGGACGTCGAGCGCGCGCTCGTGGTGGCCTTCCTGGTTTCGACGGGCCGCCGCACCCGTCGCGCGGTGGAGCAAGCGATTCGCGCCACGATCCCGGCGCTTTCCTCGCGTCTGCTGGACGAAGCCGCGCTTCGTGCGGGGGTCGGCGCACCCGCTGCGTAGAGGGGAGACGACACCGGGCGAGCGGTCGCGCGCGGGCCTACCGCGCCGCCGCTCGCCGCGGTAGCTTCGCGCCCCCCCATGTCGCACTCCTCTTCCGAACCCAGCACTCGCAACGAGCACCTGGCCCAGTGGGTCAAGGAGATGGCTGCCCTCTGCAAGCCGGACAACGTCGTCTGGCTCGACGGCAGCGAAGAAGAACGCAAGCGTCTCACCGAGCAGGCCGTCGCCGAGGGCATCCTCCTCGAGCTCGACCAGAAGAAGCTCCCGGGCTGCTACTACCACCGCAGCAACGCCAACGACGTCGCGCGCGTCGAGCACCTCACCTTCATCTGCACGCCGACCAAGGACGAGGCCGGGCCGACCAACAACTGGATGGACCCGAAGGAGGCCTACCAGAAGCTCGGTGGCATGTTCGACGGGGCGATGAAGGGCCGCACGATGTACGTCGTGCCCTACATGATGGGCCCGAGCGGCTCCGCCATGACCAAGGTGGGCATCGAGCTCACCGACAGCATCTACGTGGCGCTCAACATGCGGATCATGACCCGCATGGGTCAGGCGGCGCTCGACATGCTCGGCACCACCAACGACTTCAACCGCGGCCTGCACAGCACGCTCGACGTGAACCCCGACCGCCGCTTCATCTGCCACTTCCCCCAGGACAACACCATCTGGTCGATCGGCAGCGGCTACGGCGGCAACGTGCTGCTCGGCAAGAAGTGTCTCGCGCTGCGCATCGGAAGCTACCTCGGTCGCCAGGAGGGATGGCTCGCCGAGCACATGCTGATCCTCGGCGTGGAGTCGCCCGAGGGCGAGATGACCTACGTCGCCGCGGCCTTCCCGAGCGCGTGTGGCAAGACCAACTTCGCCATGATGATCCCGCCGAAGCGCTTCGCCGGCTGGAAGATCTGGACCGTGGGCGACGACATCGCGTGGATGCGCGTCGGCGCCGACGGGCGCCTCTGGGCGATCAACCCCGAGAACGGGTACTTCGGCGTGGCCCCGGGCACGAGCATGAAGTCGAACCCGAACGCCATGCAGACCATCCTCAAGGACACCATCTTCACCAACACGGCGCTCACCGCCGACAAGGGTGACGTGTGGTGGGAGGGCAAGGACGGCCCGGTCCCCGCCGAGCTGATCGACTGGAAGGGCCAGCCCTGGACCTCGAAGTCGACGGAGAAGGCGGCCCACCCGAACTCGCGGTTCACCGCGCCCGCCCGGAACAACCCGGCGCTCTCGCGCTACGTCGACGACCCGAACGGCGTGCCGATCTCGGCGATCATCTTCGGCGGTCGTCGCGCCACCACCGTGCCGCTCGTCCTGCAGTCGTTCAACTGGGGCCACGGCATCTACATGGGCGCGACCCTCGGCTCCGAGACCACGGCCGCCGCCACCGGCAAGGTCGGCGTCGTGCGCCGTGACCCGATGGCGATGCTGCCGTTCTGTGGCTACAACATGGGCGACTACTTCCAGCACTGGCTGCGCATGCAGCACAAGCTCGAGCTGCCGCCCAAGATCTTCATGGTCAACTGGTTCCGCCAGGACGAGGCGGGCAAGTTCGTGTGGCCGGGCTTCGGCGAGAACATGCGCGTCCTCAAGTGGATCGTCGACCGCGCCCGCGGCCGCACCGGCGCCCTCGAGAGCGTCGTCGGCTGGGTGCCGCGATCGGGCGACCTCGACCTCTCCGGTCTCGACATCTCGACCGAGCAGGTCGAGAAGGCCACGGGCGTCGACTACCGCCAGTGGAAGACCGAGCTCGAGTCGCAGAAGGAGTTCTTCGCCCAGTTCGGCGAGCGGCTCCCGAAGTCGCTCAACCTGTGGCGCGAGCTCCTGCTCGCCCGCCTGAACGGGCTCGGTCTCTGACCGATGCGCGCGGTCCTCGGCGCCCTCGCGCTTCTTGGGGGCCTCCTCGGCGCGACGCTCGGGATCGGTTGTGAGAAGCCGGCGCCTCCTCGCGAGGAAGCGCCGGCTCTCCTCTTCGACACGCGTCGTCCGTACGACCGCGAGCTCGAGGTCTTCAAGAAGGCCGGCGGCGATCCGACCCAGGCGTTCCGCCCGCAGAACCTCGGCGACCTGACGAAGCTCGAGCCAGGCAAGCTGTTCACCTACGTCGTGCTCCCGACCTCGGTGCTCGTGCTCTCGCCGATTCCCACCCCGGCGGTGGTCACGAGCTCGACGCCGAGCTGGACGCACCCGATCCTCGCTGGCGGCGGCGCGGTGCTCGCCGCGGGCTCGCTGCGCCTCGAGAAGCACGGCGACAAGCTCACCAAGGTGATCGTCGACGGCGACAGCGACGCCTATTGCCCGACCAGCGAGGCCCTGCGGTCGACCCTCGCGGCCCTCGTCGGGCTCGGGGTGCCGCGTGACCTCCTGCGCGTGGATCACCGTCCGAGCAGCGACTGCCTCGTCGGGCCCGCCGCCGCGGCCAGCAGCGCAGCCGCCAAGGTGAGCTTCGGGACCGTGATGGTGTCCGTCGCGCGCCGCTTCGAGGTCGGGGGCAAGGCCGTCCTCGCGAAGCGGTGGGAGCTCGCCCGCTACCAGATCGAGGAGATCGGCGAGACGTTCACCAACGAGCTGCCCGCCGCGGCCCTGCCCCCCTTGCCGCCCGGCGCGAGCCTGACGGCGTTCGAGAAGCTGATGGTGGAGCGCGACGTGCCGGCGCTCGAGAAGGCCATCGACAGCCACGATCTACCGGCGATCGAGAAGGCCTACGCGACGATGAGCACGACCTGCAACGCCTGCCACACGGCGGCGGGCAAGGCGTTCATCGAGGTGCCGAGCAAGCTCGGCGAGACGGCGCCGCGCCTCTAGCGGCTCAGGTCCAGGAGACGAGCCACTCGAGGCGCACCGTGGGGAAGCGCGACGCCACGGTCTCGTTCTTGGGGTCCTGGAAGGTGACGCGGACGTCGACGGCGCCGACCAGCGCGAGCGCGCTCGGCGTGAAGCCCTCGACGAAGCTCGCGACGAAAGGCACGAGCAGGTCGGGGATGCCCGTGCGCTTGGCCACGGTGGTCTGCGCGCCGCTGCGGCTGATCTGCACCTCACCGAAGTCGAAGTAGCGCACGGTGAGCTCGGGCAAGCGGAGCGCCACGACGTCGAGCGACCCCGCCTGCAGGATGGCGCGATAGACACCTCGCAGATCGCGCCGGGCGAGGTGCGCGCCGAGCTCGCGCGTGAGCTTGCCCGGCGTCACGCCACGCAGTCGCGCCGCCGTGGCGAACAGCGGCACCAGCGGGAGGGCGTCGTACCAGGAGCCCGCGGCGAACGGCCCCTCGAGGAAGCGCGCGAGGGCGCCGTCTTCGCGCGTGATGGCAGCGAGTACGCTGGTGGTGCCGCCGCGCACGGTCTTGTCCAGGATCTCTCGTGCGCCCTGGAAGACCAGACCCTTCGCGTGGAACGGACTCGAACCGGCGACGAGCGCTGGGCGGGTGCCCGAGGCGACCGCGGGCAGGATCGGCACCGTGGCGGAACGCCTCTCCCGGAGCGACGGCGGGCTCTCGCGGTTCTCCTCGTCCAGGGGAGGTTTGTTGCCGGCGGTCTGCACGAAGGCGAACCCTACAAAGGACCCTCGCGTCCAAGCAACCAACAAAGATCCAGTTCATCTGGATCTCCCACTGGCGTATGCGCTGGAACAAGGTCGGAAGCCCCGAGCTCGGCACTGGCCGTCGGGTGGTTGACCGCATCCTCCCCCCGCGCTACCTGCCCCGCCCCCGTCGGTCTGCCGATCCACCCGAGGATCCGGACCCGCGACCGGCCGCGATTGTCGCGGTCCACGCGAGGTCCGTTCGTGGTGGCGCCCAGCCCGAAGGGATCAGAAAGCAGGTCCTTCACTACATGCAGACGGAGACTTTTCACGAGGGCGGAGACATGGGTGGCGATTCGTTCGCGGCACTCTTCGAGGCGCAGGTCGCCGGCGGAGACCTCGGTCGCGAGGGCGAGATCGTCCAGGGGATCGTCGTCAAGGTCCACCGCGATCAGGTGGTCGTCGACATCGGTGGCAAGAGCGAGGGCGTCATCGCCCTGAGCGAGTTCGCCGACGCGACGGGACAGGCCAACGTCCAGCCGGGCGACAAGGTCGACGTCTTCATCGAGGCCCGCGAGAACGACGACGGCCTCGTCACCCTCTCCAAGGAGAAGGCCGACAAGATGAAGGTGTGGGACGAGATCAGCTCCGCGTGCGAGCGCGACGAGCTGATCGAGGGCACCATCAGCCAGCGCGTGAAGGGCGGCCTCTCCGTCTCGATCCGCGGCGGCGTGAAGGCGTTCCTCCCCGGCTCGCAGGTCGATCTGCGGCCCATCCGCAACCTCGACAAGCTGATCGGCCAGACCTACCAGTTCAAGGTCATCAAGTTCAACAAGAAGCGCGGCAACATCGTGCTGTCGCGCCGCGTGCTCCTCGAGAAGGAGCGCGACGAGATGAAGGCCTCGACCCTCGCCAACCTCGAGGAGGGCAAGGTCGTCAAGGGCGTCATCAAGAACATCACCGAGTACGGCGCCTTCGTCGACCTCGGCGGCATCGACGGCCTGCTCCACATCACCGACATGTCCTGGGGCCGGGTCAACCACCCGTCCGAGATGTTCCAGGTCGGCGACGAGGTCACCGTCAAGGTCCTCAAGTACAACCCCGAGACCGAGCGCGTCAGCCTCGGCCTCAAGCAGACCCAGGACGATCCTTGGCACCACGCCGAGGAGGCCTACCCGGCCGGCAAGCGCGTCAAGGGCAAGGTCATGTCGATCGCCGACTACGGCGCGTTCGTCGAGCTCGAGCCGGGCGTCGAAGGCCTCATCCACGTCAGCGAGATGTCGTGGACCCGCAAGGTCAAGAAGCCGCAGCAGATCCTCGAGGTCGGCCAGGAGATCGAGTGCCAGGTGCTCGAGGTCGACGCCAAGGCCAAGCGCATCTCGCTCGGCCTCAAGCAGCTCGAGCCCGATCCCTGGACCCTCTTCACCGACAAGTACAAGCCCGGTGACAAGGTCGAGGGCAAGGTCCGCAGCCTCACCGATTACGGCGCGTTCGTCGGGATCGAAGAGGGCGTGGACGGCATGGTCCACAAGAGCGACCTCTCCTGGACCCTCAAGGTCAACGTCCCGGGCGATCTCGTCCACAAGGGCGACGACGTCGAGGCGATCATCCTCTCGATCAACCACGACGAGAAGAAGGTCTCCCTCGGCATCAAGCAGCTCCACGACGACCCGTGGTCGCGCCTCGTGACCGAGTATCCCGAGGGCTCCGTGCAGGACGCCAAGGTGCTCTCGATCTGCGAGTACGCGATCTTCGTCGAGCTCCGTAAGGGCGTCGAAGCGCAGATCTCCATCAACTCTCCGGCCGAGGTCGGGCAGCTGAAGCGGGAAGACGCGCTCAAGGTCGAGATCACCAGCGTCGACCCCGTCGATCGCCGGCTGCTCGCCGACCAGAAGCTCGAGGGCCTCGACGAGCCGGCCGCTGCGCGCAAGGAAGGCGCCGAGGCCAAGGGCGAAGAGGGCAGCACCTCCGAGAAGAAGGCCGCCAAGGCCCCGAAGACCACCAAGAAGACCCCGAAGGAGTCGGTGGCTCCGCCGGCGAAGTCGGCCGGGACCCTCGGTGATCTCATCAAGCAGAAGCTGGGCGATCAGCTCGGCGATCTGAAGAAGTAGTCCCGCGAGGGTGCAGGGGCGGGTGCTCGAAAGGGCGCCCGCCCTGCTTTTTGTGCCCCGGGCGCGTTCGCGGCTCGACGCTCGCGGGCCGACCGTTTACCAAACGTCTCCGTGTCCGACCCGCCTCGCCCCGAAGCCCAAGCCCCGATGTGGGCTCCCTGGCGCATGGACTACATCCTCGCGCCCAAGGACAAGGACGCGGGCGCGCGCCCGGGCTGCATCTTCTGCAACTTCCCCGCGAGCCCGGCGCACTTCCGCGAGAACCTCGTGCTCGTGGCCAACGACGACGTGGCCGTGATGCTCAATCGCTACCCGTTCGCTGCGGGTCACGTCATGGTGATGCCGCGACGCCACGTCGGGCTGGTCTCCGCGCTCGACGAGTCCGAGAACGACCGCCTCTTCCGCGCGGTCCGCGAGGTCGGCGCGCGCCTGCGCGAGCACGTGAAGCCGCACGGCATCAACTACGGCATCAACGAGGGCGTCGCCGCGGGTGCGGGCATCGCCGACCACCTGCACGTGCACCTCGTGCCGCGCTGGACCGGCGATACCAACTTCATGCCGGTCATCGCCGACCTCCGGGTGATGCCCGAGTACCTCGATCAGACCTTCGCGCGGCTCCTGCCGGCCTTCGCGGGCATGGATGGCGTGTTCGCGGGAGCCGCCGCCGAGGGTGGGCGATGAGCGAGCGGCCCTCCGATCCGCCGCCCGGCTTGCCCCCCCGCCCTCC
>Ga0154020_10011631_pt1 | contig 10031 bp, 8 predicted proteins | sample Klosneuvirus_201_FD_109709 | JGI IMG/M metagenome (GOLD analysis project Ga0154020, IMG submission 109709) | Active sludge microbial communities from wastewater, Klosterneuburg, Austria - Klosneuvirus_20160825_MG | ecosystem: Engineered > WWTP > Aerobic digester > Activated sludge | place... | reverse complement strand
TCACTGGATCATCTTCCGATCGACTCGCGGGGGCCAGGGCCCACAAGCGTTTCTGGTTCACGAACAAACCGGCGAAATCATCAAAGTAACCGATGGTCCGGCCAGCGGCACCGGGAGCCTCAACCTGGCAAGAAAGTCGATGCATCTCTACGTGATGCGAGGCGGTCCGGTCCGAGGCCCCGAAGGCGCAACCCCGGTATCATCGCCCGCGGCGCCCCGCCAGCTGGTTGAAATCGATCTCCAAACCTTGATTGCGGACGCCCGCGCTGGCCAACCCAAACCCGCGCCGGCCTACGAACGCATTGTCGCCACCCTGCCCGAAAACCTGCGTGACTCCGGCGGGTTTGCCCTGGATGCAGACGAAACAAAGGCCTACTGGGGCGTGGCCTGGGGACCACCACCGCCCCGCACGGCGCGTCCGGCGGATACCGGGAGCAAGGGTGCCAACGCAGGCGATCGCCGGCAGATCGACGACGCGAACACCAATCCCTCCGAAGCTCGCGAGGCGGCTCGCCGACGTTTTGCCGAGGGCGGACGCGGACCCGGAGGAATTCGCAGCATCGATCTGAAAACTGGAGCCGTCACCACCGTGATCGATGTGGATTTCCGCATGGGCCACGTGCAAACCAATCCCTGGGTGCCCGGCGAGATCGTCTACTGCCACGAAACCACCGGTGACAGCCCGCAGCGAATCTGGACCGTTCGCGCTGACGGGTCCGGCAACCGGCCCCTCTACGCCGAGACTCCCGACGAGTGGGTCACCCACGAGACGGTCTCTGGACCCGATGAAGTAATGTTCAACGTCATGGGACACCTGCCTTACCTCCGTGAGCATGCGACCGGCGTGGCAGTGATCAACCTGCGCACCCAATCGATGAAGATCCTCGGCCAAGTCGAAGAGGACATGGGCGCAGGACGCCAGGGAGGTTTCTGGCACTGCAATGGCTCGCCCGACGGCAAATGGGCCGTGGCAGACACGTTCAAGGGCGATATTTTCCTTATCCGCCGGGCTACCGGAGAAAGAATCCTCCTCACCACGGACCACAAAATGCGTCCCGATCACACCCACCCCATCTTCAGTCACGACAGCCGGCGCGTGCTGATTCAGTCCGGCCGGCTCTCCGACGGAAAACACCTCGATTTGATGACGGTCGCGGTACCGGACTAGTCAGGATCCCGGTTCAGTCAGCGTTATCGCAATCACCCCTCAGCGGCGGGCAAATGGGTCCAAACCATGGCCAACGACGGGATGAGGGCGTCGTGCCCCGGGGTTTTTTGACTCGCGACGCATCCGGGTTTAAGGGTGAGTCGTTCGGAAGGTAACCTAGATCAATGCCCACGCTCAGCCCCACACTCCAAGACCGCGCGACACTGTACGTGTCCGGAGCCATGGATATAGAGGAGCGGGAGGCGTTTGAAGTCATTCTCGGGTTTCACGCTGATCTTCGGATCCTCGTTACGGAGCTGGAAGCCGTTGCAGCCAGAGTCGTACTGTCCCAAGTAAATCGCCACGTCGGTCCACAACAGACTCTCCGCGATAGGATCCTCAACTCGGTGAAAAATTTACCCAGCCGTCCCGAACCCGAAGGTTGGGTGGTGACCGATCGCGGAGGACTCATCGAATGGATTAATCCGGCTTTTACCGCGATGTGCGGCTTTACCCTGCAGGAGCTCAAGGGCCGAAAGCCAGGGCATCTTTTGCAGGGTCCAGCGACCGATCCCGCCGCGGTGGAGCGGATCCGGACCTCGGTGCGAACGAGGCAGTCGTGCCGTGAAACCCTGACCAACTACCACAAGCTGGGAACGAGCTACCGTGCGGACATTCGGATTTCACCCATTCTCGACGACGACGGCCAACCCCTTTGGTTCGTTGCCCGGGAGCGAAAATTGTCACCGGCTGCGATTGCGACGCCTGCGTGATCCTCAATCCAGATTGGATCCTTGGATCGTCCGGGGAGTTGAATCGCGTCTTGCGGCCCGCCGATCGGCGAGCGTAGAAACTGCCACCCTTGTGACGTCGCTGTCCTTGGGGCCAGCTCCTTCGTCTCGCCCATGTCGTCTCTTTCACAACGTTTCTCATGGTTTCGGGTGTCATCGGCCGAAACGATGAGGACGCTGGTGAATGCGCCCGAAATCCGAGTCGTAAATTGCTGATTAATAACTAGTCCCCATAGCTCAAGTGGATAGAGCAGTCGTTTCCTAAACGACGGATCCGTGTTCGAGTCACGGTGGGGGCACCAAGTGAAGCCCGGCGCTCGAGCGCCTTGGCTGCACCGGCGAAATCCTCCGGCGGGTTGACGATGGCCGAAACGCAGGAGCTTGCTCTGGGAACGTCCGAAGGTAACATCGGTCCCTTAGCGCCTCGACCGCCACCGCGCATGAACGTCGCCACGACCCGGCCTCTCTTTCTCATCACTCATGAGTTCTACCCGAAGCGTGGGGGAATCGCGACCTTTGCCGAGGAAATGGCCAAAGCGTCGGTGGGGCTCGGATTCGACGTCGAGGTTTGGGCGCAGTCCACCCCACGGGCGTCGGCGGAGAAGCGTTGGCCGTTCAAGCTACGACGACTGCCGCTGCCCGGCACCCACGACCTCCGCTGCCAGGTCAGGCTCGCCATCCAGCTGATCGCGGAACGCCGGCGACTGCGCTACGCCACCGTCTATCTTCCCGAACCCGGGCCGATGCTGGCGATGATGATGCTCCAGCGGATCAAGGGTTTCCGACCCAAACACCTGGTGCTCACCTTCCACGGTTCGGAGATCCTCAAGTTCCACCACAATCCGGTGACCCGCCGGATGACGTCGCGACTGATCCAGAACGCGACCCGCATCAGCACCCTGACGCACTACACCCACGATCTGTTGGTTCGCCATTTTCCCGAAGCGGCACCCAAGGTCTTTCTCACCCCCGGTGCCCTTCGTTCAGATTTTGCAGTAGTCCACGATCTTCCGGTGGAGGCGCCCAAGGACCGGCTGGTGGTGCTCACCGTGGGACGCCTTCATCCGCGAAAGGGCCAACTGATCACGCTCGAATCCCTGCAATCGCTGGCACCCCGCTTTCGCCAGCGGATCGAGTACTGGATTGTCGGCGGTGGAAGCAAATCGAGCTACGAACAGGCGTTGCGAGAAAAGGCCGCCCAAGGCGATTTTCCGGTTCGCTTCTTTGGGGACTTGCCCGACGAGGAATTGGACCGGATTTACGACCGGGCGGATATCTTTGCCATGACCAGCATCGATTACCGCCACAGCGTCGAGGGCTTCGGCTTGGTTTACCTAGAGGCAGCCGCTCATGGGCTTCCGGTTGTGGCGCACACGGTGGGGGGTGTCGCGGAGGCGGTAGTCGACGACGTCACCGGGCTCTGCGTACCACCCGATCACCCGGCCCAGTTGGCTGCGGCTTTCGAGCGATTGATCACCGATCCCGGCCTTCGGCGCCGGTTGGGACTGGCCGGCAAAGCCTGGTCGCGTCGCAACTCGTGGAGCGAGTCGGCCCATTTGCTCTTCAACCCCCGAGCGCCGTCCGCCTCCAGCGCATGATCCAATCCCGCACCGAAGTCACCGTCCGCTATGCCGAGACGGATATGATGGGGGTTGTTTATCACGGGAATTACCTGCCGTGGTTTGAAATCGGCCGAACCACCCTGCTCAGGCAGCAGGGCCTGCCCTACCGCCAGTTGGAGGCCGACGGATTTCGGCTGCCGGTGCTCGAAGTCACCGCGAAGTACCTTCGGCCCGCGGTCTACGACGATACGGTCACGATTATCACGACGATGCGCGAACGCCCGTTGATGCGGATCCGACTCGAGTACGAGGTGCGGCGGGGGGATGAGCTGCTCGCCACCGGAAGCACGGTGCATGCCTTCATCGACCGCGCCGGGCGCCCGGTCCGTCCACCGGCGGCCTTCGTCGAGAAAATCGGCCAGCTGTTCGGGGCTCACACCTGACCCGCCAACTCCGCGGCGTACTCCGCCAGCACCCGCGGATCCGTCTCGGCGGCCCGACAGGCTTCGAGATCCGACCCACCGCCGAGGCGAAACACCGCCCAGACCGCATGGGCGCGCACCATCGGCAACGCGTGGACCGCGAGCGCCCGCAGCGCCGGCAGCCAGACCGGATCCTTCGTATTTCCAGCCACGATACAGGCGTTGCGCAGGAGCCCCCCGAGCTTGACCCGCTTGATCGGCGTGCCCCGGAACGTCGCGGCGAATGTCTCGGGGGTCAGTGCCAGCAGATCCGCCAGCGAGAGGCCCCTCAGCTCCGTCCGCGCGAACAGCAACATGCGCCGGCCCTCCTCCGCGAAACGATTCCAGGGACACACGTCCAAACAGACGTCGCAGCCGTAAACGCGGTCACCCACTCCCGTTCGCAGCTCCCGAGGGATGATGCCCTTGTTTTCAATTGTCTGGTAGGAAATGCAGCGGCGCGCATCGACGACGCCGGGCGCAGAAAACGCCTGCGTCGGGCACGCGTCGAGGCACCGCGTGCATTTTCCGCAGAGCAGGCCCGAGTGGGCGCCCGCACCGGTTGCGGTTTCCGAGATCAGCCGCCGCCGGATCGGAGGATCGGGAACGAAGGGGATCCGCGTGAGGATGCTCGCGAGAAAAAGCCAGTTGCCGTGCGTTCGGGAGATGAGCATCGCATTCTTGCCGGTGAATCCCATGCCGCTGCGCGCCGCCCAGCCCCGCTCAAGGACTGGTCCTGTATCCACATAGTACCGATATTCGGCCGGGCCGGCGCCGGTCAGGGCCTCCAGGCAGCGTCCCGCCTCAACCAGCCCCGCGCGGATCGTGTCATGGTAGTCATCGTACAGAGCGTAACGGGCCCACCGCGGCAGACGTTCATCGCCTCCCGCCCGGCCCGATTCACGGTCCGGAGGCGCGTCCTTGAGCCAGTAATTGACGCCCAGAAGGATGATCGAGCGCGCCCCGGAAAGGACCAGATCCGGGTTCTCCCGCTTGTCCCGGCTGCGCTCCATCCACGCCATGTCCGCCTGGTTTCCGGCCTCCAGCCACGCTCCCAGCCCCGCACCCACCTCGGGATCGGGCAGAGCGGCAAACCGAACCTCGTCAAAACCCAATCCGCGCAAACGCTCGCGCAATGCTTCCTGTGACGCCGGCGTCATCCGCGGGTGCCCGACTGGTTGCCTGCCGGCAGGGCTGGGCGGAACTGACGGATCCAATCCGCCGCCTCCCGGCGGTAGGTGCGCATCACGTGCGTGACGATGTCACTCAAGGGCCGCGCGTCCGTGAGAATCATCGAACCCGCCCGCCGGTAAATCGGTTCACGGGCCGCGTAGAGCGCCCGCACGCGGGCGTCGAGATCTTCAACATTGAGCAAGGGGCGATGCCTCTGCCCTTGTGTGCGCTTGAGGATGGTCTCGAGCGACGCATGCAGACAGATTACCACCCCTTTTTGGTGGAGCAGTTCAAGCATGCCCTCGGGAACGATCAACCCTCCCCCGCACGCAACGATCTGCCCGGAGACCGGGTGACCCGACTCGATGAAATTCCGCTCGAGCCGCCGGAAAGCCGGCTCGCCCTCCTGGGCAAAGATCTCCGTGACTGGTTTTCCTGCCACTCGTTCGATTTCGTGGTCGCTGTCGATCACCGCAAAACCAATGCGCTGGCCAAGGGCCCGGCCAATGGTGGTTTTGCCAGTGCCCATAAAGCCCACGAGATACAAGTTCGGTTCAAACGCGCTCATGATGACGCCCGGACCGATAGCGCCCGCTCGCGGATGTGCCAACGCCGAAAAAAATCCGCTTCCACGCCCGGCTCCGCTGGCTGACACTCTCAAGTCATGTCCGCCTCCACCGCCTTGCGTCATGACTACCACTTTGCCAGCGACAACACCGCCGGAATTTGTCCGGAGGCTTGGTCTGCCCTCAGTCTGGCGAATCAAGGGCGTGTGCCCAGCTACGGAAGCGATGACTGGACACGACGCGCCTGCGACCTGATCCGAGGGGTTTTTGAGAAACCGGATGCCGAGGTCTTCTTCGTTTTCAACGGCACCGCAGCCAACTCGCTGGCCCTCGCCTCGCTTTGCCAGAGCTACCACAGCGTGATCTGTCATGACTACGCCCACATCGAAGTGGATGAGTGTGGCGCACCCGAGTTTTTCTCCAACGGCACCAAACTGCTGACTTCCAGCGGCGCCAACGGCAAGTTGACCCCCGAGGCGGTCGAACGCCTGATCCTCAAACGAACCGATATCCATTTTCCCAAAGCACGGGTGCTTTCCCTCACCCAATCGACTGAGTGGGCCACCGTTTACACTCGCGAGGAAATCGTCGCCCTGACCGCCGTCGCCAAGCGCCACGGACTGGCCGTGCACATGGATGGAGCCCGTTTCGCCAATGCCGCCGCTGCTCTGGCGACCCGGCAGAACGCGGAGGGTCAATCCAAGGGGCATTCCCCGGCAGATTTCACCTGGAAGGCCGGCGTCGACGTGCTTTGTTTCGGCGGGACCAAAAACGGCATGAACACCACGGAAGCGGTGGTCTTCTTCAATCCCGAACTCGCCAAGGAATTCGACTACCGTTGCAAACAGGCGGGACAACTTGCCTCCAAGATGCGTTTCCTCAGCGCCCAATGGGTCGGAATGTTGGAGTCGGGCGCATGGCTCCGTCACGCCGCGCATGCCAACACGATGACGCAGCGCCTGACAGAGTCGCTGCGTCTCCTGCCGGGGCTCAAGATCATGGTCGAACCCGAGGTCAATGCCGTCTTCGTTGAGATGCCCCCAGCGGTTGCCCAGGCCCTCTTCGACCGCGGTTGGCACTTCTACAACTTCATTGGCGCCCATGGTTACCGACTGATGTGCTCGTGGGATACCCGCCAGGAGGATATTGATTCCTTCATCACCGACCTCCGTCAGGCGCTTTCGGCCTAACACCTGCTCACTCCCCTCCGTCTCATGAAGATCCACGTCTCCCACCTCACGCGCTACGAGTACGACCGCCCGGTGACCTTTTCGCCGCACCTGCTCTACATGCGCCCGCGGGAGACCCCCCAGTTGCGAGTCAATAGCTTTGGCTTCAACATCTCCCCGGACGCCAAGCTGAATTGGACGCGCGACTCCCACGATGTCCTCCTCGCCTGGGCTTACTTCTGGGACAACGCCTCGGCCATCAGCATCCGCTCTGAGTTCGACGTCGAAACGCTCGATTCCAATCCGTTCGATTTCATTCTCCGGCCCCACGCCTCAGCCTTTCCCTTCAACTACGAACCTGTTGAGGAATTCAATCTCAGTCCCTACCTCGCTCCGCCGTTCGACGAGACGCAGGGGATTCTTCGGGGCTGGCTGGACGAGCGCTTTACCGACCGACCCAAAGAAACGCTGCCATTCCTGACCGCGCTCAACTCACTCGTATTCTCCTCTCTCACCTACAAACGGCGCGAGGAACACGGTATCCAGAGTTCACGTCGCACCATCGCCCTGGGCTCCGGAGCGTGTCGCGACTACGCGGTCCTGTTCGTCGAGCTCTGCCGAACCCTAGGGCTCGCGGCGAGGTTCGTCAGCGGCTATCTCTATTCTCCACCCGACGACGACCACCGAAGCGCAGGAGCGATGCACGCCTGGTCGGAGGTCTACCTGCCCGGCGCTGGGTGGAAAGGACTCGATCCGACGCACGGTGTTTTCTGCGATGACGCCTTCATCCCGGTGGCCCATGCGGCGGTCGCCGAGAGCGTCAACCCGATTCAGGGGACCTATTATTGCTCCAGCAAGGCCGTCGGCACGTTGCATACGGATGTGCGAGTTGAGAAACTGCAGTGATCCCCTTTCCTCATGAATCACGCCCCCTACGCCAGCGAACAGTGGAAAAAAGTCAGTGAATGTGCCGGTGACGTTGAACGGGTGATGGCGCAGAGTGGTCTGCAGATCACGATGGGGGGAGAACCCACCTTTGTGCCGATGCGTCCGGAAGGGGCCGAATGGCAGACCGCCGCGCTGGGTCCGACCAAACTCGGACTTGCCCGCCGTTTCGCGCGGATCCTCGCGGAATCCACCTTTCCCGGATCGGTCATCCTTGAGACGTCGGGAAAACACTATCCCGGAGAGCCTCTCCCGCGTTGGACGCTTCTGCTGCAACGCCGCGCGGATGGCGTCGCGCTCTGGAAGGATCCGACACGGTTCAAGTCGGATCTGAAGCCGGGTGAGCACACCCTGCGCGATGCCCTCGCTGTCCTTGGACGGATCGTCAAAGCACTCGGACTTGACAGCGCCGGCGTGCTCCCCTGCGCCGAAACGGAGACCCCGGAAGCCGTCGTGGGTTATGTCGTGCCACTCGACCATGATGGCAGCACGTGGGTAACGGATTTTTGGACACCCGCGTTGAAGAGTTCGACCGTCTCCCTGCTGGCCGGCGACTCGCTGCTTGGCCTTCGCCTGCCATTGGGTTCGCTCGGAGAAGAGAACGTCCGCCGCGCCCTGACAGTCGAGGTGAAGGAAGGAAGCGTCACCGTCTTCATTCCGCCGCTGACCACGACGGCCTACCAGTCACTCGTTCCGATGATCGAGGATGCGCTTGCCGTCCAAGGGTTGAAGGAATCGGTCCTTGCGGGCTACGCCCCTCCGATCGATCCGGCATTGCCCACCATTGGTTTCGCCTCCGATCCCGGGGTCATCGAAATCAACCTTGCGCCCTCGTCGACGTGGACGGAGTACGACGTCCAATTGCAGCAGATTTTTTCCGCCGCCGAGCGGGTCGGCCTGTGTGCACGCAAGCTGGGATTCAACGGCCGCGTGAGCGGTACGGGCGGCGGGGCCCACCTCGTTTTCGGCGGACCTCCCGGGCTGGACTCTCCGTTTTTTGTCCGCCCCGGGCTGCTGCCGTCGACGATCCGTTATTTTCAGCATCACCCGGCCCTGAGTTACGCGTTCACCGGACAGTACCTCGGACCCAGTTCGCAGGCACCGCGGATTGATGAATCGACCTTCGAGGCCCTCTACGAACTTGAAATCGCGTGTGCCGGTGCGGAGCAGTTCGGTTCGCCCTACAACTACGCGCTTTTCGATCTGCTGTTCCGCGACTTGTTGATGGATCGTTCGGGCAACACCCACCGCGCGGAAATCAGCGTCGACAAACTCTGGAATCCCTTCGCCGGCAACGGCCGCCTGGGCTTGGTGGAGCTGCGGGCCTTTGAGTCGAATCCTTCCCGGGCAGCGCAGTCGCTCACGGCGCTCTTCGTCCGGGCAATCCTCGCGCGACTCGCGATCGATCCGTTTCCCGCACCCTTCATCCGCTCGCACGGGGAGTTGCACGACCGCTTTTTTCTCCCGTCCTTCATTTGGAGCGACCTTGCCGCGATTGTCGCCGACCTGCGCGCCCACGGCATCGGCTTCGATCTCGAATGGCTTCGGCCACTTTTTGACTTTCGCTTCCCAAAACTGGGCGAGTTTGCCCTCGCGACCAAAGAGAGGGAAGAAGGCGGAAAGAAAATCCCGGCACAGGCGTTCGCGATTGAGTTCCGCCAAGCGCTGGAGGCTTGGCCGCTGCTGGGCGAATCGCCCAACGCCGGCACGGTGTCTCGCACCGTCGACGCCTCGATGGACCGGATCGAAGCGCGGATCAGCTCGCCGCTGGCGCTTGAGAAGGGCCTCCTGTTGGTCAACGGGTACCCCTGCGAGTTCAGGCCGATTCCGGAGGGAACCTCCGAAAAACCGGAAGGAGCGGCCGCTGCCGGGATCCGGTTCCGGGCCTTTTATCTCACGCCCGCCCTTCAACCGCACGTGCCGGTGCACGCCCCCCTGCTGATGGAGTGGCTCGACCGGGAGACCCTGACCGTGGTTGCGGCGGCGCGATGGCACGTCTGGAATCCCAGCAGCGTGCCCTACACCGACCGGCCGAAGGACGAGGCCGAAGCCGCTGCCCGCCGTGCCGAACGTTGGGAGCCCTGGCCTCACACGCTGGGACAGGCCCGCTACATTCCCCGAATCGATTTCCCCCCCGAGGGAAGACACACGCTGGATCTGCGCCGCTATCCCGCCCAAGCCCGTTGAGGGATGCGGGCGCAAAAAACCCCCGGGCGC
>Ga0154020_10011629_pt1 | contig 10032 bp, 14 predicted proteins | sample Klosneuvirus_201_FD_109709 | JGI IMG/M metagenome (GOLD analysis project Ga0154020, IMG submission 109709) | Active sludge microbial communities from wastewater, Klosterneuburg, Austria - Klosneuvirus_20160825_MG | ecosystem: Engineered > WWTP > Aerobic digester > Activated sludge | place... | reverse complement strand
GTAGATCCACTTCGGCGGAACGAACTGCGAAGAAAGATAAACGGCCGCAAGAAGCAAGTCAAGCAACCCATCGACTGGCGTCTCACGCACCTCCGATTTGAGGCCCTTGTGGACGAGGAACCAACATTCGTTCTCCCCCACCTCGGCGTCGGTGGCGTAGATCATGAAGTTGGGAAGATTGGTGCCAGACTAAGGGGCGGCGTCAACACTGCGGAGGACCAACAACGACATCAAAGCAATCGCACAGTAGATGCGACGGTGATAGGGTAGTTGCAATTGTCCTCGTTGAAATCGAGAGACATGGAGCTCTGGTTGAGAGTGGGCAGCGACGGTGTTCCGGCTATCACAACAGGTGAGCAAAGCTTTGCAAGAATACTTCAGTTCACAGTTAAAGCGCACGCGGGAGAGTCTTGAAGAGGCGATCACGGATCAAGGACACACCAAAGTTGGCAAATGTCAAATTCCACCGAATCTGATAGAGAGCTAAAGAGCGCATCAAAGAGATCACACAAGAAGAGAATGTAACAAGACCGCACCATCATCGAGCAGAAGAGGGAGAGCCACGGGATTTTCCGGGGCCCATTGGAAGCCGCAACTGTTACCAAGCTCGTCGCACTGAATCTCCAAGGGAACGGCGCCATTGTACAAGGAGAACCAACCAGCGTCTATGAACAAAACATGATCACCCCCCTGTTTTTGTCGAAAGCACGTTTTCACGGTAAAGCACCTGGCGAGGCGAGAGTGGTGAGGCGGTAAGAGAGTTCGCCCACCGCAGGCGAGTCGGCATACTCGCGCAAGCAAGTCGTGTTCGCTTCGTAGAGACCATCGACATAAGTGACCGGGTAAGCGAAAGCACCGTCGGAACCGACGTCACCGATCAAGTAGTCCTACAAATTAAGCGATCAGATGAATGCTCAAGGGTCCTTGAGAAGCAAAATCAGTCTCACCTCCATGCGAACGTCATTGTCCATGAAAAGGTTATCCGTCATGCTCATGTATAACGGCTCTCCTATGCAAAACAAGGAACTCGTGATGAAGGGATGATCGCTTACTTAGACGAAGAGAAGCGGAGTCGAACCCCTTCGGAAAGTCCTGACCTGCACGGGAGCGATGTAGGCGGAGCTGTTCGTCAAACCATCTACATCAGAATGAATCACCTCCAAGTCCATGGCGAAAAAAATCAATGGATAAGTTACTGGAAGAAACTGCTGCCGTGACGAAGTAAGTCGTCGCGAAAGAAAGGCCGTCAAAAGTCACTTCACAAAGAGGGGCCTGCACGTGCGTGCCGGAGTAAGCTGATCGATTGCAGTACAAGTTCCATGGACCCTGGAATGTGCAAGGGAGGCACCTCTGTCCCCGCATGGTCACCTGAACAGTGCATGAGGAGAGCGGGAACACATCAAAGCAAGTGGAAGTGATGCGCACCACTGTGGAAAGACAGGCGAGACCGTATTTGCGTGGGATCTCAAAAGATCCGATCGAAACCACAGCGGTGGTGAAGCAAGGGGTGACCTTGACATAAGGCTTCGCCGCTACCGAAAAGTCAGCAATAACAGCAAGAGAGGCTTCACCATGGTGAGGTACATGAGGAAACGATGTCGACGCTTGCAGGGTACGACCATTGCGAGGTTGTTTTAGAACCATTCCAAAAACGACCTTGGACTTGGAAGGAGGAGAGCGCCGGGATGGAACCAATCGTGAGGTTCTCTGAAGCTCCGATACTCACCTTGGTTTGGCCAGCGGAAAATTTTTGTGCAATCCTGGAGCGAATACCATCACCACGGAATCACATACTTTCACTCACTCAGAAAAGTGGAGGAATACCAGGCGCCGGCAGTGGACTTGCGATACTGGACCTCGAGAGACAAGGAGGGCGAGTAGAGGGTGTCCTGCTGTAAGAGCACCTCGACGATACCGCTCTTGCCTGTGCACAGCAACAGAGAAGGTGGCGGGATGATCGCCGGTGACAGAGATTGCGGCGTGGTGGTCGGGAAGCTCGACAATGTCCGGAACGAGAAGTAATCGAAGTTGCCGACGATGCCCATGGAGATGACCGCTGCCCTCACCGCGTAGTTTGTGGCGGGTTGGAAGCCTAGAACAAGGCAGAAAGAGTAAGGACCACGATGCCAGGCTGAAAAAGACGAGTCGTACCAGAAATGGTGAGCTTGTAGGCGCTATAGTACGGGACGGCTTCAGCGCGCATGATAGTGGTCCACTGAAGATTGGCGTTCGCGTAGTCAGTCTACGATAAATCATTTGTTGAGAGAGAGAGAGAGGCTGTAGAACAGAATATAATGTTGGCATACCGTCGTGTTCAAGGATATGTCGGCAGCTTCAAACAAGAAGACGCGAGTCTAGAAAAACGACAGGATAAGCAAATATAAGAGGGCGCGACCGCGTTGAGCAGTACGCCGACAAAAGCTTGGAAGTTTCGAGAAAGCGTGAAAGTGAAATCGGTTGCCACTCCGCTGTTCGGGACAAAGTAGGCCATGATCGACTCAATGGTAGGATTCACAGTAGGAGCGGCTGCGATTCAATCGAGCAAGGAGACAAAAGTTTAGTAGACAACAACAACGTGCGTACGTTTTGTGAGCTGAATCGACTGAGAAATGTACTCGGGCATTCCGAAGGGCAAAATGAGACGGAGACGGACGAACCAAGTCGAAAAGGTCGCGGGCAAGTCGATACGTAGCGCCGGCAAGCCAGCCCGCTCAGGAAGCGCTAGACCAAGGCCGTACCATGGACCCGCAGCGGATTTCTGAAAACACAAACTCTAAGTAATGATATGATGCATCAATGCGATTCCGATAGCGACAAGGGTAAGGCGCACCGCCAGTTCAATGATGGGGGCTGCCTGCGGCCGGATGAAAAAGTTCTGCTCGGGTGTCATGAAGACGGCATAGTTCTGAGTGACATCCGAGTACACCGTCTTGAGGGTGCAATTGAGCGCGTAGATGTTAAACGGGATTTGCTTTGTCGTGGCTGAGGTGGCATTGACCGTCTTCAAAACGGAGGTGAGCGACGAAGTCGGAAATACGGCGTTTAACCTATATAAAATCGAACCAATGACAATAACAAGGCTGATCCAAACAGAAAACGATTTTCCATACTTGTAGTCATAGCTAAGGCGAATGTCCTCGACAGAGAATACCAAGCCGTTCATGCTGGCACAAGGGGAGACGGGGCCACTGGCCACAGGAGTTTCCCACCACTGAGTGCCCGAGTGAGCACGTTCCAACTCAACACCGTACAAATAGACTACACAGCCCATGAGATTTGAAAGAAAGAAGAAGTGAAACAGAGTGAGTCGCACCACTCGGGATGTACGAATTGCTGTCAGTGTAGAAGTACCGCGTCTCGAACTTGGCGGTGTCGTAATGCAAGTAGGGGTAGTTCACGTCGTAGTTAACGACAGGAAAAGAGGAGGGAGACGCTATCCAGAGGAAGCGATGGTCTTGAGAAGACAAACAGAAAAAGCAACGAACGAAATTCAGGGAACGTACAGACAGTGCGCGAGTACGTGGCAACCGTGCTCCAGCGCCCAGGCACAGTGCTTGAGTTCAAGACGTCCACATAGCGAGCGCGGAATGTATAGAGTTGTCCGGGAATGGTGACAAAAGTGATTGGCTCGAAGGAGGTGGCGATACGAGGCTTTGAGTAGGAGATGGGCACAGGGAAGCTCGAGTAGGTCAAGTGCTTATACACCGCTTCGACCGTAGTAGGTCCCTAATCATCATCAAGGAGTTAGGCAAAGAGGAACGACACCATTACTTTCAGAAATTCACCTCGGCAGCTTGAACTTCAATCAAGATGAAGGAGGTGGTCGGAATCAGGCCGACCCCGCTCAAAGTAGCATCGGACTGCACCGCACATTGGAGCGTCAGATCGCAGACTCCGTTGTACTAGAAGCGAACGAGTCAGAATGAGTTCACTGCGCATCTCAGATTAGAGAAAACTGTTCACATACGGTGATCACGAGAATAGGCGGGACGTAAGCAGCAAGCGAAGCAGGGAGGCCTATTAGCGCCGGCGTTGGAGAGGGTGTAGGAGCCTGTTGACTCGGAGAAGGAGAAGCCGTCACAGTTGGCGAAGGAGTTGTTGGCGCAGGCGAGGCAGACGAAGAGGGCAGTGGCGAAGGCGCCGACGGCACAGGAGTCGGAGAGGAGGACATGGGCGTCGGCGACGGTGTTGGCAACATGCCCGACGTGGTCGGAGAATTCGTTGGAGTAACGCTCGGGGAGATATCAGGTGTCGCCGACGGTGAGGGGGAGTCAGGATTTGTCGAAGGAGTGGAAATCGCAAAAAAAGGAGTTGGAGCGGGTGAGGGGGAATGAGGTGAAGAGCTGATGTTGGACAAAGGAGTTGGAGAAGGACTCGGAGACCCGGACAAAGGAGAAGGTGTGGGGGAAGGCGTGGGCACAGGCGAGGGCGTGGGGGAAGGCGACAGAGATGACGAGGGAGTAGGCGCGGGAGACTCCGAGATTGGCGTCGGAGAAGGGCTGGAGATATCCGTCACGGGAGTCGGTGTTGGGCTGGGGGTCACTGCTGGCGTAGGCGTTGGAGTCGGAGAAGGGCTAGGACTAGTCACGGGCGTTGGCGTCGGAGTCGGAGAAGGAGACGATTCGTCCGGGCAGGGACCCATCACAATGACGTCACCACTAGAGATAAAATCAATCCAAGAGGGTTCGAATCACTTCGAGGCATTCATACCAAATCCTCGGCACCGCAGTACAAGATCGCTCGCCGGTACAGGTGCTGGAACATCCACGGCACAGACTTTGGTCGGGATAGTTGATCGTCAAGCTTTGAAAAGCTCCTAAGTGAAACCATGCTGGATCAAACAAGACTGCCCGTAGATCCAAAACGATAAATGCGCGAACCGAGGCCGCTATAGCAGCCACTCAAAGAGACAATCGGTTGCATTGTAGCATTGCAGCCGAAAGTCTCGCTCCAATCGCAAGTCATGTCAATGATAAGGTTTGACAGCTGACGGTAGTCAACGCACCCACTCACCTAAATATGCACGACATTGAGAAGCCGTCGGCATTTAATGGAAAAACTGAAATACCTTCAAAGGCATAACGTCCATCGAGATGCGGAAGGTCGCGGGAATCGTCTGCGTTGGGCACCTACTAACACAAGGGCTCGCACCAACGATCATGTTGCCCGCGATTGACCAATTCGATTTCTCAATCCAAAGGGTCTAAAGAGAAGAGAGAAATCAAGGCGAGGGCAACGGAAAGGTCAGTGGCGCCATGAATGAGGAGAACGCACAGTGGCCAGGGATTCGTTGTTGCCGTGAGTAAACATGACATAGTCGCCCCAGGCGGCATTGAGGCCGGCGCAGAGGAACCGAGATTCGATGTGGACAGTCTGATCCGCGCTGGAGAGCTACAAGATGAGATTTATCATTCAGAGATTCGAAGAGGCTATTCAAGGATTGCACGAAAACGCAAAGATAGAGTTACGTTATTCCTCGAAAGGTTGGTGGCGCTGTCATAAGAAAACAAATCGAAGCAAGTCGTATTGAAATCTGGCAGCGAGATATTGAAGCCCGCTTGCACTTCTATAAACAACCAATCATGAATCAGCGGCGTGGAAGCACTGACCAAAGTGTTACATTGCGCTTCGCTAAAACGCGACGGAATCGTGTCGGCAATACGAAGAGAGACCTCAGCGAAGACAGGTCCGAGGATCACAATCGGCGAGGCCGACTGAGCGCAATACAAAGGGGGTTTGGGGAAGAGCAGGCGCCAAGAACTCCTCCAGCAGCCGAAATCAACAATTATCGACATACAATGGACAAAAAGAAAGATGACGAGGCCGGAGAGCTCAAGAAAGCAAGGCCTCCATCACTGCTTCGAAGACTGGGAGGAATTGCAAAATAAGTTCCAACGGCAAACTAACGTTAGAAGAAAGAGCTCGCCGCTGCAACAAATTGCTGAGATATAAACTCAGATATTTAATAATCGACATTGTGTGCACATCAAGTCGAGGGAATGCAGACGAGAAATCATGTGACTAGGGCAGCCCGCCATCATTTCTCATCAATATTCTCCCTCCGAGCCAAGGTTCCGCAAAAATGAATGAAATAGGATGATTTGATAATGATTTATCATTGATCGTACGAGCGTTGAAGGTGGCAACGACCGCAACGGAGAGTGCGAGGATGAGGAGATTGGGAAGCCGCCTCATCGGGCTGTCACTCTTTGAAGGCGTGAACAAAAATGAGGAGCCCTAAAAATGAGTCGATCATTTCCTCGCGATCGCCCAGTGCCTTGTCGGCGGATGTGGGGAGATTTCGAGATTAAAGACGAAGTAAACACTGCTTGATGATGGAATTACCGGCCGATAGGTGGCTTCGAAACCGCAGCCGACGGCCGCCGAGAACTGTCATCTTCAAGCACTTGACATCCGGCAGGATCTATTGCTTAATTTCTGCGCACCACAAGATCATTTTATTGATCCTTTAAGTATTTTTTGAGGGTCTTTGAAGAGGCGCTGTTCGAGTACGGTGGTCCCCGCGCCAGCGGCTCCCGTCCCTTTGATCATGAACATCTCCTCGTCGCCGCCCGCCAACGACGCCAAGGCCGCTGCGCCCTCTTCTGTGCGCCTCCAGCGACATCTAGAACATTATCATTATTTGTTATATTTTGGCCTTCGTCAGCGTTGGCGAAATGAGCGTCGTGCGTCGAGCAGCCCGGCGAGTTCGTCCGTTTTCGGATGTCTTGAAATTCTGCAAAGGCTGCCACCATTTCGACCTCTGACAAAATTAATATTTTCAACTATCATCAAAATTTATCTCCCATCGTTCAAATAATGGCCATTTTTTAATAGGTCGGCGAGAACGAACTCGAGGATCCTCGCTACAAGCCACCCCCTCGATATTTTCCTAGGTGCGAACCATGAGGGATTTTTCGTGAGATCATCAGGATCTTGAATCATCGATATATGATATTTCGATATTATAAAATTAATCGTTTATTTTTCCTCTTTGATTCAGTTGTTAGTCCAGGAGATTTCTGCTGCTTTATGGTGCCTGCGCGCTTTTTTCTAATGCCTTTAGGAGGATCATGACTTCGATCTTGCTGGTCTATCTCATGTTCCTGCTCTACCTTCAACGCGTAGTCTTGTCCGTGGCTATTGTCCCTATCTCCCAAGAGCAATCGTGGGATGCAGACACGCAAGGCATTTTGCTCTCCTGCTTTTTCTGGTACGAATCTTGCAACAAAGTCGGTCAGGGTGTATTTTGACAATGTCTTATCCCGGTCTTAGGGGCTATACGATCACTCAAATACCTGGCGGTCTCCTCTCTACCAAATTCGGTCCGAGGGTGCGCATGTTGTCCGCGTATTTTGAATCCATCAACAAATGTCTCCTGAATGACTTTCTTCCATTTCGTAGTGGGTTATTTTTGCAAGTGAGGTGTGCTCACTTCTGCTCACCGTCACCTTCCCCGTATCAGCGGGCGTCTTTGGTGTTGCTGTCGCCTCGCGCTTCGTGTTGGGGCTTGTTCATGGACCCACTATGCCTGCGGCCACTCAAGTTGGTACCTTTCGATGATATCGGGGATTGAAGAAGCATTCTGACACTGCTTTGCTGTTCACTAGTCGCATATTGGTTCACTCACCGCGAGAAACCTCTGGCACATAGCGTGAATGCTGCTGGCCTTGCCCTAGGACATGTCACGGCCATGGGTCTCACTGGCTACGTTGCGACTGTGCGTCGAAATGTTGAATAGTTTCGTATGCTTATCTCAGTTTGACTACATTCGTAAAGGCCATGTCGTGGCAGACCGCCTACTACATTTATGCCGGCATGGTGGGGCAGTTGCTTATCTTATGGGGCATTTTCTTCTCAGACCGCCCGTCTCTGGATGCTTGCATCGCTCCTCTCCACGAGTCGGAGTATCATAAAATCATCAAGAACAGAGATCCGAATCCCGGAAAAGTGGAACATCATGTTGATCCCGACTCGAATGGTTCGGTGACGATCACAAGCCCAGAGGCTCCTGCGAAGAAAGCTCCCAATGATGACGTTTTCTTGGAGAAAGTAGCGACGGTGGAGATTGACATTGATAAGAAGGTGAGTCCCACCATGTCCAATGGAGCCGCGGATGTGAGGACCATTCCTTGGGGGGCCATTCTGACGACGCCAGCATTTTTGGGCACGATGTTCGCATTGTTTGCTGGTACGAATCACCATTGCTTTCTTGCCTTTTAGTCTGACTAATCCCTTTCTGACAGTCAACTGGATTACGTACGTGTTTATGACCTGGCTGCCGACATACATGACGAAGCGATTGAATATGTCGCTACAGGCTCGGATATCCTCACCATTGTTTCTTGGTTGTGCTCCGCTGATGTAGATGAACCCTAGGAAGCCGGATTGTACAGTTTTATCCCTACCTTGGTGAGAGGAATCGTCGCCCCGATCGCCGGAGCCATTGCGCAGTACATGCAGCGCAAAGGTGTTCGAGTTATTGGTGCCAATTTTCCTCTCCACCATGCGTTGTCATCAAGCCTGAATCTTTTTCTGTTCAGTGATTCGGAGACTCATGGTTTCTGTGAGCCTTTTCATACCCGCCCTCTGCCTTGTCCTTATCTCGTTCGTTCCAATGCCGACATCCGGCGTGGTTGCTTTGCTGGTGCGCTCACTGACTAGCAGCCTTTCACCCTCCGTTGTCTAATCCTATCGATCCTTTCTAGATTATTGCACTTGGCTGCACAGGCTGCCAGTCCGCCGGCATTGACGCGAACCACTATGACCTATCTACCAAGTACGCTGGAACTCTCGTTTCCATCAACAATACCACGGCATCGATACCCGGCATCATCGGCGTCTACCTGGGCGGTTTCATGTTGCAGAAGACGGGCGGCGACTGGTCCTCCGTCTTTCTGTTAGCCGCCGCTGTCGCGACTTCATCCTGCCTCATTTTCATCTTCCTGGCGCAAGGAGAGGCGATCGACTTTGACAAGCGGAAGGTTGGTTGCCATTTGGATGGCGTAAGAGAAAAGAAGGAGAGCGAAAGCAAAGTCAACTTGGTGGATTTGGAAGAGAATGAGAAAGTGAAGGGCCTTGAGAAGGACGCCTCCTTCGTGGACCTCCAGCATATCGATGGGGAGTAGATATCACCAACGAGACAAGGAGTTAGGAGAAGAAGCATACACATAGACTTGCATGAAAATTGTGCCACTAGATAGGTGAACGTGTGATGTATTAGGAGGGCTAACCCTTCATAATTTATGCAATGACAGACAATTCTATTGAGAACGCCTCAACGCCAACGCCCACATTGCGGCAAGAAAAATGGCCAGAATCGCTACGAGCTGCAAAATTGACTTGACATTGTTTTCTTCCTGAACAAATAAGATATCAGCAGAAGAGCGCTCGTGAGCTAAATCAAGTCAGCAAACCTTTTTAGATTGGACTCCATTGCCACCCTTGTCGGCGCGGCTGCCGGCGACCGAGCCAGGCTTGGAGGATTTGACGGGGACTTCAGCTTTGACAAGTCCCGACGCACCAAAATTCGCCTTATCCAAAGCGAAGAGTGCAGCGCACCTGTCCTTGGACTCCGCCACAGTCTCATGTGCGAGCAAGTAGTCGCAGGTCAGGTAAGAGGCCTTGGCCACCGAGTCCTCCACGTCGAAGAAGATGCGGTGCGGGAAGTTGAAAGCAATGTCATGTTTCGGGGCTGCATTGGTAAAAACAAGGAGGTCCTCCTCATCATCCACTCCCTCGAGACCCATACGAGTCATCTCGCGCTAAGCAGACGATCGATAAGATAAAACATCGGAGAGTGGACCAGCCACAGGTACCACCGATTGGGCCTCCTCGAAGGATTCGACCCAGAGAGAGAAACGAGAGCGCAACGACTGCCGCACATCCTCAACCAGAGCATTTATGACGTCTTCTGCCTAATTCAATATCATGTCATAAAAAACGATAGAGGTCACAAAAAACGACAGAGGAGGAGACAATACCTTGAGGCTGCCCAATTCAGGAGCATAGAAAACGGCGGCGCCGTGAATG
>Ga0154020_10011628_pt1 | contig 10032 bp, 13 predicted proteins | sample Klosneuvirus_201_FD_109709 | JGI IMG/M metagenome (GOLD analysis project Ga0154020, IMG submission 109709) | Active sludge microbial communities from wastewater, Klosterneuburg, Austria - Klosneuvirus_20160825_MG | ecosystem: Engineered > WWTP > Aerobic digester > Activated sludge | place... | reverse complement strand
TCTTAGACTTTTGATCGATGGCTGTGCCTTGCCCAACCTGACTCCGAGCCTTCACAGTTCCTCCAAGTCCCATGATAGTAATATATTAGAAGGCTTCTGGTGGGCGTTGAGCTCGTAGGTGGGTTGTCGCTCAGTCAGACTGTCAGTCAAGTCAAGCAGCAGTACACCTTGGACTCTCGACAGGGCAACGCATTTTCCCTCTCTCATGCTCCTTCAAAGAATTATTAGCCATGAAGAGCAGCCGAAGCGATACAAGAAGATTATGATGTCTGGCCACCCAGAAGGAGGACGAAAAAAGAGGTGATTGCTTATGCAGGCCACCAACTAAAAGTGAACTGAAAATTAAGGTCAAGTGAGAATCTTCACCACGAGCGCATGCTCCTCCACGAGAAATTGACGACTGTACAAACTCCTCTCCTCCCAATTTCCAATCATAAAGATGAGTATCCTATCATTATTAAATGCATATGGTGTTGAGATAATATAAATTATGTGATAAGAAGCAATGGCAAGCTAGCGCCGATTGAGGGAACACGGATTCACACTGCCATCCTGATAGAAGACTGTACTGACACACAACTCGTCTCTGGACTGACTCGAGTCACTCGACTGACCCACTCGGCGTCCGTCATCTTCCCGTCCTACTGGCTACCGGTAGGAGTGCTCTCGACCTCACATATTTGGTTGGTCGTATACGCGAATCTGAATTAAATGTAACAATTAGAAGGAACAGCCCACCGACCGAGACTACAACTACTACCGAGACCTTGAAACTTAATAGAGCAGGCCGGAAATGGCGTCAAATCACGAGCCGTGAGACCCAAAGTGCCGACGTAGTCGTCTGAGCGATCTCATCCTTCATTCTTCTTTCAAATCGCCGTGTGATCGTCCTCTCTTTTCCCTATCAATTAATCTCCCTCGCTCACGATGGAGCAGTGGACACGGTCGTTAAAGAAAAAACAGCTGGCGACAGTCGACATTTGTAGTTCGGCATTTCCACCTTTTCGATTCGTCGTTCTTTATTTCTCTCGTGTATTTTGAAAAGGGAGTGGTGCGCTCAAAGCAGGAATTCATGAGACATCAGAGTCGTCGCGACTGTCAGAGACCTTGCCTCGTCGATGTTCTAAAATCTTCCTACTCAGAATTCTGGGTATATCATCAGATAATAGAAAAAATAAGAATATCCGAGAATTGTGGGACGAAAATGGAACCTCCTTTATGGACATCCCTCAAGAACAAACTTCGCTCGTCACACTACAGGTCATGGCTCCCTCCTCACCGTTGTTATTCTTAGTCGATCGACAAGATTGGTTTGACTATCTGGTGTCCGATATGCGAGCTCTATTATTTCGAGAAGCCATGAGCGACCTCGACCGTTTTATGGTTGCCCTCACATGCCGACGATACCTTGCAGAAATCAGAAAACTTCTCAAATTCAATCAAAAGCAGAAAAAGGCCGTCATTTGGCAACCCTATGTTCGTCACCGGTGTAAGAAGATTGATCAATGCAAGTCTCTACTTTCGAGAAACGAGATTGCCTCTGAAATTGGCGCCAAGGGATATGCTTCGATCTGGAACTTCTTTCTCGACGAACTGCAAGAACTCCACTTCTTTGACCAGACCTATTTGGTGGTGTCGAACGCCCTGTCATATGCGCAGCGACCAATAGTTAGCTTGCTTGGGGTGAGCGCGGGAAAGAAGAACGACTGTGTGAGACTCGAATTCCGGGGCCTCAAAGTGGAGTTCAACAGTTTTTTTGCGTCGTCGTTCCTCGGGAAAAGCGGCGAGTTGAGGTTTATCAATGAAATGATGGATAGAATTAGACAATTTACTCCCATCGAATATGCTGACGTTTGTGATGGTGCATCCGAAAGAGGCCACTGGAACATCCTCAAGTTGTACTTCTTAACTGCTAAGAAAGGCTCGAACGAAGGAAAGCAGGAAGACAGAGCGACGAGGATATTGTGCTGTTTGTTGGCAAATGGGCACTCCGACTGCGCTAGAAAGCTCTTTCGGAAGGGTTGGGTGACCATCGATAAGAAGGCCGTGAATTCCAGTTGTTTTTCGATTAACATTCAACATCTTCCTTACATCAGAGCTAAAGACCCTCGATACCACATGGAGCGCATTAGATTTGTCGAAGAGCTTGGTGTGCGACCTCTTGAGTTTGAGTATCTCTACTCCGCCCTCAGGTGCTCCGACGCGGAGACAATTCGCTATCTTAACGACAAATATGATGCGATTTCCTCTTGCGATTTAGGTCGGCTAAAAACTCTCCAACGGCTGTTGCGTCCCACAGTAATTCTCGAGTTTGCCACCATTTTGAAGCAAGTGAATCCAATTGCATTCTACCAATGGGCGCCCTCGCTCTATTATTCACCAGTGGCGGATGCTCTGATCCAGTGTGTCCAATATGGCATGCGTGAGGATGTATCATTTGATGGCCACGCTGAGATGATCGAATTCCTAGAGAGTAATTCAATCGCATATCCGCACAAGTCGCACCCGTTCGCTCCGAAAATCTCTCCTCTTGAGCCATCCGAAGACCGAATTGTCTTCAAAACGTCGTCTCAATTTGAGAAGCTCATTGGTTTACTCATGAAGCACGATGCGGTATTGGGAATGGGCCTCATGGAGAATATTGCCATCAATGCGATCGACCCTTCTGAAGTGGGTGAATTCATGGCCAATATCTCTGCATTTATTCCCCAACGAGAATACCTGATCATCATCCGCGCACTCTGTTCGCGGAAAGATGGAAAGGAAAAGATCTTACAGCAATTACGCCAGTCGATATAATTGACCCCAGAGATTGCTGATGGCAAATCGATGAATCCGCCAGGATATGAGAAGTATCTTTAGAGGAGAATGAGGGCACTGCTGGAAATGAGGCACTGTTGTATTTACTCAAATATAATTCTCTGACGAGAGAGTGGGAGGAATGGGGAGGGGAGGGGCTCTTTCGTCTGCAACCGACAGATTTGCGCTTGATTTTCCCTCTCGTTGACACAGTGACACTGCGTTGTGTGCGCTTCCTCCTCAAGCTCGCCTGTAAAATCGAAATTAAATTTTTTTGATCATCGTGTGTGCCAAACTCACGACGGCCCTCTTGTGTAGCATTTCCCCCACGTCGGCGTTGAACGAGCTGCGTGTTTTATGTCTTCGACAACCTCCTCCACCTCCTCCTCTCCTCTCCCTCGGCCCGAGTATCTCACCTTACCTGGAGGATTGAAGATGTGTCGTCTTCTTAATGGCATGTGGCAAGTGTCGGGAGCACATGGCGACATTGACCCCAAGGCCGCCGTCAAGAACATGCTCTCCTACCACGAGGTCCCTCCACCTCCAATTCTCCTCCCACCACCATCACCACCATCTTCTACCACCTCCTTCTCTTCATTTTACCATCTTGTTGATAATTATATAACGATCATTCTCTCTACTGAATAAGAACTTATCCCCCCTCTTGTTGGTCCTCCATTTCTTCTCCTCCCTCCCAACTTCCACCTTCTCTTCCTCCTTCCCCTCCTATCGCTTTAGGCAGGATTGACGACGTGGGACCTTGCCGATCACTATGGTCCATCGGAGGATTTCATTGGCGCCTTCCGCAAAGAGCTCGTCAAGAAGAAAGGAGGTATTTCGTCTTTCTTCTCTCTCTCTCTCTCGCCTTCCTAGGCAGTCCCTCATTGCTATTTTTCAATGGTCTGTTGTTTGTTTTCTCTTTCTTCAATTGAAGAATGATATGAACATCTTGCGGCCCTGTAAGGGTGAAAGGAACCTTCTTCGTTTGCTCCTTCTTCTTCTGGATGCTGCTGCGGTCATTCTTGAAATGGTTTGACACCGAGTTATGATTGTGTAGAGGAGGCCCTCCAAGGTATGCAAGCGTTTACTAAGTGGGTTCCTCGGGCGACGGCGATGCCGAAGATGACTGTCGAGGCCGCCATTGACGTTTCCAGGTCCTCCCTTCAACTTGTTGGCTGAATTTGTTAAAATCTCTTGTGCCTCAATGAGGTCATTTCGTTCGCTCTTGGATGGCTCTCTTCACAAGTCATCTCCGTCCCATCGCAATCAACCATGATTGTCCTCTCTCTCTGGCCATCTCCTGAATGAAGTTCTTTTTAGAAAGCGAATGGATTCGCCTACTCTTGATCTCCTCCAATTCCATTGGTGGGAATATAGTAATGCCGCCTATCTCGATGCCATGAAGGCCCTCCAGGAGCTCAAGGAGGAAGGCAAGCTTGCTCACGTCGGTCTCACCAACTTTGACACGGAGCACTTGAAGCGTATCGAGGAGGCAGGCGTCAAGGTGGCCATCAATCAGGTATGCGTTGTCGATCACAACACAAGTTGTGACTCTTGGCCATGCTGCAGATCTCTGTTTGATAAATCAATAGGTTCAGTTTTCCATTGTCGACCGGAGGGCCGAGGTGTGTATCCATCCCTCCTTATGAAGAGTCCTATTTTTGTTTATATATATTGACCCGCTTTTCTTTCTTTCAGGTGTCGATGGTGCCTTACTGTGTGCGACATGGCGTCTATTTGACGACCTATGGAACGCTCTGCGGCGGTCTCTTGACTGAGCGCTACCTCGGAAAACCCGAACCATCACGTAACGATCTTACGACGGCCTCGTTGCGCAAGTACAAGCAGATGATCGACGGTTGGGGAGGTTGGGGCCTGTTTCAGGAACTGCTGAAGGATCTTAAGGCCATCGCCGACAAGCACAAATGCTCGATTGCGAATGTTGCGACGCGCTACATCCTTGACAAACCTGCTGTCGCTGGCGTCATCATCGGAGGTATCATTTGACTCCAATAGCGACGATGTTGATAAGTGAACCGAAGATATGTTTTCCCGTAGCTCGTCTCGGCTACTCAGACAATCACGAAGCGAATCTCAAGGTGTTCGATGTGAAGCTCGACGACGCCGACCGCGCCAAGATCGACTCTTATGCTCAACGATCGCGCGACCTCTACAAGATTATCGGCGACTGCGGCGACGAATACCGCCGATGACCTGACGCTCCCTCCCCCTTCAACTCGATGATTTTTTCAATGCATTTTACTGTTGGTGGATATATATCGTTCGAAGAGAGGGTTGCAGTTTAATATCAATCGAAAAGAGGAATCTTGGACTTATTTACACAAAATCGTCGAATTCTTTCAAAGGTGAGAGTTAGCCTTTCCTTGGCCTGAAAGATTCGCGGTCGCGATACGGCATCACGCGACGCCTTATACTCGACACTCCGAAGATAACCGCCAAAACGATGATAACCACCACAGCAATCGGAACCACGATCGATACTACGAGTATCCAGGACACTTCTACAAGAGAATACTGAGCTCTCTGGAACAGCGAAGAGGGCCGTGAAGCATGAGAAGAAGGCAGATGAAGATGAGGGAGTGATTAGGGGAGGGAGAAGTGGGACCCAGGGAGAGGTAGAACAATATGCAAAGGAGTAAGGAAGGGAGCTATGAGAATATACCTCCACAAGAACCCGATGAAATTATGCGGAACTGAACTACGAGGTCAGTTTGATTATACAACCGCTCCACGGATTGCTCCGAGCACGGATCCACTGCAGCGTTTGTGAAAGTGAAGTCTGAAAAGTTGCCCGTCATGCACGAGTATTTCAGTACCTACAGACGGATTCTATGATTGGAGATATTGTTGGGTAAAGGGAAATTGAAAAAGAGAAAGAGAAGGGGGACAAGACCCACCACTTCGCGAGAGAGAGGAAGAATAAATGCGCACAGAGACATTGAGATACTTGTCGGCCAAGAGCTGCGCCTCCTTCTCTTTGCTGAGAGTAATATTCAATCCGCCATTGACAGCGACACACTTTGAGATCGTCACTGCACTTGACGAGGAACTGGCCTCGACTATGAGCATAGATCCCGCTGACATGCTCACGTTACCTATCGTGCCACCAACAAGATGAGCTCAAGGAAGAAGAGAAAGTCCGAACTCTATTTTCTCGGAATATCTCTTCGGATGGGAAGTACCAGCGACAGCAAGAGTGGAGCCAGGAGTCAAAGTGAGGGCATTGGAGACGACTAAATCGCCCGAGACGGCTACGGCGACGCTGGGTGCGATGGTAAGGGGAAGGGCAGTCACTTGCAGCGATCCCGCAATACTCACAGAGGATTCGATCGACACCAACACTGCATCATAAGCAATCGTATATGACATGGAGAGGAGATTAGCGAGAAGACAAGGTGAACGGAAGCAAAGCGGTACCTGAAGAAGAGGACACGGAGCCGATGGAAGACCAAATGCCACTCGTACACGTGAAGTCCACGACACTTAAGGTCGGTTTCTGGCCACAGCAGCTTCCGACAGCACAGTAACCGCCAGAACAAGGGATCGAGGGTGAGAGACACATACTACAATTTTGAGAGCAATGCTTGCTCAGATCGCACGCCTCCTCCAAATCCACCACCGAATTGCCGCAAGTGAAATTGTATATTGCGGTAGTGGAATTCACTCCTCCGGCAAAGTAGACGGCATCACGAGTCGATACACTGGCAAAAAAAGCTGTACCAATCTCGAAGGCAGGGGCGTCAAACACGGAGTTATCGCGCGAATCGAAAACTTCCACACTCGCCAACAAGGTACCATTGGACATGGTCCCTCCAGCAAAGTATACATAAGGTCCCAACACGCCACACGAATGATATGCACGAGCGGCAGCTAACTTTCCGACGGAGACGACTGTCTTATTGTCATACGAGAAAGTATAAATCACGTTCGAGTGCAAGCCGCCTTGGTTACCTCCAGCGATATAGACTTGCCGTCCGATCGAACAAGCGGCTGCTGCAAAAACAGCAACGGGGAGAGCGTCATCATAAATGTTGAATGTGCTGTCGGTTAGGTTCGCCACAATGATCGAGGAGAAGATGTTACCAGTATTGTATCCGCCCGCGTAGAAGGCCACGACCGACTCATCGATAACCGCCGTGGTATATGCCACATACCCTTGTCCAAACGCCGTGGTAGTTCCATTGAGGCCTTTCGAGACGGAGAAATTGTTCGACATGAGATCACCTATCGATATCCAAGTCGTCTCGCTGGAAAAGGCTCCTGAAACGAACATTCCTCCATACACAATGCCGGTTTTTTGCCTCGGGAAGCTCAAGCTTGCGAGATTTCCCTGAAAGTTGGGATAACTGACGGGATGGGGAATGGTAATGTTGACGTCGATTCGTTGGCCGCGGACGTTGGAGAAGGAATAGACATCGACCACATCGGTCATATTGGTAGCGGCGTTGGCCTTCACATTGCCGCCAGCAAAGAACACCTGCGAAACGAGACGCAACGGCATTAATAGGGGAAAGCAAATGGACACACAAATCATCCTATAAATAGCGAGGGCTCAACTGTCCCCTGTAATCTGACTCTGCATATGTAAGTGTGTGCGTAATGAATAAGAAGGGACATTCGCTCAAAGTCGCAAAACCAGAAGGGGGAAATACCAAATCGTCAATTAAGACGAGGCCCATACTCTCCCGCGCGAGCGAGAGAGGCGGCGCCGAGAGGAGAGCGCCGCATGGCGCACTCGAGTCAAAGGAGACGACGAAGTTGTTGCAAGTGTTGTCAACATTGAGTCCGCCTGCAAATACGACTGTTCGCCCTCCGACAGCCACGCCTGGAAACCGCAAGAATAGTAAAAGAAGATGTGGAGCGGGCGGGGCACAATTCTTCAGACAGAAGGAGGGAATGGGAGAAATGGAAGGGAGCCGGAATCGAATTATTCCCATGGAAGAGACATTTATATCTTAACTTCTTAAGAAGTATCAGATGTACCGGCGAGGTTGGACGAGGGCTCAGGGAGAGAGCGGCAGTCACGCCTTGCTATGGACAGCTCGATGATTGAGGCGAAGAGGAGGAGGAGAAGGGTGAAAGACGACCGGCCCCATCTCACATCCATCTCCTATTCCCTAAATATACCATAATATCATTATACTATTATGAAGAATAATATTATTATAATTTCTTAGCAGGACGACAAATATTGACAGCGAATCTGTAAGGGTAGAAGGCGACCAACGGTGGGGGTGCTTTGAGATCAACCGCGTGCTCGTCCAAGTGATAACGATGCGATCCCCCACGCGCCGAAACGCCAGAGATATCTCAATAATAAATTATAAATAATCTATATATTCTTAAAAACGATCAAGAAGATCGTTGAAGCTTCTGAAGGAAGGAGCCCAGGGCAAAGCGAGGAGTTGCGTTGGGGCATATTTTTCGGGCGGAGATCGAGAGCGTTACTCATCGTCAGAGTGTTTCAGATGTATATTATCATATGGTCACTAGTAGTATCATAGATATACAAATATATGGAAATGAGGAGATCATTGGAGGATCGCACCCGCGCTGTCCGATCTTGAATAAGTAGAAATTAACCCGCTCCGTCCCCGAACAGACCTGCCGTGAGGAACGCTTCCGCAGCAGCCTATTCCTAATTTACCTCGTAAATTGATTTAATTGGATTTTCTTGATTCCTCTTAACTTGAATGACTTCAATAACTTGTTGCTATTTTCTGAAATCTTTATATCAGATTGAAATAACGCCTGCCAGGGGCTGTTGATAGATCAGCATACGTGCCGTCCAATACAGTAGGGGAAATGGGGGGAATCGAGAGACAGCGCGCCAGAGCTAGCCGCTAGCGTCCACTCACTCCCATTCTGCACTCCACTCGCTTCCTCATCATCTTCATCACCTATACAGATGATCGTAGAGGCCATGGACGCCCTGGTAGCCCCTGTGGCCGCTGCCGTTGGCTTCCCGGTAGACCAGTTTAAGTTCATCGCGTGCGTCGTCGCGAGCTATCCCCTCGGCGCCCTCTTCCGGTCCCTCCTCTCTCCATTCCCCATTATATTTAATGAATACAAATATAAAATTTTCCCTAATTTTATGGTATTTTGGGAGGTTTGGAGCGATCGGGGAACAATAGGGGGGAATGCAAATGGCGAGCGATCCCTCGCCTTTCCTTTCCTTTCCCTTTTCCTTTTCGCTTTTGGACTTTCCCCTCGAAAAAAATGTAATATATGTATAAATATTGATATTACTCCATCGCTATCGATGTTGCCAAAAGTCTATAGGAAGGAACTGAGGAGCTTGAGGAGTTTCACCACCTCCTCCTTTTTCGCTCCTTTCTCTCGTCCTCTCACTCTTCCTCTTTTACTTTCCTTATAATTTGATATCATTTTAGGTTTCTCCCTGTCGGTGCTGCGAGGCATTTGTATTCGATTGCTATTGGTCTCTTGATGGTCCTCCTCTGTTTCGACCTCAGCGGCCTCGTACCACCTCCTTCTCTTCTCTCCTATCCTCCTTCTCTTCCTCCATCTCTTTCCTCTTCGGACCTTCTCCTCTCTTGCCAACACCACGTTCTTATTCACCCCCTTCTTCTTCCCCTCCTCCTCCTCTTCCTACTCCTCCTCCACCATCACCTCTTCCTCCTTCCTACCTCCTCCCCATTCCTTCTACTCCTCCTCCTCCTCCTCCACCCCCTCTTCTTAGCTCTTCTTTTCCTCGTTCTCATTCTCTATGTGTAGTTCCACTTTCTCCTTGGTCCAGTGATCGTCTACCTCTCCTTCTTCTTCGCTCCGTGGAAGTTCGTCCCTCGCATCGGTTTCATTGTGATGCTCTCCTCCCTCTCCTACCTCCACATCTATCGCATGTGGCTCGATCCCTATGGCCACAGCATTGGCATTGAGAGTACCCCTTCAACCTTCTCTACCTTTACCCCCTCACCCACCCTCCCTCCCCCTCCACCTCCCTCCATCTCCCTCCACCTCCTTTCCCTTTTCTCAGCTTTTTAGACTCCTCCTAAGAGATGGTAGGAGGCCAATCCTCCAATTCTTCCTTTCTTCTTGTATTTCACAGCCCTGTGTTCTTCTTCAATTCTCATTTTGCATTTTTTCTGTTATATTATGGTGATGTATCATTGTAGCGTTGGTGATGGTCGCCGTCATCAAAATGACCACTCTCGCTTGCAACTTCCACGACGCCAAAGTCCTTGGTACTTCCTC
>Ga0154020_10011627_pt1 | contig 10032 bp, 8 predicted proteins | sample Klosneuvirus_201_FD_109709 | JGI IMG/M metagenome (GOLD analysis project Ga0154020, IMG submission 109709) | Active sludge microbial communities from wastewater, Klosterneuburg, Austria - Klosneuvirus_20160825_MG | ecosystem: Engineered > WWTP > Aerobic digester > Activated sludge | place... | reverse complement strand
TCAATTCAGAAAACAATCTTTTTATTATAAAAAAACGTGAATCAATAGTTGTAACATTTTTTATACTATTTATTACTTGTATATCAATATATTTATGAAGACTTAATTCTGCATTAGGGAATAATATAACTAAGAATACTAATGGAGCAATAGTAAATAGACATACTACTATACTGTCAACAGTCATTTTGCGAAATGATTTCTGTCTTAGTAAAAGCCATAATAAAAATGGAAATGTCCATGGGAAAAATGCAACAAATCCTTTTGTGAGAAATCCCAATGTAAGCATAAATCCAGATAGGAAAATAAAAAAATATTTTTTGCCGTTTTGGCTTTTTAAATAAAATAAAATTGAAAGTGAAGTAAAAACGGATAATGTGTTTTCAAGCATATTATTACTACAAGCCCAAATAACAAGAGGCGTTAAAAGCCAAAATAATAAGGGGACCCAACCATGTTTATATTTTAAAATAGTACAAATCCTCACAATAATGAAGCCTACGACTACAAATGTCATAAAAGAATAAAACTTATCTATATATTTGCTTTCTCCAAAAAGAGTAAAGAATATACTTTGTATCCCAAAAGCAAGTGGAGGATGTTCATGAAAGTCTGTAAGACAAGTAGCAGTGAAATGCGGATTCCAGAATGAACCAATTCCATTAGATAAGTTATGTGCTATTGTCGAATAAATTAATCCATCCATAAACATACCGTCAGATAATAAGCTTGGACTTACTATTATTAAAAATAGTCCTATTGCGAAAAGGTAAAATGGAAGAGCTGGTGAAATTTTAAAATTTATTTTCATGTGTTTTGTCTTTTTTGCCATTGGTGGTAACGTTTTGCGGGTTTAAGAAGTTGGCGATTTCGGAGCACAGAACTGTCAACCTGCACAGAAGTTTGATTGAAAAACTGAACTTGATTTAACCACTGAACCGCCAATTTCTTAAACCCGCTGTTAGTGGCTGCCCTTCTGTCGTCCGTGTCCACAAGCAATGCCCGTAAATATAGAGCAGTCAAGTGTCTGTCGTGTATATTCTTGTCTGTCTGTCGTGGCTTGTGTGTCTGCGAAGTTATATTTTTTAGAAGGGAGGGAAATTTTATGTTTTTTAATTTTCTTGGGCTGGAAAAAAGCACACTCTTTTGCAAACTTTGGTCTGTGCGGTCGCCTTGTGCGGCTTGCAAATGTGTGTGCTTTTGTGGGTGGCTATTCTGCTTCATCATTTTCTTTTGATTCGTTTTCTTCTACTGCAATGCTTGTAGATATTTTTATTGCTTTCCAACCCCAACTACTTTTTCGTTTGTTGTAATTCAGGATTGCTATTCCGTTCACAAAATATCCGTCTTCAACTTCATGCTCCAACATTAAAGAACTTTCAATGTAAACATCATCGGCAAATCCGACTGTTCCTGATGTTTCAACCATTCCGCTAAATGGTCTAAGCAAGGTTTCACTTGGTTCTTGATTCGTTACGCTACAAGTCAATACCGTGTAATATGAATCTCTGTCTTTCATAACTTTTTTCAAGCGAACAGAAAGTTTAGTTCCTATCTCAACTTTCTCTTTGAGTTGGTGCAACTTCACAATGCTGTCAAGCCGCTTGTTAACTATAAAATGTGCAATTCCCTTTTCATGGTTGATGTGGTCAACTATTCCAACTTGTTCTTGAAAAGAATCCCAAAGTTTGCCGTCTGTCCTTTCACTGATTGAGAGAATATGAACTCTTGATTCTTTCTCGGACGAAAAGGAATACATTGAACGGGGCTTTTCCTTCTGATAAAGTTTAACAAAAACAGGTAGTCCTTCTTTGATTTGAAATTTCTCTTTGATGTCTGGCACATCAATAATTCCCTCTTTCATTTGTTCGCCAACAACTGCTGAAATTCTCCAAGCAGTTATTTTCCCTGCTTCATTCTTAATTGCTTGAACTACATTTCCACTTTGCCACTCAAATAAATCCCAATTCTCCTGTGAGTTTCGCTTTTCAAGTAAATAGATTTGAAAAAGTTTTTCCTTGTCATATTCTCCTTTCAACTTTATTGAATCACCTTCTCTGTAATTTCTTGAAGTATTAAACTTTCTGTCTGAAATAACAACCTCAATAATTTCCTTAGGAAGTTTAATGAAAAGTTTTCTTCGTGGCTTGTCGGGCTTGTCAGGAATAGTAAAAGTTTCTCCAAGGCAACTGTCTAACCAAGGCAAGGAATGAAAAATAAATTCCTCTGCAAGTTGTTTATGTGAATTGTAATAATCGTTGTTACTCTTTTTATCTGCTGCATTTTTATACCATTCCTTTTGCTGATAATCTCTCCAATCCTGTGGAGCAGCTAATCCTTCTCTTTCTTTTGCAGCTATTGCAGAAGCAATTTCAAACTTCGCTTCACTCCAAAGTTCATTTTGAATAAGTAGTCGGGCAAATTTTATACGAACTCCTGAAAACTTGTCTTCTATTTTGCAGAGTAACGATTTACAATAACAAGAAATTGTTTTTTCCGTGTCAGTTTCAATAAGAAGTTCGGCAAGCAAACTCCATGTCCAATATTCACTAATTTTTTCCTTAACAACTGGAATCAAAAATTCAATTGCTTCTTGATTGCGGTGAACAAGATGCAGAAGTTTTGCTTTGTAGTAAGGCAACCAAATGTTATCTTGAAATCTGTCAATGCTTACATCAAGGAATGGCAAAAAGAAATCTACTTCTTGATTTAGTTTTTTGTCAAGTATGAGTTTTGCACTATGCTGAATTACTTTTTCTGCACTGCTCGGATAAGTTTTATCGTCTTTGGTGTAAGGTTCAAAATCTTCTTCGGTTAAATTGTTTAAGTCCCAAAGTTTGAGAAACGAAATGAGATTGAATTCTTCTCTGTCAGTTATTTTGTCTGCGAATCTTAGGAATAGAGAATGAAGCAATGATGGTCTTGGGTTTTTAAGTTTGATGTAATCTGCAAGCAATTTTCTTGCTTTCTGAACATCAACTTTCTCTGCTCCAAAAATTAGTTTTCCTTCTTTTTGAAGTTCCCACGCAAATTGAGTATTCAAATCAACATCATCGGGAAACAGTTGTATTGCTTGTCTGAAAAGTGTTAGTGCTTCCTCATGGTTTCCTTGTTTGCTTTTTTCCTTTGCTTGTAAAATGATTTTCTTTTCAGGGCTTGCTAAAACTTTTGCATGTTCAACTGATTTCAAAAGTATTTCGTCCAACTCACTTATTTCAAGTGCTTCAAGGCGTTGAACAAAAGTTTTTGCAAGAGGATAATCATTTTGTGAAACTGCTCGCTTTGTCAAATCATAAAGACACCATGCAAATGCTTTAATATTCCATTCATCGTTTGGCTCTGCTTCAATTACCTCCAAAGCCATTGCATACGCTTCATCAAGCGAACCCGCCTTTCGTAATGCAAAAACTTCTTGGCTTGTTGCCATTATGATAGGCGTTTAATAAGTGATTGTAATTTTAAATCTTGTTCACCTTTTGTTGAATATGGTTTGAAGGTGGAATAAATTCCCTGTCCATTGTATATGCAATCAAGATAGGCACAATTTGCATCTGTCTTTAAAAAATATCTATCGCAATAATTTTCGTTTGAAATGTTTGTGATTGGAATTTCTTCTTCTGTTGTTTCTCCTTTGAGTAAGTCAAACAACTCTTTCTGAAATTCCTTTTCAGGATTGTAGGCAAATTCAAAAATCAAAGGTTCGGTTATTCTCTGTCTTACGAATTGAGCAAACTCTTGGTCAGAAGAGTTTAGTATGGTTGTTCTACCTGTAAAACCTGCTGCTCCATAATTCAAATCAATCGTAACTGATTTGTCGCCTCGCATGAAAGAATACCTTTCTACATATTGTTGGTGCGAAACTGAAATTTCAATTTCTTGGTCTTTTAATTTTTCCGTTAGTTCAACATACTTTGCTTTTAAAAACGGTTGAGCAAACTCCAACGGAGTTTGCCGTTCAAAAAAATCAGTCGGAATGTAAAACTGATTTGCTGGTGCATTGGCAATGGTAGCAGTAGGATGAATAATAAATTCTGAAAGGGGAGAATAGTGTTGTGCATTAACGGCAAACAAATTTTTCTTTGCACGGGTAATGCCTGTGTAAGCCCAACGGAAAAAACCTCTTGAAAGAATTCTCATGTAAACCTGAAAGTTTACAAAAGCATTTTCCCACTCACCGCCTTGTGCCTTGTGGCAAGTAATGGCGTAGCCATACTTGATTTGCATTGCATTAAAGTATTTGTCTGCTCGTATTGCTTCTTTAAATTCATTTGTTCGTGGTCTTAAATTCGGATGTCTATTTTTAAAATCCACATACAACGCTTGCTGTTCGTTTTGTGTTAATCGTGGCAAATCACTTTTCAAAAAGTTGTCAATGATTTTACAATTAACTTGATGCTTTTGCCCTTTTACATCAGTAAGTTCTGCAATGATGTCCCGAAACACAAAAGTTACTTCTGCCTTTTCTCCGCCTCGTTTGTAAAAGCGAATTGTTTTTGGTGGCTCTGGAATTTGTGATACCTCAACCACTTTCAAAAATTGTCCATTGTAAAAGTCAACCACATAATTGTAATTATTTTTTGTGTTGATTAGAACATCTCCGCTTTGAACATCAATTTGATTTGGAAAAAATCTTTGCCGAATTGCAAGGTTGTAATCGTGTGCTTGTTTATTTGAGTGAGTAATTACGATTGTGTTTTCGGAAATTTGATTGTTCACCGTTTTAAAATAAACCGTATCAAAATCTTCGCTTGTGTGTGTGCTTGTGTCTGCAAAGTTGCCAATCTCAAATCGGTTAAACTCATTTGTTTCTAAGCAAGTCCGCAAGGCGGTTGCAATAGTCAAAATTCCACTTCCGTCTTGCTGTCTTTGAATTTGTTTCATTTCAAATTCGTCAGTTGTAACCTGATAATTCTTTGAAAGATATTCTTTGTCCAATGCAGGTGAAAAATTCATTCCAACTGGTGGCAACTGTGCGTTATCTCCAATGAAAATAATTTTTGCATCTGTTCTGTATTTGAAATCAACAAACGAAAACAAATCTTTCAGCAAGTAACCCGAACCGAAAAGAAAAAATTCATCCTCATTGTAAACATCAGAAATCATTGAACTCTCGTCAATGATGTAAACAGTGTTTACACTGTCCTCATTCAGATTTAATTTGTAACGAAACTTAAATGTGTGGTCGTCATCTTCAAGTTCGTCTAAGTTGTAAATGCTCTTGTGAACTGTATATGCATCCGTTTTTGTCTTGTCGCCAATTACCATTGCTGCCCGTCCTGTTGGAGCCATAAGAGTAAATTGTCTGCCTACCGATGTGAAATACTTTACAAGTCCTTGCATCAAAAATGTCTTACCTGTTCCCGCATAACCTTTGAGCAAAAAACAATTCGTTGGTGAAGTCAAGAATGATTCAATCTTGCTTAACGCATTGTTTTGGTCGTCAGATAATGTATGTGGGAAATGGTCTTTAATCATAATTGAACAGGTCTGTTAACTAAAGTAGAAGCCGTGTGGTGGGAGATTTGGCTCTTTTGCGGTTGCCTTTGGGCTGTTTTGTGTGGTTGGGGCAACCGCAAATGTGCCAAATGTGGGCTGGCTTAAATTAAAAAACAAAAAATGTGCGGTGGAAAAAAATAAAACTTCATCGGGTCGGCTTGAGTGTCTGCCCGTCCGTTGACCTGTCATTGTCCTGCTGTCTGTTAATGTCTGCTCGTCTGTTGTCATTGTGCACTGTCATTTTAGGGTTGCCACTAACGTTTTGCAGCTTGGCGTAGTGGCGGATTTTTAGCACAAAAGTTCAATCGAAGAACTGCACTTGAACCTACCACTAAACTGTCATAGAAGCACGTCACCCGCCATTTCGCCAAACTGCTGTTATCGGCTGTTCTTCTTTCCGTCCGAAGTCGTGTCGTCATAAATTTGTTGTGTTAAATAATCTGTTTCCTGTATCTGTCCCGCCCTTGCCTACATATTTATTTTCTGAAACTCGCAAAGCGTAAAAGTAAATCTCAGAATACTTTTCTGAAAGATGTATGGCATCTTTTTGCATTATCAAAGTCGCTACAATTATTTTTCTCGGTTTACACCTACGTAAATGTTCAATTGCTTTTTCAATGCTCTTGCCTGTGTTTATAACTGCGTCAACTACGATGATGATTTTATTTTCTAAATCATTGTTGTCAATTTCCGTTACTGGAAAAAATTGGCTGTCAGTAAATACACTTCTTACACCTTCTGCTGCATAGAGTCCTGCTCTCATTAGTGCAAAGATTACAATATTACTTTTGTCAGCTAGCTCACTGCCTGTTTTAATTCCTTGAACGTGTTTAATTTCTGTTTCTGTAAGTTCAAATTCATCAAGCATTTGATAAGCCAAGTATTTTCCCATTTCAAAATGGATTTTACAAAGCTCCATTGAGCTTATGTCTGTCCTTCTTGACTGTGTAGCCAATAATTGAACTGCGTTTTTATCTGTAAACTCTCTTACCATTATTACAAAGCTAAAATTTGTTCTGCTACTTTCTTTAAGTCCGTTGCTGGAATGTTTGAATGAAAGTAGTCTGAAAATGAAACCTGTTTAAGATGCGAAATTTCATTTGCAAACGGAATGAAATCTCTGTTTTGCTTTTCATTTACTACCAAATAGGCATTGTCTGCCGCTTTCAACATTTCAAAGTCTATCATTGTATCGCCAAACGCAAACACTTTTTTGTTTGCATTTTTAATTGCGTTTGCAATTATTCCTTTTGCTTGTTTATCAATTACAAAGTTGTCAATAGGAAAGTAATTACCGCCAATTAAGTGCATAAAGTCAAGCGAATGATTGTTGATTACATTTAGCCAACTCTGTGAAATGCCCGAAGTGATTAAAATAAGTTGAACCTTATCCTTAATCGTGTCAATGAAGGAAAGAAATTCAGGATAAATATTTACACGACTTGCACTTTCGGTGCAAGCAAGTTTATATTTTTCCATTTCAATTTTTGAATAATACAAAGCCACATTGTAGAAAGCATCAAAGGAATAGCCGTATTGTTTGAAAATGTTTTTGATGTCGTTGTAGTCAAGATTTAAATGCTCAAAGAAAAACTTAGTGCTGTCAGTAGGAATGAGAGTTCTGTCACCATCAATAATAACATAGATAGGTTTGTGGCTTGCAGCCACAAACCTATCTATGTCTGCTTTTACTCGTTTTATATTTTCTTCTTGTGATAACATTCGTGTTTATGTTGTGATGTAATTACAAATAAATTCTACACATTTTTTACTGTCGGTTGTCCGCAAAATATGCAAGTTCAAATCGTGCTTGTTGCAAAACCGTTGTAGTTCTTGCAACTCAAATGCAACCCAATTGGAAATTGTCTTTGCTGAGCAATTGCGTTTTTTGTTGCTGTCATTTTGTTGTCGTTGCAAAATAGTTTCAGTTGGCAAATTCAAATAGATGTAATCGGTGTAGAAAGTTTTATCTTTTTCAGTCATTACATTTTCAAATTCGCTTTCTCCTTTTGCAAATACTAAATGTCCGTCAATGATTATGTGTTTGCACTCTTTAGTTTGAATTTCAAATGCTTTGTCAATTGCTTTCTCTCTATAAAAATATTTCTCGGTGTCAGAAAGATTTTTGAATTGTTCCAGTGTCATACCCGCTGCATTGATTACAAGTTGAGAACCTTCTAACCAAATTACGTTTGAAGTTAGCTTGCTTACTTCTTTTAGAATTGTGGTTTTACCAGTTCCGCTAACTCCATATAAACCGATGCGTTTAAGATTACCCATTTAGTTCGGTCTTTAAAAAGTTTATAGCGTTTGGTAGCATCTTCAAAATTCTGTCGTCTGGCTGTTGCCCCGCCTTTACTGTTTGAAGTCCCATCATCGGTGTGCAAGTTTTGCAAGATGCAATGAAAGAATTTTGATTTAGATAATTATTTACGTCATCAAAACTTGTATTGTAGTTAAGGATTATTCCTTCTTGGTCTTTTGATAACTTTGCAATTCGTGAACACATAAAAAGTCGTTGCCGTTCAAGCGTAACGCAATGTTTGCGATACCAGCAATAGTCAAACATTTCTTGTGCTTTACTGTCGTCTGCTACTTCGGTGCCTAACCATTTATCCCACTCCTTGTCTGTCCGTAAACTCAACTCAATATGAGATGCAAATTTTTCAAGATATTTTTTCCATAGTTCGGTTAGTTCTTCGTTATCAAAGTAGATGCTAATTGTTAGCTTGTTAATGAACTGCAAAGTTTCTTTGGTTATGTTCTGCGGTGTTAAACCGTGAGAAACAACTTCAATTCTTTCTATGTTGTCAAATTTTGAAAACTCTTTTAAAGCTGTCTCCAAAATTTTTTGATTATATGTCGGCTCCCCACCTAAAATCCCTAAACTTCCAATTTTGATGTTCAGTCGTTGTAAGTGAGAAAGTCCAGTTACAATTTCCGAAATGATATTGTCGGTCTGTGCTGGGTTAGGTTGATGTGGAATGTAAAAACCGCAATTGTCGCAACGTAAATGACACTTAGAAGTAATTGAAACTTCTAATTCCCGTATTTTGTAAGTCAGGTCGGATTGGTCATGTGTTAGTCCTTGAACTTTAGATTTCATTTTTAGTCAATCTGTTTGAATTTGGTAGTGTCGTTGTCATAGAATAGCCGATAACAATTATTATACGCAAGTATATCACTTAATTTTCAAGCTACAATATTTGTAGTAAGTAACTGAAGGTAAACGCTATGATGTGAAAATATATTTTTAATGCGCATTGCGTATTAAAAATATATTGTACTTTCATTTGATCACAAAATATTTAAAATACGTAACGATATGATGTTTCCATCGGTTCGTTTTACTGCCGGCACTCACAAAGCAAGCTCTGTCATTTGGTGTAGCTTCCCCAAGGATGATTTATTGCTAAAAAAGTTAAGAGTTCAATTTCCTTATATTAAATGGAGCAACACTCAACGATGCTGGTACCTTCAAGACAGAGTAGAGTTAAGAAAGCAGCTAAACATGGAAGCAAAAAGCCCTATGGCTGTCATGTTGGCAAAGTTGCCTCCGATTAATCAAACCGCCTTGATGCGTATGTACAAGCATCTTAAATTAAAATCGTATAGCCCCAATACGGTTAAGGTGTATTTAAGTGAATTCATGCAGCTCTTGCAGATATTAAAAACACATCCGGTAGATAAGCTTAGTCCCGAGCGACTTAAATCCTATTTTCTTTATTGTATTAAAGACCTTAAGATTAGCGATAATCACCTGCACAGTCGTATTAATGCTGTTAAGTTTTATTTTGAACAGGTGCTTAGGCGAGAAAATTTTTTCTTCTCTATACCTCGCCCCAAACAAGGTCATAAATTGCCCAAGGTAATTGATGCGAGCGATATAAAAAAACTGTTTGCTGTTACAACTAACTCAAAGCAAAGGCTCATGCTAAAGTTATGTTACGGCATGGGGTTGCGTGTAAGCGAGGTGGTAAAACTTAAACTCAATCATATAGACAGCAAGCGCATGCAGGTGCTGGTAGAAGAATCGAAAGGAAAATCAGACCGTTACGTAAACTTGCCGATATCTGTTTTAAATGATTTGAGGAGTTACTATAAAATGTACAAACCTAAAGTCTATTTATTTGAAGGACAGTACAGAGGTATGTATTCCATACGCAGTGTGCAGGCAGTATTTAAAAACGCCATGCGTAAGGCAAGAATTAATAAATCGGTGGGTATTCATAGCCTTCGTCACAGTTATGCAACGCATTTATTGGAATACGGTACAGACTTAACCTACATACAAAAGCTACTTGGTCATAAGAGCATACAAACTACTTCGCTTTATACACATGTAGGGAAACGCACTTTGCAAAAGATCAAAAGCCCGCTAGATTATTAGTAATAGATCAAATTATAAAGTCAAAACCTTCTCAACTATATTAGTATTTTCGTGACGAATGAATTTTTCTCTTTCCATAGAGTACCCTTGGCGATTTATTTTGCTTTGCATGGCTGCAGGTCTGCTGTATGCTTTTGTACTTTATA
>Ga0154020_10011626_pt1 | contig 10032 bp, 6 predicted proteins | sample Klosneuvirus_201_FD_109709 | JGI IMG/M metagenome (GOLD analysis project Ga0154020, IMG submission 109709) | Active sludge microbial communities from wastewater, Klosterneuburg, Austria - Klosneuvirus_20160825_MG | ecosystem: Engineered > WWTP > Aerobic digester > Activated sludge | place... | reverse complement strand
TGGAGGATCAGTAAGTGTTAAAGATTGTGCTGCAGAGTTGTCTAATACCCCATCAATATATATTTTCATTGTAGCTCCATCATATGTTGCAGCAATATGATGCCAGGATGTATTTTGAGATGTAGCCGTACTTGAAAGTATAGCGTTATTACCAAGTGACCAAATAGTAGCTTCTGTATTAGTTGCTCCAAAACCTGCTGCTCCTCCAGTGCCTGCATAAAGTTTACCGTTATATACTGATAATGCAGGGACATTATCAATTGCTGTTGGTGAAGTAGTCCAACCACTATTTACTCCATCTCCAGCAACACGCACCCAAGTAGATTCATTATATTTCCATACTTCACCATCACCATTGTTAATACCAAGTCCTACGTATAGTTCCCCGTTATATACTTCCATACTTCTGACTCTTTCATACACTCCGTCAAGCCAACTAGAACTTACTCCATCTCCACCAACCATTGACCACCCAGTTGTAGTTGTACAAGATGCGCTACATTTCCAAATCTCTGCATCTCCCACTGTATTACCAAGACCAACATAGAGACTCCCGTTATATACATGTAAAGCTTCTACAGTTTCATAGTTACTTGCTGTTGCCCATGATTGTGGTGCTACACCAGAGGCATCTCCACCCACTTTAGTCCATCCTGTAGTTTGAGTACAAGTTCCAGTACATTTCCACACTTCAGAATCTCCTGCAGTATTACCAAGACCTACATAAAGTTCGCTATTAAACACAGTCATAGAATATACCATTTCGTAGTTACCAGCAGTAGCCCAGGATTGTGGGGATACTCCAGTAGCATCTCCTCCAACCTTAGTCCATCCAGTAGTTTGAGTACAAGTTCCTGTACACTTCCACAATTCTGCATCTTGAGCAGAAGCACCTAACCCAACATATAGCTCGTTATTAAATACTTCCAGAGAATTCACAATTTCATAGTTACCAGCTGTTGACCAAGATTGAGGAGAAACACCTGATGCATCTCCACCTACCTGAGACCATACTGAGCCATTCCATTTCCATAGTTCAGCATCTTGAGCCGTAACACCAAGTCCTACATACAGACTTCCTCCAAATGAAATCATTGATTGAACTGTTTCATATTTATATGCAGTCCAACTTGAATTTAATCCTTGTCCACCAATTAAGGTCCAACTACTTCCATCCCATTCCCACACAAGTGCATTTCTTGCATTTGTTACTCCCATACCTGCATACATCTTTCCGTTATGAACTGTCATACTTTCAATAGATTGATGTCCAGATGAGTTCCAGGAGTTATTGATTCTATTGCCACCAATATTTGACCATCCAGTTGTTGTAGTACAAGCTACACCAACATCACAACTCCACACCATTGCTGATATTGCTCCTGTAGAATCTGTAAGACCTGCATACAAAACATTTCCTATGAATTCCATTCTTTGAACTGTAGTAGTAGCAGGTACTCCAGTTGTACCCCATGATTGTGGAGGTGTTCCATTTCCATCACCACCAATTTTTGTCCATCCTGTAGTTACATTACATGTACCTGAAGTATTACATGTCCAAATCTCACTATCTGCTGCACTAAGTCCAAGTCCTACATACAAATTAGTTCCATTAAATATCATTGAAGTAACTTGCTCATATCCAGTGGTCCATGATTGACCTCCACTTCCTGTACCACCTCCACCAACAATTGACCATCCAGTAGTATTTGTACAAGCAACTGCAAGATCACACATCCATACTTGTCCTTCATTACCAGTATTACCAAGACCTAGATATACTTTGGTTCCACTTACGGCCATTTGTGGAATTATCTCTTGTACTGATGCCCATGATTGAGGTGCAGTACCACTTCCATCACCACCTCTTTTAGTCCAACCTGTAGTTACAGTACAAGATCCAATCGTACAGCTCCAAAGTTCTGCGTCACCTGCAGTATTACCAAGAGATACTAGTAAGGTAGTTCCAGATATTGCCATTGAATATACAGCCTCATATGAAGTACCCCAAGATTGAGGAGGTACTGTAGTTCCATCACCACCAATCTTTGTCCATCCAGATGTTGTAGTACAAGATGAAATGGCACATGTCCAAACTTCAGCATCGGTAGCCGAAGCACCAAGTCCTACAAAAAGATTAGTTCCATCTGATACTAATGAAGTAACTTGCTCATATGTATTAGTTACCCATGATTGACCACCAGATCCTGTTGCATCTCCTCCAATTTTTGACCAAATAGATCCATTCCATTTCCATACTTCACCATCCCCTGCAGTTAGACCAAGTCCAACAAAAAGATTAGTTCCATCTGTAGTCATTGAATAGACTTGCTCGTACTGTGTAGCTGGAGTTGCAGTACCTTCAGTCCAACTTGAGTTTAATCCATTACCACCAATAACGCTCCAAGCACTACCGTTCCATTTCCATACTTCTGCATCACCAACTGTATTACCAAGTCCAACATATAGGTCAGTACCAATAACGGCAGAAGAATTAATGAATGGTTTACCATTTTGATCCCATGAGTTATTTAGTCCCTTTGAGTAAAGACCTGCTATCCAGTCACTTCCAGCAACTTGACTCCAAGTCGTTGCACCTGATCTAGCTAATTCATAATTTAATTTTCCTGTAGTTTGATCATAGTAGAGTTTGTAATTTCCTTTATCTACAATTGGTTGAGGAGCAGTGTGACTTCCTGCACTAAAACTACTATTAAATTTAGTCCATGCCTCTATTGTATGAGCTTGAGAGAAAGATAGACTAGCTGAATCAGGAACACTTAAATAGCTACTTGATCCATTAAGAGAAAGTCCATAGTTAAAGTTCCCTGTTATCCAAGATGTGTTACTTGCAGTCCCTGTATTACTATTACTAGAACTATCTGTTAAAGATGTTCCTGTATTCTCGTCAAGATGAAAGAGTAGAGCTGTATTTCCATCATTAGCATAGTTTCTAACTTTTAATTGTGTCTTACCACCAGATATTTCTATTAATGAAGAATCTGATAATGTATAGTCAGCTGGTGTTGAGAAGTTCCAAGTTTGATTTATTTCTCCTAATGCTCGAACTTTAGGAAATATTTGATAAAGTACTGCGTAAGAACCAAGGAAGAAACCTAGCAAAATACATATGACAGCAAAAACACTTAATTGCCAATGAAATATAACGACTTTCCTAAACAGAAAGTGGTTTAAATTTTTAGATATATTTATAAAAAACATTGTGTAGTTTTTATATTATATATAGTATGACTTTGGGGATGACTTGTGAAGGAAAAAAACTAGTTTTGAGTGACTGGAATTAGTACAAATACACTTGTTCCTTCTCCTGGTTTACTATCAAAAACAATACCTGCGTTATGCTTATCAAATACTTGTTTTGCAGTATATAGACCGAGTCTTTTTCCTTCTGGATTTAGTTCTTTTCCACTTGATATTTCATAGTGGGGTTTAAAAAGTTTTGATTGTTCTTCTACTGGTACTCCAACCCCATGATCTTTTATATTTATTTCTATAAATCTAGGATTTTTACTTACCGAGATAATAATTGGTCCTTTAGTACTATACTGAATTGCATTGTCTGTAATAATATTAAGAGCAACAATAAATTCAATCCTATTAGCTTTAATTGTTTCATCTTTAAGATCGTCAGGATAGTTTAGTACCACATCTATACCTTTTGCTTTAGCAACCTGTGATGTTTTGTCATATACCTCCTTGATTATAGAAGCTAAACCCTCATTCACATAGTTTACCGTTACAATTGAAGTAGAATCAGGCATTTTAAATCCAAATAGTTCATACAAGTTCTTTTGAATTTTACCTACGGTTGAGTTTATCTCTGTAACTTGTTCTGCATTTAAACCACTTGCTTGACTAAAAGGATTAGAAATACTTTTCTCAAGAAGGAGTTTTGCTTCATCAACTGATTCAATTATCTTTCTTCCAGCATCAAGATTAAGATTAAGTTCAGGTTTATCAGCTCTAACAACATTAGTAACATCAATTTGCTGTTCTGTAAGATTCTTTTTTTGTAGTTTATCTCTTAACTCTAGATTTTCATCAAGAACCTTTTGGAATAGCTGAGAGATATTAATAGCTATTGAAACTTGTGAAGCATAAAGAAGGAGAAGTGGAAGTACGTCATCAAACCCAATGTTTCTTTCTTTCCTTATAAACATTATTGCTCCCATTACTTGATTTTGAAACAATAAAGGTATAGAAATCACATCTCCTGATTTTGTGGTATTAATTACTAGATCAACTAACTGGTCACTTATTACATTTTTTGTGAATCTTTTGAGATTATTTGAAGTATTTATTCTGTTATTGACGATTGTATCAACGATTAAGTTTTCTGTGTTACTGGTATTAGTCTTCAAACTATTCTTCATGGTATTAAGATTCATCAAACTTAATGCCAGCTTAGTTTCTTTTGATTCTGAAATGGTTTTCGTATACATGAATTGAGTGTTCTCTTCTCTTAGGAAAATCATTGAAACAAAAAGATTTAAAGAAGAATTAATTTTATCTACTGATTGTTGAAGTACCTCGTCAAGATTAAGATTTGTAGTTATTTCAGAAAATAACTTATTAATAAGATTTACCTGGTCATGGGTAAATAGTCTATCACCAGATATATCAGGTATATTGTTTGGCAGTTTAGTATTCATCTCAATCTCTATATTACTTCAAATAATTTAAAAAACCAATATGTAATCTACTTTTAGTGGTTGTAAATTATTAAATCTGACTATATACTGAAAAATATATTACAAGTAACTTATAGGATGACAGCGATTAGAGATTCTCAAACTAGTGTTGGTTTCAATTTATTTGAACAATCTTTAACAAAGCCTACAGCAAAAGAAAAAGGGCTACTTTTGGTTTTTCCTGAATGGGACAAGGATATAATATATGTGGCAAGATATGTTGATGAAATAATAATATCTTTAGCTAAGAAACATAACCTTTGGAACCCAGAAGGAGAAACTACTGGTGGCCAGGATATTGATCCAGATCAATTAATTCCACATATATTAAAAGTAAAAGGGCCAAATGTAGTAGGGGTAATTGGTGGAATAATTCAGGGTAACCTTGCAGGTCGTGAAGAAGTGGCTATTTTGGCTGGGCTTTTAACTCGTTTTGTTTGGGATGTTCCTGATGCAGGGGATTTTGTGAATATAAGAAGACAGGCTGATACTAAGATTTTATTTTCCATTCCAAAGTCAGTTTTCACAGGTGAACAACTTGGTAACCAAAACTTAACGGAATCTAAGTATCAACCATTGGTAGGATTTTTAAATGATCTTAAACTAGTCACTAGAGCATATGTTGATAAAGTATTTGGGACTGTCACTGAAAATGGAGGTATTGAAAGTGCAAAAACTCTAATTGGAAGGATGATAGGTGAGTATGGTGATAGTGTAGAGATTATGCATGTACAAAATCCCAATATAAGAGACTATCTTAAACAACTATATTTAGATAAGGCAATTCGCGAAGGTAGAGAAGTTCTCCCTTGGCTCAGAAATCCAGAACTATGGTATTTGTCACAAGTGAATACACTTGGGATTTTAGGGGTTGTTAATGAGGTTTCTTGTACTCCAGGTATTAGTATTGATGAAATAAAAGTGTTGGGTGAATTTTACGATCAGGTTAGTTCTTTTGTATTAGTAGTTCTTGATGACATAAATGATGTTGAAGAAGATGCTTTTTATGGTGATCCAAATTTCTTTCACGATTTATTATCTGGTAAACATTTGGAGCAAGTTACAATTATGGAGCAAATGTATGGAAATATATATGAATATCAAGGGTATCAAGAGAATAATGAATTGGCAGCTAAATATTTTTTTGCATTATTAGGAAGGGCTTATTTAGAAAAGGAAAGATCTTTATTGGCATCTTTAGGAAAAGAAAGGGCATATAAGCATCAAAAAATGTTTAGAGATATGGTTAAGTTTTACACACTTCAGTTAATGATGAAGGGTAAGACTGATGATTCATTTGAATTAGAATGTATGAATATTTTTACGTTTGAGGTTGGGGATATTGTTATTTCTCCTTGAATTCTCTTCTTGATTTCTCCATACTATCCTTATGGGAATATCTAGTAAGAAAATATTCATATCTATATTTGCAGTTGTACTTCTATCAACAATATTTCTAGGGTTATATCTTTTTGTAGACTATACAAACAAAGGGAAGGTAACTCCAGGTAAAACAAATGCATCAACTGCAACTGAAATATCAGGAAGAATATATTGTAAGGCTCCTCAAAAGAATGCTCCTGTAAGTGGTGTAGATTTAGTGCTTAAAATTGATGGACAGGAAAATCTAAGTCCCCTTAAAAAACAATACTTAGCTCAAACTGATATTAATGGACTTTGGAAAGTTTTAGTTCCTTCTACTATTAAAGTAAGTAATATTGATCTACTTGATATTACTAAGACGAATAATAATCTAAATAGAGATGTATATGTACAAACTAAATGTATGAGATATTCTTTAATTAGCTCTAATGATGAAACTCAATCAAGTGAAGTTAATTGTTGTAGAGACAATGCATATGCTACTTGTCCATATATCATAGGAGATAATGGAATAAACTATTCAGGTACTTTTGATTTCGCAATTGATGATTGCTCCACTCTCGGTAAGATTGGGAGTGTAGTTGAAACACAAGTTTCTACTACTACATCTTCTTCTAGTTCTTCATCTACCTCAAGTGTTGTAGCTAGTTTAAGTAGGAGTAGCTTACCTAAATCAACTGAAAGTAGTAGTTCAACAGTTTCTAGTGTTACATCGACTAGTAGTAATAGCTCATCTTCTTTGTCTAATACAAGTTCAAAAAGTGTGATAATATTTTCATCTACATCATCTGTTAGTACTAATGCTAATTCTAGTAATCTAGAAACATATAGGGTTATGTTTATAGTCGTTGTTTCGTTATTTGCAGTTCTTGCAATTTCAACAGTTGTATATTTCTTTGTTACAAGAAAGAAAGGGGATGTAGTTGAAACTCCTGGGGTTGATTTAACACATAGTGGAAGTTTTAATCCTAGTCCAATATCTTAATTATTCTTCTTTCTTCTTGCCAAATTTAGCTTTATATATCTCACTAAGTAGTGGTATTAGACTTAAAAGTATTATTCCTCCAATTATTGGCAACAAATATTTATCTATATCAGGAATGGTTTCACCTAAGAAATATCCTAATAGAGTTAAAAGAAGTACCCAAAATATTCCACCAAATATATTGTATTTAATAAAGTTTCCATAGTTCATGTTTGCTGCTCCAGCAATCATTGGAGTAAATGATCTAACTGCAGGAATGAAACGAGCTAAAACTATAGCCTTACCTCCATGTTTATCAAAAAACTTTTGAGCATCTTCTAAATACTTCTTTTTAAATATTCTTGTATCTTCCTTAGCAAATAGTTTTGGTCCTAATTTGCGACCTATTGAAAAACCAACACTATCTCCAATAATTGCAGCAGCCATAAGTAGAGGAATCATGAGACGAATATCAAATAGTCCACGAGAGCTTAGTAGTCCAGTAGTGAATAGTAAACTATCTCCTGGAAGTACTGCTCCTATGAATAATCCACTCTCTGCAAATACTATTGCTGCTATTCCAAAATATCCTGCAGTTGACACAAGTTGTATTAAATCTATTCCAAACATGTTGACTATTTTATCCTATTACTTGAAATATATCTAATTAGAGTTAGAATGAGTAAATACTTCTTAAATATATATAATCATGGATGGAATACTTTCCAATTTAAGGAGAAAACCCATAATTCTAGTAATTGGTTGTGTTTTAGCTATCGTATTCATTTGTGGCATGTTCTTTGTAGCTACATTCTTACCTAAGAGTCAAAATACGAGTACTTCTATCACATCCTCTAATACTAGCTACACCAATAATGGAAATTCTTCAACAGCAACTCTATATACTTGTCTAAAGAAAGAAAATGATAGTGTAGAGAAAATATCAGGAATATATACTAAGCTTGCAGTAAGTTCTGAGAAGAGTTTAGATTGGGGTGTACTTTATACCGACAATAGTATACGAAGTTTTAACTTAGCTAGTTTTAAAGACTATACTAAAGAAATAAGTAATAAAATTCACTTTTCACAAAAGAGAGAGGATGGAACTGAATACCTTACATATCCAACAAGCCTACAGATTTGTTCAGAATCAAATATGACGGTACAAGCCGGAAACATTCCAGATATCAATGTTAATCACTGGACAAGTAGTGGATCAACTAGTAAGTCACTAAGCTCTACAACTGAAGTTAGCTGGATATATGCTCCTGAGACAACTGGAAAATATAGGGTGGATGCCTACATATATTATGAAGGTAAATGGAGACTGACAGATAGGATGAATGTTCAGTTTAACTAATACTATATATATAGTACTTACTTTTTAAATAATATTTATGAAAAAGACTTTTACAAGAGAAGAAGCAAAAGAAATAGGTGATAAACTCGGAATTGACTGGACTAAAACATCACTTGACGAATACTCGATGGGTGTAAATGTAGAATTAGAGCATGGAAGTCAAGATCCAAGAACAAATGTAACAAATGATGACCCAATTATCACAGGGAAGATTGCATGGGCACATCTAAATGAAATTCCAACTTATTACTCAAAACTAAAAGTAATGGAAGGGGAGTAGGGAAAATCCTAGATAACCGTTGACAATAGGGAAATCTGTAGTATCATCCTGTTATATAGTCATTCAATTTTTACCTATCTTTAAATGAGAAAGTCATTTACCCACCGCCTTTTAGTAACTCTTGCATTATCAGGAATTTTCTTTCAAATGCTTTATCCTTTAGTACCTACATATAGAGTGTATGCTGAAGATACTGTGGTTATTGAAGAAAATAGTTCAAGTAGTTCTATTGAGAAAATAGCCGAAACTAGTTCAAGTAGCTCAGAATCTAGTATAACTAGTTCAGAAAGCTCTTCTTCAAGTTTCGAAGTTGTTGTGGAATCAAGTTCAACTGAATCAACACTTAATTCTTCAAGTAGTGATAGTAGTGTTTCATCAAGTTCAAGTTCTTCAGAACCTAGCCAGTCTAGCTCTTCTTCTGAAAGCTTGGTTTTTGTTTCAAGTAGTGCTTCAAGCACAATATCTATCATTGAAGAAAGTGTTGTTTCTGAATCTTCTTCTTCATCAGTAGCGAATGATTTGACTCCTGTAATTAATCCTGACACTGTTATTTCAACTGTTGTCCCTGATTTAAATGAGATTGTAGATGTAACTCTTGTTGAATCAAACAAGTCAAATAATGTATTAGAGGATCTATTTCCATTTCTTTTTACTGATAAATCAGATTATGCACCAACAGAGAGTGCTGTAATATCTGGAAAAGGATTTTCTCCAAATGGAATATATAGTGTTACTGTTTCATCTAGTGACAATCCTGAAACTACAACAACACATAATGTAATAGCTTCATCAGAAGGTACTTTTACATATGTATATCAACTAGATGGTACATATAGACCTAATTACAAGGTTGAGGTTAAGGATATGAGTGGTGAGGTAGTTGCAACAACTTCATTTACTGACTCAGATACCACATATAAAGCTCCAACATCAAGCAGTGGTAGTTGGTCTAATGCATCAAATGCATTTGTAGATGGTGGTGGAGAAGCTTCTGATAATGATGGTGATAGAGAAACATATTACAATTTTGGATACAGTATTTCTGCAGGTAATATTATTACAGGAATTGAAGTACAAGCAGATACTAGGTCAAACGATAGATGTCAATTAGAAGTAGATCTATCTTGGAATGGTGGTTCAAGTTGGACATCAGAAAAATCAACTGGAAATTTAGGAAATAGCGAAACTACAAAGACATTAGGAGCTTCAAATGACACATGGGGAAGAACATGGGCTACAACTGATTTTACAAACTCAAATTTTAGACTAAGGGTACAAAACGGAAAATCTGGAAACGCATGTGGTGATAATGATTATACTTACCTAGACTTCA
>Ga0154020_10011624_pt1 | contig 10033 bp, 9 predicted proteins | sample Klosneuvirus_201_FD_109709 | JGI IMG/M metagenome (GOLD analysis project Ga0154020, IMG submission 109709) | Active sludge microbial communities from wastewater, Klosterneuburg, Austria - Klosneuvirus_20160825_MG | ecosystem: Engineered > WWTP > Aerobic digester > Activated sludge | place... | reverse complement strand
CAACTAAAACAAAGTTTTCGGTATGAACCATATCATACATTTCTTCAGGGTTCCCCGTTTTTACTGCTAAATAGGATTTTCTTGCAATGTAATAAATGTCCTTTTTGTCGCCAGTAACCATATTCCATTTGCTATCATCAACACCTTGTTTCAAAGCATATTTTTTCAAAACTGGAACACTATCAATTTCGGGTGTAACGGTATGTGACAAAATCATTACGTTCGGATTGTTACTAAATGCTTTTTGAACTTCAGTCATGTTTGTCGTCATGATTGGACAAATCGTTTGACAAGTAGTAAAGAAAAAATCGGCCACATAAATCTTCCCTTCATAGTTTTTTTGAGTAATCGTTTTTCCGTTTTGATTGGTAAAAGAAAAATCGGCAATCGTATGATATTTTCCAACATGTTGAACTGTGCTATCAACCAATTCTGGATTTACATCAGCTGGATTAAAGATTGGCAATTCTTTTTCGGGTTTTAAAGCATTATAAAATAAAGCTATAGTCACAACCGAAAAAACCAAAAGTCCAAAGAAGAATAATTTATATTTTTTGAAAAAAGCGAGCATAATTTTTTTTTGCAAAAGTACGAAAGCATCATTTTGAAAAGTAACTTTTATCCATTTATCAAGTCATATAATTTTGTTAAAAATGATAAAATCGTATTATTATCGATAAATTTGTGGAAACTACAATTCTTTACTTATGAAAATAACAACTACTAAATTAACATTTACTTTATTGATTGCTTTGGGAATTAATAATGTTAATGCACAACAAAATCACAGCGGAATTAACGTGTCTTTAATGGACAAATCGGTAAAACCGAGCGATGATTTTTTCCGTTTTGTAAATGGAACTTGGTTAGACAATACCGAAATTCCTGCCGATAGAACACGTTGGGGAAGTTTTGATGAACTTCGCCAAAAGACTGATATCGATGCATTACGACTTTTGGATGAAGCGTCAAAAGATCCAAAATATACTTCAACTACTGATCAAGGAAAAGCGGTAAATCTATACAAAACGATTATGGATACCGTTGCCCGAAACAAAGCAGGAATTGCGCCGTTAAAACCTTATTTGGCAAAAATAAATGCCGTAAAAAACATTTCCGATTTACAGAAATTAATGATTGAAATGGCACCACAAGGCGGAATTGGATTTTTTGGCGTTGGCGTTGGAACCGATGCAAAAAACAGCAATAAAAATGTGGTAAACGTTAATCCAGGTTCGGTTGGTTTGCCTGACAGAGATTATTATGTTTCGGATGATGCTGATTCTAAAGAAAAACGTGAAAAATATGTAAAACACGTAGCTAGAATGCTAGAATTTATTGGCGAAAAACCAGCAGTTGCTCAAAAAAGTGCCGAGAAAATTTTGGCTTTAGAAATTGAAATGTCAAAACCAAGATTTGATAGAGTAGAACGTCGCGACAGAAGAAAGTCATACAACCCAATGACGATTGCCGATTTACAAAAATTGACAAATTCAGTAAATTGGGAAAAATACATTACTGGAATTGGTTTGCCAAAAGTAGATACATTAATTGTTGCGCAACCAAAATATATGCAAGCTTTAGAAACCCTTTTCACAGAAAACAAAGTAGAAGATTGGAAAGCATACATGCGTTGGACATTATTAAACAATGCTGCAAGCAAACTTTCCACCACTATCGAAAAAGCCAATTGGGATTTTTATAGTAAAACATTAAGCGGCGCAATCAAACAAAGAACAAGAAACGAAAATGCTTTGCAAGTAATTAATGGCGCAACCGGCGAAGCTTTGGGTAAATTATATGTAGAAAAAATGTTTCCAGCCGAAGCCAAAGCCAAAGCCGAAAAAATGATTAAAAACGTTATTCGTGCTTATGAAATTCGTATCAATAATTTACCTTGGATGTCTGAAGCGACGAAAAAACAAGCCATTGAGAAATTAAATAAAATGACTGTAAAAATTGGTTATCCAGACAAGTGGAAAGATTTTTCGGCATTAACGATTAAAAGTCCAACCGAAGGCGGAACTTATTTTGACAATTCAACTGCAATTGCTAACTGGAATTTCAAGAAAAATATAGAAAAATTAGGCAAACCAGTTGACAAAACCGAATGGGGAATGTCGCCACAAACCGTAAACGCTTATTTCAATCCGTCAAACAATGAAATCGTGTTTCCAGCGGCAATTTTACAACCGCCATTTTATGATTACAAAGCCGATGAAGCTGTAAATTATGGTGGAATTGGAGCGGTTATTGGTCACGAAATCTCACACGGATTTGACGATTCAGGTTCACGATACAATGCCGATGGAAACTTGGTAAATTGGTGGACAGACGAAGATTTAAAACAGTTTACAGCACTTGGAACGGCTTTGGCTGACCAATATTCGGCTTTAGAACCATTACCAGGAACAAAAGTTGACGGAAAATTTACGTTAGGTGAAAACATTGGCGATTTAGGCGGAATTAATGCTGCTTACGATGGTTTACAATTGTATTTAAAAGAAAACGGAAACCCAGGATTAATCGATGGATTTACACCAGAGCAACGTTTATTTATTTCTTGGGCAACCATTTGGAGAAGCAAAATGCGTGACGAAGCCATCAAAAATCAAGTAAAAACCGATCCACATTCACCAGGAATGTACCGCGCTTATGTTCCGTTGTTGAACTTGGAAACATTCCACCAAACGTTCAGCATCAAACCTGGCGATGGCATGTATTTAGCTCCAGAAAAACGAGTGAAAATTTGGTAGAACAATTATTTGATAAAGAATTTAAAAGCGGTGTAAAAATTTACATCGCTTTTTTTATTATCTTGTATCAAATTTTTCAAATATGAATAAAATACTTTTTCTCATTCTGTTTTTTTCAGGCATAGCTTTTTCTCAAAGTAAATTAGAGTTAACCTATAAAGTTAAAAGTCATGGCAAACCACTTGAGTTTGACAAAACCATAGAGCCAGAATTACTACCTTATCTTGTATCGATGGAAAAAGAGTTGGAAGATTTGACATATACATTACAGATAAAAGGTAAAGAATCGTTGTGGTTTTTAAATGATCGTGACACTTATCCTACTTCACATATGGGAAAAGCATTTGCTGGAAATACATCGTATTATTTTGATGATAATCTGGAAGAATATGTTACTCAAGAAGAATTTTTCGGCAGTTTATTTCTAATTAGTAAAAAACCTAAAGAAGTAAACTGGGAATTACTCGATGAAACCAAAACCATTTTAGGATACGAATGTAAAAAAGCAATTCATAAAGAAACCAAAGAGATTAATGGAGAAAATAAAGAATTTGTAACCGAAGCTTGGTATTGTCCAAAACTGAAATATAAAATTGGACCGCAAGATTTTGGTGGATTAGATGGTTTAATTTTGGAACTAAACGATAAGCGACGAAAATTTTATTGTACTGAAATTTTAGAAGGTTCTCAAACTTCACTTTTTATTATTGAAAAACCCAACAAAGGAAAACCAATAAAAGAAGAAGAATACATGGAAGAAATGAGAAAAATAGCAATTCAAAGAGGTTTACCACACGATTAATTACAATTCAGGTTTCTGAAATTCATATCCCAAAACCGTCATCACTTTTTCGGAAGAAATGATTTTTCCAACCGAAGGTTTACTTTCGTCAAATTTTGGTAATGGTAAATCGAGTTCCATTGCTTTTTTAGAATAATATACTTTTCGTGAAGGATGAAATGGCGCAACAGCGTTAAATGTTTCTCCAAAACAATTTTTCTCTAAAATTCCTTCTAAAATTCCGATACAATCCAATTGATGAATTAAATTAATTGGTGCTTCAGGATTTTCAAGGTTTTCTCTTCCTGCTAGAAATTTTATTGGATGTCTATTTTCGCCAATCAATCCGCCAAAACGAATAACGGTAGTTGTAAAATTGGAATTATTTTGCAATAATTTTTCGGCTTCCAAAAGTTGCTTTCCACTTTCGGTATCAGGATTTGGAATGGTTTCTTCGGTTATCAAATCTATTGAAATAGCATCAGAATAAACCGAAGTCGAACTCACAAAAATCACTTTTTCAACCGATGATTTTTCTATAAACGGAATAAAATTTTTAATCTTTTGAATAAAATTTTCAGATGAATTTCCACGTAATTTTGGCGGAATATCAATGATTAAAATTTCTGAATTGGAAAGAAAATTATCAATATCACCATTAATTTCTTCTTCGGATAAAGCAATTTGAAAAGCATCAATTCCAGCATTTTCCAAAACTGGAATTTTCTCCAAAGTCGTCGTTGAACCATTTACCAAAAATCCTTTTTGAAGTAATGATTTTGCCAAAGGAAAACCCAACCAACCGCAACCTAAAATGGAAATTTGTTTCATTATTGTAAACTGTCAACATTTACCGTTGTTGTTATACCATTTTCATCAATTTTTCTCCAAACTAAAACACGTTTTTCCTCAATTGTTTTTAGTGTTGGTTTTATTTTTTGAGTAATAACAACTGCATCATTAAGAACAAATGGAGTTGCAATCATCCAATCACGACGTTTTATCATTGTAAACAATGGATTGTTCATCAAATCGAAAGAACTTTCTACCAAATCCATATTTATTTTTTGATTGGCAGAAATCATAAACTCTATTTCCAGCGGAAGATTATCAACTACATAATAACTCAAAAGTTTGTTGCTTATCTTTCCTCCTATTTTTGTTTCGAAATCTAATGATTTTACATTATTTGCTTTAAGATTTTGAATAGTCATACTATGTACAAAAACATCATAACGATTGACATTTCTATTGGGAGAAATCACTATTTTTAAAAGACGTTTGCTACCAATAATGCTGTCTTTGACAAATGTTATTGTTGGTTTTGCGATATCTTTAATTGGTGCTTCAGCCATAAAAGTATATTCTGAACCATATTTACTATACAGTTTGTTTTTGTTTAAATTGGTAGCACTTTTTGGACTTTCTCCTAAATAATTCTTTGTCCATTCATCTAAATTATTGTCGTAAGTAACCCAATTTGCTTTGTTTGTATCACCATTTAAAACATATAATAAACTGTTTGGTTTTGCTTTCCCTTGTTCATAATTTGAAGAAAAATGAGCTTTTATAAAAAATCCTATCGATAATAAAAAGAACACAAGTGACCAGATTTTCTTTTGATTAAAAGAACCAAAAATCGGCAATAATAATGTGAAACACAAAACAGTAAGTAGTGATGCTACAAACAACATTTTCAATCCTAATCCGATTGGAAGCATTTGAATAAACGGAACAATTAATAGCAAAGTTGGTATTGATAAAAGTAAATTTATAATTGGATTTGTCTTTTGCGTAAGCACAAAAACACCAATCATCAGCGAACTACAAAGTACTGGAATTATAAAAAACCCTGCGCCTTGAAGTTTTAAAGCAATTCCTGTATTAATAAGTAACCAAATAAATTGTGGCGAAATACTTTGACTCATTTCGGGATTTCTTTTTCCGTTATTTTGATAACATAAAAAACAAATAGACAATGTTAGTGCTACAAACGCATAGATGTAATCATGTCCATTGTATGTAAATCCTTGAAGAATATCTTGGTATTGTGGGTAAAAATTAAGCAGCAATTTCCAACCAACATAAGTAATTAAACCCGAAATAATTAAAGAAACAAGCAAAGGAATAAAACCCTTGATGATTTCGTCCAATCTTAAAACTTGTTTTCCTAAACCAATAAACATAAAAAGAAAAAACAACCCAAAACCAATTAATAACATTGGTAAAATCCATCCAAAAGGATAGCTGACAAATGTAAAAGGAATCGTAAAGTAAACTTTATCACTCTTACTATTTAAATCCGAAATCGTAGCATTTGAAAAATAATTCAACAACGGTAAAACATAAGTTCCTTGATGAGCCAACGTGTTTTTACTTAAATTTTCGGCACTATCTTGCATCGTGTGATAGTTAAAATGACTATCTATAAATGCAAAATTAAAACCTTGAATTTTACCTTGTTCTCTAAAAACTGTCAAATCAGTATCGTTTGGCAACATTTTATAAATGCTATACATCAACGAATTTGAAACTGGATATGTTGCATTTCCACCAGAAAAAGCATCTACCATTTTTGAATTTCCTTCATTGGTTTCCATCAACATATAACTTGGACCTGAACTTCCACGTGCTTCTAGATTTAGAACCAATCCAACTTCTTTTGCCCATTGATGTTGTGTCACAAAAAGTGCTGCACCATTCAAACCCAACTCTTCAGCATCAGAAAAAAGAATTATGATGTCGTTTTTATGCTGTGTTTTGTTATGTAAAAAAGCACGAACGCTTTCGAGAATTGTTGCAACACCACTAGCATCGTCACTTGCGCCAGGCGAAAACGAATGTGGCGCAGAATCATAATGTGAAAGTAACAGTAATGCTTTAGAATTAGATGTTCCTTTTATTTTAGCTAAAATATTTTTTGATTTTACTAAAGTTCCATCATCCGAAAGAGTAAATTCTTCTTGAACTGAAGGTTGCAATCCAAGACTTTTTAATTCTTTTACTAAATATTGTGCTACTTTTTCATGATTTTTAGAACCCACAAAATGAGGTTTTTTAGTCATTTCTTTCACTTTGGAAAATGCACGTTGTGTTGAAAATTCCGAAAGTGGTGCTTCGTCTATATCATAATTTTGAGGCATCATAAAATAAAAAACGCCACTGATAATAGCCAATAAAAAAAGAAAACTTATGATTGAATTGTTGTTGTATTTCATTGTCGGTTAAGTTTTTGGGTTTACTTAATTTGCGCTTTGTAAATGTATTAAATATCTTTTTTGACTAACATATAAAAATCATTTTCGAGCAATAGATAACCTTGATCATAAAGAAAATAATATGTCTTACCGTTTTTCGTATTAAGAATGCTAGTAAAATAATCAAATTCAAAACCTTTGCTCAACAGTTTTGCCTTAGTTACATTGGTTTTCCCTTCGGTATTTAACGATTTCAGTACGCGATAATTTTTGCGTAACTTGTTGTTAATATTACGCATGTAATTATTACTGTCTTTATTCATTTTGTTATTGTAGCTGTTGCGACAACCATCACTACAGAACTTTTTGTCCTCGCGACCTACAATTTTTTCATTACACTCTAAACAGTTTTTACTCATGATAATTTACTTAATTTCAATCAAATATATAAAAAAATTTCCGTTTACAAACGTTTACAAACATTTACAAACGAAATTAAATGGTTAAAAACCGAATACCGTTTATGATATGCCACAACTTTGCATCGTTGATTTGAAAGAACAACAAAAACATTTAAAAAAATTTAACACACTAACATTTAAAATTTAAACGCCATGAATGCAATGAAAAACAAAGTACAGTTAATTGGAAACGTAGGACAAGAACCAGAAGTAAAAACAATTGGTGAAGGAAAAAAAGTAGCCAACATCACCATCGCTACTAATGATTATTATTTCAATGACAAAGGTGATAAAGTGGAGCAAACCGAATGGCATCGCGTTGTTGCTTGGGGAAAAGTTGCCGACATTATTGAAAAATATGTAACCAAAGGGAAAGAAATTGCAATCGAAGGAAAACTCACCCATAGAAGTTATGACGACAAAGATGGTATAAAACGTTATGTTACAGAAATTGTAGCGAATGATATTCTTTTGTTAGGGAAATAGAAAATAAAAAAACCTTAAATAATAAAGCGACAAGGCATTTACTTTGTCGCTTTTTATTTGTGATTTTCATAAAAATTTAACCTAAATATAATAAAGTTATCAACACGAAAACGTTTTCGAGAAGTGAATTATTTTTTAGCTAACCAAAATTTAATAATTTAGCTAAATTAGAAATAATAAACCTGTCAATAAAAACCAAAACCATGAAAACATTAAAATTAATTTTGATTTTAATCGTAGCCTTTTGCGCTACTGATTTTGTTTTTGCGCAAGTTGGTATTAATACTACAACGCCTTTAAGTACTTTAGATATTAATGGTAATTTGACTATTAAGGAAGTTGGAATACTTAATGCAAATGTTCCTGGTTCAGGACCATTATTGGGTAGCAGAAGTCCTTTAAGAACAGCTATTAATGATGGTGTTTATATTTCTATAACACCTCAAGGTATAAGCGGTGCTAATGATTTTCAATTACCCAATGCCGTTGATGTTCCGGGTAGAATATACATTATAAGAAATATTTCAGACTGTTGTTCTGCATACATTTTTTCAGCTGGTGGAAATTTGTTTCCTAAAAATAATTTTAATTCAATAGCTCAACCTCTACAAATGGCTCACAACAATTCTTCAAAGACAACTATTTTTATTAGTGATGGCGAGAATTGGACTTTTATCAATTAAATAAAAAATCCTTCTTAAAAAGAAGGATTAATTTTTATCTATTTTTTAAAAAGGTCAAACATTGGGCAACGCGAACATCGTTTGTTTTCGCTTTTCTTATATTTTTCACAACATTTGGACTTACAATTTTCAGCAACCTTAATTTTTTTTAAGGCTTCTTTCTTGTCCTTTTTCTTCTTATCTTTTTCTTTTTTGCTCAAAACAAACAAATTATATTTCGTTACAAATATAATTATTTTTAAGCAATCTAAATAAAAATATTAAATATTTTGGTTCAAAGAGATAGAACTTGTAACCACAATTTGTTGAATGTCTCTGTCAAACAAATACAATCCGCCACGATCTTCGCCTATTAAATTGATTTTATCCAAAATAGTTTTGGCTTGCGCTTCTTCTTCTATTTGTTCAGCAACATACCATTGCAAGAAATTGTGTGTTGAATAATCTTTTTCACCCAAAGTAATGTGAACCAATTCGTTTATTGAATTTGAAACAAATAATTCGTGCTGATACAATTCTTCAAACATTTCTTTGAAAGTTCCAAACGTAGTTTTTGGTGCTTTTAGTTCCGTAATTTTTGCATGCGAACCTCTTTCGTTAACATATTTTACTAATTTCAGCATATGCTGACGTTCTTCATCAGATTGTTTATACATAAATTGCGCAACTCCTTCAAGTCCTTGTACTTCAGCCCAACAAGCCATTGACAAATAGATTTGAGAGGATTCTGCTTCGATGCGAATTTGATTATTCAGCGCTTGTTCGATACTTTTTTGTAACATAATAATTCTTTTTTGGTAAAGTTAAGAAATTTATTCGTTCATCAATTCTTGTAATAAAGTTAAAAATTGCCCAACATGAAATCCGTCCATTAATCCGTGGTGAACATGAATTGCAATAGCCATTGATTTTTTACCGTTTTCTTCAGTCATTTTACCGTATGATATTTTTGGACAACTATCAGGAAAAGTAAAACTTCGAGCATGAGAATAAGATGTAAAATCAATCCACGGAACTGCCGAAAAATGAATTAAATTAATTTCAAAATCTCGAGTAATTAATCCAGTTGTGTTTTGAATTCGTTCGATTTCTTTTTTAGTAATTTCGTCAAAAACAGTCAAGTTCTCATCGTATTCCATCAACGAAAATCCAAACGTTTTGTCTTCTCTCAAAATAGTAGCCGAAACATCGATTTGGTCAAAAATATAAACTTCGTCATTGATAATTCTGTAACGAAAAGGTTCCAAAGTATTAACTGCAACCAACGTTTTATGAAGATAGTAAGTAAAAAACGAAACGTCAAGTTGCTTTGCTTTTTCATACGCTTTGGTACAATCTATTCGGGTTGTCATGCCAAAAAAAGGTTCTTCCATTTGTTTAAAAAACAGGAAGTGTTCTTTTCTATTCCAAGTGTCGAGGTTTAGTTTTTGTTTCATTTTTCTATAGCCACAGATTCACAGATTATAAAATAATTACGACTAAATTATTGTAATAAAATTGGTAAAACGTCAGTGATTTTTTCTAACGATTTAAAATTGTCGTGTTGAATTTCAAAATCAATCTTTTCGTATTCCCAAGTGGTGTGATAGGCAACGTGATAACCGTGTCCGCCAATATTCAAAACCGGCAAAACATCTGATTTTAAAGAGTTTCCAATCATGATAAAATT
>Ga0154020_10011622_pt1 | contig 10035 bp, 9 predicted proteins | sample Klosneuvirus_201_FD_109709 | JGI IMG/M metagenome (GOLD analysis project Ga0154020, IMG submission 109709) | Active sludge microbial communities from wastewater, Klosterneuburg, Austria - Klosneuvirus_20160825_MG | ecosystem: Engineered > WWTP > Aerobic digester > Activated sludge | place... | reverse complement strand
TACGGTTCCGGGCGGCTCGGGGTTTATGAAAGAGCTGTCCACCAAGGAGTCGTTCTTCGAAATCGCCGCGGAAGGATTGGAAGCGCTCAAGAATTGCAGCTGCGCGTCAAAGCCGACCAACGATGATGGCTGCATCCGTTGCGTCTACGGGGCAGTACCACAACGCGACATCCACAACGTATCGCGCAAGCGCGCTGTTGAAATTCTCGAACATCTTTTAGGCAAAAAAGACGCCTTCCAAAAACTAGACTCTTCCGCCATGCGCAGCCGTAAAGCTACGGAGAGCCGGCTTGAGGATATGTTATGCGCGATTTTCGACGCGTCCAAGGCTGATGAGCAAATAGTCAGGGTATTAGAGGCTGCCGGCGTTGAGGTGATTTCAGCGACTGATAAGCTCGCCGAAAAAGGTACGGGAGTGATAACGCTCAAGGACAAATCATCTGGTATAGAGAACACCTGGCGTATCGACCTTCAACGCACCTTGAAAAATGATGACGCAAATCTGCACACCAGACCTGATTTTATCCTTACAAAAATAGCCGACGACACGTCGGCAAAGACCAGGCCAATTGCGCTGTTTACGGATGGATTCGCCTATCACGCAGCACAAGACACCGGCGATCGCCTGGTTGACGATTTCGAAAAGCGAACAAAATTAAGCCTTGTCGGTGCGGGTCAGCCGATGCGCGTCTGGAGCCTCTCTTGGGTCGATGTAGAGGGATTTGGCGCGAACGACTTGACGTTTGAGTTGTGCTTTTTTGGGCGTGAACAGGATCCGGCATGTCCAACGATAAAAACCAATCAACTCACTTTGCTCCTGCAGTACCTTGCCGCGGATGCGGGGGACAGGACAAACGGCGGGGCGGGATGGAATTTCGCGGAAAAATCGTTTAATGGACTCGTGCCAAAAGGTAATGCTGCGCAGCTTTCGGAGTCCGCGCTATTTAATAGCTGTCTAACAATTTTTGGCGACCATGATATCGGCATACAACCCATCAAGTACAAAGCGGGCTGGGCGGCCGAAAAAGTATGCTGCGCCGCGATTGGAACCATAGACGGCCAGACACCGAGACTGTTTAGCGCAATGGCTTGGGACTTTACTGGCATCGATCGCGAGAAGATTTCATTTGAAAAGCCTTGGCGGCAGTTCCTTGCGACGCATAATTTCATGGGGCTGTTGACTGGTGGGGTGCTGGCTGTGGTCGTCGACAAAATGCAATGATTTTTAAACAATCTAAAAAATCTGCCAAAGGGCCATTGATCGCATCAAACCCAGGTCAAAATCACCTTTGATTCGGTTCCATGTGTTTTCGGATAAAAAATAAACCGCGTAAAAACAGCATGTTATAGACCACGAGTTAAGACTTTCGGATGTTTACTTTGCTATAGCGAGCACAACATCCGAAAGTCTTAACCAATCTAATCCCGCTTCTTAAGATTCCCGTTTGTCTTCAGCTCTTCGCCTAAAATTTCTGGAATTTTTACGTAGACGGCAGTCCCGCCGGCCAGCGAAATTGTGATCTTGTAATTCGCCTTTTCGAGCCCCTTCAAGATCGGGTGGCGTTCACTTCGATAGCGGACGGCAATGCTTCCCGGGGTCGATCCTATTAGTGCAGCCGCCTCAGCGGAAGAAATCTCACCAGAAAAATATCGCCCCATTTGTTCCGACGCCTCCGATACTTCAGCCGTACTATCTAAGGCAGGTATCTCGCTGATTCTTACCGTTGTTATTGCTTGCTGAATAACAATAGATTGAAAGCTTTGGGTGTCAAAGTTTCCCTCAGCCATCTGCACCTCAATCATTGCCGCAATCTTCTTGCTGTCGTCCTTCGGTGATCTCATTCCCCTCAAATCCTTGTCAATGCCAGCTAATGCTTCATGCACTTCCTTTTCCTTCTCACGGAGAATCGGGACGGCGCTTGGGGTCGCGTCAATTTGTAGGTCCAATATCCGCTTAAGGTCAGCCAAATGTTTTTCGCGTCTCGCCGTGAGTGACTTTATTCGAGCGCTGTCTATGCTGATAGCGGGGGCGTCCTTCAACTTCTTCACCAAATCATTCACGAAGTCATCGGTCGAAAACAGCTTCGCAAAAATGTAGTTTGCAAGCTTTGACGGGATCTCATCATGAGGTCCATCACCCGCCTCTCTCCTTTTCGTGCAGCGATAAGACGACTTCCCAACGACCCCCATTGTGCTCCCGCACCTGCAGCCCAAGATCCCGTGAAGGGGTGCCCAGTCATACAGCCCGTTTTTTAGGTTTCGCACCTCACGCGCGATCGCGACTTTTTGCGCGCGGTTAAACCATTCCTCTGACACCACCCCAGGCACGGCTATCTCCGCTGTGAAATTCTCATCCCAAAAAGGGGTGTCTTCAGATCCATAGTTGCAGATGACTTTCCCATAATAGGCAGTGTTTCTCAAAAGCCTCCTGACTATCGACTCGTTCCAGACATCGCCTCCGCGCGCGAAACATTTGTGCCTCGCGAATTTTTCCCGTGATGCTTTTCTTTGTGAGTTAAGCCAACTCGCTATTGCAGACGGAGAAAGCGGCTTTGATTCAGTAAACGAGTCAAGGAACTCGGTCGCGACCCCATTACATACCGCGAAAATATCACGCACGACTTTGCCTTCGTCGGGGTCAATGGCCCATCCATGGAACTTGTCCCAGCCGGCGGCGCCTTCTCTTTTCTTTGCTTCGCTTACGATCCTGTAGCCGAATGGCACTGCAGGCGGGATAAAAGTCCCGTCGCGTAGCGCAGCTCTGACGCCATCTTGTATTCCCTTACTCACAACTCGCTTGTTTTCCGAGCCCAGTTCAATTTTTATCGCATCGGCAAAATTCCTGACTTTTGACGGCTTAAACCTGCCGTCGTTCGATAATATAGTTGTCCCCGCATTCGCTAAGGTCGTTTCGATTCGACTTCTTACATCTCTTACTCCTTCTTGCGTCGTGCTCCGGTAAAGACGATTCAACTCCTTGACGATAATCGTGTTGCAAGTGCCATTAGTGCAAAGTTCAAGTAGCCGCCACACTTCGTCGCCTGGGTCATATCTCTCGAGGTTGTTGATTTCTTGAATGACGGGAATCGTCGCTGCATCTATGTCGGGTAACTGTTTTGCTATTACTTCCCTGCAATGAGTAATTTGTCCGACGAGATCTTCATCATTCGAATCCTTAGATACTCGAGCGTAAATAACTGGCCGAGCTACATACCCCTCCTCGCTTCTAATCAGTCGCGTGATACATTTCGATTTCATGCTTCCTCCTGTAGTAGTTGTTAGGAGAAAGTTACCGGCGGCCATAAGTATCTGGTTTCAAACGTTTAAATCTCATAACGAGGTCCGCAAGCTCTTCGGTAGAGTATGGACAGACCGCGCCAAATTTGAGCGCGTAAAATTGTGCAACCAGAGCGAGGGTCAGATCCGCGTTGTTCTTTATCTCGCTGAGCGATTTAGTGTTAGCCATCAACCATGTGCCGACTGCTTTGACATCCATGCCATCCAAAACATCTGAACTGACGCACATCATACCCATCTCCTTTTGCTTGATTGGCTGGCAAAGGGCACCCTAGAGCTCCATGCCGCGTATGGTGAATCTCAATCAGCCAATTGATTAGCTAGTTAACTAGCTATACACTTAACGAGTGTTTTACTGATTCACTTTAAACCATTCTGGATTCCGCATAGAATTTGGATGGTTATGACTCGACGGCGGAGGGTCGATTGAAAAAAAGTCGCAAAAGTTCAAAGAGGAATCCCAAGGCAAAGGCAAAGGCAAAGAAAAAAGCTAGGTCTGAAATGGCGCCCGACCTAAAGGCCATACTAGACCCACTCGATTTCTCGTCAGGGACTCGGGCTGTGACATTAAATCTTCCGATTGCACTCTGGGAAAAAGTGGACAAAATTGCCCCTTCGCGCGGCAAGAATAAATTTTTTATTGCGCTGCTAACGCGATTTCTCCGCGAGCGCGGTGACGTCCCGAGCTGACAGCGGGGAACATGACAATAGAATAGCCCAGGGCACGCGGGTGGGCCGTTAACTTTGTGGATCCAGTCAATTTGGATGACCGGCAGACCGTCGTCAGGACCTGGGTCAGTTGCCAGGACGTCCATTTGTTTAAGCACGGACACGGTCATACACGGCCAGCGAAATGCCTCCGTTTATTACATGGCTTCAAGGATTCTTGTGATTTCTTTTGCCGCGGTGCTTCCCTCGCTTTGCATTCATCCTGGCCGAATACAAGAAGCTTTGATGCCCGGAAATGGATGCAGACACAACTGAACATCAAGAGGCCGACACCAACTCTTGATGAGATAAACATCCAATAATTTTGGTTACTTAAGGCCGCCGGTAACTTCTCTCCAGACAGAAATGGAGAGAGAAGTCGTGAGAAAAAATCACGCCCGGGTAGCTCGTGGCGCCTTTTATACAAAGACGAACCCGTTCACGCCTGTGTTTATAAATTGGCTCGTTAGTACCGGCTGCTCAAAAGCATTAGATTGCTGCGCAGGGGATGGCGCACTCCCAAAACTTCTGGACCGCGATTTACAATGGACACTGTTCGACATAGAGCCAAAAGCACCTCATATCGGCCGTAGGGATTGCATGGCTGATTTCCCAGTTGGTTTTGACCTGTGCATAACAAACCCGCCGTATTTATCAAAAAGACGCGCCAAAGCAATGCGGATTGAGTCTCTGGAATGTGACAAGAATCTCTGGCAGGCATTCGTAAATCTAGCTCTCAAGCACTGCAATTATGTCGCTGCGATTGTTCCTATAGAAATCCTGCGGCGCCCAGGCATTTTTCCACGGCTGCAGCACATCCTTTTGCTACCGCCAAATTCGTGCGACCACACCGAGCAACCTGTTTGCCTTGCGCTATTCGACGTCGCGCCGCAGCCGGAAGTTAAGTTGTGGGAGGGCAGTCTCTTCCTTGGGACCGCCAACCAAATTAACCAACACCCATTTCTCCGCGAAGTCCGCTTGCCCGGCATCCAATTTAATATCCCAAATGGAATTATCGGATTGTGTGCCGCAGACTCTCGGTCTGGGTGCGACATCAAATTCATTCCCGGCGAAAAAATCAGCCAGCAGCGTGTGCGCCTATCATCGCGGCATTTGACAAGAATCAGTCTACCAATCGGGCCACTCGACGCCAGACAAATGTCGATCCTAATTGGAGCTTGCAACGAAATTCTCGCGAATCTACGTCGCGACACCCATGACCTCCTCCTGACGCCAATCCATGGCGCACGACTAGACGGCAGGCAGAGGCGCCGCCTAACCTACTCCCTCGCAGCAAGAATTATTTCCGTGGCCCTACGACGCATCGGATTCACTGCCCAGGATAGTGCGTCGCCGGCCGGCACGGTCCCTAAAGAATAGCCTCGTCTCGACTGGTCGAAACTGTGTTGCCTGTTGCTTCGCCTATCAACTTGATCAAGCCGTTACGAAGTCCAGCCGGGGCAGGAGAATTCTGCACGCCACTAATCTGCCGGATCCTTGTGCCGTCCGGAGAGAGTTCGGCTGCATATTTAATGCGGCCTTTTACCATCAACCCAATTATTACAGTTTTCTTTTTTAGCATTTCTTGATCGAATCCATGTGACTTGAGACAATTTCGAAGCGACAGCCCCCAGCGAAGGATCCTATGCGTCATACGAGGTACCTCTACTGTAAATTCGTCGATATTTGCGCCATCTAGCTGGCGCAGCCAACCAAAGTTTTGAAAAGGCCGCAAGCGGCGATTGGCGGTGCTTTGAACGACTTTAGCTGCCCGAAATTCAGTCGCCAGATCGGCCAGAGTCGATATCCGCTTCCACCGAATCTCGGACATGAATCGGGATCCGCACCCTTCCACCCGAACAAGCTCTGCAACCTCGCTCACGACGAAGGAACTAAATTCGGTATGCCTTATTGACCTCACCATCAGACGTCGTGCGACTTGTGGCGGTAGCAAGCGAAGAAAATCACAAAAAATCTTCAAATCATCGAGTGAGCAGTTAATTGCCTCGCGCATGTTGGCAGCACAATGCACTCGAATTTCTTTAAGTTGCTTTACTATTTCGCCCGGACATTGATTAAATGCCGGCCTCAGAAAATACAAAGCAGCAAAGATATAGCCCGCGGGCAGTCCGTCATTGACGTGTTCCACAATGAACCTGTTAATCTCCGCACCAGCTTGACCAGCGTGATGTTTAGCCAGATCGCTCACCCGGATACGCGATGCCATCTCACTCAGTCTATCGGCAGACGCAGCGACAAGCCTTGGGTCAGCTGAATAAAGAAGTCCCGCAAGGAAATCTTTTGAAAGTCCGGGATGACTTAGCGCTCGCGACAGCAAGCCACCAATATCCGTCGACTCCATGATTCTTTTAACGAGGGGTTCGACGAGTTGTGGAGCAAGGGACGGATTCCGAAGAAGCTCACGCCACTCAGAAGCAGAATCACCCTGCAAAACCAAAGTTTGCACGTCTTCGGGTAACGACACCGCTTTTAGCACTTCTACCCTCCACCCGGCCTTTGGCGTGATCCGATAGAGACGAGAAACTAGCTCACGATTGCAGGATGGATGCTCAGAAATTTTTCGGACATGGTGCCAATGCATTGTTGCTTCCAAATGCATTGTGACGATCTTAGTTAAAACTGTAGCGTCGATGTCCTTACGATCTAACAGCATCGAGACAGCAGGATTTCCGTTCGCCATGATCCGCATAAGGACATTATCGTCAATTTCAGTCTTAGCAATTGTCTTTTTTACCAGCTCATCACGGCTTGGCCATGCAGACAAAATGTGGCAAGCGTGAGCAGATGGCACTTTGGTGCTTAGATCCACCGCCAACTCAAGCGCCGATGGGCTCACTAATCTGACAGACTCGATTGCGTGCCGTTCTTGGGCGGAGGCCCCAGCGCGCCATGCCGGCAGCACATCAAATTCTTCCCTATATTTTTTCATGGCAGACTCCCGACGACAGCCGCTTCATGGTTTTGGGCTACAACGACATAGTTGGACCCGGTTTCCGTCCTGATAATGAATTTCGTCTGATCAGCGCCGCATGGGCTGATTCTTATTGCAGCGATAGAGCTCGTTGTAATTAATCGAATTTCAGCAGTCTCGCTGATTGGGGGCGCAGTCATTGCGAACGGCGCGCCAAGTACTGGTAGACGACTCGTCCAACCCTCGACAATTTCGGTGCGGATAGAAGCATTACCTGGGTCCATCCGGAATAGTGTGCAGCAAATCATGGCAGCCTCCTCACAAAAGAGCGCTGGCTGCAGCTTCCGGAGTGCTTGCAGCCGCGACAGCGTTAAAAATTGTAAGGAGGTCCTGCGATGCCGTGCCGGATTTAAGGACGGGAACATACCTACGCGCCAGATTGTTTGATCGATCACGCAGTTCCCTGGGCGTCAGGACATCAAGATTTTTAGTCGTCCAATTGTAGTAAAAGAGCAAACAAGGAATTTTGTGCGTTGCACCACGGCGCAACCAGCTCTTTATTGTCCCGTACGCATCTTCTGCGCCTAGATCAAGCGCCGGCCTGGCCGAAGACCGGACGGAAACTTCGACAATAAGAGTCCATGCCGGAGTTTGAATTCTTACGAAGGTATCGACGAGATCGATGTCGATATTTGGGTCTTGTGTCGACAATCTAATTCCCGCGGCAGAAAGCTCCCACGCAACCTCGTAAAGAACGCTCTTGACCCTAGACTCTACGGCTTTACCGCGTTGTAGATGGAGCCATCGAAGGGGATATTTTGACATCGTTTTGACCTCGCAGTGTCGCAGTTAATTCGTCTTACGATATGTATGACGTAACGTATGACATGCAGGAGTGAGGCCAGAGAAGCCCGGGAAGTAGATTTGGGTAAGCCGCGGTATTTACATCTTTAATCAAACACCGGGAAACTTAGGAGATTGATTTGTGTGTCAATAGGTAATACACTATGTCATACGATTTGACATGCATTTGCGATTTGCCTGGATTTCTCGCGAAGAACAAGCCTGGAGGGTTTAATACATGGCAAGGCATCCACGCAAAGAGACGACGGAACGACCGCCACGACTTAAATCAACTACCAAAGCACTTTCGGCCGACAACCGGCGCTTGGCGGCAATAGCGCATCATAGGGCCCGAAGGAAGGCTCGGGATGGGCAAAAGACACAGCTAATTTCTTTGCGGATGCCCGTGGCGCTTCTAGCGAGGATTAACGATATCCTGGCAGCATCTTCTGAAAATGGCCAGGCCCCCCCCACCCTCTCAGAATTTCTAATCGACGTCATCAGCTTCAACCTCGGGGTCGACGAAGATGCCAAGTGAGCCGAGTTCGATTGGTTCAATTTAAGACCACCGCTTTGTCCCTAAGCTTAAACGGTGAAAAAAATTTAAGCCACCTCGTTATCTGGCTCCCAAATCTGATCATCGAGCTCCCGTTCGTCCGAGACATAGTGTCGGTAGGTTGTCTGCAAATCGGAGTGTCCGGCTGCGAGCCGGACATCTTCCGCGTCTTTCTTACCGCGCAGAGCATTTGTTACCCAGGTCCTGCGTAGGTCTTTGAGTACGTATTCCGGCAGCCCCAGGTCTTTCATCAAAAGCGAAAATTCACGCGTAACAGTGTCTGGATGCAGCATCACCGCACTCGCTCGAGCGATTAGTGCTTGTGTTTCTCCTGCCGTCGAAAACCAATGCGGGACGCGACGCTTCTCGCGATCTTTTACTGGGCCACACTTAGCAGCTCGAATTTTTACTTTCTTATACTTTTTTTTCTTCACAAGCTTTGACGGCCGCCCCGGCGATTTCCTTCCATCACCCGTAACTAATGCTGTTTTCCTTCTGTATTTCGGAGCTTTCTCGACCTCATCTTCACGGACGACAATATATTTCTCGAGCTGGCGTTCGACAGATAAATACCCACGTCGAACATCTGTCAACGCCAGTCCAAACGCTTCATTGCGCCGAAGTCCGTATCGATGCATCAAATAGACTGCATGCCTCCATGGAAAGTTGCGACGCTCCAATGCTTTTTCAATTTTTTTCCAATGGTCAGCCTTTACAAACTTTGACTCACGAAAGTCATTGTCTACTTTTCTGTCTGCATCGTGCTTTCGAAGCATAGCGACTGAGAACGGAGAAAACTTCAAGGGTGGTATCTCGTTCGGGCGCTTCTGATGCAAGTAACGCATAAACCGATTAAGCTCATTGATGACCTGACGAATGACTTTCGCAGAGAGACGGTCTCCGTCTTCAAAAAGCGCCAGGCGATCTTTAAAAGCAGTTGCTGAGCGATCATTGAGCAGATACTTTCCCCATTCTTGCTGGTGTATGTGCCAGGATATTGGGTTTGGCAGATTTCTTTTCAAAGAAAACCAGTTGAGAGCATATTCCTGAAGATACGCGAACATGGTCCGCTGATCCTTTTTGGTCGGAATGTGCATCGGGAGGAAGATGTCGCGATACTCGCGCAATGTCTCAGGTGACAAAAAAGCATGGCGATACTGCACTAGCTCTTTAGCGCGTACTTCTCTTGGATCCCGCCCATTCCTCCGGATTACAAAATCTTCGAGCTCTCGCCTGTTGCCAAGCAGATGCCGGTAATCAGATAGTGGCAGCCGTTCGACGCCGATCCGGCGCCCGCGGTGTTTGACAAACCGCTTTATGCGCGGCCCATCTGTATCGTTGGCGATAAACCATTGTTCTATGGTCGCATCTTGCGGATATGATCTGGGTTTTCTAGACGCCATAAGCCCCTCGACAGTCGGGTTAAACACTTGTCGGGCTCACAACCATTTGACTTTACGAGGGAATGGTATCCAGATACCAAAGAGGCACCATTAGATACCAAAGACTCGCGCACTTGCGGTGCCGCGCAAAAACGCAAAAACGGCAGCCACTCTCTGCGGCTGCCGCTAATTTTTTTGGTAGCGGGGGCAGGATTTGAACCTGCGGTCTTCGGGTTATGAGCCCGACGAGATACCAGACTTCTCCACCCCGCGATATTTTTTGACAAAACTGGTGAAGAGCACCTTTATTAGACCCT
>Ga0154020_10011621_pt1 | contig 10035 bp, 12 predicted proteins | sample Klosneuvirus_201_FD_109709 | JGI IMG/M metagenome (GOLD analysis project Ga0154020, IMG submission 109709) | Active sludge microbial communities from wastewater, Klosterneuburg, Austria - Klosneuvirus_20160825_MG | ecosystem: Engineered > WWTP > Aerobic digester > Activated sludge | place... | reverse complement strand
TGAATGGAAAAATTATTTAACTGATAACTCAAGAGTTCTAAAAGATTTTTGCTATTGGAATCTTGCTTTGTTTCTTCAAGCAAAGAATCCGAATGTTCCAGATATTCCAAACAAGTTGATTAAGCCAGCACAAAGAAGTGGATTGCTAAAACAACGAACACAGTTTTGGGATTTAGTTGTGCAAGAGCTTGGTTCTGTAAAATGCATTTATACAGGAGAGAAACTTACGGTTGGAAATTATGCAGTTGAACACTTCATTCCATACAACTTCGTTTCACATGATTTAATTTGGAATTTAATTCCTGCGGACAAATCTTTCAACAGTTCAAAAAGTGATAAACTGCCGCCACTTGAAAAGTATTTTAATTCATTTTTTGCTTTGCAAAAAAGTGCCATTGAAATTATCAAGATTAAAAAACCAGAGAGTAAATTGCTTGAAGATTATTTGACAATTTTCCCAGATTTGACCATGAATATAACTGAAGAAAAATTCAGAGAAAGAATACAACCATTAATTACTATTGCATCGAATAACGGATTTGAATTTTTAAAGTGATACAAACGAATCAATATAACCATCTAACAGCGAAAGAAAGAGAATCACTTTCCTTTCCAGCAAAACTTTTGTTGAACAAAAGTTTATTGACTGGTGATATTTTAGATTTTGGGTGCGGCTTTGGAAAAGACGTTGAGTTACTTAATGCGAAAGGATTAAATGTTGTCGGCTACGACAAACATTATTTTCCGAAATATCCAGCCAAGAAATTTGATACAATCATTTGCTTTTATGTTTTGAACGTTTTGATGCAAGAAGAACAAGCAAATGTTCTAATGGAAATTTCTCAACTCTTAAAGCCAAAAGGCAAAGCCTATTTTGCAGTAAGAAGAGATTTACAACACGAAGGTTTTAGAATTCACAAGCTTCATCAAAAACCAACTTATCAATGCAACGTAGTTTTGAACTACAAATCAATCTTCAAAAATGAAAATTGTGAAGTGTATGAATACAAACACTTCAACCAAATAAATAAAAAGGTAAATGCTGATTGTCCGTTTTGCAATCCAGATTCAGAGAGAGATTTACTTTTGGAATCAGCAACGGCTTATGCAATATTTGATAAATTCCCAGTAAGCAACGGACATACTTTAATAATTCCAAAAAAACATTGTTCAGATTATTTTGAACTTTCATTCAAAGAGCAATCAGCTTGCTGGTTTATGCTGAATAAAGCAAAAGAAATTTTGACAAAAGAATTTAGACCCGATGGTTTCAATGTTGGAATAAATATAAACGAAGCAGCAGGTCAAACTGTTCCTCATGTTCACATACATTTAATTCCAAGATTTAAAGGTGATGTGAAAGAACCAAGAGGTGGAGTTAGAGGAGTAATTCCTGAAAAGAAAAATTACTGATGAAACCGATAGAAGAAATTTTGCAGAAAGCAATTGCTTCGGTGAAAAGTTCGTTCACTGTTGAAGTAATTGAATTTGGTTTTACTCCATCAAACAAAAATCAATTTGGAATTAGTGTTGTGAATATTCGGGGTGGGAATAAAATTTTACTGGATTATTACTTCACTATAAAAACTGGAAAGTTGGTAAAGTGTATTACAATTGAAACTAAAATAATATGATTGATTTATTTGGAAACGAAAAACCCGTTGCCATTGAAGTTGATGAATGGTGGTTTAATGGCAGGATAATACAAAAGCAAAATGATTTCAGATTGCCGAAGTGGATTTCATTTTCTGATGATGATAAAAGATATTTCGTAGCTATTCATTCAAACAAAAGCGAAGCCATTTTATTTGCACTCAAGAACCCATGTTTGCACCCTAAAAACTTGCCACATAACTATGTTGGCGGAATTAAATGAAAAATCTTCAAACTAAATAATATGGAAAATTCAAATCAAGGACTCCAAATCAATTTTGACAAAGCAGAATTTAAAGATTTGCTTATTCATCAAATTGCAACTCACATGCAGCATCATTGGAAAGCAGATGATGTAATTGATTTATTTCTCAACTCCCATTTGAGCTTTGTCGAAACTGGTAAAACGACAGCAGAAGTTGCAAGTACTTTAATGGAAAATCATAAAGCAGCTTTGAAAAATGAAATTACGATTGATGCAGAAATTTAAGATTAGAATCATGGACAGATTTTGATATTTTACCTTCCATCATTTCAAGGCGTGATAAAAACCCAACAAAATTTCTAATCTCATCCTTAGAATAAAAAAGATTTTTAAACTCAATAAACAATTCTCCAGGACAACCAGAATATAAGTATTCGCTATGGTTTGCAGGATTAGGTATTCCGTACTTCCAACCAGCAGGATATTTTTCAAAATCTGTTTCTTCCCATTTTCTCACACAATCTATCCAGACTTTCCATGCTTCCGGGTATTTTCTTGAATTACTCATTTCAATTTGTTTTCTCTAAGTTATAAACTGTTTAAGTGATTTGCCAAAATTATTTATATGGTCTAAAATGATGCCATCATGTATGCAGATGAAAGGATTGCGACGCAACGATGATGCTATGAAAAACTTCCGCTGGTATTCAAAATATTTTGATAAAGATAATTTAAGAAATCAATTGGTCAGAAGATAGGTCTTATAGAACGGGTAGTGAAAGCGAACCCGTTCAGTTTTATATGGAAGGATTGTGCAACAGCAAAAAATTTGATTTACTGTTAGGGTATTTTAGTTCTGCAGCAATCAATGTTCTTTCTTTGGGTTTTGCAAGTTTTCTTTACAATGGCGGCACGGTTAGAATGGTTGTAAATAATATCCTATCACAAGCAGATAAAGATGCAATCAAAGCGGGTAGAGAAGGCGATGTTCAAAACACTTCAATTGATTTGTCAGACATAAAACAACTGAAAAGAACTCTTGACGATTACGGTAAACATTTTTTTGAATGCCTTGCTTGGTTGATTGCCAACGATAAAATTCAAATAAAAATAATTAGACCAAAAAGCGGTAGAGGTATTGCACATTACAAGTCAGGTGCATTTTCAGACGGAAGAGATACAGTTGGTTTCAAAGCATCATGCAATTTCACAGCGTTTGGGTTACTTGAAAACTTAGAAGAGTTGGACGGTTTTTTAATTTGGGAAAACAGCCGTTCAAGTAAAATGATAAGCCGACAGAATAGAGATTTTGAAAGTATATTTTCTGGAAATTCAGACATTGTTGAGTACTTAGAGGTAGATGATATTTCAGTTGCAATCAGAAAAGAATTTGGAAACAGTTCACTCAATGAATTGCTGATAAAAGAAAAAGAATTGGCTGAAAAGAAAAGCCGTGTGCTGGAAAACAAAGGAGTGAGAAAAAGTTTTGAGAAAGCTGTTAACCGAATTGAAGAAATAATAAGAGAGCCAAGATTTCCCTATCCAGATGGAGCAAGACCATATCAAATTGCTGCTTATGAAAGTTGGGTAGCCAACGGATATAAAGGGATTTTTGCAATGGCAACAGGAACAGGGAAAACAATTACTTCCCTGAATTGCTTGTTGAATGAATATCAAAGTGATAAAACTTACAAAGCGATTATTGTCGTTCCTACAACTGCATTGCTTGAACAATGGAAGAAAGAATGTTTGAAGTTTAATTTCAAAAATATAATCACAGTAAGTTCAAAAGAAAATTGGAATGACAATCTTGCCTTCTTTAATACGGCGACAAAATTCATTGAAACATCTTTCATTGTAATTGTAACATACGCTTCTTTGGCTAAACCAAAATTTCAAAGTCATTTCACCCAGTTGCCAAAAGAAACTCTTTTAATTGCCGATGAAGTTCATAAAATGGGTTCACAGGGAATTTTGAAATTATTGCCAAAGATTCATTTAGAAAAAAGAATTGGTTTATCAGCAACGCCACACAGAAAATTTGATGAAGAAGGCAATGAAGCAATTGAAAACTTCTTTAATGACAGACCGCCTTATGTAGTTTCGTATTCAATGAAACAGGCATTAGACTTAGGATGGCTTTGTCAATATACTTATTATCCACATGTGGTTTCATTGAATGAAGCTGAACTTAAAGAATATATAAAAATATCAAGGCAACTTTTGATGCACCTTGACCCCAAAACACATACTTACAAAAAATCCAGTGTTGTTGATATGCTTTTGTTAGCAAGAAAGCGAATCATTCACAAAGCGGTTAACAAGATTGATAAGTTCAAGGATATTTTAAGAACTGAGTTCAGAAAAAAAGGAAATTTAAAATACACTTTGATTTATGTGCCTGAAGGTTTAGAACCAGATTACAGCGAAACAGATGTTGACACTGAATCTGAAGAAGATATTAGTTTGATAAACGAATACACAAAAGCTGTAAGTGCAACAGATGATTCCTTAATGGTAAAGCAATACACTTCCAATTCAAAAAACAGAGAGGAGATTTTAAAAAGCTATGAGGGAGGAAAAGTTCATGTGCTGACTTCTATGAAATGTTTGGATGAAGGTGTTGATGTACCAAGGTCGGAATTGGCAATCTTTTGTTCAAGCACAGGAAACCCCAGGCAATTTATTCAGAGAAGAGGTAGAGTTTTGCGTTTGCATATAGATAAGGTTCATGCAGTGATACATGACTTAGTTGTTGTGCCCGAAATCAGTGTTGAAGAAAGCAACTATAACATGGAAAGAAATCTTGTGAAGAAGGAATTGGAAAGAGTTGTTGACTTTGCAAACTTAGCCATGAATAAAATGGACACTTATGAATCCCTAAAAGAAGTATTAAATTATTACAACTTAAACCTTAATGATTTTTAGCAACAAATATTTTAAGCATGGCAAGAAAAGATGAAATACTCTGCAGCTTTCTGAAACATGAAATGCTCAATTCGAAATACGAGTTGAAGAAATCTGAAATTCCCTCAACAGTTCGTGAGGCACTTAACTCAGACATTCCAATTATAAAAGCAATTGCCTTAATTGTTGAAGGCTTGGAAAGCCCTACGCAAATTACAGATGCTGCTTTGCGAAATCAGATAATTCAATTTTTAAATGAAGCAATATGATAGTCAAAAAAATTTCCATTCAGAATTATCTCTGTTACTATGATGTAAATGACTTTGATTTGTCAGACGGCTTGAATATTATTCTTGGCGAAAATGGAGAAGGCAAAACAAAATTCTTTGAAGCACTTGACTGGTTGTTCGACGGCAGTAATGATGAATTAGAATTATTAGTTTCTGCTAAAGCCCTGGAAGAAACAGCAGTTGGAGAAAGTTTCGCAGTGAAAGTATCAATCACTGTTGAACAAAATGACGAAAAGAAAATCATTACGAAATCATTTCTTGCTAAAAAGAAAAAAGCTAACGAATGCAGCACTTCAAACTATATGCTGGAAGGCATTGAAGAAAACAAGTCAGGTGAAAGAGTTCAGGTAGATGGCAAAAATTTGTTAGAAAGAATTTTTCCCTTTCAGATACGGAAGTATTCGATGTTTAAAGGTGAATCTGAATTGGACATTTTTAAAAGTGAGGAAGCATTGACTAACTTGATAAATCTTTTTTCTGATGCAAAGCACTATGACAAGTATTCAGAGAAGGGAGCATTCCTAAGAGACAAAGCAGAAAAAGCAGTTGAAGAATCTTCAAAGGCAGACAAGAAAAATGAATCCCTCTACAAGAAACTTGAGTCGGAAATTAAGCAACTTGAAAATGAGAAGCACCGATGCACAGTTCATTTGACATCAACAGAAAATGAAATAAAAAAACTTGAAGGCAACATTCAAGCAGCAGGTAGTTATGTGAAAAATGCTGCAGCACTTGATACAATAAATACCCGTATTAAAAATATTGACGACAAGATTTCCAGTTTGTATAGAAAAATAGATGAGAATTACACAACATCCTTGTTTGATCAAAATTGGATTGCGGTAAACTTTGAAACCATACATCACGAGTATGCTGAGAAGGTTAAACATTTAAGTGCTGAAAAAAGAAAACGACAATCCGAATTTGACAAACAAAAGGGAATTAAGGAAGGAGAAGCAAAAGCGAAAGCTGAACTACTCAACAACAACATTCCTCTCCCAGTAGGCATTCCATCAAAAGCTCACATGGAAGAAATGCTGGAAGCACAACTTTGTAAAGTTTGTAATAGAGAAGCTCCTAAGGGTTCGGAGCCATACAACTTTATGATGAAGCGACTCAAAGAATATTTAACAAGTCAGGCACATAAAGAAGAAGAAAAATCAGAACCAGAAGAACAACTTTACAAGAACGATTATACAAACCGTCTTGTGAATATGAGTGTAAGCCATGAAGACAATCTCAAAAATCTAAGAGGAGTTCGGACAACTATAAAGGAGTTATTCCAATTTAATGATGCACGGAAAAAAGATATTGAAGAACTTAATGAGCAATTAGATAAGGAAAAATTGGAGAGAGCAAAGATTCTTGGCAACTCAAGTATTGCAGAAGAAAAATTGATTGATGTTCTGAAAAATTACAACGTTTGGCAAGACGATTTAAAGCACCGGAACAAAGAGCAGAATGATTACACTGCCAAATTGAAAATTGCTGTTGCTGATTTGAAAACAAAACGAGATGAGAAAGACAAGATTGATTTGAAGTCAGCAAATCAATTTCTGATTAAGACAAGAGCAATTCTCCGAGATATTGAAGCGATTTTCAAAGAAACCAAGGAAATGAAGTTTGATGAGTTCATTGAAAAGCTTCAAACAAAGTCAAACAATTTCTTTAGCAGAGTAAATATTGATTCTTTTACAGGCAAAATCATTTTCAATAAAAGGACAAGTGGAAGCAAAACAATTGTTGATATTGAGCTGCAAGAAGACGGAAGAACTTTTTACAAGCCGAACCAGTCCTTGCTAACTTCAATGCACATTTCTATACTGTTTGCAATTTCTGAATTAGCATCTGAAACAAGAGAAGAAAAATACCCTATGATTTTTGATGCACCGACTTCTTCGTTTGGCGAAAACAAAAGTGCTGAGTTCTTGAATTTAATTTACGAAACACACAATCAAAAAATTCTTCTTATTAAAGATTTTCTTGTTACAGATAAAAAGGCAAAAACACTTTCAATTAAGAAAGAGTTTGACAATGTGAAAAGAAACAAAGCATTTTGGGTTAAACTTGAAAGACCTTTTGACCCACAGAATTTAAAAACAATTAACACTCAAGTAATCACTTTGTAACATGGATAACTTATTTGACAAATGGAAAACTAAAATTCCAAAGTATAGCGAAAAACATAAGGACTTATTCAATTCTCTATCTCAAAAATTCGGAGCAGAAGGAGAAAAGAAAATAAATCTTGGAAAGCATTTTAGTACCAATTATGAATTGTATATGTATGCGTTCTTCTTGGGATTATATAACGAAGAATTTGCACCAATCCCTGATACTGAAAGGAAAACTGATTTCAGCCACCATATTCAACATTGGGGAAGCAAAACAACCATCTCAACAAGAAATGATTTCACAAATCTTCAAGAGAACATTTTCCTTGCTTTGATTGCAAAAACCAATGTTGATTTTATTGCTCTTGAAAAGGGAGAGATTAAAGAAGAAGAGGTAGTCAAAGCACTAATACAAACAATGGAATCATATACTAACGGTGGACTAATTCTAATTAAAGAAAAGATTGAAGAGAATCCAAACTATTTTCTTCAACCAACCTCTTTTTTAAATATGATATTAGATAGCAAACTGGGAAAGTCAATAAGGAAGAAGCAAAAAGAAGATGCCGAATAAAACCAAACAATTTTTAACGAGCAAAGAAGCGAAGGCGGAACTCAAAGTTCAGGATTGTGATTTGGCTCATATACGAAACGCTGGCAAATTTCAGTTCACTAAAAAGGGGAATGCATATTTGTATTCAAAGGAATCAATAGAGAGATTAAAAACAAGGAAAAATAATAGCTGAAGAATCTATATACGAATTCTCTAATAACCAACACGCAAAAATTCAATCTCAAAAGTCATAAGGTCAAAAAAGCCTCCCTTTTTCCTTCCCGAGTCTCCAGCAAGAGACTCAGGGGAATCTACACTTATAGCTGCTCCTGTTTTCCCCCTTTGTTGTTGTTACATAATGGCAAGGTATCCCCTATTAACTTCCCAACAAATTAATAGCGGGGACAGGTATTCGGAAATAAGTGAACTTAGTGAATAGTGTGTAGCCTTTTAACAGCCAAATAGAATAACCAACAGTTCAAGTGTGCGACGCAACAGGCGATGATAGTAGTACTGAAGCCGGTTACATAATTTTTCTCTTGTATTAATGACTTTACTTACTCCTCCTGCACAAACGTAACAGGTTGCTGGTACCAGCTTTTTATTTTCCGGTTGTTTCGCATAGCAGGTTTCCAGGCGGGGCTTTTGCGGATAATATCCAGCGCAGCGTTATCAAAAACCGGGTGAAAGGGAACGGTTGTTTCAGCTTCAGTTATTTTCCCTTGTTCGTCTACACAAAATAACACTCCTACCGTAACCTGGGTTGTATTTTGAAGTTCATACTTTTCGGGCCATCGGGTATTTTTTTCCAGGTAACGCCGCCAGCCCTGTATTCCGCCATTATTAAATACAGCATCACTGTTGGCCAGCGCTGTATCCGGCTGTGTTGTTCCATCTTCGTTATAATATGTTTTAGAAATAACCCGCCCCCTGTCATACATTTCCTCACCTGCAAGTGTCCCATTGAGGTGCCAGTAATTCCATTTTCCATGCAGTTCATTATTCAACCGGTAACCGCCAGCATTTGCCGCACCATCATCAAACCAGCTTACATGTACTTCCATACTGTCGTTGATCCGGGTGATTGAATCGGCCATGTAACCATTGCGGTGCCAGCGAAAGCGGGTACCAACTCCTTTATCGTCTTGATAGAAACCTGAGTCGGACATCATACCATTGGAATGATACCGGGTATATACTCCTTCCCTCTTGTCATTCACAAATCTTCCTTTTGCCTGCAGTTGTCCGTTGGCATGGTAGTAAGCAGCATGTCCGTTTTTTATTTTGCAGTCTTTATCGCTGTACAGCGCCTGCATTTGCAGTGAAGGGCCGGCAACAAAATAATCATGCCGTAGCCAGCCGCTATCGGTTTTTTGCACGGTTGAATAATAACGGGCCAAACCCGGTTCGCAGGGTTTCCAGTAATAATCGTAATAGGTTACACTGGTTTGTGCTGTTGTTACTACAGACAGGAACAATACACTGATAGGAATGAAAATTTTCAAACGGAAAGATTTGTGTGCTAAAATATGAAGAAGAGGCAATATGAAAAATAAGTATTAAGAGAAAGAGGCTGGGTTAGCTGAACGAACAGAACAAAACAATTTTCTTCCTTCTTTCCACCCCTTTATGTGATTGTACATCCAGGTTGCCGCCCCTAACTTGTGTTATCAAATTAAGTATAGCCATGCTCAACAACTTCTTTCGTTTACTTATTATCCTTTGCTGTGCAGGCGGCACGGCCCATGCACAACTGACCAAAGAAACGGTGCGGCAGCATATCCGGGAACTGCTGCAAACAGTAACCGATAATTATGTGTACCCGTCCATTGCAGACAAAGCAAAGCAACATGTCCTCTCCCTGCAGGAAAAGGGAGCTTATGATACCATACAACAAGGAGAACGGCTGGCCGCTGCGCTTACCCGTGACCTGCAGGCCATTACCCATGACCTGCACCTGCGGGTATTCTATTCGCCCACTGTATTGCCGAAACAGGAGAACAGCAACGGCCCTTCGCCGGAAGAAATAGAAGGGTTCAAACAAATGCTGAAGGGAGCCAACTACGGCATTAAAGAAAAATCCGTCCTGGAAGGGAATATCGGTTACCTGAACATTACCATGTTTGCCCCGCTGGATTTTTGTGCCGACAGTCTTACAGCAGCCGTACAAGCGGTGATCAATACCCATGCGCTGATCATTGACCTGCGGGAATGCGGCGGCAGCATGGACCCGGATGCCATCCCTTTTTTCAGCGGTTATTTTTTTGACCGGCCTACTCACCTGAATGATCTCTATTTCCGCAATACCGGTGA
>Ga0154020_10011620_pt1 | contig 10035 bp, 10 predicted proteins | sample Klosneuvirus_201_FD_109709 | JGI IMG/M metagenome (GOLD analysis project Ga0154020, IMG submission 109709) | Active sludge microbial communities from wastewater, Klosterneuburg, Austria - Klosneuvirus_20160825_MG | ecosystem: Engineered > WWTP > Aerobic digester > Activated sludge | place... | reverse complement strand
TGGTGCCGCTCGACGCGCTCGAGCGCGACGAGGCCGTGTGCGGCGCGCGTGCCGAGCGCGAACAGGAGCCCCGGGCCGAGCCCGACGATCTCGCGCGCGGTGGTCTTCCACTCTCCGGGGCGACTCCACGCGGCCGCCGCGCGGACCACGCCCTCGTGCTCGACGACGTGGACGAGATCGCGGCGCAGCCAGCGGCTCGCGAGCAGCCGCGAGAACAGCGCGAAGAGCTGCGCCCCCCGTCGGGACGGGTCGGGCAGGATGGCGGCCCACACCGGGTCTTCGAGGAACGCGTCCCGCCACACCGCGGCGATCGCGGCGCGATCCTCGGAGCGCGCAGCTCGGACGCGCACGCTAGAAGCTGACGAGCACGGCGACGCGGCCGAGCAGCCGCGGGCTCTTCTCGTTGAGGCCGAACGCGGGGCCGGCGGTGAGCTGGGCGTGCCCCAGATCGAGGGCGGCGGTCGGACCGACGAAGTGGCGCGCGCCACCCTCGGCCTCCTCCTTCTCGATGAAGTCCTCGAGATCTTGCCCCACGTACTCGACGCCGAGCCGGAACGTCGAGCCGAGCCGGTAGCTCGCGCCGACCATCGCGAGGACGTCGATGCTGTCGCGCGCCGAGGCGAACACCTTCTCGGCGTGCGCGTTGCCCGCGACGCGGAAGGCGCCGACGTCGTAGCTCGCGGCGCCGCGCAACCACACGCCGAGCGCGCCCCCGCGGCCCTCGCGGAAGCCCGCGCCGCTCACGGTGAAGCGGAACGGCGAGCCGGGATCGGTGACCTGGAAGCGCGCTCCGAAGACGCCCGTGGCGCCGCCGTCCTTGTCGGCGGTGACGATCCCGAACGGCGCGAAGCGCGAGGTGACGCCGTACCCGAGCGAGACGGTGTGCGAGGCGCCGGCCGCGCCGACCTTGGCGGGCAAGGGTCGATCGGCGGGCACACCGGAGCCGAGCCCGAAGCCGTAGCCCGCGGTGAAGACCCCGGCGGAAGGCGTGCTCGGATCGGAGAGGTAGAGGAACGGTCGCTCCTCGGCGGTGACCTTGTTGGCGGGCGTGGGCGGGGCCACGTCGACGTCGGCGAGCGCGACCCCTTCGATGGCGACGAGGACCACGGCACTGAGGAGCAAGCGCATCGGCGCAAGATAGCGCGCTTCACCCCGGCGGGTCGACGTAGTCCACGAGCTCGCCGCGGAAGGTCCGCAGCGTCGTCACGCCGTCGCCACGCGCGACCACCGTCTCGGGGAGCACCGGCACTTTTCCTCGCCCACCCGGGGTGTCGACGATGTAGCGAGGCAACGCGATGCCCGTGAGCCGGCCCTGCAGCTGGGCCATCAGCGCGACCCCGGTCGCGATCGACGTGCGCAGGTGCCCGGTGCCGCGGACCGGGTCCGCCTGCAGCAGGTAGTACGGACGCACCCGCCGCTTCACGAGCCCCCGGCAGAGCCGCTCGAGGGTGGCCGCGTCGTCGTTCACGCCGCGCAGCAGCACGGTCTGGTTCATCACCGGGAAGCCCGCGTCGACGAACCGCGCGAGCGCGCGCGAGGACGCCTCGGTGAGCTCCTTGTCGTGGTTGAAGTGGGTCATCACCCAGATCGGATGCAAGGGCCGGAGGGCGCGCACCAGCTCGCTCGTGACCCGCTGCGGCAGCGTCACGGGGCACCGGGTGGCGAGGCGGATGGTCTCGACGCTCGGCACCGCGCGCACCGCGGAGAGCAGCGCGACCAGCCGCTCGGTCGCGAGCAACAGCGGGTCGCCGCCGCTGACGATCACGTCGCGCACCTCGGGGTGGGCGCGGAGCCACGTGAGCGCGGGCTCGAGACGCGCGAGCGGCACGGGCCCTCCGCCGTCGCCCACGATGCGCGAGCGCGTGCAGAACCGGCAGTAGACCCCGCAGCGATCGGTCGCGAGGAGCAGGACGCGGTCGGGGTATCGCTGCACGAGGTGCGGCGCGACCTCGTGCGCCTCCTCGCCGAGCGGGTCGCGCAGGTCGCCGGGCACCTCGACGCCTTCGGCCGCCGTCGGCACGCACTGCCTCCGGACGGGGCACGCTGGGTCGTGCTTGTCGCAGAGCGACAGGTAGTAAGGGGTGATGCCGAGCGGCAGGCCCGCCTCGGCCGCGCGCCGCACGCCCTCGCGCTCGGCGTCGGTGAGCACGAGCGCGCGCTCGAGGGCCGCGAGGTCGGTCACCGCGTTGCGCGACTGCCAGCGCCAGTCGGCGGGGCGACGGGGGGCGCGGCGGCCCTTCTTCGGGTCGTGGAGGGGCAGGTGGCCGTGCACGGAGCCCGGAACATGGCACTTTTCCCGGCGTTCGCACAGGCGGCTTGACCGGCGGCCGCCGCTGACTAGAGTCTGCGCCCCGCTTCGAGCCCGGGTTCCCAACCGTCCCGAAACGCCCCGCGAGGGGTGTCCTGGAAACGGACCCGGCCGAGCGACTTCGAAAGGTCCGACGATGCCCAAGATGAAGACCAACCGCGCCGCCGCCAAGCGCTTCAAGCTGAGCGGATCGGGGCGTGTCCGCCGCTCCAAGGCGGGCGGCAACCACATGATGCAGGAGAAGTCGCGGAAGCGTATCCGCCGTCTCCGCAACAACGACATGGTTCACAAGAGCCTCGAGAAGCAGATCAAACTGCTGCTCCCCTACGGTTGAACAGGAGCTGAACGATGCCCAGGGTCAAACGAGGGTTCAAGGCGCGTCGTCGCCGCAACCGCATCTTCCGTCACGCGAAGGGTTTCTACTCGGCGCGCGGCCGCATCTTCGGCGACGCCGTCGAGGCCGTCCGCAACGCGTGGCAGTACCAGTTCATCCACCGCCGCAAGCGCAAGCGTGACTTCCGCCGCCTGTGGATCGCCCGCATCAACGCGGCCGTCCGCTCGCTCGGTGGCAGCTACAGCAAGCTCGTGCACGCGCTCAAGAACAAGAACATCGGCCTCGATCGCAAGATCCTCGCCGACCTCGCCGCCGTGCACCCCGACGCCTTCAAGGCCGTCGTCCAGGCCGCCGGTTAGCGCTTCTTCGGTGCTCTGACGCGACGTCTTCCCGCGAGGGTCGGCGTCGCGTTGTAGTTTTGTCCCATGAAGCTCGCGCGCAGACTTCCTCCTCGCGCTGCGAGGTGAACACCTTCGACGCCGACACCCGCCGCGCGCGCGAGCTCGCCCGCTCCATCACGCTGCACCACGACACGCACGCCGCCGAGATCGACCTCGTGCCGCGGTGGGCGGCAGCTTCTGACCGCTCCAGCCAGCAGGTGCTAGGCCAGCTGGGTGATCCGCTGGGGAATCCTCGGGTGTGGTGACGTCTGCGAGCGCAAGTCCGGCCCCGCGTTCCAGCGCGTGCCTCGATCCGCCCTGGTCGCGGTCATGCGCCGCGACGGCGACAAGGCGCGCGACTTCGCGGCCCGCCACGGCGTCGCGCGCGCCTACGACGACGCCGACGCCCTGATCGCCGACCCCGAGGTCGACGCGGTCTACGTGGCCACGCCGCCGAGCAGCCACGCCGATCTCGCCCTCCGCGTCGCGCGCGCCAAGAAGCCTTGCTACGTCGAGAAGCCCATGGCGACGACGGTCGCCGAGGCCGAGGCCATGCGCGCCGCCTTCGCCGCAGCCGACGTCCCGCTGTTCGTCGCCTACTACCGGCGCGCCCTCCCCCGCTTCCTCGCCGTGCGCGACGCGCTGCCCGAGATCGGCCCGGTGCGGCTCGCCCGCGTGAGCCTCGGTCGCACCGTGCGCCCCGAGGAGCGCTCGCCCGAGACCGTGTCCTGGCGCGTCCGCCCCGAGATCGCCGGCGGTGGGCACTTCGTCGATCTCGCCTGCCACACGCTCGATCTCCTGGATTTCCTGCTCGGCCCGCTCGAGCACGTGCAGGGCCGAGCGGACAACCAGGCGGGCCTCTACGCCGCCGAAGACGCCGTCGTCGCCACGTTCCGCTGCGGCGCGACGCTGGGCGCGGGTGCGTGGAGCTTCGCCGCCCACGGCCGCTGGGACGAGGTGTCGCTCATCGGCGCGCGCGGACAGATCGACTTCGCCACCTTCGACGACGTCCCCGTGCGCGTGACCACCGAAGGCGGCACCCGCACCCTCGCCATCGCCCACCCGGCGCACATCCAGGAGCCCTTGATCGCGAGCATCGTCGCGCAGCTGCACGGGGAAGGTGCGTGTGCGAGCACGGGCGACACCGCAATACGCACGACGCAGGTGATGGCGTCGATCCTCGCGCGACACCCGTGAACCGCGGCGTGGCTGGCGTATCCTTCTCGGATGCTCCGCCAGACTCGTTCCTTCTTCGCGCTGTTGCTCGTGGCCTGTGGCTCCTCCGACGGTGAGGTCACGACGACCGACGACGGGGGCACCACCGCCGACGGGGCGACCGACACGGGCAGCGCGGCCGACGTGACGCCGACCGATCCCGACGCGGGCCCGCCCGCCGGGAACCCCGACGGCAAGTGCGACGTCCCTGCCGAGGCCAAGGCCGAGGACACGACCACGCCGCGCACCGTCGTCGGCACCGGCACCAAGGAGAGCTGCACCGGCGCCGCGTTCGTCGCCGCCGTGGCCAAGGGCGGCGTCATCAAGTTCGACTGCGGGCCCGATCCCGTCACCATCACGCTCACCGAGCCCGCGCGGATCTTCAACGACACCGGCCCCAAGATCGTCATCGACGGCGGCGGCAAGGTCACCCTCAGCGGCGGCGGCAAGACCCGCATCCTCTACCAGAACACCTGCGACGAGAAGCAGAAGTGGACCACCTCCCACTGCCAGAACCAGGACCACCCGCAGCTGACGGTGCAGAACCTCACCTTCGTCGACGGCAACGCGAAGGGCGCCACGACCGAGGCGGCCGGCGGCGCGATCTTCGTGCGCGGGGGGCGCTTCAAAATCGTCAACTCGCGCTTCTTCGGCAACACCTGCGCCGACGTGGGCCCGGACGTCGGGGGCGCCGCGGTGCGCGTGTTGAGCCAGTTCGACGGCCAGCCGGTCTACGTGGTCAACAGCACGTTCGGCGGCAAGGAGGGGCTCGGCAACGTCGGCAGCAACGGCGGCGCGCTGAGCAGCATCGGCGTCTCGTACACCGTCATCAACAGCCTGCTCTCGTACAACCGCGCGATCGGCAAGGGCGCGAACCCGGCCAAGTCGGGCACCCCGGGAGGTGGCAGCGGCGGCGCCATCTACAACGACGGCAACACGTTCACCCTCACGCTGTGCGGCGCGCGGGTGGAGCACAACAAGGCCAACGAGGGCGGCGGGGCGATCTTCTTCGTCAGCAACGACCGCTCGGGCACGCTCGTCATCAAGGACTCGGTGCTGCAGGACAACCCGAGCGCGGGCTTCGAGACCAAGGGCTTCCCGGGCATCTTCGTGCTCGCGAAGGGCGACCCGATCGTGACGGGCTCCACCATCAAGTGAACGGCGGCCGCCTCCACGGGCGGCCGCAACAGCCAGCAGAGCTCAGTCGTCGTCGTCCGCTGCGGCGTCGGGCGCGCCGCCGCTCGCTCCACCCGGGGGGCCACCGAGCTTGCCGCCCTCGATCCCGCCCTTGTCGCCGCCGAGTCGCGTGCAGCCGCTGCGGCACTTGCGCGCGGTCGCGTAGTCCTTCGCCGCGAGCGTGCAGTTCACGAGGCAGACATAAGCCGAAGCGGAGGCGGTCTTCAGGCCCTCGGCGCGCGAGACGCAGCGCTTGTGCTTGGCGATCTGCGCCTTCTCGTCGAGCTTCTTGTCCGGGTCGGAGAGCGCGACGTAGCGGTCGCAGAGCTGCAGGGGTGTCACGCTCGTGGAGGGCGCCGGCGAGGGCGCCAACGAGGGCGCGCTCGTCGAGACGGCGGGGGGCGAGGGCGTGGTGCTCGGCGCGACCGAGGCGGCCGGCGTCGGCTTCGGCGCCTCCTTCGCATCGCAGCCGAAGAGCGCGAGGAGCAGGCCGTAGTGGAAGGAGCGTCGCATCGCCGGGATTCTCGCTTGGTTCGGAGAGACTAGAGGAAACGCGCCACCAGCAGCCCCACCGCGATCGCGGCCAGCACCACCAGCAACATCACGACGAAGATTCCTCCGCGCTTGGTCGACTGCGCGGGCGCCGAGGGCACGAGCGGCAGGGACTGTGGGATGGACACGGGCACGGGGGCCGCAGGTTGTGCCACCGTCGGACCGACGTTCCATGCCGCCACGTTGACCGCGGTCGGCGGGACGTACCGCGGCGGTCCGAGCGGCGTGCTGGGCACCGGTGCCATCGACTCGAGCGGACGGCTCGTCGAGACATAGCCGGCGATGGTCGGCGCCGCGTCGTCGGCCGGCAGCGGCAGCGGGGGCGGGGGCGGGGGAGCGGCCTCCATCTCGGGCAGCGTCACCGCCCTCGGCACCGGAACGTTGGGCACCAGCGCGAACGCCTGCGCCGCGGCGAGGCCCCGCGTGGTCGACGCGCGCAGGTCGGCCGGCGTGGCCTCGTAGCCCGTGATCGGGATGCCGGCCTGCGGGGTCGGCGAGGGGGCACGACGTGGCAGCGGCGGCGACGCCTTGCGGGGCGCGATCTTGGGCTTCGGCGGCACAGGCCGGTAGGCCTCGGGGCGCATGCCCACCGGCATCTCGCTCGGCGCCGCGACCAGCGTCGGCATGTCCTCCTCGTCCTCGTCGTCGGCCTCGACCGGCTCCATCCGGAATGCGTCGGGGCGCCGCGCTTCGTCGCGCGCACGCTGCCGCAGCGACTCGGCGAGGGCAGCGACGGCGTCTCGCGGCTCATTGGCCGGGGTCGGTCCAGCGGATGTGGGCTTCAGCTCCGTGCCGGGGCGCGACCCGGCGCCCGTGTTCTTGCGGGGCCGCGGCGCGAGCGGGGGCAACGCGGGCACTGCGCCGGCCGGCGGCAGCGGCATCGAGGCGAGGGGTGGAGTGTCACCGACCTGGAGGGCACGCACGTCGGTCTGCATCTCGCGCGCGCTGCCGTAGCGACGCTCGAGCTCGAACTCGAGCGACCGATCGATCACCGCACAGAGCATGGGCGGCAGCTGCGGCGCTGCCTCGCGCAGCCCTGGCGCCCGCATCGTCGCGACCTTGGCGATCTGCTCGGCCCCCCGCCCGACGTGGACGTGGCGACCGGAGAGGATGCGGAACAACGTCGCGCCGAGCGCGTAGACGTCGGCGCGTCCGTCGGCCTCCCGCCCGAGGCCACGCGCCTGCTCCGGCGCCATGTAGGCCGGCGTCCCGAGGGGCACGCCGGTGCGGGTGAGGCGCGCCGCCCCCGACTCGAGCACGCGCGCGATGCCGAAATCGAGCACCTTCACCACGCCGTCGCGGCACACGAAGAGGTTCGCGGGCTTGAGATCGCGATGGACGATGCCCTTGTCGTGCGCGGTCGCGAGCACGTCGAGCGTCTGGTCGGCGATGTCGAGCGCGCCGCCGATGTCGAAGACCACGCCGCGGTCGAGGAGATCGAGCACCGAGCTGCCCTCGAGCAGCTCCATCACGAGGAACGGCCCGTAGTTCGGGTCGGCGTCGTCGTCGAGGACGTGAACGGTGCCGGGGTGCTCGAGCGAGTTCGCGAGGTAGGCCTCGCGGAGGAACCGCTCTCGCACCACCACGTCTTCACTGAGGGGGCCGTGGAGCAGCTTGATGGCCGCGCGGGCGCCGTTGCGGTGGCGCGCCGCGTACACGGCGGCCATGCCCCCCACGCCGATGACCTCCTCGAGCTTCCATCGGTCCTTGAGGACGTACCCAATCCTCTCGCGTGCGAGAGCGAGGTTCGGGTCACCCATGGAGGGCCGAGTCTACCCGAATCTCGTCGAGATGTGCGCGTCACGAAGTGGAACGAATCCGAGCACTTGCGCGACGGGGCGCTCCCTCGGTGGTAGCCTGCCGCGACCCCCTTGTCCGAGCCGCCTCGGGTCCTCCACGCGCTCGCCGTACCCGACCCGCGCGGGCACCTCCTGTCGGTGCGCAGCACGTTCGAGGCGGAGAGCCTTCCTGACCCGCTCGAGCTCGTCCTGCCCGTGTGGACGCCCGGGAGCTACCTCGTGCGCGAGTACGCGCGCCACGTCGAAGCGCTCGCCGCTTCGACCCCCACCGGCGCGTGTCGGGTCGAGAAGGTCCGCAAGAACGCCTGGCACGTGTGGCACGGCGGCGCCGCCGAGGTCACCGTCGCCTACACGCTGTACGCGAACGACCTGACCGTCCGCACCAACCACGTCGACGCGTACCACCTGCTGGTGACCGGCGCGGCGACCTTCCTGTTCGCTGCCCACGCACCCGACGCTGGCGCGCGCGTCTCGGTGGCCGTGCCCGGCTTCGAGGTCATCACGCCGCTCGAGCAGCGCGACGGGGAATTCTTCGCGCCCGACTACGACACGCTCGTGGACGCGCCGATCCACGCCTGCGCCACGCCCGCGCGGACCCTCGAGATCGCGGGCCGTCCGTTCGTCATCGTCACCCACGGTCGCGCCCCGAAGGCCCAGCGCGCGGAGCTCGAGCGCGACGTGCGCGCGATCGTCGAGGCCGAGGCCGCCTTGCTCGGGGGCGTCCCCTGGTCGCGCTACGTCCTCGTGCTCCTCGACTCCGCGCCGAGCCGCGGCGGCCTCGAGCACCGAAACGCCGCCGTCCTCACGCTCACCGCGGCCGCGTACGACGATCGGGCCGCGGTCCTCGACACGCTCTCGCTGATCGCGCACGAGGTGCTCCACGCCTGGAACGTCAAGCGCATCCGGCCCGCGGCGCTCACCCCCTACGACTACGAGCGCGAGCAGTACACGCGCGCGCTCTGGTGGTTCGAGGGTGGCACGAGCTACTTCGACTTCCGCTTCCTGCGCCTCGCGGCCGTGTGCACCGACGACGAGTGGCTCGACCACCTCGGCCACCAGATCGGGCGCCTCGAGGACACCCCGGGCCGGCGGCGCCAGTCGCTCGCCGAGGCCTCGTTCGACGCCTGGATCAAGGCGTATCGCCCGGACGAGAGCACGGCGAGCACCGCCGTCAGCTACTACCTCAAGGGCGAGCTCGTGTGCCTGCTGCTCGACGTGACGATCCGCGTGCGCACCGCGGGTGGCCGGTCGCTGGACGACTTCCTCTCGGCCCTCCACGTGCGCTTCGGGCGCCCCGCGCGGCCGGTCTCGGACGCCGAGCTCGAGGAGACGCTCGAGGAGGTCGCCGGAGTGCCGCTGCGTGACGTCCTCGACCCCTGGCTCCACGGGACCGAGGAGCTCCCGATCGACGACGTGCTCGGCTCGATCGGTCTCGAGGTGGTGCGTCAGCGCAAGCGCTCTCGTGGCTCGCTCGGCGTGCGTACCCGGCAGGACCACGGGCGCACGGTCGTCACGTCGGTCCTGCGCGGGCGCGCGGGACACGCCGCCGGGCTCGACCCGGGCGACGAGCTCGTCGCCATCGACGGCGTGCGGGTCGAGGGTCGCATCGAGGCCGTGCTCGCCGACCATGCGCCGGGTACGGCGGTCGAGGTGCTCGTCTCCCGCGGTGGCGTCCTCACCACGTTCACCGCCGAGCTCGAGCCCACGCCGTTCGACCTCGTCCGCGTGGTCCGTCGGGGCGACGTCTCGGCCGAGATCCGCGCGCTCCGGGAGGCCTTCCTGCGCGCCGCCGATCGCGGCACAGGAGCCCCATGAATCCGAAACCCGCGGAGGCCTCGGTCTGCCACATGACGGAGCTCGTGCTCCCGAGCCACGCCAACGCCCTCGGCACGGTGTTCGGTGGGACCATCATGTCCTGGGTCGACCTCTGCGGCGCCGTCTGCGCGCAGCGCCACGCCGAGCAACGCGTCGTCACCGCGTTCGTCGACGACCTCGTGTTCCAGCACCCGGTGCGCGTCGGTGAGGTGGCCCGCCTCGAGGGCCGCGTCACCGCCACCTTCCGCACGAGCATGGAGGTCGAGGTCGTGGTGTCGGGCGAGGAGTCCACGAGCGGCAAGACCTGGCCGTGCGTGCGGGCGCTGCTCACCTTCGTCGCCATCGACGCCGTCGATCGCAAGCCGGTGCCGGTCCGGCCACTCCTGCTCGAGACCGACGCGGCGCGCGCGGCCCAGCGCGCCGGCGAGGAGCGCCGCGCCCAGCGGCTCGCCAAGG
>Ga0154020_10011619_pt1 | contig 10036 bp, 10 predicted proteins | sample Klosneuvirus_201_FD_109709 | JGI IMG/M metagenome (GOLD analysis project Ga0154020, IMG submission 109709) | Active sludge microbial communities from wastewater, Klosterneuburg, Austria - Klosneuvirus_20160825_MG | ecosystem: Engineered > WWTP > Aerobic digester > Activated sludge | place... | reverse complement strand
CCGGAGGACAGATCGGTGTCCGGCGCATGTAGTCGCGCGCAGTCTGATACTTCATACCGTCGCGGTAGTAAATGGTCATTTCACTTGGCCTTCCACGCCATAGCCCCGCCCACACCCAACCCGCCGAGGATCATCTGGTACATGGTGACAAGCGGCTCCATCGGCGTGTGGCCGGTAATGGCCTCAATCTGGGCGTCGGTGAGTTGCGGGGATATTCTTCTCTCTGGGCCGTCATATTGATCCATTTTTCATCTCTTGTTATGGTTGATCGGAATTACCTTACATACGCCTGCAAACTTAGGTTAATCATCGACGGGCATCCCGGCGTGTAATGCCAGTAGATTTGGAATTGCCTATTCACCACCGGAACCCATACGGCCGCATTCGACCGAACCCCGCTTCCGGCGATTGCCTCCAGCGTCTGAACCTGATAGCTGTTGTACGGAAGAGTAGAGCCGGGGGCGCGGAAATTAGCCCACAGATCGCAGGTAATCACTCCGCCCGGATGCGTAATGATGAGGAGCCCCGACAAGAAGACCGCCTTAGTGTCCTCGGGTAGGTTAGGCTGGAACGTGGTTTGATCCCCGTTGTAATACCATTGCGGGCCATTCGACAGGTCTATTGTTACCCATGTATCCGGCGGGATACTGATTGCGGGGAGCGTGCCGACGCCATCGTATCGAACCAACACGCCGATTGGCCGCTTGGCGTTATCAGAAGGAGCACCAAAGATAGTAGCCTCGTTCCATGCATGCGGTACAGACGAATACAAAAATGAGCATATACACAGAACTATTTTATGCCATTGTTTCAATTTGGAATGCCTCCCTCAGAATGGTGCCGTCGTTATCTCCGTAATATGTGACGTTAGCCGTTCCAGAGTTGTTGTATTCCACTCCCTGAAGATAATGGAATCCTAGTCCTGGTATTCCACTATAAACTGCCATAAGACTAGAACTAACAGAAGTACCACCGGTTCCTGATGCGGATATGGCGTTATTTGTGTTAGTAGCATCAAGAGCTATCCCTGCATACGCAGTATCTGCCGATGTAGAGGAAAGGCAGCGCATCCCTATTCTAGCTAACGTGGCATCTTCATTCATGCCGCGAACGAATGATGCTCTATTGCTTGCGCTGTTATTTGTTGATCGCCACGCCGCCGTGCCGTATGTCCACGAATTTGTCGAGTCGCAACTTTCACCGCGCACAAATACACGGTTATACATATTCCAGACGTTTAAAAAGATTGGATCGCCACCGGCTGCTGTGCCGCCAAGTTCCCAATCAATCGTAGAACTAGCATCGCTTCTGACAGTACCGACGTAAGTTCCGCGCTGCGCCCCCGGGCCGTTCGTAATGGCGATCTTATTCATCCAGATGCCATTGACGCGCTCAAGCTCTGTCGTTCCTGCTCCTGTTCCTCTTGCGGTGTCGCTAGTCCAAGCTGGGCCACGACCTAGCCTTAATGTTCCAGAATCACTCCATACAAACAAGTCGTAATTGCTATTCGCCCCAACAGCAGCAGGATTCACCGTGTTGTCTGTCGTGGTGTTTGTCAGTTCGGTGAAGGTCGTGATTATCCAGCCGGTGCCGTCATAGATCGGCACCTTGTCGTGGATGTACGGTGTGTAGTAGATCGACGTGCTGTTACTCACGTCGCTTGTCATTACTGGAGTTGCAGAAGACAGCGTTAGCCGTCCGCCTGGAGTGCTCATTATCGCGCCAGCGTAGGCTTGAACATCCGTCCCTATAACCGCCCCATCCTTCAGCAGCTTGCCTGTAGTGCCGTCGAAGCGGGCGAGACTGTCGGCAGTGGCAGAGGCGGGGCCTACTACATCGCCTGTGCCGCTACTGCCTCCAGTCTTAAGATTACCATCTGCGTCTATTACCCTCCACCCATCGCCATGCGTGTAGGTAAGCTGATCCCCGACAGCAAGCGCAGCCTTGACGATCTCGTAGTCCGTGCCGTTATCGTCAAGCATGACGGTAACGGTAGCCGCAGCGGTATCGCGGTTCCTGATGGACAGGTAATCAATGTCCCGTACCGTGGAAGCGCCCGGTGCAGCGCAGATATCCACCGCCGTTGTGCTGTTCGTGTTCGTAAGCTGAGTCCCGCCGACGTAGGTTGTCCCGTTGTCGTCTGAGTAGCTCACCATGCACGGAAGCTGGTTCGTGGTTACTGCGCCGCTCAGAACGGCTTGCAATTTGCGCGTAGTCTGATCCAGCTTTAACATTAGTGCCTCGCTGCGTATGCTCTGGAACCGCCGCCGCTACCAGATGCAGTCATTGTCGTATCCGTGATGGTCAGTCCGCTACCAGCCGTGAGCCAAGTGAAAGCCCCGGCAGAGTCATCCCAAAACCCTATCCTGTCTGCGCCGGGGTCTGCGAGACTTGCGCCCGTTCCGCCATTGGCAAGCGCAAGGGTTCCGGTAGCGTTCGCCATATCCCTGTCTGTGGCGTGGTAGTGCAGCGTTGAGTCTCCGGCATCCGTCAGGTCTGTATGGTTTGCCGCAGTCAGGTGCGTATAGCTGGCCGTGTTCAAGTTTTGCAGATCGGCGTGGTTGCGCGTCACCAGATCAGTTAGAGTCGACCCCGTAAAGTCAATCTGGCTCCAGATGATCTGCCCCGCAGATGCAATGCGCTGATAGACCATGCGTATCCAGCGGTCGAATACTGCATCCTGTTTTACTGGCGGCGGCGGGCCTAGGGGGTTTTGCGCCATTTCATATCCTTGTAGCCAATCCGGTACATGAATCGCATGAAGGCAGGCTTGATAAACGGTATTGCCGCCATGACGGCACCGCCTATCGTGATTCTCCAGAATTGGTCGTCAGTCATTCAAAGAGGCTGGCACAGCGCCAGCGGCAATATAGGGTTGAGATTGGCGCAGCAGATCGGCAAGCCGTTGCGCCTGCTGCGGTCTGTTGGCGACCGACCCGACCAGAAGCCTTTGCAGCGCAGGGGTGTATGACAACGCACCAGCGCCAAGTGCCAGCGGTATGCCGGGGTGTATTAATCCGCTACCAACTGCACCAACCCCGTACATCATCCTTGTTGCCGTGCCTGAATCAGGCGTCAGGTTCTTCATCACCCTGACAGCAGCATCGGACAAGTCCTGTAATGGCGCTTGTCCTTCCGTAAAGGCGCGCTTGCCTTTGGTGATGTCCTGAGACTTTACTGCACGCTGCAATTGCGCTGGCGTAAATTTCTCCGCGTTTGCATACTGAGAGGCAAGCTTTGCCCGTTCATAGACAGACCAGCCCTTATTGATCGCATTCAATTCTTTGGCGTATTGCGGATTCGACCGCTCGACAAGCGTTTTCAGTTCGTCGCCAAGTTGCCGGAAAGCCTTACCAAGCTCTGACTGATAAGCGTCATTGCTCTTGGAGAAAGTAATCGACTTCTCCCTGATCGCGGCCTGCGCCTGCTTGAGGTTGTTGGCGGACAGCACCCCGTTAGGCGCAAGGCGTCCTTCAATCTCACGCATCAGCAGATCATCGAACTGCTTTGCCTCTTTTGCAGGAAGCGAAGAAACCATGCTTCTCAGGTTGGCGACATTGGATACAAAGCTATTGTCCAGCGTATTCACGGACATCTTAGGCAACAGATTGTCATAGGCTGCGCTAAGTTGCGTCCGGACTTGCCGCAGCCCCTCCTGTCCGGTTTCAGTCACCTTGCCTCCGATAGGGGCGATGGCGCGGTTCAGAACGGCCCTATTCAACTGCTCAACACCACGCCCATGAGCAGCAGTAATCGCATCACCCATGATCGGCAAGCTCTGCATTTTCTCCTCAAGTCGCGCCGCATGGCCACCCAATGCCTGCCCGATAGTTGGCCTGACGCCAGCCTTCTGCAATGCTTTCACGTCTGGATTGACCGATGCCTTCGGAGAGATCAGCCGTGCAGCAGCACCGACAACTGGAGCCATCACTCCACCGACGACCGCGCCAGTACCTATCTGCCTAGCCTTTTCTTCCGCAAAATCTCCTTCCGTTACAGGTTGCAGTGCAGCAAAGCCAGCGCCCTGCAATGCTCCAATTCCAACCCTTCCAGCAAAGGAAGCTGGCATAGAAGCCGCACCGCCTACAGGCGCAGTCATGGCAATGTTCCCGGCCATACGGAGAGGGTCAAAGCCTTCGCTGCCAGCCGCGTTGCGTGCGGTCTGATACTGCTTCTCAACGTCAGAGATCCGCTGATTTACAGCATCCGCGCCGATGCCAGTTACGTTCGCCCCCATCTGTACCAGCGCAGCGCCGGGGTCTGCCATGCCCTGCATCGTGCGCCCTACAGCAGAGCCGCGCATATTGCCTCCGAACGCGCCGGACAGTTGCTTGCCAACAGCAGTATTGCCGAACTTGACTAGGAAATCATCAAACGCGGTAGGCTCATCAACGGCGTCAAAGCGGGGGGCGGCAGGCTCCTCCACCCGTCCGCCGAACTGGCCCGCAAGCGCAGCGTAATCAGGCTCGGCATCCACCTGACCTCCGAATTGCTTTGCCAGCGCGTCGTAATCCATTACAACCCCGCCTTTCTGCGGAAAGCCTCTGCCGCTGCACCACTCGGGAACCGCAGAGTGCGACCATCAGGTAGAGCAACGGTGTTCGCGCCATTTTGTGCCTCTTTTACAGCAGGTTTATTTCCAGCGCCAGAGGAGTCACTAATAGTATTGCCACCAAGATACTTCTTCTCGATATTATCCAGCGCCCTACGGTTTGATTGAACATCCAATGTCGGATCGGTTGCCGTAGTAAGCCAGAGTTTTAATTCAGCATTGGAGTCCATCTGTTTTGCATTCATGCCGGTAGCTTTCATAAGTGCGGCGAGAAGGGCTGGCCGAGACATTGCAACATCGTTTCTTGCTGATTGATTAGCCGTGCCAAAAGCTTTTCCTGCGGCTTGACCGATACCGGATGACTGAACAGCAGCAGTTAAATTGTCAATCGGGCCTTTAGTTGTGCTGGTAATGCCTCCGCCAGTTTCAAGTCTGTCATAGGCGTCTCTGAGAGTTGTAAGTGCTATATCAACATCAGTTGCACCAGCGGCTTTCTGTTGTGCCTTTTGATCGGCAGGGCCTCCGGGGATTGCCTCAAGCGTCCCATTTTCAGCCCATCTATATCCTGGTTGCGGCTTCCCGTATGTACGTTCCAATGCTCTTGCGCGAGGCTGGACGGAACCGCCGCCGACTGGCATCCCCATAGCATCCTGCGCATCGGCCTGAGCCTTTTCCATCGCTGCAACCTTGGTCTGGTACTCAATCCGCTTCATCTCTGCCGGATTCAAATACGCTGGCGTCTCGATCTCGCGCACCAACTTGGACGACTGACGCCCGAAACCATCTAGTGCAGGGTATTCACGGATTACCTCCATAGTTCCATCGCGCAACTGTTTGCGTGATAACTCGCGCGGGCCTTCCACCCACGGATCGGCCTTAGTTTTGAATCCTTCATGTGACACACCACTACCTCCCGGCGCTGCATAGCCAAGATCAATAGTCCGCCCTGAACTCGATACTGCCGTATTCATGGCTTGCGGCTGTGCCAATGCAGATAGCGTGTTCCCGCGCACCATTGGCGCAGTCTGCATGGCTTGCTGCTGCGCCATCTGCTGCATGATCGCCGCGTTCTCCGGGTCTTGCGTCTGCTGCAAGTCAGCCATCAGCGCGGCCTGATCCTGCGGCGACAGCGCGAGATCGGACAAGCGGCGGCTAGGCTGCTGCGGCGGATAGTATTGCGCCATCCAGTTGGAAAACTGGTCTTCTGTTGGGTTGATTGTGGCCATGATTGCTCCTTAATCCCAACGAGTCAGCATTCCGCCGGGGGTTTGATACGTTCTCGGTGCCTGGTTCTTCTGTGCCATATCCAGCGCAGACTTCATCATCAGCGCCTTAAGCTGATTCTGTCCCTGCAACTCAGTCCCGTACAGGTTTGCGTCAGCGCCATACTTGCTGATATCGCCTGCTCTGGTGGTATTCACAAGATTTGACATCCGATCAAACTCCGCACCGTATTGCTGTGAGGCAAGCCCCTGCCCGAACTTGGTAAGCTCCGCTAATCTGTTCCCGCTCTTGAGCAATCCTTTTGCGGCAAGGTTGCGGTTGACGGCCTCGTTGCCTTGCTGGAATGCGAACTTGTACGCCCCTGTATTCGCAATCGAATCAGGGTTATCCATCAGCGTGTTCAGGCGAGTGCGGTATTGCGCTGCGGTGTCCTGATACTGCGGCGCGCCTACGCCGCCGCCACCTGACCCGCTACCCATGCCGAAAGCTTGCATCCAATAGGATGGGTCAGTCATGCGCTGCTGATTGGCCCATTCGATAGCTTTGCGTTTGTCGTTTAAAGCATATTGGTTGTTAAAAAACGCATTCGTTTGTTCTTGGCTTGGGTACATACCCAAGCCACCGGCAGTACTACTGGCTTGATCTACGTATGCAGATACTTCAGGAGACCATCCACTATAGTTCGTAGCCATAATCAACCTCCTTCAACTTCCAAAGCCTCCATGCGGAAATTCGCATCCTTCACATGGAGAATTTCAAATGCGCGACGGGAAAAATTCCCTAGCCTGCGCGTCCTTGACCGCTCCAAATCCAAGTCAATAGTCCTGAACTTTGAATAGCTTACATAGTCGTCGTCCGTCCATCTAAGCATAGCATAAGAGTCGATCTTGTCACCTATTAACTCCGCTGATCCGATGGTCTTGAACCTTGCCGTTTTGTCGTCAATTTTGGGCGTCCTGATCCTAGCCGCAGTCGCCCCGATCTCGTCTGCGTAGACATCCTGATCGAACTCGTACAGCGCCCCGCTGGTGGCGTCCTGCATCCATTGCCGCCCACCGCAGGCCGTAGAGGCGATGACGGGAAAGTACGTCTCTGTGTATCGCTGCGCCGTCCCGGAGCCGCTGAAAGCCGTTCCTGTGGCTTGGATGTTGTACCCGTTGGCCGATACGTTCGTCACCACATGCCAGCCGTTGAAGTCGCCGTTCGTGGCTGCTACCTTGATGATGTCGCCGTCCGAATAGCCGTGAGCGGTCGAGGTTACGGCACCGTCTGCGGTAATAGCCGTGATCGCCGTCGTTCCACCGCTAACAGCGAGGTAAGTGAAGAATGACCACAAGCTAGTAGAGAAGTCATAGACCAGCGTAAAGCCAGAGGTTCCGAGTGTGATCCCGTACAGGACGTGCGCCCCTACCTTGGCAGACCACGAATAGACTGTAGCCAGATTGTCCGTATCCAGAATCTTGTCAATCTGTGGAGTGCTGATCTTCTCAGGCTGTGAGCCGTTCAAGCGATAAACGCCCCTGCCGAAGCCGTCTTTTGTCTGCCCTAGCCAAACCAGCGTTCCAGCCATTTCCTTGACGGAATTCTCATGGGCGCATCCGACTTGGAAAGCCATGTTTGCAACTGGCGACAGTACAGAGCCGGAAGCGTTCGCGGCGTCATAGAAAAACTCTGTAGCACGCTCTTTGAGTGCGACGATATACTCCTGATACTTAGCGAGGAATACACCTTGATCAGGGTCGTTTTGCGATTGAATGAAGTCCAGCGCGGCCCACGTTGCCGGGTCTTCGATGGCCGACTGGTAAATCTCCCCGGCCTGAGTCATCACGAAAATACGCCCGTCAAGGTAAGCGCAGCCGCGTACCGTGTTCGCAGGGTAATCAGGGTCAGTTACCTGCGTCACCGTGTATCGGTTCGCCGCAGTCTCCGAGTAGGTCGAGGCAGTATCACCGTCCTCCAGCATGGCCCATGCCGCATAAACCTCGTCGCCGCTGGTGGTGATCTTCACGCCAGCGGTTACGGTTCCAGATGCGGTCAGCGTGGTATCGAACCGCGCCCATGATCCTGTCGTCGTTTCGACTGAGTAGGTAGCCCCATCCACGGTGATGCTGATATTCCCCGCCCCCGTCTTGCGTTTCAGGTATATCGAGAACGTGCGCTGTAGCGTGTCGGTCAGCGTTACCGATTGCAGCAACGTTGCGTTTGCGCTCGTCGCTGTGAGCGTGAAGGCATCCGTTCCGGCGCTAGGGTCAGTCTGCCCTGCGGTCAGCGTCATGTTCGTTGCAACCCATGCCGCATTGCTCAGTAGCTGCGAGTAGAGCAATAGGTTAGGACTCAGCGTCATGTAGTACGCAGCGGTCTTGGTTTTTAGGAATAGCGTGCTCATGGGATTAGGGCGAAGTCGAAGAAGTTGTCGGTTACTGTGCCGATGTTCTGAAATGAGAATCCATAGTCAACGACCAATGTGCTCGGCGTAGTTGTAGAAACTGAATGCTCACCAAAACAGAACTTGTTACCATTTACAGCCCCACGATAAGTTGGCAGCTTTGCGAATGAAGTCGCTTTCTCTACCCATGTAATTCCGTCCTGAGATATGGCTATTGCCCCATTTTTTGCTGCAACAAACTTCCCATTGCTACCTACAATTGACACATATCCAGTTGACGGAAGCGCTCCGCTTATCCAGGTCGCACCATCATCTGTAGAAACTGCGCAAACAGTCGAATTCATTGCAACTACACAAACAACTTCCCCATTAAATGCAGATGATACCCATTGCGCAGTTGCTGGCATATCAGTTGTTTCCCAAGATGTCCCATTAACTGACCGCAATGCTTTGTTAGAGTTAAAAACAACCCCTATAAATGCGGTGTCAGTAGCCCCAATTGCGAACATTTGATATGGCGTAGCTCCGTATGACCAATTAACAAAATCCGCTGTTACTGCTGCCGTTGAGAAATAACTAAAACAATACAACCCATTGCAGTAATTGAAATATGCTGTAGTATCAGAAATTGGGGCACCACTGATACCATATCTATTCCAGTTAATTCCATCACTAGATAAAAAGTAGCTACTAAATGAGTCGTATCCTATAGAAACGAACATCGAACCATCCCAAATTATTTGATAAAAACTCTGAGCGAAAGCTCCTGCTGAATTGTCGCGCTGAGTCCATGTAATCCCGTCAATTGATGTGAAAAATGTGCTTGTTGCGGCATTTGTACGAGGAACGATACAGAAAATGCTTCCATTGCTTGCAATGTCATATGCAGAATAATAAGACCACGATCCAGTGGGTGGCGTAAAACTTCCCGTGTTAGTAGTAATTGTATCAACAACACTATATATGTTATTTCCATAAATATTAATCAACTCACCACCAAAGCAGACAAGGTTGTTCCCATCCCCGCTTGATGTCGCCAGCCCATTCAGTCCCGGCCTCACAGTAGCCAGCGTAGTCCCGTTCTTCTTCTGTTCAACAAGCATGTTAGTAAGCCGCGCATTCTTGTTAGTCGCGCCGTCTTTCGTGCTGATATTTCCGACTAATGGCATTCTCATGGTATTTGCGCGAAGTCGTACATGCCATTCACTACGGTTGAAATTGACGCTGGCGTGTTGCCATGCCCTAGCGTTGTCCCGAACACACTAATCAATGTGCTTTGAAAGCAAACCACACCATTTCCCGCTCCTGAGTTAGCCGATATAGTATTCAGCCCCGGCCTGAGACAAGCCATCTTCTCCGAGTCAATCTCAACCAGCACGTTTGTCAGCCGCTCATCCTTGTTGCTTGAGCCGTCGCGTGTATCAATCTCGGTTACTGCGGGCAGTCTCACGGCGTATCCGCAACTATGTTTGACCTACGCCCTCCACCAATCAGGAACGGCAGGTCGGTTCCCGCTTCCATCGGCCTGTTGTTTCCGCGCCGGATAGCAGCAAGCGAGTCGTTCGCAATCTTGGCAACCTCTTCGGATACCTTCTTCTCGTACTCTGGCGCAATGTCAATCGCCAAGTTGTACGCCATTGCACGCTCATATCCTGGCGGCAATGAAACAGTAGTGGATAACGCAGAAAACGCCGTGAATGGCGTCCACATGATGACGTGCAGCGTGTTGGCCGCGCTAGGAACAGGCCAGAGATTCAGAATCCCAAGCGGATAGCTAGGCTCGTAATAGCCGTACTCTGGAATGTCGCTTTGAACTGTCTTGCTGGCAATTGAATACCACTCTCCAGCCGTAACCATCGTAACCGGATAGTCTG
>Ga0154020_10011618_pt1 | contig 10036 bp, 10 predicted proteins | sample Klosneuvirus_201_FD_109709 | JGI IMG/M metagenome (GOLD analysis project Ga0154020, IMG submission 109709) | Active sludge microbial communities from wastewater, Klosterneuburg, Austria - Klosneuvirus_20160825_MG | ecosystem: Engineered > WWTP > Aerobic digester > Activated sludge | place... | reverse complement strand
GAGTCCCTGTCGAATCGATCGAGGCGGATGCAGGGCTCGGGCTTTGAGCCACGCGCGCGAGGGCGCATGCCCGACAATACGTTGCTGCCGTCCGCACATTTCGAGCAGTCCGATGGGAGGCATCAACCAGAGCCGCTTTTTCATGAACACACGCCATCCGCATAACGTCGTCAAAGCGATCGCGATCTCAGTCTTGATTCCGGCGCTGGCGTTCGCGCAGACACGTTCAGAATCCGAGGCGATCCAAGGGGCCGCCCTCGCGACGATTGTGAGGGTGATCGGAAAGCGGGGGTTGGGCGAATCAGTCGTAGTCTGGGCCGACTCCGCCTCGGTACGACGCCGACTCGCTGTGGCCTCCGGGGTAGAGGAAGCGTCCGCAGCGCAGCTACCGTGCCGCGGGCAGTCGTGCCGCGAGCCGGCGGAAGGCGTGACCGTCCTGATCGCAACGTTGCGACCGATCGTTTCAAACGGACGTGCCACGGTGGTAGTGGAAGAACTGCGTGGCTTGCGGACGACCGCAGGCAAGCGCTGGACGGATCGCCTGGTGCACACGCTGACGCTGGAAAGGCAGCGTCGAGTTTGGAGCGTTACGACCGGTTCCACGACCGTCGCGGGATCAGCGAATCGCTAGTTGCCTTTCTCGAAGGAAACTCGCGCTCGGGACGTCCGGAGGTGTACGCACGTCCCCTCCTTGGCCCAGGCGCCACAGCGCAGATCTCGCTTGAGGGGATCTCGCTGCAACGTAGATTCCCGCCATGTTCACACCTCGACGTGCCTCCCGTGCCGGCCACCGCGTCTGGTCGGCCCTTGTATTCCTCGGTGTCGCCCCAGCGACCTCGCTGCTCTCGCAGGCTGCGCCTGCCGCCGCGCCGGCGGTGTCGGCGCCGCTCACCACGCTCGATGCGCATCGCCTGGTGCCAATCCCCACGAGCGTGGTAGCCGCCACGGGGGCGCCTTTCGTTTTCTCTGCGTCGACCGCCATCGTGATCGACGGCTCGACCGAGGTGATGCAGACGGGCGAGTTTCTCGCGCGCATCCTGCGCAAGTCGACGGCGTTGCGGTTGCCGGTGCGACGAGCCAATCGCGCCGCCTCGGCACCAGGCAACGTGCTGCTGCTGCGCGTCGACACGAGTGCGCTGGCCAATGTGGTGACGCCGCCTGGCACGCGTGACGAGGGCTACACGCTCGACATCACGGCCGACACGATACGCATTGTGGCACGCACTCCCGCCGGCGTGTTTTTCGGCGTCGCCACGCTGCGTCAGCTGCTGCCGTGGGGTGTCGAGGCAGAGCAGAGTGCGTTGCGGCTCGCGCCGGTGGTGTCGGTGCCGGCGGGCCGCATCACGGACTCGCCACGTTTTGCGTGGCGCGGCTCGATGCTCGATGTCGCGCGGCACTTCTTCACGGTGGACGAGGTCAAGCAGCATATCGACCTGATGGCGCTGTACAAGTTGAACCGGTTGCACCTGCACCTGGCTGACGATCAGGGGTGGCGCATCGCCATTGCGAGTTGGCCCAAGCTGACGACGGTCGGCGGCAGCACCGAGGTAGGGGGAGCGTCGGGTGGCTTCTACACCAAGGCCGACTACACCGACATCGTGCGCTACGCTGCGGCGCGGCACATCACGGTGGTGCCGGAAATCGACATGCCCGGACACACCAACGCCGCCATTGCGGCGTATCCGCGTCTCGGATGCAGTCGCCCCACGCCGAGCATCTTTGGCGCGGGCACGCAGCCGGCGGGCGTGTATACGGGCATACGCGTGGGGTGGAGTGCCCTGTGCCCCGACAAGGCCATCACCTGGAAATTCGTGAACGACGTGGTGCGCGAGATCGCGGCCATGACACCGGGCGCGTACGTGCACATTGGTGGCGACGAAGTCGAAGTGCTCACCCACGAACAGTACGCGCGATTCGTGGAGCGCACGCAGGCCATCGTGGCCAAGTACGGCAAGACGATGGTGGGCTGGGAAGAAGTCGGCAAAGCGAAGCTGCGCAAGGGAAGTATCGCGCAGCTCTGGCGCAGCGACACGGCGCTCTTGGCGGTGAAGCAAGGAAACCAGCTCATCATGTCACCGGGCGCGCGTACGTATCTCGACATGAAGTACACACCGACCACCGAGGTGGGACTCCGCTGGGCGGGCTATGTCGAGCTGCAAACTGCGTACGACTGGGACCCGGCCACGTACGCACCCGGGCTTACCGAACAGTCCATTCTGGGCGTGGAAGCGCCATTGTGGAGCGAGACGGTGAAGAATCTCAACGCGGCGCAGTACCTGCTCATGCCACGTCTGCCCGCGTTGGCGGAGGTTGGATGGAGTGCGACGGCGCAGCGAAGCTGGGATGGGTTCCGCACGCGCATTGCGGCGCATGCGCCGCGATGGAGACTGCTGGGGATCAACTACTATCCGTCGCCGCAGGTGGCGTGGGAGCGCTAAGCGGCGCGACCATTGGCGTCGCCGCGCGTCAAAGTGTGGCGGGTCGCTGACATCCCACAACTGGACCGTAAGCGCATGACTCTGACCCATGGTGCTCTTCACGCAGCAATCGGCCGGCACTTCATCGACCATGGCACGGCCCCATCCATTGCGCAGCTCAGTCGGATGTTCGCACTCGACGAGGTGATCGTCGCTGACGCGCTGCGGGCCCTCGCGGCGTATCACGGTGTCGTGCTACACCCGACGAGTGGCGAGATTTGGGCGATGCACCCATTCTCTGCCGCGCCCACCCTCTTCTGGGTTGAGAGTGGAGGCCGCGGTTGGTGGGGCAATTGTGCGTGGTGTTCGCTCGGCATTGTTGCCTTGCTGGGGGCGAACGCCACGATCACGACGAGGCTCGGCGGTGAGGCAACCCCAGTGACGCTACGAATTGAGAACGGCGCGGTGAATCCGCCCGACTACTACGTGCACTTTCCGATTCCCATGTCGCAGGCGTGGGAAAACGTCACGTACACCTGCAGCACGATGCTGGTTTTCGAGACTCCCGCCGCCGTCGATCGCTGGTGCGCCCGGCATGCGATACCTCGTGGAGATGTGCAACCGCTCTCAAACGTGTGGGCGTTCGCTCAAGCGTGGTATGGACGCCATCTCGATCCACACTGGACGAAGTGGACCACCGACGAGGCGCGCGCCCTCTTTGAGCGCTTTGGATTGACGAGCCCCACGTGGGCGTTGCCGGCTACTGCAGAACGGTTCTGATCGAAGGGCTTCGATTTTCGCGCCAAACGGATCGCTGCTGCCGACGGGGCCGCAGCGACTGGCCTACTTCGATCGCCGGTCGTATCGTGGTGCGGCCGCGCGGCAGAGCGCTAGCGACATACCGACAGGAGCACGCACGATGGCGGACTATCTGAAATCCTGGTGGGTTCGTGTTGGACTCATTGGCCTCGTCGTGGGCACCGGCCCGCTGGTTGGCTTCATGGTCGCCGCACGCCTTGGATTCTACCACGATCCGAATCCGAACCCGGTGTACCTCGGCATACTTGCTGGCCTCACTTTTTGGCCGAGTATCGGCCTCGTTGCCGTCGGGATCTGGCGCCATGGCAAGAAGGCGCGCGTGGGGTGACGATGCGTGCCGCAGACGGACGTGAGGCCGATACCAACATCGAACCGGCCACCACGCTCACGGGACTGCCACTCGATCTGTTCACACATCCCCTTCGCGCTCTCACCAGAAGAGCTCTCTGTCTCCTGTTTACGGCGGCCTTGGACGCCTGCACGGGCACCGCCGAACGATCCGCTGCGGTCACGACGGTTCGCGAAGATTCTCGACGCGGTGCAGCGCGCCGATGGTGGCTTCTCCGTTCACGCGCGAGATTCTGGGGGGGGGGTGGAGAGACGCCGATGATGTTCGGCATCTAAGGTGCTGGAGCATTCCCGCCAGCGCTGATTGGCGTGGTGGCGGCCGCCCGCTGCGCGCACATCTTCATGAGATCGCTGCTGCGGACCGGTCGTCCCCTCACACCAGATTCGGACAGTGAACAACAGTCGGCGTTTTCGCGGTCTCGTCGGCATTGCCATCACGTGGGGCGTCGCTCTTGCTACACTCGCGACGGGATCGCTCGCGCTCGGACTCGCCACAGACCTGGTGCCCGCCTCCATGTTCGGGGCACGCGAACTCGTCGCCGTGGCGGTGCGAGGGCTCCTCGTCGGTGGGGTTGGGGGTGGCCTTTTCGCGTGGTTGCTTGCGCGTCGGGAGCGCGGCCAATCCCTTGCGACGCTCTCCGCGCGGCGAGTGGCCGGTTGGGGGTTTGTTGCGGCGGGGAGTCTCCCGGTGCTGCTTGCGTTGGCTGCTACCGGGCCGGCACTTCCGTTTGGTGTCCTCGTCGCGTCTATCGCAGGATTCGGTGGGATCGGGAGTGTGCTGAGCACGGCAACGCTCCGCATCGCACGACGCGCGGATGCGCGACTGGAAGGTCCCGATGAACCGCTCGGGCGTCTGACGCCGTGAGCGTGTGCGCTGGTTCATCCGGCCTCGATTGAAATCATGGACACACGCATCTGGGTGCCACCGTCGGATTCTCCGCAGCAGCATGCGATCGCCCACGTGGCAGCGCGTAGCGACGGTGGTCCGCTCGATCCGACACTGCGAGTAACGATCAACTTTCATCCGGCCAGACTCCACCGAGACGTCCCGCTGCTTCATGCCTTGGCGAACGACGGGGAGTACCGCTCGCAATTCGAAACGGGCACCGGGAACGGAAGCCTTTCGGCATTCGCCGGAGGCGAGCGCTGGCATTGGGAGACTCGGCTCTTCGGTGGCGCCTACGATACCGCCTCCACCAACGAGCGCCCGAAAGTCGGCGCACTGAACTTTCGCCGCCGCGCCACCGGAGCGGCCACTCGGTTCGGTTCCGCCCATCTGCGACTTCGTCCGGACATCGCGTCGCGCTGCACGTTTTGTTTTCCCGATTCCTGCTTCGACCCGTCCGCGTTCGGTACGGCGTCTCGAATGAGCCTCATCGACCTCGCCACAACGTATCAGCGGGACCGACTCGACGACTACATCGAAGCGCACGTGCATGGCCCCCTTCGACTCGCTGTCGACGTGGAGGCACTTGTCCTCGACCCCTGCTTTCGCGACACCGACGTCGAGGCGCTCGCACGCCAACTCCCGTGTACTCTCGAATGGCACCCGGGCTTTCGCCTCCACGTTGACGAGATGGCACGGTATCCGAGCTATCGAGGTTCAGAGTACGTGGCGCTGGGCCGGTCGGTGGCTGTCGATGGATGGCTCACCCCAGCCATTCTTGAGGTGGCGGTGCGCACGGAGCGTCATCACCCGCAGGACCTCAAGAAGGTCTGGCACTATCTGGCCCGCTTTGGCGATCCATCGCCCACGTAATTGTAATGGGACGTTCTGCGGCCGCCTCAGGGATCCTCACGCCGCGTGGCACACCGCTGCCAATGCGGGTCGGGAACACGTCCCGCTTCCCGCGCACCGAATGTTCCATCGGTGCGCTGCTACGGCCTCGCGCCGAGTTGCTTGAGCGACGCCACCGCGTTGGTGTTGTTGGGGTTCATCGCGAGCGACTTTCGAAAACAGTCGATGGCCATCGGCTTATTGCCGACCTGGGCGTATGCCTCGCCAAGACTATCGAACGCGTTCCAGCTATCTGCATGGAGTTCGGTGTTCAGACGCAGGATAGCGACTGACGACTTCGTCTGGCCGGCTCTCATCAGCTTGTAGCCCCACGCGTTCACCTCGACTTCGGAGAGCGTGAAGCTCGAGTCACGTTGCTTGAACGCCGAGTACACCGCGGAGACCCGGTCGAATCCCTGCCGCGCCAGCTCTGCCGCGAACGCGCTCTGGGTGGGAGGCACGCCCTGTGCTTTCGCGACGAACGTTGTCAGCAGATGCGGTGGTGCACCGATCTTGTCGCCGGGCGTGTCCAGGAACGCTCGGCCGACCGCATCGCCCTTCAGGTAGCCGTCGAGGAAGTTGGCGACATACCGCTCGAGCCATCCGTTCGCGGTGGACAACTCGTCCTTGTTGTAGTTGCCGTATGCATCGTCCGCCATGAACCGCTGCCCCATGACGGAGAAATTCGCATGGACGTACGGAGCGAGGGTGACGCGATACAGGTCAGCGTACTTGATGCGATTCAGAAAGCTCGTCTCGGCGTTCACGTCCGATGACAAGCTTTCCACCTGTTTCGGCGTGGCGGCGATGTAGAGCAGTGGGGCGGTGACGCGCGCCGGCGTCAGGAACCGAGACTGTTCGATGACGGCGGGGTACGTGCGCACCGAACCATCGAGGGCGACGAGCGCGAGAATTCTCGAGTCTTTGGCGGCCGCCATGACATTCGCCAGGCCGCCCCAGCTATATCCGATCACCGCGAGACGGTGTGTATCGGCCTCGGGCACGCCGTACGCATAGCCGATCAGGAATTCGATGTCGCCCATTTGGGTTTCGGCGCCTTCCAGGTCATCCGTCATTCCTCCCGGCGTCTGACCCACGCTCGGGCTGGCGATGACGATGTAACCATGACTCGCGAGATACTCGCAGAGATCGGCATTCTCGAACGCGTCGGCCCGATAGCTGGGTGCATAGATGACGACCGAGAAGCGCCCGACGGTGGGAGTCGCATTCCGGTTGGCGAGCACGGTGGCGGTGAGCTCGGCCTTCGCGCGTGATGGAGAGAGGGAACCGACACGGCGACTCACGTAGGCGGCTTCCAGTCGATCCCGCTCTGCTGGCGCCTGTCCAAACTCGTCAGCCGTTGCGCCGAGGCGCACGTAGTCTTCGGCGTGCACCACCGAGCCCGTGCCCTTTTCTGCGGGGTACCAGATCAACGTCTGAATCGGGCGCGCGCGTTCACCCGTGGTCGCTTGCCCGGTATACGGGTCGGTCACGCCGCGATACCCGCGAGACCGATCATACTGCTCGACGATCCGGAGACCGACGGCGTGCGCTCCAGCCGGGTTGGTGCGCGTGAGGTGGGATTGGGCTGATACGGCGTGAGGCGTGCCGAGTATGACGAGGAGCAGCGACGATACCCACATCGGTAACGGTTTCACGTGTTCACCACTTGAGGGAAGTGCGCTGATGCCATCGGTCGGCGGACGCCGGAGATAGTTAACTTGATTGATGCGCTTTCACATCAGTGTGTCGCCGACATTTGATTGCTCGCGCAGTCCTGCACGTCCATTGGTAATCTCTATGGATTGCTGCTAAACATTCATCCTGGCAGTGGTACCGCCCACGTCAGGTGCACGTGCGGGATGCCACATATCTCACACCGAATCCGTGGTTCGCGACATGGCCGCTCTGAGCCTCAACACCCTGAACTACCAACACCTGCTGTACTTCTGGGTCGTCGCCCGTGAAGGCAGCATTGCGCGTGCCACGGGCGTGCTGCATCTCACGCAGCCCACCATCAGCGCCCAGCTCAAGGTGCTCGAGCAATCACTCGGGGCCTCATTGTTTGAGCGTCGCGGTCGGTCGCGCACGCTGAGCGAGACGGGGCAGCTCGTCTTCCGCTACGCGGACGAGATGTTTCGCACGGGACGTGAGCTGACGGAGGCGCTGGCGCGCGGTGACAGTGTCGCGCCCGCCCGGCTCGTTGTCGGCATCTCTGACGCCTTGCCGAAACTCACCACGTGGCGGCTGCTGCAGCCGGCACTCGCGGCATCGCCCCGCCTGCGAATCACCTGTCGCATCGACAAGACCGATCGGTTGGTGGCCGACCTGGCCGTACACGCACTCGATGTCGTGCTGGCCGATACTCCCGCGTCGCCCATTCTGCCGGTGCGCACATTCAACCACCTGCTCGGTGAGTGCGGTGTGACCGTGTTTGCCACCGACGCGCTTGCAAAGGCACACCGGCGTCGTTTCCCCCGGTCGCTCGATGGCGCTCCCTTCCTGCTGCCGACAGAGAACACGGCACTGCGGCGCTCGCTCGATGCCTGGTTCATCAGTCAGGAGGTGGTGCCGAATGTGGTGGCCGAGGTCGAGGATGTGGCCATCCTGCAGGTGTTCGGCCAGGAGGGCATGGGCCTCTTCTGTGCGCCGACGGTCGTCGAACCGCAGATTCGGCGACACTATGGCGTCCGTGTTGTGGGTCGACTGCCGGAGGTACGGGAGCGGTTTTATGCGATCAGTGTGGAACGCAAGCTGGTCCACCCGGCCGTCGTGGCACTGACGGATGCGGCGCGCAAACGGTTGTTCGTGTAAGTCTCGAGCGCCTTCGGTACCGGCGTACGGTACCAACGTTCTTCCCTCATCGTGCAGGCAGCTCCCGTCGCGGTGCCGTCGCGGTCCGTACCGCCTTCACCAGCGCGGCGGTGACGTCGATCCGGTCATCCGCCTCGATGAATCTTGATTCGTCGGCGAGATCGATCAACAGGTCATAGCCGCCGCTGATGCGCAGATCGCGCACAGCCTGGCGCAATCGCGATCGCATGGGGGTCTGGATCTCCTCGTTTCGCTGGAGCATGACGGCATCCAGGTTCGCCACCATCTCCTCGACCATGAGCTCGCGGGCCCGCAGGTGCATCGCGGCGGCCTCGCGTTGCCGGGGCGTCAACTGCTGCTCGGCGCGGGCAAATTCATCCACGGCTGCGCGCAGCGAGTCCGACGCCGCGCCGAGCATGGTGCGCGCCTTGGCCTGCTCCAGCGCAAAGGTCGACTCGGCCGCCGCTCGCTCGGGCATCGCTTCGAAGACGACCCGGGAATTGAAGACGGCGATACGCAGTGGCCGGCTGGCGGCCGGCTCACGCTTCGGCTGGGCCTCCGTGATCGTTGGGGCGCCCAGGAGCAGCCCGATCGTGGCCATGGTCAGCAGTTTCGCTCGTCGTAGTCGGCGAGGGCGCTGTCGACCCTCCCGGTCGGTGGTGATCAGCGATCTCGCAGACACCGTGAATCGTGTGGCGCTCTCGTCGTCGCTGCCGAAGAGCACGAATCGCCGTGTCGGCGTGAGCAGTCGAACGAGGGCCAGGGTGCTGTTCGTGATCAAGTCGACCCGGCGCACCTGCGCAACAGGCACCCAGTTCACCCGCGCGCGCAGGTGGCCGTCGGTTGCATCGGACAGTGACGCGATCAGGACCCCGTCTGATGTGACCAGCCACAGCGGACGATCGCTGCCGGTTGGTCGGCCGCGTATGTGCGCCAGGATACGTGCTTCCTTCGGGAGCCATCCATCGACTGCATCCTGCTCGGCCTCTGACAACGGCGACCCATCGCCGACCACCGATTGCTGGTTTGCGGAGAGACGCGGGCGTCCGCGCCACGGGGTTTCGGTTTGATCCGACATGTTCCACGCCTCGCGAGGAGTTAGTCGCCGGCGCTGCGCACACACAGTGGCAGGCGCCAACGGCACCGCAGACGGTGGTCTCGCGCTGTACCCGCCGCGTGGCGTAGTACGCGGCCGACCGGAGGTTGTCACCTCGTGCTGACGATCGGCGGCTCCCGCGCTTGTCGCGGGCGGCTACTCCCCAACCGGGATGTGCGATGACGGCTCCATCGCACAACTCGATGGTAGGGGACCTCAGGCGCGAGGGCAATACATATAGACATTGATTGTCTTCATCGCTTCCATCGAGATTCTCAATGTCTTAGGCGACACGACCTCGCATCGATCGGACGTCGCCTCCCGCTTGACCGGCCGTGGCCTGCAACGCGCCGAGACGGCGGGGTGGAAGCAGTTTGTCGTCGTAGTCACCAGCGCTCTGGATTGACTGGCGATCAGCAGCGTGACGGTGCACGCACGTCCCCCCACTATCTTTCTCGTCGCTGGTCTCGCTCTCGTCATGCCGCAACTCCGGCGCGCCGCGGTCGCCGACGGAATGTGAGCGTCAGCGCGTTGCTCGATCACCAGTGTCCACGGTGCAGATGTCCACTCTCGAATACCCCGACCCCGTGGTGGCGCGCTTTCTGTCGCGCGTTCGATCGATTCCGGCAGAGTCGGACGAGCCGACGTGGGCGGCACGGCGTCGAGCGGTCATGCAGGTCGATGGCCGGACGCGCCGCGTGATAGGATTTGCCGTACTTGCCATGCACGCCGCAACCGTCTCATTCGTCTCCGTTTCCAGCGTGT
>Ga0154020_10011617_pt1 | contig 10036 bp, 8 predicted proteins | sample Klosneuvirus_201_FD_109709 | JGI IMG/M metagenome (GOLD analysis project Ga0154020, IMG submission 109709) | Active sludge microbial communities from wastewater, Klosterneuburg, Austria - Klosneuvirus_20160825_MG | ecosystem: Engineered > WWTP > Aerobic digester > Activated sludge | place... | reverse complement strand
TAAAAGAGATAACAGAGACTTTAATCTCATGAACTACTTCATACAAAAAGAATACAAGTCTATTAAAGACCAAATAAAATAAATTCCGAATATGCTATACTAGCCCTATGGAAATTAAGGTTAATATAGCTAAACAAATAGAAGAGTTTTTAAAAGAGAAGGGAATAGAATCTCCTTTTACACTTGATATACCTAAAGATAAATCTCATGGTGATTTAACTACTAATATTGCACTAGCTATTTCAAAGAAACTTGGAAAGAATGGAAGAGAGTTAGCAACAGAACTTAAAGAATATTTGGAAAGCTTAAAGATTGATGGAGTTAAGAGTATTGAAATTGCTGGAGCTGGTTTTCTAAACTTTAAAATAGATGAAGACCCACTTTCCACATTAAATGAAATTGTTTCAAAAGACTTAGAGTATGGTAAAGAAGAAAAGAAGAATAAAAAGGTAATGGTAGAATACGGACAACCTAATACCCATAAGGCACTACAAATAGGACACATGAAAAGTGGCCTTATTGGTGCTTCTATAATCAAACTTCTAGAAAACTCAGGATATGATGTAATAAAAGCTAACTACTACAGTGACGTAGGGAAACATGTTGCAAAGTGTATGTACGGATTACTTTTAGATAACAATGAAAGTATTGAAGAAAGTACAGACAAGATAAATCAAATTAAAGAAAAGTTGGGTGTCAATGATGTCGCTAAGTATTTAAATGAATGCTATGCAAAAGCATCAAGTTTGTATGAAGTAGATGAAAAGGCTAAAGAAGGGATAGATAAGATTAATCTAGTAATTTATTCTGACCTACATAAAGATACTCCTTTAATGAAGCTATATAGGCTTACAAAGAAGATGAGTGAAGACCATCAAGATCTTGTATTTGGGGAACTTGGAGTAGTCTTTGATAGACAATACCCTGAGTCTGAAATATTTAAAAATGGATTAGAATTAGTAAAGAAACATACTCCTGATCTTTTCATTCCAGACCAAGGAGCAATCATCTTTCCAGGTGAGAAATATGACCTTCAGAGGTGGGTATTTATTACTAAAGAAGGTGTGCCTACATATTCAGCTAAAGACTTAGGTCTAGCTCATAAAAAGTTCGAAGAGTACCCAGATTTAAGTCTATCTATTGTTCTTACATCAGTAGAACAAAATGCATATTTTAAAGCAGTAATTAAAGCACTAGAGCTCATTGATAGTAAGTTCATTGGGAAATACAAACACTTTGGATTTGGGTGGATGTTACTAGGGAATAAAAAGACATCAAGTAGATCGGGTAAGACTGTAAAAGTTACTGATCTAATGGAAGAGATAGTATCTAAGGCTAAAGAAAAGATCTCTAAAGATAAGAACTATACGGCTGAGGAAATAGACTCAATAGCTAATAGTGTAGGTATATCAGCTCTAAAGTTCTTTATTTTAAGCTATGAGTTTCATAAAGATATAAACTATGATCCTGATAAAGTACTATCTCTTACGGGTTTTTCAGGTCCATATATTATGTATGGATATGTAAGGACTCATGGGATATTAAAAGGAAATGAAATTGATAAAACAAAACTAAGCGGACATATCTTAAATCCTGATGAAAAAGAATTGATTCAAGAATTATCTAAATATCCAAACATTGCAGCTAAAGCATCAGAAGAATTTGCTCCACATAAAATAGCTCATTATTTATATGATCTAACAAACCTTTTCAATAAATTCTATAACAATAACCAAGTATTAAATGATCCTGTTAATAAAGACTTTAGACTTCTTCTTACTAAATCAGTATCAATTGTATTAAGAAATGGACTTAAACTTCTTAATATAGACGTAGTAGATAGAATGTAATGTTAAATAGAATTCCATATTTAAAAGAATTTTCTTCTAAGTCACAAAGATTCCTGCTTACAATAGCTTTTCAGGACTTCTTAAGATGGAGTAGTTTTATTTGGATATTCTTTTCAAACTATATCAAAGCTACGGGAGTAAATTACAAAGAATATGCAATTCTTGTTGCTTTTTGGTCACTTTCAAACATTATATTTTCCCTCCCTTCTGGAGCACTATCAGATATTCTTACTCGTAAACAAAGTATTTTTATCGGTAGGGCTTTCTTTGTTATTGCCATTTTACTTTTCCTACTATTCCCTACATTTATTGGTATTGCTTTAGGAATGATTTCTTGGGGTATATCAGATAGTTTTATAGCTGCTGGGCAAGATCCTCTTACATATGAATATCTAAAAGAGAATGACGAGCTTGAAAAATATTCAAAAGCATTTGCGTTTCTTACTTCCGTTAAGAATCTATCAGTAGCAGTTGGAGCAATGCTTGCAGGCCTTGTAGCAAATCTAGACTTGAAATATGTGATGATTGGAAGCCTTTTTAATGCAGTGATATTACTCATTACTACATTTATATTACCTAAACCTAAACAAATTGAAGCAGGAGAGAAAAAAGAATCAGATATTTGGGGTAGTATTAAAGATGGTTTAAAGATTGTTAAAGGAAGTTATATCATAAAACTTTTAGTATTCTTTTTAATCTCTACATTGGCAACATATGCAGCCATATCTGAATACTACACACTTACTCTTGAGAAAGTAGGTTTTAGCTATTCTATGGTAGGAATAATAATCGTGTTTGAATCACTATTCTATATCACTAGTGGATATATATATTCCCACTCTAGACTTAAAAATCTAAAAGAAACAGATATCATGAAAGTAAGTGTAAGTATTTTGTTACTAGGATTTAGTTCAATAATACTTGGGACACCTTTAACAGTAGTTTCAGGATTTTTCATATGTAGAATAGCTTTTGCTTTAATAGAGAACTCATATATGAATATGGTTCAAAAACATGCAGATAATAAAGTAAGAGCAACGATATTATCGTTTGTTATGTTACCTAGAAACCTAGTAAACATTATACTTTCATTTACTGTGGGAGTATTAATAGATAGAGGGTTTTACTTTCAATCTTTCTTAGTTCCAACAACAGTAACATTTGCTTTCCTATTCTTTCTTATTGTAGTTAAGAAGAAAGTCACTCTAGCTAAAGACAAAGAGGAGATTTTAGGATAAAATACCTTTATGTCACATTTTTCAGATGTAAAAAACTCATTTCTAGATTTCTATAAGGATCCTATCCGTAAACATGCTGTCATTGAGGGTACTCCTTTAGTAGCTCTAAATGATCCTACACTTCTTTTTGTTAACTCAGGAATGTTTCCACTTGTCCCATATTTAAGTGGAGATGTTGCTCACCCTATGGGAAAGAGAATTTGTAATGTACAAAGAAGTATTAGAACAGATCCTGAAGACTTTGAAGAGATAGGGGATAAAAGACACACAACAGTGTTTAATATGTTAGGTAATTGGAGTTTAGGAGACTACTTTAAGAAAGATCAAATACATAATGTTCTAAAACTTTATGTAGATGTATTTAAACTAGATCCATATAGGATATTTGTATCTGTATTTGAAGGAGATGATGCAGCCCCTAAAGACGAAGAGAGTATACAAACATGGAAAGATGCATTTAAGGAATATGGAATAGACGCTGAGTATTCAGATGACCCAACTAGAGTAAGAGATAACTTTGATGAGAATGGTAATTTAAAGAAAAAAGAAGAAGGTTCAACCGAACTCTTTAAACAAGTAAAGATATTTAGTTATCCAGAAAAGAAGAATTGGTGGAAAAGAGGATACGCTCCTGGAGAATTAGGAGGACCAGACAGTGAAATGTTTTTTGATTTGGGAAAAGAAGCAGAAGATTACGAGGAAGGAGATAAGATACATATTAACTCAGATAATGGGAGATTTCTTGAAATTGGGAACTCTGTTTTCATGCAATACAAACTTGATGAGAATTTAAAGTGGAAAGAACTCTCTCAAAAGAATGTAGATTTTGGAGGAGGACTAGAGCGAGTAATGATATGCCAACTTAATATGAAGAATGGAACTAACGATATATTTGATATAGAGATATTTACTCCTTTCATATCAAAGCTTGAAGAGCTATCAGGACTCAAGTACAAGGAAGAAAAAGAAAAAAAGAGTGAAACAATGAGAGCTTTTAGAATTGTAAGTGATCATATGAGGGCAGCAATACTTTTAATAGGTGACTCTGTAATACCTTCAAATAAGGAACATGGATATGTCTTAAGAAGATTCATTAGAAGAGCAATACGTTTTGGAATGGTATTAGGAATCACATCAAACTTTACAAAAGACCTTGCAAACTATGTAATTGATCAAATAAAAATTGATGAACCACAATTAGAAACTAACAAAGTAAATATATTAGCTGAATTAGAAAAGGAAGAGATAAAGTTTAGAAATACTCTTGAGAATGGACTAAGAGAGTTTAATAAAAGAAAAGAAACAAACACAACTTTAACAGGTAAAGATGCATTCTATCTTTTTGAAAGCTTTGGGTTTCCACTTGAGATGAGTTTAGAAGAACTCTCTTTAACAAAGGAAGAGAAAGAACAAGTCATCAAAGAGTTTAAAGATTTAGAGAAGAGTCATCAAGATTTATCAAGATCAGGATCAGAAAAGAAATTTAAAGGAGGCTTAGCTGATACATCTGAAATTACAACAGCTCTTCATACAACTCATCATCTACTCTTAGCAGCTCTTCAAAAGATAGTATCAAAAGATATTCATCAAAGAGGAAGTAATATAACTACAGAGAGATTAAGAATAGACTTTAACCATGAAACTAAACTAACACCTGAACAACTATCTCAGATTGAGAAACAAGTAAATGAATGGATAGATAAAAAGCTAAAAGTTGAAAGATTAGAACTATCTAAAGAAGAAGCTGAGAAATTAGGAGCAGAACATGAGTTTGGTGCTAAGTATGGAGACATTGTTACTGTGTATAGGATAAAGGATGGAGAAGAAGATATCTCTAAGGAGTTTTGTGGAGGTCCTCATGTTACTAATACTAGTGAAATAGGATCTTTAGGTAAATTCAAAATAATTAAAGAAGAAAGTTCAAGCTCTGGTATAAGAAGAATAAAAGCTACATTAGTAAAATAATTTACTCATAAGTGTTAGAATCCTTTCTATCTCTATTATTATCAAACTGATTTTAATGATAAAGCACGGTACACATGATGTAGATGACACTTTCTTTCAAACAAGCGAACAGTTCTTTGATAGAATCTCTGGCACTGCAAACTATTTAAACAAAAGTCTCCATGTTGGAGATGACCTACTCATAGCTCAAATACGTGAATCAATAAGAACTGCAAAATTAATACATGCAGTTCATCCAATAAGGATAATGTTCGAAGTTATAAAAGACTTAAATACGCTATATCCTAAAAGTCATAAAGAAATATTCAAGGCTGTGAAGATTTTAAAAAGTGCATGGATAGATGTTCCTAAATTAATTCCTGGGAGTATAGAATATCTTAAGTATTTAAAGTCTATTGGGATTCAAGTAAGTGCAGTTACAAATGCACTTCCAACCTGGACTAGAAGCAAGATGGCTGTTTTAAATAAAGAAGACGAATTAATTAAACTTACAAATGTATTTTGTATACCAGTTACAAGAAAAAAGATTGATAAGGATTGGGCAAGGGTAATTAAAAAATCAAATATTGAATTAGTACATACATATGGTGTAGGAGATGATATTCATGCTGATCTTATGTCAATACATAGCATTGGAGTTACAAAACTAATAAGAGTACATGTAAACATTGGATTTGTTAACAAAGGAAAGGAATTACCAGAACATATAAAAGTATATTCTGTACATGATCACCTAGAAAGTATAGAAATCGTAAACAAGTGGTTAAAAGAGACATAAGTTACCAAATACTTAATCTTTTGTTAAACTAGACATATGAAGAACATATATTTAGTAAGACATGGACAAACTGATGCAAATAGAGAGAAGCTTTGGATAGGAGCCAGATCTCTATACAAACTCAATAAAGACGGAAGAATAGAAGCAATGGAAGCAGGAGTACATTTAAGAGACTTAGATCTTGATAGTAGTTCCATATTTGCTTCTCCTGTAGTTAGAGCTTTTCAATCAGCTCAACTCATAGCAACTAAACTTTCTTTACCTATTGTTCCAGTTCCAAATCTATCTGAAATGTTTTTTGGAGATATTGATGGAATAGGGGAAGATGAATTCAAAGCAAACTTTCCTGTAGACTATCAAGAATGGGTAAAGAGTAGTTTACTCTTTAGTCCTCCTAACGGTGAAACTGGTACTAGGTTCTTTAATAGGTCTATCTCTATTATCGAACAGCTTTCATATGAAGCTGACACAAAAGATGTGATCATAGTTACACACTCAGGTATTGTTAAAATGTTTTTAGCTAAAGTATTAAATGCAGATTTAAACATTGGGTGGAGAAATCTTAAACTCCCTGAAACTCCTACTGGATCAGTATCTAAATTTTCTCTTAAAGATGGTAAATATTCTTACTTAGAAACATTTACTTATCACAGTTCTATAGATGGATAAACAAAATAACTTTCCACTTCAGAATATCTCATGGGTAAAGATAGGAGGAAATGCTCTAGAATTCATTGAATGTAAAAGTGATAGTGAGTTTAAAGATATATTAAAAGAAAGTTTCAGTAAGGGTAATAGTTTTGAGATATTAGGATGGGGTGCAAATACACTCATATCAGATAAAGGAATAGCTTCTACTGTAATTAAAAATTCTAGTAACCAAATAGACATACTTGGAAAAGGTAGTGTAGAAATCACTTCTTCCGACAAAGAAGATGAAAAAGAACTTTCTGATTCAAGACTTGTAGTTCTTAAAACTGACGGCACATTTAGAGGAATAGAGTTTAAGGACCTAGATTACGATGAAAGTGATAAAGAGATTGTTAAAGTAAAAGTAAGTTCTGGTCTTTCTCTTCCAATGGCAATTAATACACTAATAAACAGAGGCTTAACAGGTCTACAGTGGTTTAGTGGTATACCAGGGCAAATGGGAGCAGCTGTTTATAACAATATACATGGAGGAACTCATTTACTATCTGAATATATTGATAGTGTAGATATTTTAACTCCAGATGGCAAAGAACAAACATATTCAAATGAGGATATGAAGTTTAAATATGACGAATCCATACTACATACAAACAAAGGAATAATTACAGCTGTTACATTAAAGCTTAGATTAGGTGATAAAGATAAAGCCCTATATACATCTCGTGAATGGGCTAAAAGAAAAGTATCACAACCTAAGAACTCACTAGGATCTACATTTAAAAACATATCTAAGGAAGACCAAATGAGATTAGGCTTTCCAACTCCAAGTATTGGGTACTTAGTAGAGCATAAGCTTATGATGAGTGGATACAGAGTAGGAGATGCACAAATTGCTCCAACATCAAATAACTTCATAATCAATCTAGGACATGCTAAAGCTTCTGATTACTTAGAAATAATCAGAAAAGTAAAGAAAGAATCTTATGAGAAGTTCGGATTAACACTAATACCAGAGATCTTCTTTAAAGGATTCTCTAAAGACGAGCTACTTGGTGTTGTTTAAGAATATGTGTTCAAGAATTTCAACTGATTTTTTATAATCATTAAATTCGTTTATAAGTTCTAAAGATACTCTGATTCTTTTACCATACTCTTTTTTAGTTATACACCTACGATTAAGTTCTTCTATATACTTTTCCTTTAAAGCGGTAAGTTTTTTTAACACCATATTTATAGTCTTTATATTTACCGAGTGTTTATCCTTATAATATAGTTTTTTTATTTTTCTAATTGTTTTTTCATTTTCAACACATTTCTCTAAAAAGTACTTCAATGATCTTTCTGACTGTTTCTTTCGTGATTGAAAAGTTCCCATTAGCTCCTCAATTAAACTACTTGCACTTTCACCTTCGTTTAACCTATCTATATATGACAAGGAATTCTTTTCATTCACCTTAATTGAAGAGTGTCTAGTTTTCTTAATAGAATTAATATTATATTTTAATTCTTTTATTTCAGTTGTATTCATATTAGTGCTTTAAAAATTAAATTGGTTCTTTACTCATATTAATTGAATCTCTAATTTTATCAAGAATTTCGAACGCATCTCCAATTGTATCTTGACATTGATTAATTGCAGTTTCCAATCTAATAATTTGCCATTCAAATTGCTCAAGTTTTAATTGTAAATTCTTTTCCTTTATCTCTTCTAAGTCGATCCTTGTGTTTAGTTCTGACAGCTTTGTATTAAATTCAAATTTAAAATCTTTAATATCTCTTGAAGTATTTATAGAATTATCCAATATCTCCCTTATATATGGATCCAGAATTTTCATTAGAAAAAGATTAACATTTAAGTTACTATCTGTGAAGAATACCAAACCCTACATTAGACAAGGATTAAAGGAATATGAGACGAAATGAATAGGATACATAAGCTTCCACAAAACCTAATAAATCAAATAGCTGCTGGAGAGGTCGTAGAAAGGCCGGCATCAGTACTTAAGGAGCTTTTAGAAAACTCAATTGACGCTGGATCTAGTGAGATAGATATAAAGATAAAGGGAGGAGGAGTACAACTAGTTGAGATATCAGATAATGGATCGGGGATAAGTCGCGATGACATAGATATGGTATTTGAATCTCATGCAACTAGTAAGATAAGTGACTTAAACGATCTTTACTCAATTTCAAGTTTTGGATTTAGAGGAGAAGCTCTTTCTACAACTGCTTCCATTTCAAATATAGATCTTGAAACAAAATTTGAAACTGAAACTGGTATAAGGATAAAGGTAAAAGAAGGTAAGATTATTGATAAGAAATCATCAAGTAGACAAAGTGGTACAAGCATAGTTGTTACCGATCTCTTCTACAATGTTCCAGCAAGAAGGAAGTTCTTAAAATCAGAATCTACTGAAAAGAATCATATCCTAGATACTTTTTTAAACATCGCAACAATTGAATATAAAGTGGCATTTAAGATAACAATCGATGACAAGGTCATATATACACTTCCATCAAGAAACTCATTAATAGAAAGAATTGAAGATATATTTAAATACAAAAAAGAAGACTTAATAGAGATAAGATATGATGGAAACATTAAGATATATGGATATATTGCTCATCCTAGAATTTGTAGATCAGTAAAAACTAACTCATATATCTTTGTAAATGAAAGATGTATCAAAGATCCACTAATACATAGAGCAATTACACAATCATATGTAGGTTTCATGCCAAGAGATCTTTATCCAATATACTTCTTAGATATACATATAGATCCATCAAAAGTAGATGTAAATGTTCACCCAAGAAAACTAGAAGTAAAATGGGATAACACTCAAGAAATATTTAACAGTGTATATACCTCAGTAAAAGGAAGTTTAGAAAATACTTTAAGATCAGAAACAAAAGGAAAGCTAGAATTTAGTAATCCCGTAAACACATATACACCTAAAACTACTTTTTTAAATAGACATCCTGATAACAAAAAAGGCAATACTTCTAGTAATGAAAATACATTCTTTAGACCATATTTGAGTTTTGGTAAAGATAATGTTTCAAATGTAATTGATAATGGACCATCAGTACTTCCATATAGATCAGTAAATCAATATTTAGAAACATATTTAATAGTAGAGTACGAAGATAAAGTACAAATAATAGATCAACATGCAGCAGCAGAAAGAATCACTTATGACATCTTAAAAGAAAAGTTTGATAATGGTAATTTCTCAAAAACAAACTTGCTTATACCATTTGAACTAAACCTAAGCCCTAAGCAAAAGAATTCTATTAAGGAAGTTATAGAAATATTTACTAAACTTGGAATAGATATTGAGCAAACTGGTAGTGGTGATTACTCAGTAGTATCACTTCCATCGGAGTTATCTAGCTCTAAGATAAGTAATATTATTGAAGATACTCTAAGTGAACTTGGAGAAGAAGATATGAGCTTAGGAAGTTTGAATAAGAAAATTGAGAAGATAATTGCTACAATAGCATGTCATAGTTCTATAAGGGGAGGGGATAATTTAAGTAGATATGAAATG
>Ga0154020_10011616_pt1 | contig 10036 bp, 9 predicted proteins | sample Klosneuvirus_201_FD_109709 | JGI IMG/M metagenome (GOLD analysis project Ga0154020, IMG submission 109709) | Active sludge microbial communities from wastewater, Klosterneuburg, Austria - Klosneuvirus_20160825_MG | ecosystem: Engineered > WWTP > Aerobic digester > Activated sludge | place... | reverse complement strand
CCTGCAACCGGAGATGCGCTGCCTGGTCTATCCACGGCCATTGCCTTCGCCATTACCGCCCCTGCAATCGGTGCCGCGCGCTGGCGACCAGCATGGGGCGGATGGGCAGGAGGACTTCTCCGGCTTTCGTGCGCGGCAGCCAGCCGATTCGCCCCGCCATGTGGCGTGGAAAGCCAGCGCCCGAGATGGCGGCCAGCGCCCACTGCTGATCAAGCAATTTGCCGGCGGCGCCCAGCGCGAATTGCAACTTGACTGGTCACTGACACCAGAGGCGGCAACGGTAGATACCCGCATCGAAATCCTCGCCGGCTGGGTGATGGCCGCCGAGGACGAAGGCGCCTGTTACGGTCTACGTCTCCCGGGGCACGAAATTCAAGCGGCCAGCGGCGATGCACACCGCCATCGCTGCCTCGAAGCACTGGCCTTGTTTCCGTCATGAGCATGCGCCCCGTCGACGCCCTTGATCGAGGTACGACACCGTGGCTGTTCGTCGCGGCGCTGGCGACGACGCTGCCGCATTTCGAACATCAGCCGCTGTGGCTGAGTGCCCTGACCGCCGTACTTTTTGCCTGGGGCGGCTGGCTGTGGTGGCGCGACGAAAGGCTGCCGGGTCGCTGGCCGCTCGCCCTGCTGGTGGCTGTCACCTGCGGCGGCGTACTGTTCGAGTTCCGCTCCCTGTTCGGGCGCGACGCGGGCGTCGCCATGCTGGTCGTCTTCATGGCCATGAAACTGCTGGAGTTGCGTAGTCGCCGCGATGCTTCAGTCGTCGTCATGCTCGGCTATTTCCTGCTGCTGACCCATTATTTCTATTCGCAAAGCATTCCAACCGGCCTCTGGCTCCTGGTGGCGATGACCCTGGTCACCGCCACCCTGATCCGTCTCAACGGCGGTGCCGCCAGCACACCAGCGGCAACCCTGCGCTATGCCGGCCTGCTGATGCTGCAGGCGGTGCCGTTCATGCTCGTGTTGTTCCTGCTCTTTCCGCGCGTTGCCGGGCCGCTCTGGGGCCTGCCGCAGGATGCGCACAGCGGACGCACCGGGCTATCCGACCAGATGGCGCCGGGCAACATCGCCAATCTCGCGCTGAGCGGCGAAATCGCTTTTCGCGCCCGCTTCGCCGAACCGCCACCGCCACGCGACAGGTTGTACTGGCGCGGCCCAGTACTCGAAGGCTTCGACGGCAAAACCTGGCGACAACAGACAAGTCGTTCTCGACCGCCCCAGGTCGAGATGCTGTCTCCGGTTGTGGCTTACGAAAGCACGCTCGAGCCACATCAGCAACGCTGGCTGCTGGCACTGGATGCACCGGGCGCCCTAGCTGCGGATTTAGCCCTCGAAAGCACGTTGACCGCAACAGCCCGTTTGCCGATCAGCCAGCGCCAGCGTTTTTCGCTGACGGCGGCTCTCGACTACCGTTTCAATCCGGACGAAGAACCCCCTGTTCTGAAGCGCAACCTCTTGCTGCCGCCGACAGCCAACCCGCGCACCCGCGCGCTGGCCGAATCCTGGCGACAGGAAGAATCCAGCCCGGAGCGCTTGGTGCAGAAGGCGCTGACGCTGTTTTCCGGCGACGGCTTTACCTACACCCTGCAACCGCCGCTGCTCGGCGAACAGCCGGTCGATGACTTCCTGTTCAACACCCAGCGCGGCTTTTGCGAGCACTACGCCTCGGCCTTCGTCGTTCTGATGCGCGCCGCCGGCGTGCCGGCGCGGGTCGTCACCGGCTACCAGGGCGGCGAAACGAATCCGGTCGATGGCTTCGTTGTCGTCCGCCAGTCCGACGCCCACGCCTGGGCCGAAGTCTGGCTGGCTGGCCGTGGCTGGGTGCGTGTCGACCCGACCGCCGCCGTTTCGCCAATCCGCGTCGAGAGTGGCATCGCAGCTGCCATGCCGGCCGGCGAACCGCTATCGCCTTTGATCCAGGTACGCAGCGATTGGCTGCGTACCCTGCAATTTCGCTGGGAAGCAATCAACAATACCTGGAACCAATACGTTCTCGGCTACAACCCACAGCGCCAACGCGAACTGCTGACTCGTCTCGGGCTAAAAGACCCCGACTGGCGCGATCTGGCCGCTGCCTTGGCCGTCATTTGCGGCCTGATGCTTCTGGCGGTCACCGCCTGGGCGCTGTACCGCCGGCCGCAGCTCGACCCGGCCGCCCGCCTCTGGCAAAAAGCCTTGCGCCGGCTGGCGCGAAGACAAGTAAACTGCGCGCCTTGGGAAACGCCGCTGGCGCTCGCCCGGCGCCTCGAAGAGGAGCGCCCGGCGCTGGCGCCGGCCTTCAGAGAGGTCGTCGACGCCTATCTGGAAGCCCGCTACGGCGGCAACCCGGACAATCTGACGAAACTGCGCGCCGCCATTGCCCGGCTGCCCTGATGGAGAACACCTTGAAACACACCCTTGCCGCCCTGTTACTTGCCGCCACAACCTGCCTGACCCATGCCGCCACGCCGACGACGGGCTTCGCCGGCAATCCGGAGGTGATCGACTTCGCCCACGACCTTGAGCAACGCGAGGCCTTCAACGCCGACCAGTTGCTGGAGCAGTTTGCCCAGATTCGCCCGAACGCCAAGGTACTGGAACTGATCAAGCCGCCGGCTTCGCCGCTGCAACGCTCGTGGGAACGCTACCGTCCACGCTTCCTGAACGAACGGCGAATCAACTGGGGCATCCAGTTCTGGCAGGAAAACCAGGTCGCCCTGGCGCGTGCCCGCGCCACCTACGGCGTGCCGGAAGAAATCATCGTCGCCATCATCGGCGTCGAAACCGAATACGGGCGCAACATGGGCAGTTTCCGCGTGCTCGAAGCGCTGGCCACACTGGCTTTTTATTACCCGCGCCGCGCCGAATTCTTTCGCACAGAACTTGAACAGTTCCTGCTGCTGGCGCGTGAAAACGGCATGAACCCGCTCGACGTGCGCGGTTCCTTTGCCGGTGCCATCGGCATTCCGCAGTTCATGCCGGGCAGCCAGCGGCGTTATGCGGTCGACTTCGATGGCGACCGGAAAGTCGATCTCCAGGGCAGTGTCGACGACGCCATCGGCAGCGTCGCCCGCTTTCTCGAACAACACGGCTGGCAGGCCGGCCAGGCGATTACCGTTCCCGCCCGCACGCGCGGCGAACCCGAGCGCAGCCTGATCGAGGCCGGCATTCAGCCGACCCTCAAGGTAGCCGATCTGGCCCAGCAGGGCATCACAGCCAGCGCCGATCCGCAGGTCGTGGTCACGCTGGTCGATCTGGTTTCTCCTGGCCGGCCGACCGAATACTGGCTGGGCTTCGACAACTTCTACGTCATCACCCGCTACAACCGCTCCAGCTTCTACGCCATGTCGGTATTCCAGCTGGCCGAGGAAATCCGGGCGCGCATGCCGCGGCAGTAAAGAAGCTAGAGCAGCGAGTCGCGGGCAATACCGCCGCGCTTGATGATCTTGCGCAAGCGGTCAAGCGCTTCGACCTGAATCTGCCGGACACGCTCGCGGATCAGTCTGAGCTCGCTGGCGAGCACGTCGAGAGTGGCCACATCAGCACCGTTCAGACCGTAGCGTCGTTCGAGAATCTCGCGCTGGCGCGGCGTCAGCTGATGCAGCCAGTCGTCCAGCAGCGAGCCCATCTCGGCCGATTGCAGCAGGGTTTCCGGGTTGACGGCGGATTCGTCGGCAATCGCTTCGCCAATGGTATGACCGGGATCGATTTCCAGTGGTGCGTCGAGCGAGGCAATGTGCTCGTTGAGTTGCAGGATGCGTCGCACATCGGCAACCGGGCGATCGATCAGGGCGGCGATGCGCTCGACTGAGGTTTCACGGCTGGCGGCCGATTCAAGATGGCGGATCGCGCGCAGCACCAGGTTGATTTCCTTGACCACGTGCACCGGCAGCCGGATGGTGCGCGACTGGTTCATGATGCCGCGCTCGATGCTCTGACGCACCCACCAGGTCGCGTAGGTCGAGAACCGGAATCCGCGCTCCGGATCGAATTTTTCCAGCGCATGAATCAGGCCGAGATTCCCTTCCTCGATCAGATCGAGCAGCGGTATGCCCCGGTTGAGGTAATGCTTGGCAATACTGACGACGAGACGCAGATTGTGCTCGATCATCTTCTGGCGCGCCTGAAAATCCCCGGCCCGCACCCGGCGGGCGGTCGCCACCTCTTCCTCAGGCGTCAATAATGACTTGGCGCCGATTTCATTCAGGTAAAGCTGGGTAACGTCCTCGATGAGTTCAAGTTCGGGCGTGGCCTGATCGGGTTCGGGCAGCGGCTCCAGGTCAGCCTCGACTGACCCCAGTTCTTCGTCTTCCGAATCGTCCGATACCCCGGGTGTCATTTTTTCGGCAGATAAAGCGCCGGATCGATGGGCTTGCCCTGCTTGCGAATTTCGAAATGCAGCTTGACCGAGTCGCTATCGGTATTGCCCATTTCGGCAATTTTCTGGCCCCGGGTCACTTGCTGGCCTTCCTTCACCAGAATCTTGCGGTTGTGCGCGTAGGCCGAGAGGAAGGTCGCGTTGTGCTTGACGATCACCAACTCACCATAACCACGCAGGCCGGCACCGGCATAGACAACCTTGCCATCGGCGGCCGCCAATACCGGGTCACCGGCCTTGCCACCAAAATCGAGCCCCTTGTTACCGGCTTCGCTATAGCCGTTAGTCACTTTTCCGGTCGACGGCCACTGCCAGGCCACGTCGTCCGGCCCTGTTGCCACTTCGGGCTTGGACTCGGGTTTCACTTCCGGTGGCGTCTCGGTTTTTGCCTCTTTTTTGGCGTCGACCGCAACAGGTGCCGCTTTCGGCGTTTCACCGCCCTGGCTCAGGCGGGCGTAGGCTTCATCGGAGTAAGGCTCCTTGCCGCCGCGTGGTTCACGCTTGAGCCCCTCGGGAGCAGGCGTGGAAGGGGTCGGAGCACTGCTCACCTTGCCGGGTGCATCCAGGGATTGTGTTTCGACGACCGGTGCCGTCACCACGGGCTGGGCGACGACTGCGCCACCACCAGCCACAGCCGGCGCTGCGCCCGGCGGCGCCACGCGCAACACCTGGCCCTCGCGGATCGATCCGGGGTTGGTAATGTTGTTCCAAGCAGCGACATCCTTGTAGTCCTGCCCATGCTCGAGAGCGATCCGGTACAAGGTGTCGCCACGCTTGACGGTGTAGTAGCCGGGGCCACCCGGTGCGGCCGGAGCGCTTGCACGCGCTTGCGCCGACGTACTGCGATCGACGATTGGCGCCGGCGGCTGGGACATGCAACCCGCCAACACGAGGGCGGAAACCAAGGGGGCAAATACTCGAATCATTGCGTTCCTGCGAGAAGAGGGACAAAGCGAACCGGATCCAGCCGCGTTTCGACAAATGCCTGCGTCGTACGTTCTATAAATGAAAGATACTGCTCAGCCGCCCCTACTGGCAAGATCAGGCGACCGCCTAATGCCAGTTGTTCAAGCAGCGCCTTGGGCACTTGAAGCCCTGCTGCAGCAACAATGATACTGTCAAACGGACTCGCCTCTGGCAATCCGAATTGCCCGTCGGCATGCTTGAGTCTGACATTGAATTGTTTCAATTGCCGCAAATTGGCCTTGGCTTTTTCCAGAAGAGGGCCAAGTCGCTCGATCGAATAGACCTCTGGCGTCAATTGCGCCAGCACTGCGGCCTGATAGCCGCAACCGGCACCGACTTCCAGTGTCTTGCCCAGCGAGGTTCGACCGTTCAGCAATAGCTCGATCATCCGGGCAACCACGAAGGGCTGCGAAATGGTCTGCCCCATGCCCAGCGGCAATGCGGTGTCTTCATAAGCACGGGAGGCCAGCGCTTCCTCGACGAAGACATGGCGAGGTACCAAGGCCATTGCCTTGAGCACGGCCTCGTTACGGATACCTTTCTCGCGCAGGCGCTCGATCATGCGCGCCCGCGTCCGCTGCGAAGTCATCCCGATGCCATGCAGACCGTTGACCGTCATCGCATCCAGTGTGCAATGGCCGAAAGCTGGGCCGTATGGGTCAGATCGATTTGCAGCGGGGTAATCGATACGCAACCCCGCTCGAGCGCGTTGAAATCGGTACCCGGCCCGGCATCAGCCGCCGCACCTGCAGCGCCAACCCAATAAACCGTTTCATTACGGGGAGAACGCATGGTGACGACCGGCTCGGCCTTATGCCGCCGCCCCAATCGTGTCACCTCGGTACCCTGTAGCTCGGAAAAAGGAATATCCGGCACATTGACATTCAAGAGAACGGGTTGGCGAATCGGGTTATCGATAAATCGCTCAACGAGTTGACGCGCCACCCGACCCGCCGTATTGAAGTGTTCCCCAATATGACTGGTCAATGAAATTGCGATCGACGGAATGCCTAATAAAAAACCTTCGGTCGCCGCCGCCACGGTTCCGGAATAAATGGTGTCGTCCCCCATATTGGCACCATGGTTAATTCCGGAAACAATAATGTCGGGCAAATAATCGAGCATGCCAGTCACCGCCAGATGAACACAATCCGTCGGCGTGCCGTTAACAAAATAAAACCCATTAGCCGCCTGTTTTAGAAATAACGGCCGATCCAGCGTCAGGGAATTACTTGCCCCGCTTCTATTCTGCTCTGGAGCCACGACCACTATTTCACCCATGCCAGCCAGCGCATCGGCCAGCGCCTGGATTCCAGGCGCGAAATAACCGTCGTCGTTGCTCAGGAGAATACGCATATCAGACCGTCAACGCTTCCAGCGAGCCACCCTTGGCCTGCCATTCGGCAACCCATTTCGGCTGACGGCCACGACCCGTCCATTCAAGCGAGGCATTTTCCGGGTGACGATATTTCACCTTGACCTTGCCTGTAGGCGCCTTGATTTTCGCTTCCTTGCCGACCAGTTCTTCGAGTGCAAAACCACGGGCTTTAGCGAAAGCGCGAACCTCATTCAGGATATTGACCTTTTCCTGCACTTCCCGGCGTTTCAATTCGGCGGGAATCTGTTGCTGCAGGTCACGCAATTGGGCAACGGTCAGAGAAGACAAATCCATGATTACCTCCTTAATTAAATGGGTGGAAACAATCTAATTTGTCTTAATATATTTTTCAATCTTTAAATTAAAAAACCGGCATAAGCCGGTTATTTAATTGGTCGGGGCGGCGGGATTCGAACTCGCGACCCCTTGCACCCCATGCAAGTGCGCTACCAGGCTGCGCTACGCCCCGACAAGCCGAGCATTATACCTGAAACACCGGGGATTCAAAGGCGCAACATCTCGATAATGTCCTGCAATTCGGCACGCAGCCCACCAATGGATTTCGACGATTCCTGAGCGTCGACCGTAACCGCTTCGAGAATCCCGGTCTCATCCAGTCGGTTGCGTGCACCACTTATCGTAAAGCCCTGATTATAAAGAAGCTCACGGATACGCCGCACCAGCAACACCTCGTGATGCTGGTAGTACCGGCGGTTACCGCGTCGTTTGACCGGCTTGAGTTGGTTGAACTCCTGCTCCCAGTAGCGCAGTACGTGCGGCTTGACACCACACAACTCACTGACCTCACCTATGGTGAAGTAGCGCTTGGCAGGAATCGGTGGCAACTCCTCGCCACCGTGAGCCTTATGCCGCTGTTCCATCACAAGCAAGCTCGACGTCGGACTTCAGCTTCTGGCTGGCGTGAAAGGTTACGACGCGACGTGCCGTGATGGGAATCTCCTGACCGGTTTTCGGGTTGCGCCCGGGGCGCTGAGGCTTATCGCGCAATTGAAAATTACCAAATCCAGATAGCTTTACGCCGTCGCCGGTTTCCAGGGAATTGCGAATTTCTTCAAAGAATGCCTCGACCATGTCCTTGGCCTCACGCTTGTTGAGACCAACCTTCTCGAACAACAAATCGGCAAGCTCGGCTTTAGTCAATGTCATCGTTGTATTTTCCGTCAGGCACGCAGTTGAGCGGCGAATTCCTGTTCGAAACAGGACACCAGTTGCTGGATCGCCAAATCAACTTCCGCATCTTGCAAAGTACGTTGAGTATCTTGCATAACTATCCGGAACGCAAGACTTTTCTTGTTTTCAGGAACACCCTTTCCGACGTATACATCGAATAGCTGAATGTCCTGAACCAGTGTTGGCAATTGTCCTTTCAGCCCATCCAGCAGGTGCTGTAGCGCCAGTTCCTGATCAACCACAATGGCCAGGTCACGAATGACAGGCGGGAATTTCGAGATCTCGGCATAGACGGGCACAGTTGCGGCCTTGACCATGTCGAAATCGACTTCGAAGAGGATGGGTGGCTGCGGCAGATCGTACTTCTGAACCCACTCAGGATGCAGTTCACCAATTACGCCGATGTCGCGACCATCGAGCAGTACTTTCGCAGCACGCCCTGGATGCAACGCCGGATGCACCAGCTTCTCGAAACGCAGCAGTGCCGGCGCCAACAGCGCCTCGAGATCTCCCTTGACGTCGAAAAAGTCAAGCTTGCGCGCCCCACTCCCCCACCCGTCGGGCAAGGCGCCGCCGTAAGCCAGGGCGGCCAGTTTCCACGGCTGATGGAAGCCGGCGACAGGCGCACCATCATCTTCACGACTGAAAGTGCGGCCAGACTCGAATATACGGACGCGGCTCTGCTTGCGCTTCAGGTTGGTGACCAAATTCGAAATCAGGCCGCCGAACAGCGTCGACCGCATCACTGCCATCTGGCTGGCTATCGGGTTCGCCAGGCGAATCGGCTTCTCATTAGCGGCGAAATCGGTCTCCCAAGCGTCTTCAACGAAGGCAAAATTGACTACTTCCTGATAGCCGCGATCAACCAGCAACTGGCGAACGCGCGAGGCCGGACGTTGTACCTCGGGTTGCACCATCATTTTCAGGTTGCCGCGCGGCGCCGGGGCCGGGATATTGTCGTAGCCGTGCAGGCGGGCAATCTCCTCGATCAGGTCTTCCTCGATTTCGATATCGAAGCGCCAGGTAGGCGGAGTGACCAGGAAATCGTCGCCTTCGCGAACGAATGGCAAACCGAGGCCGTTGAACAGGCCGGCAATCTGCTCGGGAGAAAACGTCATGCCGATCACCGCGCAGGCACGCGCCGTGCGCAGACGCACCGGCTTGCGTGCCGGCATCTCGGCCTTGGCCTCGGTAACCGGGCCAGCGGCGCCACCACAAATGTCGATAATCAATTGTGTGGCGCGCTCGATGGCGCGCTTGGCACCGCCGAAATCGACACCGCGCTCGAAACGGTGCGAGGCATCGGAGCCAAAACCGTAACGCCGAGCACGGCCAGCGATGGCCTTCGGCGCAAAGAAGGCGGATTCGAGGAACAGTTCGCTGGTTTCCAGCGTGATGCCACTCTCCTCACCACCCATGATGCCGGCCATGGCCAAAGGTTTGACATCGTCGGCAATGACCAGGATGTCAGCATCGATATTGATGGTCTGTTCGTTCAACAGCAACAGTTTTTCATCGGGCTTCGCCATGCGGGCATGTACTGCACCCTCAAGCTTGGTATTGTCGAAAGCGTGCAGCGGCTGGCCGAGTTCAAGCATGACGTAATTGGTGACATCGACCAGCGCAGAAATCGAGCGGATAGCGCTGCGCTCCAGTCGGCGCTTCATCCACTCCGGTGTCGGCGCCTTGGCGTTGACGCCCTTGAGTATGCGGCCGTAGTAGAGCGGACAAGCTGTTGGCGAGTCGAGAACGACGGCACGCTGATCGGCGATGGTCGCTGCCACTTCAGGCACATCAACGAACCTGGCCTGGGCGCCGGCAATGGCCGCCACTTCTCGCGCCACCCCGGTCAAGGACAGACAGTCGGCACGATTCGGCGTCAGTTTGAGTTCGAACTGGTTGTCGTCCAGGTCGAGATATTGACGGATCGACTGACCAACCGGCGCATCAGACGGCAGGATCAACAGGCCGGAGGCCTCGTCGGCGATGCCAAGTTCCTTGGCCGAGCAAAGCATGCCGGAAGACTCAATGCCACGCACCTTGGCGATTTTGATAACGAAATCGCCGGGCAACTTGGCACCGGGCAAAGCGCAGGGGACGCGCAGGCCGACAGCCACATTCGGCGCACCGCAGACGATGGT
>Ga0154020_10011615_pt1 | contig 10037 bp, 6 predicted proteins | sample Klosneuvirus_201_FD_109709 | JGI IMG/M metagenome (GOLD analysis project Ga0154020, IMG submission 109709) | Active sludge microbial communities from wastewater, Klosterneuburg, Austria - Klosneuvirus_20160825_MG | ecosystem: Engineered > WWTP > Aerobic digester > Activated sludge | place... | reverse complement strand
GCGCGATGGGTTGCGTGTTCTGCGCCAGCGGACTGCTTGGCGTGAAACGCAATCTGACACCGACGGAAATCATCGAACAGGTGCTCGTGCTGCATCGCATGATGAAAGACGACGAACAGATCACCAACGTTGTCGTGATGGGGATCGGTGAACCACTGGCCAACTATCGCAGTCTGATGGACTCGCTGCGGTTCCTCACGGCTAAGGACGGCTTTGGACTTGGCGCGCGCCGCATCACGGTCTCGACGGTTGGGCTGCCGGACAAGATCCGTGAGTTAGCTCAATCAGGACAGCAGTACAATCTCGCCGTTTCACTGCACGCGCCGAATGACGCATTGCGGACGGAAATTGTTCCGGTCAACAAGAGTATCGGAATCCAGGAAATCCTGCTCGCGGCGGACGACTACTTCGAAATGACCGGGCGGCGGATTTCGTACGAGTACGTGCTGATGTCCGGCATCAATGACCATCCGCAACATGCCGAGGAACTGGCGACACTGCTGCGCGGCCGCAACGCCCACGTCAACTTGATTCCGATGAACGGCGTGTCAGAACTTGTGATGACGGCACCCCGCGATCCTGAGACGCAGCAGTTTCTGGAAATCCTCGAACATCGCGGCATCACGGCTACGGTACGAAAGCGCAAAGGTGCCGACATCGATGCGGCGTGCGGCCAACTGCGACTGAATCGCGAAAATAGCGTGACAGGATCCTCCACGTGAAACTTCGCAGACTGCCGGAAGATTTTCGAGTCGAAGAACTGTCCAGCATTGCAACCGGCAACGGTGCGTTTGCGCTGTATCGACTGACCAAAACATCGATCGGAACACCGGAGGCCATCAGCGCTATCGTGGAACGCTGGAAAGTGCAGCGGAAGCGAATCAGCTACGGTGGCCTCAAAGACCGCCACGCCATCACGACTCAGCACTTAACGATTCACAACGGTCCCAGGAAGGCGTTGCGACAGAATTCACTTGAACTGGAGTACCTGGGCCAGGTCAGCAAACCGTTTACTCCGGCCGATTTTCACGGCAACCGATTTCAACTCGTCCTGCGCGACATGCAAGCCGCCGAGATTCAGCGTGCCGAAGCCGCCGTGTCGCAGGTTCAGCAGACCGGACTGCCCAACTATTTTGACGACCAGCGATTTGGATCACTTGGCGTTTCTGGTGACTGGATCGCTCGGGCATGGTGCCTGAGCGACTGGGAACGCGCCCTGTGGCTGGCTCTCGCCGATCCGCATGTGAATGATTCGTCATCGGAAAAGAAACAGAAACAGATCCTGCGTGAAATGTGGGGACAGTGGCCCGAATGCCAGCAGAGTCTGGACCGTTCGCATCGCCGCAGCATTGTGACGTATCTGTCCGACAAGGCCAAAGTCGGACGCGATCCAGACTTTCGGGGCGCTCTCGCGAGAGTCAGCGTTGATCTTCGAGGACTGTATTTGTCGGCTTATCAGTCAGCGCTCTGGAATCGCTGGCTGACGCGATTTATTGAGGCGCATTGTGAACCGGCGAGTCTTGCTCCGTTCGAGCTGTTAAGCGGTCGCTGCGTCTTTCCTCTGAGCCAGTCCAACAGTGCGGAATGGATGAACACGGAACTGCAGCTTCCCTGTGCCCGCATCGAACGCCCGGACGGAGAACTCGGCGATCTGCTGGATGCGGTTTTGCAGGAAGAGAAGATCGAACTCCGCGAGCTGCGGGTCAAATATCCCCGCGACAGCTTCTACTCGAAGGGAATGCGTCGAGCCGTTATCTGTCCCAACGGTCTGACCTGTTCCGTCGAAGGTGACGAGTTACACGATCGCCGCCGCAAGCTCACGCTGTCGTTTGATCTCCCTCGCGGCAGCTACGCGACGATTCTGGTGAAACGACTGACGGAAGTCGGTTAGGATCGCTCACTTCATGTCGGACAGTTATTTATACTTCATTCCGGATACTCGACTTCCACCAGCGGCCGCAGCAACCCACCCTTCGATGGAACGCGACCGTAAACGGATTCATCCCACGTATGCAGTCCCAGAACCGCGCGAGAGATCGTCGGCTTTATCAGGCTGCGGTACACGAGCACCTGATGATCGCCAATTCGAATTCGGAAACCACTCGCTTCATGGGCGCCGACCGTCCGTCGCGATTCCGTCACGGTGAGTCGCGTCCAGTCTGCCGGAGCATCCGTGCGTTTCGGGTGCCAGTCCAGCGCGAGCGGCAGCGTGACGCCGCCCTTGCCGACGCCAGCCTGTTCCAGTTGACCATCGTGCTCCCGATAACTGCCCAGTGTGTGCAGAACTCGATCGTCCTCAAGCCACAGCGGAAATGTTCGTACGACGCGTGGCCCAGCGCAAAGTGTCAGTTCGCGTGTGATGGTGTCTGTCACGCGCGTCGCGCCCTGAACCAGCGGCATTGATGTGACCAGCTGAACTTTGTGATCGGGTTCGACGCTGGTCACCGTGTCGGTCAGCATCATAAAGCGATCGTGTGGTGCCAGCAGCACCTGGCGGACCTGTTTCACGACCGTGGTGTCTTCGGCCTCCAGTTCCACAAACACGGTTTCCGGATCGAGAAACCAGCAACTGCACTTCCACGCCGTTGGCGACGGCAATATCCGGTCATCGATCTGCACGGACGAATTCCAGTTTCCCGCCAGAATGGGAACTCCGGCTGCGGCAAGAGTGAGTTGCGGACGACCGGAATGCCACTCCAGTGTCAACACGTCCGCATCGGGCGCTGACGAGGAACGCAGAATCGTGAGGCAACTGGAATCCGACTGCCAGGACACTTCCGGCTTCGGTTTTTTGTCCAGTGGCTTTCGATTCGCTGCCTTCTTCTCCTTCCGGGCGTTGCGTGCCTTTTCAGTCTTGGCCGACTTGCCTGTTTTAAGTTCGGTCGCTTCGTATTCCTCGGTTTCAGGTGTTGCTTTAAATTTCTTCGGGCGACTCACTTCACCGGCTGGGTTGCAACATCCCTTGACGAATTTCGCGAGTGGCTTTTCCTGAGACGAACCGGACAGCGGAATCAGATACTGCAGAATGTCGATCAGTGCCGGGATGGCAACTTCCGGAGCGTCGTCCGCAGTGTGATGCTGAGCCGGAAGGACGAGTAACGCGGCACGTTCGGTGACCAAAGTCAGCCGTTCTTCACTTTCGCTGTGCCAGAGCGGTTCCTGGAATGCAGCCGCCCAGATGGAACAACGCGTCAGCGGAGCCAGCCATTCGGAAACGCGATTGAGCAATGACCCATGCACGATCCCGTCGGAATCGCTGCATTCCAGCAGCACTTTTCGCAGCGTTTCTGTGGCCGACTTTTGCAGCGTCTGAACACCACCGAGCGGACTCAGCAACAGGCTGCAAATCCACGGCGATTCGCCCTGTTGAATCATCTGGCTGATTGCGTTGTCTTCTTCTGAACCCGTCGGGGCATCAAATAAACCCCCTGATGATTCCCTCAAAGACACATCAGCCAGGACCGAGACGGCCTGCGTGAAGTTCTCCGGAGACAACCCCTTTCCCTCGCGAAGCAAGATTTCGGCGATGGCAATGGTTTCCCACGGCCCTGGCACAGTTCCTGTTTCCACCAGCCAGTTTGTGATGATTTCGTCGTACCTTGAAGGAGCTTTCGCTCGCTTCCCCTTCTTCTTTTTCCCTTTGCCCTGCCGATGGGATGACGAGTCGTCCAGTGAGGCGGCGAGTTCTCGCTCGTGGCCACTCAGATTGACGGTATCTTCGGACCACGCCGCCAGCAGTGGCGCATTGCCCAGCAGCTTTCGCAATCGCTTCGCCGGCTTGTCGATGACGGCAAGAAACGTCGCCTGAAAAGCTGAGAAGTCGTCATCAGCGACGGCTTGCCGCAGTTCCGGACTGGCTTTGCGGCCCAGTGGAATGGAATGCAGAACTTTTTTCAGCAGTGAAACAGTTGCCATCGAAGTGACCTGATAAAAGTGATCGACTAGATCGTGGTCGATGAAAATCCGCCGTCCACAACGATATTCTGCCCCGTCACAAACGAAGAAGCCATTTGCGACGCCAGCCAGACAACAGCTCCATCCAGTTCCTGGGCATTACCGAATCTCGCCATCGGAGTATGCCCAATGATTTGGCCTCCGCGTTCTGTGTATGAGCCATCCTCCTTGAACAGCAATGCTCGGTTTTGATCGGCGGGAAAAAAGCCGGGGCTGATCGCGTTTACGCGCACTCCGCTCGTCGCCCATTCACGTGCAAGAAATTTCGTGAGATTGATCACAGCGGCCTTTGCGGCTGAGTATGCGATAACTCGAGAGAGAGGAATCATGCCCGCCATGGACGCGATGTTAATGATACTGCCCTTCTTTTGAGCCAGCATGGTTTCGCCAAACACCTGAGCTGGCAACAATGCACCGCCGACCAGATTCAAATCAAACACGCCGTTCCATCCCTCGCGCGACAGTTTGCAAAAGTCGCTGCCGGGCGGCAGAGTGGCATCCGGACGATTTCCGCCAGCCGCCGCCACCAGAATGCTGACCGATCCGAGTTTTGCGATAATCGCATCCCGCGCTTCCGTCAGTGACTTCGGATCAAGAGCATCTGCCGACTGAAAGATGGCGGTGCCCCCCGCCGCTTCGATCTGCTTCACTCGCGCCATTCCTCGCTCTTCGCTGCGTCCTACGACCGCGACTTTTGCTCCCGCAGTTGCCAAGGCTGATGCCATGCCACCACCAAGGACTCCCGTGCCACCCAGGACGACGGCCACGTCGCCGGTCAAATCAAAAATCGAACTTGTCATGATATTCGATGCTCACATTCTTGAAGTACTTTGAAATGCGGATGTATGTCTTGTTCCAGGGCTCGAGCCCTGGAACACACTGCTCCGGAGGCTCTGCCTCCTCCGTGCCACACGGGAGGCGGAGCCTCCTGGCAGCGCGTTCCGAGGCTGGAGTCTCGGAACGAGAATCAACGATGACGATGCGGAATCCCCCGATTTTCACCAGACCGCCACGAGAGTTCAGCACCGATGCCCCTCAAAGTTCAACTTTCGTCCACGTTGTTGCAAAGTCAGCAAAATTCAACGCTGCAAAAACGCTGGTTTTCTCCGATGCCCTGTAGCACAAGGACGAAGAATTCCAGGAACGGACGGCCAATTCTCGCGGTTCAGCGAGAATGAAGCCGTGCTCCATTGAGGCCATTCATTCGGTGCTGTAAGACACACATCCTGAAACTTTCAAAGCATTCGGGAACGCAGGTCCACTATGAGTCGGCACATCTTTGTCACAGGCGGCGTCGTTAGTTCACTGGGAAAAGGCCTGACCTCCGCGTCCATCGGGATGCTGCTGGAACGCCGGGGACTCAAAGTCCGGATGCAGAAGCTGGACCCTTACCTGAACGTCGATCCGGGCACGATGAGCCCCTATCAACACGGCGAAGTTTACGTACTAGATGACGGTTCCGAAACAGACCTCGACCTCGGCCATTACGAACGATTCACCTCGGGCACGCTGAATCGACACTCGAATTACACCACCGGCCAGATTTATTTGTCTGTCATCGAAAAAGAACGTCGTGGCGAGTACCTCGGCTGCACAGTTCAGGTCGTGCCGCATATCACGGACGAAATCAAGGCATCCATTCTGAGTCTGGCGACCCCGGACGTCGATGTTGTGATCACAGAACTTGGCGGCACTGTGGGTGACATCGAGGGTCTGCCGTTTCTGGAAGCCATTCGCCAGATTCCGCTGGACATCGGCAAAGAAAACGTCATGTTCATTCATCTCACCCTGGTGCCCTATCTGAAGGCGGCCCGTGAATCCAAGACCAAGCCGACACAGCACAGCGTGCAGCAGCTTCGTCAAATCGGGATTCAGCCTGACATCCTGATTGTGCGGACCGAACGACAAATCGGTCGCGAACACACCGACAAAATCGCGCTCTTCTGCAACGTGGAAAAAAAGGCCGTCATTGAGGAAGTTGACAAAGAGTTCTCCATCTACGAAGTGCCCATTGGCCTGATTGAACACGGTCTGGATGACTTGATTTGCGAGAAGTTGCATCTCAACGCCGGTCCGCTGAAGATGGATGACTACCGCGAACTGGTCCATCGCATTCGCAACCCGCAGAATGAAGTGACCATCGCCGTTGTGGGCAAATACATCGAACACCGCGATGCGTACAAATCCATTTATGAATCGCTCGATCACGCCGGTTTCGCCCATTCCACACAGATCAATGTCAAGCGCATCGAAGCCGAGGAACTGGAACGTCAGGAACCCGAACTGCTGCTCAAGGGAGTGGATGGGCTTCTCATTCCTGGCGGATTCGGGATGCGAGGAATCGAAGGCAAGATTCAGGCCATTCAGTTCGCACGTGAATTTGAAATCCCGTTCTTTGGGATCTGCCTCGGGATGCAGTGCGCAGTCATCGAGTTCGCTCGCAACGTGCTGGGACTGGAAGACGCCAACAGCAGCGAATTCTCAAGTGACACACAGCATCCCGTAATTTGCCTGCTCGAAGGACAAAAGGGAATTCGCTACAAGGGAGGCACGATGCGTCTGGGCGCTCAACCGTGTGTACTCACTCCCGGAACACGATCCGAAGCCGCCTATCACGTGCCGGAAATCAGCGAACGCCACCGCCATCGCTATGAGTTCAATCCAGACTATCGCAAGGACTTCACCGACGCCGGGATGATCGTCGCCGGGACGAGTCCAAACGGAGCCCTGGTGGAAATTATCGAACTGGCTCAGCACCCGTGGTTTGTCGCGGTGCAATACCACCCGGAGTTCAAATCCCAGCCGCACAACGCTCACCCGCTGTTCAAAGGCTTCATCGAAGCCGCCCTGCTCCGCCGACAACAGCGGGCCGGTAATTTAGCAACGGGATCTGGTCAGTCCGAATGAGTTTGGTCTGACGCCTACTTCGTTCAGCTCAACTTCCTGTCGGCGGAGCGACGGGTGTACTGTACGCCCGTCGCTCCGCCGACGGGATTTTCACCGATGGTGGAACAGTATCAGCCCTCGCCCAATTCGGGAACTAACGTGCGGACAGGTTCTTAGGCGAGCGGCAGGAAAGGATTTACCATCGGCGAGTCATTTTGGTTCGATCGGCCCCGTGCGACTGAACCACGCCAAAGGAAGCAGATCTGAGGACAGATCTGCCTACGTAGTCCGACCTGTCTCAGGTCGGATTCCCTCGGCGACGCGATATCCCAGGTAATCCTGTTTCTGTCGTTCGCCTTAATGCGTCGCGCCGTCTGAGCAATACGACTCGTTCGATTTTGACTCAACCTGTTGTTCAGCTGAAGTACCAGCGTTCCAGCTGCCTGGAACGGTCTTGCCTGGGCGATAAAGTGATTCCATTGGTTCCCAGACGACATCGACCTTGTCGGTAAACAGATCACCAATCAACAGGTCGGTCACTGTTCCCATCAAATGCGGGTAACTCCGAACGAAGCGGCCAAAACTGAAGCCGTCATAATACTCGCACACCAGACGCCGCATCCGATCGATGCCGGCATTGATTGTTGGCCCCCACTTGCCAAGTTGTGATTCCGACAAGTCGCCCTTTTCCAGCCCTTCCACAATCGCATCCGCAGCCATTTCGCCGGATTTCAAAGCCAGTAAAACGCCGGACGAATACAACGGGTCCAGAAATCCGAACGCATCGCCCACCATCACATATCCATTACCCGCAACTTTTGTCGAACGATAAGAATAGTCGCGGGTGGCATGATAGCTCGATACGCGGGTCGCGCCAGCGATGCGTTCCTTAACTGCGGGACAGTGTTCGATTTCTTCGTGGTAAACTTCTTCGTGACTCCCGCGACCTTTGAACAGATAGTCAAACGGAGCCACGATACCAATACTCACGCGATTGTTGTGGAGCGGGATGTTCCAGAACCAACCGTTTTTGCTTTCCGTCTGCAGCACAACCGTTGCGCCTTCATCGCGACCGGTGTCGCGATAGGCACCTTCCCAATAGGCCCAGATCGCGCCCTTGTTCAGGACCGGATCCCAGACTCGCAGTTTCAGACGGTTCATCAACATACCGCTTTGACCACTGGCATCGACGACCACTTTGGCGTTGATTTGCTGCTCAGTCCCATCCGGCTTCTGAATGCGGATCCCCGTCGCTCGGTCCCCGTCAAAAATCACATCCAGAACACGCATGCCTTCCTGCGCGTCCACTCCGTGCTCGCGGGCGTTGTTCAGCATCATCACATCAAATTCACTGCGTTCGATCTGCCATGTCTGAGAACATTCGTGTGGCTTGTTGTCGTGGAAGTAAAACGGAGCCGACGATTTTCCGTTCGCGCTGACAAATTGCACGCTGTGCTTGTGAACGAAGTGGCTCTTGCGCAGCTTCGGAAGCATGTTGAGTCGTTGCAGCACCCAGTACGTCTCGGGAATCAACGATTCGCCGATGTGATACCGAGGAAATGTTTCCCGCTCGAACAACTGGACCTTGTATCCCTTTTGGGCGATTAAGGTTGCCGTCGTGGATCCAGCCGGTCCACCACCGATCACGACGACATCGGTTTCTGTAATTGATTGCGGATTATCGTTGGACATTGAAAGACTACTCCATGCGTCGGAGACACCGTTGGCGCAACATCAGAAAGCTGGCGGACGCCGGGACATCGACGGTTCATACCATTGACTGTCTGTTGACTGTCCGTCACGACGTGACGGCCAGGTTGCCGATCTTAGACCTTTCACGAACAGTTGTCCACACAAGTGTTGTCGAAACGGCCAACGGGTTTTTGCTCATCGCTGACATTTCATCGTGCAAATTGTCCCCAGCGCAAAATGAAAGGGCGCTCGTGTCTTAGACCCGAGCGCCCTGCTGGCGTTTCTGGATTTGTAAATGGGCCGGCTTCAGCGGCAAGTTTTAGAAGCCCTGCTCGAGTTTTTTCTTCTCGGCCGCCTGTCGGCGAGCAGCCTCAACCTGGTTTGTGAGCTTAAACTCCGGTCCGGCCGGGAAATACTGGACGTCGTCGCGCAGGTAGTCCGGCGAAGGCAGCGTTTGTCCTCCGACTGTTGTCTGACAACCGGTAAGGAGGGCACTTGACGCGATTGCTGCGAAAAGTGTCAACAGTATTCCGGAGCGTCCTGCGATTGTCTTCACGGATCTTACTTTCGTTCGACAGTGGCATCTCGGTCAGCGAATCGCCAACCGATGACGATCGTCGCCTGCATTCGGCGCATCTCGTTCGTCCGTTGTTTCCATCGACGCGAGATGTCGTTAGATTTCACAGAATCGTTGTCATCGTTACAGCTTTTCTCCAAACGATCCCTCAAACTGCCACGTTCCGGCGAAAATTGCCGGACCCAGCACACCTCTACTTTGGAAGCAAACCTCATGCGCATCGCCGGGATTCAGACAGACGTCGTCTTTCGTGACATCAACGCCAATTTAACAGCTCTGGAGGCTCATGTACGTTCCGAGGTCGCTCAGGGCACACAGCTCACAAACTTCCCGGAGTGCTTCAATACGGGATACTGTTTCGATTCGCTTGAAGACGCGATGACCTGCGCTGAGTCCATTCCTGGACCGACGACCGACCGCATTGCCTCCCTTTGCAAAGACCTGAACACCTTTGTCGTCTGTGGTATGCTCGAAAAATCCGGCGAGCAGCTTTTCAATGCGGCCGTGCTCGTTGGACCGGAAGGACTGATCGGAAGTTACCGCAAAGTCCACCTGCCGTATTTGGGCGTCGATCGGTTCACAACGCCAGGAGATCGCCCTTTCGAAGTCTTTGAAGTCGAAGGCGTCCGCATTGGAATGCTGATTTGCTACGACGGTGGATTCCCGGAAGCCTCCAGAGTCCTTGCACTCCTCGGCGCTGACCTGATTCTCCTGCCGACAAATTGGCCTCCGGGAGGAGATTACATGGCCCAGTTTTCAATCAATACACGAGCCATGGAGAACGGTGTCTACTTCGCCGCCGTGAATCGGATTGGCACGGAAAACGGATTCCGGTTTATTGGCAAGAGTCGCATCTGCAACCCGCATGGTGCCACACTCACGTCAATCGATGGCAACGCGCCCGGCATCATCCGCGCCGACATCGATC
>Ga0154020_10011614_pt1 | contig 10037 bp, 9 predicted proteins | sample Klosneuvirus_201_FD_109709 | JGI IMG/M metagenome (GOLD analysis project Ga0154020, IMG submission 109709) | Active sludge microbial communities from wastewater, Klosterneuburg, Austria - Klosneuvirus_20160825_MG | ecosystem: Engineered > WWTP > Aerobic digester > Activated sludge | place... | reverse complement strand
TGATATGCCATATCGTCGGTTTGATGCCGAGCGCATGTAATGCGCGCACGCCGCCCATGCCCAGAATGATTTCCTGTTCAATCCGCATGGTTCTGTCGCCGCCGTATAAATTGTGCGTGATGTAGCGGTCTTGCGGCGAGTTTTCCGGCAAATCGGTATCGAGCAGATAAAGCGTGACGTGGCCGATTTTCGCTTGCCATATTTTGGCCGTGACCTGGCGGTGCAGCAAGGGCACTTCAATTTGCAAGCCCGAGCCATCCGGACGCAGTACCGGTGTGACAGGGAGGTCGTCGAAATCGGAAATGGTATAGGTGACTTGCTGGTTGCCCTTGCTATCGATGGTTTGAAAGAAATACCCTTGGCGATACAACAAGCCGATGGCGACGAATGGCAAATGTAAATCGCTCGCCGCTTTGCAGTGATCACCGGCGAGAATGCCCAAGCCGCCGGAATAAATCGGCAGGCTTTCGTGGAAACCGAATTCAAAGCAGAAATAAGCGACTTGGTCTTGCGAACTCAATCCCCCGTTGTTCTGTAGCGCCGATGCATCATGGTAGGAGTCATACGTCGACAGAATGCTATTGTAGGTGGCGAGAAAAACCCGGTCTTCGGTCGCTTTCAGTAACGCCGATTCGTCCACGCGTTTCAGGAATGCCTTCGGGTTATGGCCTACCGCCTCCCATAAATACGGATCGAGCCGCGAAAACAGCGTGCGTGTGGCGCGATCCCAGCTGTACCAGAGATTATTGGCCAACTCTTCCAGACGTTTCAGGCGGGGCGGTATTTTAGGATTGACGGTGATGGTGAAGGCGGTTCGCGGAAACATGCAGGCTCTCCTTGCTGAGAATGATCGTTGCTATGATACACCCAGCACCGGCTAATGGATTGGATTTGAAGACGGGAATCCGCTAGCGAGGTATGTTGGATGCGGATTTTAGGGAATTTACAGGCCGTTATTGAGTAACCGAAAGGCTTCCTGGCGAGCGCCCAGCAAGCCGATTGCGGGGTTGGTGACGATATGCACCGGAATTTCGCGCATGAGTGCGGAAAACCGTCCTTTCGCGTGAAACGCATGCATAAATCCGCCCGCGCTGAGTGTGTCGATAATTTTCGGCGCGATGCCGCCCGCGATATAAACACCGCCGCGGCATAATCCAGCCAGCGCCAGATTTCCCGCATAAGCACCGTAAATCGCGGCAAATAATTCCAGCGCCTGGATCGCGATGGGATGTTGCTGGGTTTGCGCCAGCGCCGTGATGATGGCGCCGCTATCTTCTTCAAGCTGGAGCGGCGGTAAGTCTGAAGATGCGGCTGCGTTCTGTTGCAGAAATTTAAAAATATTCGTCAGGCCGGACCCGGACAACAAGCGTTCCACCGACACATGGCCTAAGCGTTGTTGCAACCATTCGAGCAAACCGGTTTGCAGCGGAGTGACCGGTGCGAAATCAATATGCCCTGCCTCGGTCGGCCATGCAAAGTAGCGATTGTTGACCGGTGTGAGCCACGCTACACCCATCCCCGTGCCTGCGCCCAACACCACGCGCATCGCCCGCGCATGCGGTTGTCCGGATTGCAGTGTGATCAAGTCACTGCCCGGTAGGTTTTCAATGGCCAGCGCAACGGCTTCAAAGTCGTTGATCAGTTTGACCGATGGAATAGAGAAGGCATGGGCAATGTGCGCACTGCTGATCTGCCAAGGTAAATTGGTTAAGCTAGCCTGTTGATCAGCAATGGGTCCTGCTACGGCAAAACAAGCCGCTGCGGGTGGGTTGGGTGCGGCGGTCTGTTTGAGGAATGCTTCGAGAATGCTGGAAAAGGTTGCGAAAGCTGTGCTGTCGTAGCGTTGTGTGCAGCGCTCATGTATTCGGCCATCCGCTATTTCAGCCAGTTGCAGGATGGTTTTGGTGCCGCCGATATCGCCGTAGATAAGCTGTTTGTTCACGTGCCGGTCAATCCCCGAAAGCGGTTTGCAAGGTAAGCGAGTAACGCTCACAGCCTGGTGGATAGTATACAGCTACGCGCATGTTTTGATTGCCTTTGCGATGGTTTGTCTTACAATCACGGATTCAGTACATTTTTGCGCGATGCTAAAACTTCTATGACCGATCCACTGATTATCGCTAAAACCAATAAATCGGACTTGGCGCTTTTGCCCGCGATGGCGACACGCCACGGTTGCATTACCGGTGCGACCGGAACCGGCAAGACAGTGACGTTGCAAAAACTGGCGGAAAGCTTTTCCAATATCGGCGTGCCGGTATTCATGGCCGACATCAAGGGCGATCTGACCGGGATTTGCAAAGCGGGAACGCTGTCCGGGAAAATGCAAGCGCGTTTGGATACGTTGCAACTGGATGTGCCGCAATGGGAAGGCTTTCCGGTGACGTTGTGGGATGTGTTGCAGGAGAATGGCCATCCGCTGCGGGCGACGATTTCCGATATGGGGCCGCTGTTGCTGGCGCGTTTGCTGAATCTGAATGAAACGCAGGAAGGCGTGCTCACGTTGGTGTTTAAAGTCGCCGACGATCACGGTCTATTGTTGCTCGATCTGAAGGATCTGCGCGCGCTGCTGCAATTTGTCGGCGACAATGCGGACCAATTCAAAACGCAGTACGGCAACGTGTCACCGGCTTCGATTGGCGCGATTCAGCGCGGTTTACTGCAAATCGAAAAGCAGGGCGGCGGCAAGTTTTTCGGCGAGCCGATGCTGAACATCGAAGACTTGATGCAAACCATCGATGGCAAAGGCGTGGTCAATATTCTGGCCGCCGATAAATTGCTAAACTCGCCGCGCTTGTACAGTTCCTTTTTGTTGTGGATGCTGTCCGAGCTGTACGAAAATCTGCCGGAAACCGGTGACCGCGAGAAACCCAAGCTGGTGTTCTTTTTTGACGAAGCGCATTTGTTGTTCAGCATGGCATCGCCCGCGCTGCTGGAGAAAATCGAGCAAGTCGTACGGCTGATCCGTTCCAAAGGAGTGGGGATTTATTTTGTGACGCAGAATCCTTTCGATATTCCCGAGAAAGTCTTGAGTCAACTGGGCAACCGCGTGCAGCATGCGTTGCGCGCGTTCACGCCGCGCGACCAGAAAGCGGTGAATGCGATTGCCGAAACCATGCGGCCCAATCCGAAGTTGAACGTCAAACAAGCGATCCTCGAACTTTCCGTCGGTGAAGCGCTGGTTTCTTTCCTAGATGCCAACGGCTCGCCCGGCGTGACCGAACGCGCATTCATATTGCCCCCGGTCAGCCAGATCGGCCCGATCACGGCGGACGAGCGTAAGGAATTGATGCAGTCGTCGATTGTGGCCGGTGTCTACGAGCAGGAAATCGACCGCGAAAGCGCTTTTGAGCTGCTGCAAGCGCGCAGCGGCGCGGAGAAACCGCCCGGCAATTCAGCGCAAACCACGGCACCCGGCAGCTTGCGCAAACCGGCGGACGAGGGAATCCTGGCTGGTCTGGGCGATTTGCTGCTGGGTTCGTCTAATAAGTGCGGCGGACGCCGCGAAAGCGTGCTCGATGCCTTTGCGAAAAGCGCCGCGCGCTCGGTTGGCTCGTCGATTGCGCGCGAAATTACTCGCGGCGTGCTGGGGTCGATCCTAGGGCAGAAGCGCCGTTAGGGAAGTTCTGAAAAACGACTGCGCTCGTTCAAGCTGCGTTGAAATCAGGCTCAAAATGCTCTTTACTCAATGTAAATTGCGCTTTCTCACCTGATTTCGCTTTGCCTGATCATCGCTCGCTACCTTTTTCAGAACTTCCTTAACCAGAGCGCGGCTTTGTCTTTATATTGAGGAGATAAAACAATGAAAAAAATCATCGGCGCGTTGCTTTTGTGCCTGCATGCCGGACTGGTTCACGCTGCCGGTACTTACGACGGTATCTGGACGATAGACGATTTGCCGGAAGCGGGTTATTTAATGATCTCGGAGAATAACGGCCGGGTGATCTTTGCCGGTCTCAATCCGCCCGATTTTGATGGCAATAGACGCTGGGGCGCATCGTGGGGCGACATCAAGGATGGCACGGTGCGGCTGACGCGTTTGATTAACGACAATATCGATGCTGTCACCGATGTCGTCTTTACTTCAGCGACGACCTTAACGTTGACCCAGAAATCATGCCGCCCGATCAATCCCAATTATGTCTGCTCACTGCCAAACGGCGTGGCTTTTGCGGCCACCAAGATTTGGTAAAAAATGGATCACCACATTCTTATGCACACCATCATGAAATCACTGCTCGTCGTACCCATCCTGCTGCTGGCCGGTTGCGCTTCATATTCGATCTACGGCGGCGACCCTGCGCAGCGGCAATTGCGCAACCAATGGTCAGCCAACTACGAACTATGCGAACGGTTAACCGTCGCGACACTAGCGCCTGAGAAAATCCGCGAAGAATGGACCAATGAAATTACCAGTAGAAGCGTGGATTGCAACCGGTATGCGGCAACCACGCATACCGCGGTGAACCGGGATATGCCGGTTCTGCGCTGGAGCACGCAATGGACTGCGCCGAAAATGACTTCAACGATACCCGCGCCGAGTCAATTGATTCATGCGCGGTGAGTTGGTGGGAAGTCAAGGATGAAGAGTCGTTGCGATATACCAGAATCTGCTGCAATTCAGCATCAGACGTGATTGTTTGCTTAGCAAACAAGCTCAAAGGTGGCAATGTAGAGCCTTGTTTGGCACTTTACTCCTTCCTCCAACGACTTATCACCTCGGCAAAAGTGACATCCCGCCACGGTTCTTTCCATTCCTTGTGGAAACAAACGCTTCTTGAATGCGGTTCAGGCTTCGGCAAGGGCATCTGAACAACGGCGGGGAGCAAAACGGCATCACCTACAACAATACATTCTCCGGGAGCAAGATTTGGAAGAATATCTGTAACCCCACTCGAGTTGTCTGGAAAAAGCCGCTTTACGTAGTTTTGATCTGCATTATTAGTGAGTCGAAGCGCAATGAAGTTGTTGCACTGTGCGAAGATTGTCTCGGAAACCTCTGATGGGCGTTGACTCACAACCATGAGACTAAGACCGTATTTTCTGCCCTCCTTTGCGATACGCTCCAGCGACTTTCTGGATGCGCGATATGCCGCCTCATCTCTCTGCGGGATGTAGTTGTGCGCTTCTTCACAGACCATCATAACGGGCACGTTGTTAAGAAAGTCCTCTTTATGTCTTAACTTCGAGTAGTGGAAGCAAAAATCAAAAATCAAACGTGACACAAGACTTACTGTGATGCTCAAGACCTCAAAGGGTATTCCGCTAAGGTCTATAATTGTGACGTTCGCCCTATTGAGGTATCCAAGAAACTGCTTCATTATTTGCTCGAAATCTACCGTCTCGAATGGTATCCCATCAGATTTAACTGGTTCAAGCAAGAACCGTAGACGCTTGTCAGAAAGCTTTGTTTCTAGCCGTGAGACAAACCGGTTAAATTCGCCGTTAAATGGACCGTTTGTCGCTCGGGTTAGGGCTGCGGTGGACGTGGCAACGAATATGCACTTCTTTTCGAAGTAGTAGTTTTCCCGCGCATCAATCAGCGTTCCATCCTCCAACTTCGGCTTATCCTCTCCCGTCAGACGCCCAATCACCTCACGATTCATATTCTCAATGTATTGATACACTTCCTTGATCGAGAAATACACCGGCGTATCGTACGTTATGTCCTGAAACCCAGGATTGTGTCGCTCTTTATTCAAAACGACCGCCTGCTTGAACTGACTCACCTGATTGTGCGAGTTTTGCTCATTGCTCTCAATGAACATACTCTCTAGCTCCTCGGAATTCATAAGCCAGTAAGGAAGCTGAAGGCTGTCTACATCTAAGCGGTTCAAAGTGAATTCCTGCTCTTCCTTCAATGTAAAAGCGGCCGTATATTCATCATGAATATCGAAGACGACAACGTGAGAATTGTTCTGCTTTCCGAGGTTTAAATTTTTGTCGTCGGCGATTCCTACCACGTCATGGAGAATCCGAGATACGGTGCATGACTTCCCAGAACCAGTGGAACCGACAATCGCAATGTGTTTACTGAAGAAACGGTCCCCATGGATTTTCATGGACGTCGCCTTATTCAGAGATAGCTGGCCCAGAGGAAACTGATATTCGGCATCTTCAGCGAATAGCTTGCTCAGTGTTTCTTCGTCTGCTGGGAATGCTGGTTCAGTGGGAACTGGCAGCAGAACACTTGCACGCTCAAAGGTCTTGCCACCTATAAGCGTACCAACGGCCTGACATTCAATTTGAAACTGCCACTTCGGCTTGCCTTCGGAATCCTGGCCGTGAACACCACGGATATTGCGAATTGAAGCTACGGTGAAGTCATTATTTCCTTGAGCGATCCGCAAGTACCGACCTACTTGCAGGGCTGACTTGTGCTCTTCGAACACTCTGAGATCATCTATGAGGACAATGATGGCCTCCGGTGAGCAGGAGAGAACCTGGCCGATGCTACTCGTAGACATTACTCACCCCCATGACATACTTGACTTCTTTCATTGTTGCGCCAGCTAGATGCTCGATGTTCACGTCCACGGTATCCAGTGCATCGCAGTCCGGATCACCAATTATGAAAAGATCGTCACACTTCTGATCGTTTAGGACAATACCGTGATCGTCGCAACTCAAGATGCGGACATTGAATTCGCGTTTTACTTTACCTCCGACACTCTTGGAAGCAAGCGGCTCACGAAAGAAAAATGACTCTTCGAATTGCGCGCCCATGTAACCGTCGTTGGCAACAATACCCTTCAGGTACAAGCGGTGTTGGATTTTCTGAACCTCGCTTCGGTTTGCATGAAGGCATAAGATAGGTGTGCTGATGTGCGCAGGTTTAAAGTGATACTTATCAAGGTAGTCGGAGATGAAAAGCACAATTTCACTGTCGTAGTCCTCGATGCTGCTAGGATCGATCACGAAGTAGCGCAGCCGCGAGTTCTTATCCAAGTGAATTTTTAGCTGCTTACGGCGAGCCTCGAGAAGTTTCTCCCGGGTTTTAAGCGCCAGCGTCCATCGGGAAATGGCTGTCTTGCGTATCGCTATTAGCTCAGAAAGAAATTCTTTCTTCGTGATCTGTCTTTCTACGGCATTATGCTTAACACTAAGCGTGGCGATCTTGTGGATCGCATTTGGATATGCCAGGATTTCGATCTCGCCACTCGGCATCCCACAGGCTTCTAGTTCTCGACCAACGTGTTTCACGATTTCGTCATAGCACGGGCCAAATTCCATAGTGAACTGGTCTAAGAAACTATCAAGATCGACTCCGGGCGGTACTGCCTTGACGTGTTTCTCAATCGATTTGTCCTTGGAGGTCAAAGCAGCTTTAAGTACGGCTTTATCGATTATGGGGGCAGGCGTAACCACCACAGAAAAATGGACAAAGAGGATGTAGCGAATGCTCGTGGGTTGGTTCTCAGAAAAGTGTTTGAGCATCTGGAGCAAAGGTTTGTATACGGCGCTTGCAGTGAAGGATGTGCTCGCCTCATGATACTTGCACTGAATCGCGGTCAAAGTCGTGGGGGTAGCTACTTCAATGTCTTCGATAATGCCCTCAACTGTGATTTTGTCATTATCTTGTGCACCCAGTATCTCCAAAGCAGTCTTGTTAAATTGATACAAAAATCCCTGGATCGTATAGTCAGCAGTACGCGGCATATCGCCTTTCCTTCATCTTGGTACTAAACGTGGTATATAAAGTATTCTGTCCAATAATCTCATATGCAATGCCGCATAACTATGGCCAATATTAATTCTCGTCCTATATTTCCAGATAAACATAAAAATCTACGCGGCAAATGATGCAAGTAAAAAGACCTGCCAGGTTAAGTGTTGAACACAATATTCATTTCACAAAAGACCGGTCCCAATAAGGCATGTCGCCGACGTGTTCCGCTAGAAAATTAATAAAAGCGCGTATTTTTATGGGTAAATGCCGGCTGGGGAGATAGCAGGCGTAGATATGACGCTCCACGGATAAGTAGTCCGGCAGCGCCATCTGCAACCGCCCTTTTTGCAGTTCCATGCCAATCGTATACGTGGGCAGCAGGGCAATGCCTAATCCATACAGCACGGCTTGTGCGAGCGCATCGTTATCGTTGATCCGCAGGGTTCCGGAGATCGGAACCTTGATCTTGCCTTCCGGCCCATCGAAACGCCAATAACCTTGTTCGGGTGAAAGCGCGCAATCCAGACAGTTATGCTTTACAAGTTCTGCCGGAGTTTGGGGTGTGCCCCATTGCTGAAAATACTGCGGGGTTGCGCACAATATGCGGCGAACAGGCGCAATCTTGCGCGCTACCAGATTAGGGTCGGGCTCGTTGGTCACGCGGATTTGCACGTCATACCCTTCTTCAATCAAATCGCCTGCATGATCGGTAATGGTTAAGTCAACTTTGATCTCGGGGTAGCGCGCGAGAAAACAAGGCAGCGCCGGAGCGATATGGCGCGTTCCGAACGAGCTTGGCGTGCTCACTTTCAGGGTTCCGCGCGGTTCGTCATGAAGACTATTGATGGCCCGCTCGGCGTGTTCGGCTTCTTCCAGAATGCGTTTCACATGTTCCGAAAGCGCGATACCTGCTTCGGTCAGACTAAGGTGCCGCGTGCTGCGGAGCAGTAAGCGGGTGCTGAGATCCTTCTCAAGCTTTGCAACGGCCTTGCTCACCGCTGAACGCGAGATGTCCATGCGCCGCGCCGCCTCGGCAAAACTGCCTGTTTCTACCACCCGCGCAAATATGACGAAAAGATTAAGATCTTGCATCGTGTCATTGTATCTAATTCGGAAACAAAATGTTTCGCTTTATTGGACTTATCATCAAGACATTCAATCTATATGATCTATCCCAAGGTGAGATATTTAATTTGTACCTTTAATTTTGTACCTTCAATTAATAGGGTTTTTCATTGCATTTAAATGACTATTATATATCGATCCTTATTTTGTTTGTTCTTTGGCCACTGCAATTGAGGGTGATTGGTTGATAAGCCAGTAGTTTTATTGTCAACCTGAAAGAACGTATTATTAACCTGGATATTTATTCGAACCGGCGATGCGCTTTTTGCCGGTTGGTATGAATAGCCGGTAAACATCCTAAAAGAGGAGTAATAAATGGAAACTAAAGAGTTATTTAAAGCACCGCAGCTGGTTGTAGTTTATGCAATCACGATTCTTTATACGATTACGTTTTACTTGGCCGCTTTTACAGAGCCGTCTGCGACGAAGAAACACTACAGGATTTATCAGGTTGCCCAGGTGGAAACAGGTCGTCCTGTTCATCTTGAAGCTGTAAGAGATAACAGCTCGGGTTAACGGAGTGTGGATTGCGCCCCCGTGCTTGTGCCTGGAAAATCATTGAAATATGCCCACGGGGGCGTCCGGATTGGTTAGTAATCATTAATTGAAGTTTGGGAGAGGAATCAATGGATAATTCGATAGTAATGAAAAGATTCGAAATCGTAATTGGAGCGGAGTATGTCGATCAGTTGACGGAATTGCTGGAAAGAACCGAAGTCAGCGGATATACCTTTTTCAAGAATGTCGGCGGTATCGGATCGCGGGGTATCCGCAATCCCGATGATGTTCTGATAACCGATGAAAACATTGTGATCATTCTCGCTTGCAAAGAAGACAGGGCGCAGAAAGTGCTGAATGAACTCGGCGTGGCCATGAAAGGCTTTGGCGGTATGTGCCTGGTTTCAAATTGTCGTGCACAAATGCCAGGATGAGATGGATGGATGAAGCCCTGTTTTTAATGCCAGCTGGGTAGCTGGCATCAGCTGCTAGGTTTCGTTAGTCCGCTTACCCCGATTCTCACGATCCGCCCCATAGCTGCACGCAGTAACGGATGGCATCAAAATGTCTTGTTTTCTTGTGTTGATTGGATCACACTGGAATAGAGTTTTGATTGATCAATCCTGTTGCTAGCGGATCATCAAACTCTTTCTTAGTGCGTTCATTTCTCATGAAAAAGTAGCTTTATTTTTTCTATCCACGGGAGGCACATCATGGCAAGAGATTCTGCATTAATCAGCAAAAT
>Ga0154020_10011613_pt1 | contig 10037 bp, 19 predicted proteins | sample Klosneuvirus_201_FD_109709 | JGI IMG/M metagenome (GOLD analysis project Ga0154020, IMG submission 109709) | Active sludge microbial communities from wastewater, Klosterneuburg, Austria - Klosneuvirus_20160825_MG | ecosystem: Engineered > WWTP > Aerobic digester > Activated sludge | place... | reverse complement strand
TAATCTGGGGCGGCGAAATCTGGGGCGGCGTAATCAGGGGCGGCGAAATCTGGGGCGGCGAAATCTGGGGCGGCGTAATCAGGGGCGGCGTAATCTGGGGCGGCGTAATCTGGGGCGGCGAAATCTGGTGCGGCGAAATCTGGTGCGGCTCCCACGAATACGGAACAATCAAAGCATCGCTCCTTCAAATTCAAGGCACCCGCCACTTCTGCTATGCCTATTTTCTTGAAGACTTAACCGTCGGGTTAGGAATTGGCTGTGAGCGCCACACTATCCAGTGGTGGATAGAAAATTACGAATCAACCGGAAAATCAGAATCGTACTCAGCGGATGAGATAACCGAATACCTAGAGTATATCCAGCTTTTTGCAAAGCGGTATGCGCCGGAATTGGCGGGCAAGTCTTGGGGAAAAGTTTAAAAAGGAATTGAAAAAAAATGAAAATACACGCGATTTGCGGAACAGAAATACTTATCGACGAGGAAGATTTTGATCTAGTTGGTAGGTACAAATGGGCAATAAGCCACACTGGCAAAAACTACTATGCCATAACAACATTGTCAAACGGTCAAAGGATGCACCGAATGATAATGAAAGCAAAGGACGGGCAAATTATTGACCACAAAAACGGCAATGGGCTTGATAACAGGCGTGAAAACTTACGGTTTTGCACTAATACAGAAAACAGTAGAAACCAGGGGTTGACAAAGCGAAACAAAACCGGATTTAAAGGCGTGAGCTGGAGCAAAACAAGAAAGGGGTTCATGGCGCAAATTTCGTGTGATAGGAAGGTTAAGATGCTTGGCGTATTTGATTGTCCATTCAAGGCCGCCAGGGCATACGATGCCGCTGCCCTGGAGCTGCACGGCGAGTTCGCCAACATAAATTTCAAGAAATAGCTTGCACGGTAAAATGAGACTGCTTATCTTTGGTGTATCGAATACAAGTATCTATCGGCGCTGGCACAAAATGCCCGCTCCACAAAGGCGGGCATTTCTTGTTTTTCCTACAAGGGAACAGCGTTATTTACCTGCCGTGGACTGTTTATTATGGGCAGTCCAACCCGCGCCGAATAGGCTTGTGTTCGATAGCGGCAAGGGAATAACGCTTTTTTTATTCCCAAAACTAAATATCGAACACAATGTCACATCCACTCCCAACACTCGACGCTTTGCCGTCCGACAATCTTCGCCAACTCAAAGCGAAAGTCACTATCCTAACTCGCATGGTCGAGCTAGTACAGGAAGAAATCCAGTTCAAAAACGAACGCATCAAGGAATACAAGCGCTTAATCAAGCAGGCGCGCGCTATTCCTTCGCTAAACTAATCTCCCCCAATTTCTTAACCAGTGCCTATCCCTGCTCTTTGCGGGTCGGGGTAGGCATGACAATGCGCTAATATTATGGAAATTTCAATATTAAACATGCACGAACACACCGAGCAAGAGGTGTTTGACTTTGTGGTGAATCATTTGTTGACGCAGGGTGTAAAATCATTTGACACTTATGGGAACTGCCTATACCTGAGTCCTGAAGGGGCAAGATGTGCTGCCGGGTGTCTGATCCCAGCCGAGGCATACGACAAAACGATAGAGGGCACGGCATGGATAGCCCTTGCCCAATCAGGAAGAGTACCATCATGGCAAATGATCTTAATGGAAAGACTACAGGATTGCCACGACGGTTATGAACCGGAAAAATGGAGTGAGAGGCTTCGGGAGATTGCAGTAGAACTCGGCCTCCAATTCAACTATAACGCTTCAGAAACTCGCTAATCATGTCAGACATTAAGCCTAGTTATTACGCCATAATTCCATCGAATGTTAGATACTCGACCGACGTGTCAGATGGGGCAAAATTACTTTACGGGGAAATCACCTGTTTGTGCAACAAGGACGGTTACTGCTGGGCAAGCAACGCCTATTTTTCAGAGCTTTACTCAAAGTCGGGCAATACAATAAGCCGGTGGATAAGTGAACTTGCAAGGGCTGGTTTCATCTTCCCAATAGTCGACAATATCAAAGGAAATTCTCGGAAAATATGGCTTTCAGATGTCGTGGGTATAGGCAAAAATGCAGTGACCCTCTCAACAAAAATGGTGAGAGGGTCTACACAAAAACGTAGAGACCCTCTCACCAAAAATGGTGAGTATAATAATAAAGAGAATAATAAAAAGAATAACAACAACGAATACCAAAAAGCTGTTGCCGCTGAAAATGAAAACCCTTCACACGTAGAAGAAAGAAAGGAAGAAAGATCCCCCTCCATTCCGGGCGGTTCCCCCAACGGCGCGCCGTCCGCTTCGCAGCCTTTCAGAACTTACGAACCGTTCGACCTTTACGAACAGGTAGAAGCCATCCGCACAGATTACAAGATGCGCGAAAACCTGACCATCGTGGCAAAAGTTCCGCAGCCATTTTTTGAGCCATACCTGGAGGCGTTCAAAGCAAAGGAGGAGGCGATAGGTTGCAACCACACCAGCACCCGCGAATTTCGCGCCCACTTCATTAACTTTTGCCGGGCGCGGTACAAGTCAGAAAGCGCAAAGCCGTCTGAATCTTCAAAGCCAACCTACACGCCACCGCAACGGTTGACAGAAAAACCACAAGCCTTTTATGACTAAGGACTACATCAACTCGCTTTTGTTCCGGGTTGATCGGGCGAGGCGAAGGGTTTTCGATCAGGGGGCTACTTCTACACACCAGCTACAAAATTGCAAAGATGTTGGGTTGCCAGAATTTTCAGACATAGACATCCAGGCTTTTAAACGGATAGTTGAAACAGGGGTAGTTACATCGATGGAATACAGACCGCCAAAAGGGTACGCTGTTTTGAGCTTTTTAATAGCGTTGAAAAACGAGCAAGAACGGCGGTACATGGAGCACAACAAAACGATAAGGCAAGAAATGATCGATTGCCTGACAAAGATGTGGACTGAAAAAATAGAAGCGTCCGGGGGCAATTTAAGTGCCGCCAAAGAGAGAATGAAAAAGGCATGGGGCGATTCACTTTTAAGTGAAGACTTACGGCAAATGCTAAATCTATCTTACGAATCAGCAAAAACGTCATGGGAAACCACAATTATAGCAGAACGATAGCGCCGGAATACACGTCGTTTGCCCCTAGCGAAAAAAAGACGCAAGCAGAAAACATACTGATGGGGGCATTGCTGAGGGAGCCATTTAGTTTGCCGCAACACATGGGCCGATTAAACAGGACGGCGCTCTCGTTTGCCGATGGGAATCTATCAAAGGCGTTTATAGAGATCCTTGATCAGTTCCAGCGAAGCGGCAAGTATAGCCCAATGACCATTTTTCAGAAAACGGGAATTGACGTATCTCATTTTGCGTCTCAATTTACTGACATAGATCTTGGATGGGCTGTTTCTGAATGGTGGATTGAGTACGAAAAGTGGGGGGAGTTTTGTGCAATGGCAGCCGCTATGTCAGAGGCGGCGGCGGGTGACGGGGCGCTATCAATGAGGGGTGCTGCTGAAAACGAAAGGGAACGACTTGGTTTAAATGGCGGCACGTCTTCAATTTCTAGCGCTGAAGACTTTATGAATTGGGGCATAAATAAGCTAGAAGGAAACGAGCTTATTTACAAGACAGTGCCACACATGCAATGCGTCCGGGAATTGATAAAGGCTTTTGAGCCGGGCGAAATGTGGTTGATAGCGGCGCGGCCATCGATGGGCAAAACCCAGGCAGGGTTAAACCTACATTCGTACTGGTACGACCAAGGCGCAAAGGGGGCGTTTGTTTCGCTGGAAATGCGAGGGAGTAACCTACTTGCCAGAACGCTAGGTGTAAGGCATGGAATAAACCCAATTGCCGATTGGTCAACACTAGATCAAAGTGTAGTTGGAAAGGCCCTGAGCGAAACGGCTTCGATGGATGCGACAAACCCTTTTGTGAATGGGATATTCAATATTTCCGAAATTGAATCATGGGCAATATCGGCCCACTATCGCGGGGAGCTTGAATACCTAATCCTTGACTATTTGGGCCTGGTTGGCGCAAGCGGTAAGCAGCAAAACCGGGAACGCGAGGTTGCGACAATTAGCTCGGCACTAACACGACTTGCGCTAAGGCTAAATATTCCAGTTATCGCGCTGTCCCAATTAAGCCGGGCGGTTGAAACCAGGGGCGGAACAAAAAGGCCGCAATTGTCAGACTTGCGAGATTCGGGCAGTTTGGAGCAAGACGCGACGGGGGTAATATTTCTCCACAGGCCAGAGTACTACGGCGTAACGGAAGATGAAAGCGGGCAAAGCCTAAAAGGCGTGGCAGAATGGATAGTGGCAAAGCACAGAAACGGAAGCACAGGTACGGCGGTTTGTGCTTTCAATCCAATTAGGGGGTTCAAAGATCCCGTTTCCGATCAAAGCCCATTTTCCACCCAATTCCCCGCCTCCCAACCATCACAACCCCAACCAGATAGATTTTTACAAGCCATCGGCTCTAGCAGGCCAAAGAACGATGAGGACATTCCATTTTAGGCCATCCCCCGATTTTTAACACGCCCCCGCCGCAAGAACAGAAGGAAGAACTTTCAAGTGGTGGGGGTTAAAAAACAAGTCATGCAAAACGTAACAGATACTTCAATTCAATCTTACCACAGCCTCAAAAGCGAAGGCACCCAAAAATTAAGGGTTGCGGTTTACTGCCTGAATGAAACCAAGGCAGGCCGCCCGGTATGGATCAACAAAATAGCGGAACACTTTATGCTTACAGGCCAACACGATCTTGCTCAAAAGTCAACCGTTTCGGCCCGGTTCAACGCGATCAAAAAGGAAGGGGTTGTTATTGATGGCAGGCAATACAAATTAGAGTTCGTGAAAAGCGACAGGCCAGCCAAAAACAAGCCGTTGACCGAAATGTACGCCCTGGTATTGGACAGGCCCGTTGAAGCGGTACAAACAACATTGTTTCATCTATGACCGAAATCCTAACCTACCTCTACGATCAGCAGTACGCGCTTTGTGCAAACCACCCGCTAGACGACCCGGAAGGTTTTATTTTCCGGTTGGGCATTATTCAACAGGCGATCAACGCCATAAAAAAGATGGAAGCATGAAAAGCAATGGTTGGACACTTATAACCTCGCGCGGCAAGACAACGGTAGCGACCAAGCCCGAAACCGCCAACAGGATCACGGCAAACATTATCCGAATTATCAACCTGAAACACAAGTGTGTTGCATACCGGATAAACAACGTCGGGGTATGGGATCAGGCGAAAGGCATACACCGTGCCGGGAATACAGAAAAGGGGCTGCCTGACATTTGGGCCTGTATTCGGGGGCGGTTCTTTGTGATCGAAGTAAAGGCCGGGAAAGACAAAATGAGCGAACACCAGGAAATGAGAAAGTTTGAGATCGAAAAGGCGGGCGGCACCTTCATTGTGGCCAGGAGTACGGATCAATTCATTCAGGATTTTGACAACTATACAGAATTTTAAGCCATGCCAAACATGGAATCCGCAAAGATCACCCGCTCAGCAGCCAAGCGAATTGCCGCCCGGCTACTTGCGCTGAAAAAACTACTTCAGCATAGCCCCTATGCCCGAACAATCACCGGATTGGATGGCGATGATATTAACCAATTGGAAGATGACGCTTTTTTTCTGAAATCACTATGAGCGCACAAATCGCAGTGATAATGTCACACGCCGAATTTGAAAAGGTGATCAAAGAGGAGGTTTACCGACAACTTGAGGGACTAAAGCGGTCGCTCACCATCGAACGCGATTTGCCGGTAAGAATGTCGTGCAAGCGGGCGGCCAAGGAGCTTGGTATTTCAGTATCTAGTTTTAACCGGAACTTTCCACACCTTAAGCGATACGAAGGGAATACCGTATTTGTATTGGCGAAGGATTTAAAATAACTGATGCACTGCCGACGTGCAACGTTTAGGCGGCATGAAAGGCAGTGCGGCGTTATGCTGATTATTTCTAACAAAATTAAAAATCAAAATCATGTACCATATTTTTCACAGCGCAACAACCCATTTTTCTTTTGCCGATAGGCTTAGGATACTTTTTGGCCAAAGGGTCAATATTGAGGTGAAAATTCAGACGGGAGACGAAAATGTGGTGGTAGTATCCACAAAGACAGATGTTTGGGTTAATAAGATATTCCAAAAAACGCCAAAAACTGGACACTCGCACACGCCATGCCAAGGCAATTGCGGCATGAACTACTGCGACGAAAACGGATGTACTGAACGAAAGCGGGTGTTAACCGACCCATGCCCGCCCGATGCTTCTCATTCAGCATAACTCCAAGTTTGACGAATCAGCCCGCTTAGGGCTGGTTTGCGGCAAACGACAGTTAGCCCCCCTGCTTCGCCCACAAAGCTGCCCGTTGCTCCGCCGTAACCTTTATGTACTTCATAAAGGTTTGACGCGAACGGTGGCCAAGGATGTCCATAATTGGTTCGTAATCCCTGCCAGCGGCAACCGCCCGCAAATATCCAAGGGTGGCAAATGTCCTCCGGGCGGTATGGGTAGATACAAGCCGCCATTTTGGGAGCATCAATTTCGTGACTGTATTGCCCCGCGTTTTTTCGATGCCCACCATGTCGTCGATGCCTGCCATGCAGGCCACGTCTTTTATGTATCGGTTGAGCACCTGGTTTGAAATAGTGGGCGGCTTCATATCGTACCGTTTCAAAATGGCCAAGGCTTTATCCGAGATCGGGGCGGCAACTATGCGAGATGTTTTTTTCATCCGCTTGCGAACCATGAAAACGCCTTCGTGTGTTTGAAAGTCACCAGGGGTAAGCTCCGAAAAGTCGGAGTAGCGAAGGCCGGTGTAAACACCAAGCAGGAACGAGTCACGCACGGCTATTTGCATGGGGCTTGTAATCGCCACGCTTTCGATCTTTTCAACGTCTCGCTCCGAAAGGTAGATGCTATCAACGTCGCTCTCCTTTGAGGCGAAACGAGCCGACCGGAAAGCCTGGTTATTTGTCAGCCCCGCGTCAATTGCTTGCCCCATCACATTTTTGAGCCGCTTAATGGCTGAAGCGATGGTGTTAGGGGCTTTGTCGTTTGAGATCATGAAGGCTGTGAAATCTTTGTGAAAATCCAAGTTCACGTCATCGAAGGTTAACGAGGCGTTGTACCGTTCAATTAATGTAGCCAGGGTGCCAAGCGCTGCCGATGTTGACTTTCTGATTTGCCCGCTTGCCATCCTGGAGGAAGCCGATAGCCTGACGAACTGAGCAACCGTTACCGCTTTGCTTGCAATGGTCTTGCCCTTCCAAAATATGTCAAGTTCTAGTTTCAGCAGGGCGGGCGTTAACTTGTCGGGCGTTCCAAGGGAGGCAATGTAGATGCGCTCTACTTCATTCTTTAGCCTACGCAAAGCGGCGTTGACTTCCTGCCAGTTTTTAGCGCCTTTTCTTAGCTCGCTACTTTTCGCGTTCCAATCGGCTTTATCGACAGCTATGCCGGGATAGTAGACAAATTTGTACCCGTTGAAGCGGAACACTAGTCGAACGATTGTCCCATACCTATGGGTGTGCAGGTTGAAACGTACTGTTTCCATGATTAAGGTTGATTTCCTGCGAAGGTAGCGGATAGGCTCGAAAAAATATTTTAGTTAAAGTTTTAGAAAACGCTTGGTAGCATTAGAAAGGTGTGTATATTTGTATCAACAAAGAAAGCAACGCAGTTAAAAATCTAACATCATGAAAAGCGCAAAAGAACTTATCGAACTCACAATTGAAAAAGGATACTCGGTTTCTCGCTACAAATCCGGAGTGTACCAATACAGTACAGACGGTTACAACTGGACTAGGGTTGAATGCAACTGGAACGAATTTGTTAAGATCATTAAGGCTTTGCCATCCGTAAGATAGTTTTAAACCACCAAACCGGGGTGCGCCGCTGACACGCACAAGAAAAATGAAAAAAGAAACCTGGATTCCAATTTTGATAATATGGACTTTGGTTATTTCGACAACTGTTCCTTCGTGTGACATTGATATGCGAGATCATGGGCAGAAAACCGCAGACGCAATCAATGAAAGCGGCTCAAATAAGGATTGGTGGAAAGGACTTTATAAAGTCGTTGAAATAGATGAATGCGAATACTTGTGTTACAATGTAGGTAGCCAATCTGGCGTATTCACCCACAAAGGCAATTGTAAAAATCCTATACACTCAACAAGATGACCACACCTAAAAAACGCGGAGCCGCCCCCGGATCAAACAACGGGGGCGGGCGCAAGGCGAACGAGCGGAAAATTGTTCGTGCCAATCGGATGATCTTTGAAGATCAAATGGAGGTAACGAGCAAGTTTATTCGCGCCGCGATTGACGCGGCGCGGGGACCCAAAAATATTGACAATTTAAAACATGAATAAAAATGCAACAGTTAACAAAAGAACAAGCGATAAAAATATTTGAAAGCGGGCTTTGGCGTGACATGACCGATGAGCAAATCGTGAAATTCCAGCTATTCCAAAAACGGTTGTGTATGCCATTTGGCGTATTCCGTGGGGCTATGACAAAAGTCCTTGGTCGTGAGATATGGACGCATGAATTTGCAAATAGCGAAAACCTACAAAAAGAATATCTTGGTGAAAAGCCCGCCCCATCATTCGATGAAATACTAGCATTGATTCCAGACGGTAAAGCAATTGTAATTAATATTTGACATTCACACATGCTTGTTGTGCCATTTGTTGTGCCGTTTTTCTGCGCATGATTGACAACGTTTGACAACCCAAAACACCGATTGAAGCCAATAAGGAGACAAAACGAGAATTTACGGTTGTCAAATAAAGTCATCTGTTGTCAGTGAATAGCCCACTCGGAGCTACCCGGTATTTTGATAAAATATTAACGCTCAATCTGTTACAAGGTTGAGCGTTTTTTGTTGTGTCGAAAGTTGTGCCGTTTTTTGGAAAAGCGCACGGTTTTTGTATCTTTGTATCAAGATCATTAAGCGTGGCGGAAGGATTGGGAAGTCCCGGTCGTTGAAACGCTGAGGTGAATCTCGCCGAAAGAGAGCCGGATATAAAAAGCCGCCGGACCAAAGCTGAAAGGCACGGGCTTTTGCTGGTATCGAATCCAGCCGTTGAATGATCTTTTTAAAATGCACACATGAAGCTATTTACCGACAAGACTACAACGCTAACCACAGGCACCAAAGATCGGCAGCCTTCAGAATGGACGGTAAGGCTTGAATGTGCGCCAACGGCAAATATTACATTTGAACCGGTTGAATTTGAATGGGTTTATTCGATAGACGAAAACGGTAATTTGATCGCAACAGAAAAGAGGGTGCAATGACAAAAGAACGAGTGCTTGAAATATTGACCACCCACAACGAGTGGAGGCGCAACACTTCCGACACACCACGGCCAATGGTTGCAAGCGGCGTTCAAATAGGAATTGCAATTGATATTGCCATTGAGGCGTTGAAAAAGGAGATTGAAAAGGAGCTAACGAAATAGGCGCAGGTGAAGCTCGATTAGCCCTAATACAGCAATGTGTTAGGGCTTTTTTATTTCTACCCATCTAACGGATAGGCGACAAAATGTAAACATTGTTCTCGAAATGTAAACATTGTTTGCTTTTATATAAAACCCTGCATTACATTTGTAGTGGTGTTCACATGCTATGACCTATGTACAGGGTATTCAGTACACCCACACTACCACATGCCAACGATAGTAAAGAAGACAGCAAGACCACCATGGCTACCTAAAAGGGAGGCATTTGGTAGGATGAGGGTGGATAACACAGCCTTCTACAATAGTAAAGAATGGAGACGGTTTGCTACCACAGAGAAGAAGCTATATCCACTATGTGACAACTTCGATGTGTGTGGTGGTACGCATGACATCACAGACCACCATATGCCAATCAGTGAGGGTGGGCACCCATTTGATCAACGCATGAACCACTACTGTCACTCATGTAATGCAAGTAAGACAGGCAAGCAAGCGCACCACAACGGAGGGGTGCCGGGCGAGTCAGGCATGGATAGGGGGTTTGCTCTCTAGGGATTTCACGCTCAACAC
>Ga0154020_10011612_pt1 | contig 10037 bp, 7 predicted proteins | sample Klosneuvirus_201_FD_109709 | JGI IMG/M metagenome (GOLD analysis project Ga0154020, IMG submission 109709) | Active sludge microbial communities from wastewater, Klosterneuburg, Austria - Klosneuvirus_20160825_MG | ecosystem: Engineered > WWTP > Aerobic digester > Activated sludge | place... | reverse complement strand
GCCGCGCTCCGCTCACGCCGGCGCCGTCACCTTCACGAACCGTTTGCCCAGCTTCACGAACCGCTCCGGGAGCTCGCCGAGCGTGAACGGCTCGGCCGGGTTCTCCACCTTCCGCCACGTCACCCCGTCGTCGGAGAGCGAGACGGCGCCCTCCTTCACCTTCTGACGGGCCACGTTCTTCGACGGAGCGAGGGCGAGAGCCACGAGGAGCGAGGCGACGCCGTCGGGCGCGGGCGAAGGGAGCGGCACGGCGTCGGCGTGGACCGGTCCGTCCGCCTTCGCGAAGCGCCGCTCGAACTCGGCCTCGGCCTCGCTCGCGGCGTCGGGTCCGTGGAAGACCGCGACGATCGTCTTTGCGAGGCTCATCTTCAGCCGCTTCGGGTGGGCGCGGCCGGCCCCGACATCGTCTCTCATCGCCTCGATCTCGGCGGGCCGGAGGTCGGTGAGGAGGGTGTAGTACGACCACATCAGCTCGTCCGACACCGACATCACCTTGCCGTAGATCTCGCCGGGCGCCTCGGTGACGCCGATGGCGTTGCCGGCCGACTTCGACATCTTCTCGGTTCCGTCGAGGCCGACGAGGAGCGGCAACGTCATCACCACCTGCGGCTCGAGCGACGACGCGCGCATCAGCTCCCGGCCGACGAGGAGGTTGAAGAGCTGGTCGGTCCCGCCCAGCTCCACGTCGCATTCGAGGGCAACGGAGTCGTACCCCTGACAGAGAGGGTAGAGGAGCTCGTGGACCGAGATCGGCTGGCCGGCCTTGAAGCGCTTGGCGAAGTCGTCCCGCTCGAGGAGCTGGGCCACGGTGTACTTGCCGCAGAGCCGGACCATCCCGTCGGCGCCGAGCGCCTGGAGCCATTCCGAGTTGAAGCGGATGACGGTCTTCTCCGGGTGGAGGATCTTGAAGACCTGCGCCTTGTACGTCTCGGCGTTCGCGAGGACCTCGTCCCGCGTGAGCTGCGGTCGCGTCGTCTTCTTGCCCGTGGGGTCGCCGATCATCCCGGTGAAGTCGCCGATCAGGAAGGTCACCTCGTGACCGAGCTCCTGGAAGTGGCGCATCTTCCGGAAGACGACGGTGTGGCCGAGGTGGAGGTCGGGCGTGGACGGGTCGAAGCCGACCTTCACGCGGAGCGGCTTCCCGGTCTTCACCGAGCGGGCCAGCTTCTTCGTCAGCTCTTCCTTCTGGACGCAGGTGTCGATCCCCTTCAGGAGGAGGTCGAGCTGCTCGTCGACGGGCGCGAATGACACGGGCCGGGATTGTAGACGGCCCGCGACGAATTCCCGGCGGCGCCCGTAAACTCGCCTCGATGGAGACGGATGACCTGAACCGCCTGATCCGCTCGCTGAACTCCGCATCCGGCCCCGACTTCGAGCTCGTGCGCGAGGAGTCGTCGTCCTCGCTCGCGCCGGCCCCGCTCAGCGGGGGCGACGGCGAGATCTCGACGCGGCTCCGGGCGCTCCTCTCGGAGGCCGTGCGCAGGAACGCCACCGACCTGCTCCTCGTCCCCGGCTCGCCTCCGGCGCTCCGGATGAACGGGACCATCGAACCCCTCGCCAACGGCGAGCCGCTCGGGAAGAACGACGCCTTCGACCTCGTCTCGCCGGTCCTTTCGGCCGAGCGGCGCCGGCGTTACCAGGAGACGGGCGCCTCGGATCTCTCGCTCGCGGTCGAGCGGCTGGGCCGCTTTCGCGTGAACCTCCACCGGACCCGCAGCGGCTCGGCCGCGGCCTTCCGCGTCCTCCCGCGGCGGATCCCGCCGCTGACCGAGCTGGGCCTCCCCGATTCGCTCTACGAGCTGACGAAGACGGCGCGCGGTCTCGTCCTCGTGACGGGCGCGACCGGCTCCGGGAAGACGACGACGCTCGCCGCGCTCGTCGACCGCGTCAACCGGACGGAGCGCCGGCACATCATCACCATCGAGGACCCGGTGGAGTACGAGCACGCCCACGTGAAGTCGATCGTGGAGCAGGTCGAGGTCGGCGTGGACGCGCCGTCGTTCTCCGCGGCGCTCGTCGCCGCCCTGCGGCAGGATCCCGACGTCCTCCTCGTCGGAGAGATGCGCGACCTGGAGACGACCCGGACGGCGCTCACGGCCGCCGAGACGGGCCACCTCGTCTTCGCCACGCTCCACACGAACGACGTGCCGCAGACCGTGAACCGGATCCTCGACATCTTCCCGGCGGACCAGCAGGGACAGGTGCGCCATCAGCTCTCGCTGTCGCTCACGGCCATCATCTGCCAGCAGCTGCTCCCGAGAAAGGACGGCTCGGGGCGAGTGGTGGCGGTCGAGCTCCTCCTCGCGAACGACTCGATCCGCTCGCACATCCGGCGCGGCACGTTCCACCAGCTCCACACCGAGATGACCCTCGGCCGCCGGTTCGGGATGATGACGATGGAGGACTCGCTCGCGGCGCTGGTGAAGGACGGGAAGATCAGCGAGACCGAGGCGCGCCTCCGGGCCTCGCACCCCGAGGATCTCGCGAGCCTTCTCCGCTGAAGTTCGGGAGCCCCGTCGGCTGACCGCAAGGCCGCGAGCCAGCGGCCGAGGGGAAGGGAGCTTGACGCCTGGGGGCGAGCGCAGCTCGGCCCCAGGGCACCGTCGGCGAACGAGCCGACGGCGTCGGGCGCGGGAAACCCGCCAGACGGGTTTCCCGATCAATAGCCCTCTACTTCACCTCGATGCAGGTGCCGGAGATGCTGGTCTCCTGCCCGGCCCTCACGAGCGTGGTGTAGGTGCGGGTGAAGTCCGGGCACTTGATCGTGACGACGTACTTGCCGGGGACCAGATCGGGGACGGTCGACGGCAGAGCCCGCCGGCGGGGCCACTTCTTGCCGGCCGGGTCGATGAACTCCTCGAGCTCGCCTCCGCTGAAGGCGATGGTCAGGGAGCCGGTCTCCGGGGCCATCTTCGTCGCCTCCGGCAGCGGCGTCGCGGTCGGCAGCTTCCTCGGCGTGGCGGTCGGCCGGACCGGCGCGGCGGTGGGCGTCTCGGGGACGGTGGGGCGCGGCGTCGGCGCGAGGCTGGGGTCCGGCGCGAGGGAGCGCCGCGACGAGCGGACGTACGAGATCGCGAAGAGCGCCGAGCCGGCGAAGGCGACGACGCCGACGCCGAGGACGACGCGGCCGAAGAGGACCTCTCTCGAGAGGGCGCGACTCGTCTCGGCGGGGAGCGCGGGGATCAGGGGTTCGTTCCTGACGACGGTGCGGACCGCCATCTGCTCGAACGTCCCCGTCCGGTCGACCCGCTTCCGCGCCAGGGTCTCGGCGAGGGGCGCCACCTCCTCGCGGCTCCGCCAGAGGTCGGCCACGATCTCCTCCCACGAGCTGGGCCGGTCGTCGCGGCTCTTCGAGATCATCCGCGTCACGAGCCCCACCAGGCGCGGCGCCGGGCCCCCCCGGTCGGGGTCGAGCGCGAGCGGCGGGTACCTCCCCTTCAGGTGGCCGTCCACCAGCTCCGGCAGGCTCTCGCCCTCCACGGCCCGGCGACCGGCCAAGAGCTCGTACATCGTCATGCCGAACGAGTAGACGTCGGAGCGGAAGTCGATGGTCTGGCCCTTCGGCAGGCCGACGAGCTGCTCGGGGGAGGCGTACGCGAGCTTGCCCAGGAACGCGCCGTGACGCGTGAGCCCGCCCTCGCCGGCGAGGATGTCCTTCGCGATGCCGAAGTCGATGAGCCGCGCATGGCCCCGGCCGTGGCGCACCTCCACCAGGATGTTGTCGGGCGAGATGTCGCGATGGACGATCCCCTCCTGCGCCACGGCCTGGAGGCCCTCGGCCACCTGGATGAAGATCGGGATCAGCACGGTCGCGTGGCGCAGGGCGAAGGCCGAGAGAGGCTCGCCCTTGACGAGCTCCTGCGCGATCCAGCCGAGGCCGCCGTACGTCACGCCGTGCCCGTAGAAGCGCGGCAGGGACGGGTGGTCGAGCCTCTCGAGGAGCTCCCCTTCGCGGTGAAAGCGCTCCACCGCATGGAACTCGGGGTCCGACTCGTTCAGGCTCATCACCTTCAGAGCCACCTCGAGGCCGTCGCTCTCGCGGCGCGCGCGAAACACCTCGGCCACACCGCCTGAGGCGATCCGGTCGAGGATCTCGAAGTCGGGAATCAGATGCGGGTCGAGGACCAACCCCGGGATTTTCGCACTACCCCTTCTTTCCCACCCCGAGAGGGGCCAGGAACGGCCCGGTGCCGTCGGGACGCACGTAGACTTTTCCGCCGTCGCCCAGCTTTCCGAACCGGTTCACGACGTCGACCGCGCCGATCGGAGCGCCCCAGCGCTCGAGGTCGCCGTCCTTCCCGGGGAGGTCGAAGACGACGAGGGGGACGCCGGGGAAGACCTTCGAATCGGGTCGCGCCGGGCGGGGACCGAACGAGATGGGCATCGGGTAAGCGGGGAGCTCGCGACGCTTCTTGCCTGCCGCGATGGGGCCGTCCGCCGGACCGGATTTCACCTCCACCATGACCGGACCGGTCCGGTTCGGACCCAGAAGGAGAGGCGGGCCGTTCCGGTCGAGCTCGACCGCGACCTCGATACGGTACTCGGCCAGCTCCTCCGCTGCCGGGAAGAACGGGAGCGGCTCGATCTCGAGTCGAACCGACGGCGCGACGAGGTTCGTCCCCATCTTGACGGGAAAGGGCCGGCACGGCGGGAGGATGAGGAGGGGCGCGTTCAGGCTCTCCGGGGCGGCAACGGGGACCGAGGCGACGACCCAGACCTCCCAGGTGGCGCCCGGCGTGTCCCCCTCCAGGGCGCGCCAGAAGACGGCGCGCCCGGGGAAGCCGAAGGTGGTGACCGAGGGGTCGTCCGGCGTCGCCGCCTTGACGAACCGCACCTGGAGCTTCACCTGCGGGGCTTCGTAGAGGGCACGCCCGAGCTCGAAATCGCCGAAGGCGTGCTCCGCCTCGGCCTTCACGCGTTTGAGGGCCGCCGCGCGCATCGACTTGCCGCCGCCCTTCGACAGCTTCTCGATCTGCTCGCTCACCTGCTTGGCGTCGGTGGCGCCCGGGTCGAGCGCCAGGTAGCGGCTGTACCAGTAGACCGATTCGCCGGGGTCGTTCGCGTAGCGGCTGGCCTGCGCGCGGTTGAACGCGAACCGCGGGTCGCTCTCCCAGCGCGGGTCCTCCTCGAGCAGGCTGAAGAGCCGCGCGGCGGTCTCGAACGAGCCGCGCCCGAGGGCCTCGCGCGCCAGCTTGTTCACCTCGTCGCCCCAGCTCTCGATGGCCGGGGTCGGCGTCTTGCGGATCTCGGTCGGGGTCGGCCTCTTCTTTCCCGTCCGCTGCCCGTGGAGGGACAGCGGAAGCAGGGTGGCGGCGACGACCACGAGCGAGAGGCGCCCCGCAGAACGGCGAGATGTCACTTCGGAGCGCTGTTGGCGGGCGCGGGGGCGCTCGTCGTGGCGGCGTCCCGGGCGGCCGCTTCCTTTGCCGCGGCCTCCTTCGCCCTGGCGTCGGCTTCGGTCTTCTCCTGCTCGATCCGCTTCCGCTCGGCCTCCGCAGCCTGCGCCTTGGCCTGGCGGTCGAGCCTGTCGAGCTCGGCCTTCAGCTGGGCGTTGTTCGCGGAGGCGGCGGACATGGCGCGGGCGAGCTTCTCGTCCATCGACTTCCGCTGCTCCTCGGCCTCCTTCACCTTGCTGCGCAGCTCGGCCACGGCTTTCTGCTCGCCCCCCTGCGTCTTCTCGAGCTCTTCCAGCTTCTTCTTCAGGGCGTCCGCCTGGCCCACGAGCTTGTCGCGCTCCTGCTTCATCGACATCAGCTCGCCCGTCAGCTCGGCCTTCACGCCGGAGACGCGGCGGTCGGAAGCCTCCGACATCTCATTGAGCGTCTGCTTCGTCGTGCTGATGTTGTAGATGAGGACCGCCGCCAGGATGATGACGGCGCCCCCCATCAGGGCGAGGCCGATCTTCAGTGATCGGGTGGCGCTGTGGATGGTGTCGTGCACCATCGACCGGACGAAGACCGTGCCGCGCACCATCGTGCCGCCGTCGGTGCCCCGGGCCTTGCCGAGGGCGTCCTGGATCATCATGTGGACGGTCTTCGGGCCGACGGGGCGCTCGAGCGAGACAGGGATGCCGGCAGCGGCCGCAGTGGCGGCGGGAGCGGGCGCCGCGGCAGGCGCCTTCGCCTTCGACGGCGCGGGGGCCTTGTATTTCGCGGTGATGCTCTCGGCGTTGGCGACGGTGCCGCTCACCAGGGCGACGGTGAAGATCGGGCCCCACGCGCTGAACCGGACGTCCTCGTCGGGCTCGACGCGGCGGTCGATGGCCGTCTCGCCCTGCGCGGAGATGTCGCGGTTGCCGATGGAGTGGATCCGGAAGGCCTTGCCGTCGCGGAAGACCTCGATCACGCGGTCGCGGGCGCCGGCGTTGTCGGGCTCGGTCGGGTCGACGCGGATGTCGGCGTCCTCGGCGTCGCCGATCCGGACGACCTCGGCGTCGACCTCGAAGGCGCGTCCCTTGAGGGAACCTGTCTGGAAACGGACCAAGATCGCCATGGGTATCTCCTACTGCGGTATGGATGGATTATGGCCGAGATCGCGCCTTCGCGATCCCGTCGCCCCGGCGGGCGAGGCCCGGGATCGTCACCGGGAGCCTTCCCTCGATCGCCGCCTCGCCCGAGAGCGCGCGGGGGACGGCGACCTGGAGCCCGTCGACGATGCCGTACGCGCAGAGGTACGTCTTCAGCCACGGGAACGTCGCGAGGAGATAGGGGCTGCCGAACGACACGCCGACGACCGGCTTGCCGAGCGTCGCGAGCGCCTCCACGGCAGCCCGGGCGGTCTCCGGCACCGCGATCTTGCCTGCCCCCGAGCGGACCCTCACGAAGAGCGAGACGACCACGACGTCGGCCGCCTTCGCCGCCTCGAGGACTGAAGCGACGTCGGCTTCGCACGAGCGTGGGTCGAGCAACACGGTCCGCGTCCCCTTCCGCTTCGCGAGCGCCGCGGAGACGGTCGCCGTCGTGCCGGGCACGGAGTCGTCGGAGACGACGAGGTGGAAGAGCGTCGCGTCGTCCCGGAGCGGCAGCACGCCGGGCTCCTCGCGGAGGAGGGTCAGGGAGCGCCGCGCGATCTCCTCCTCCACGGCCGCGCTCTCCGCGCCGCCCACGACGCGGGCGATGTCGTCGAGAGGGGGCGTCCGCGTCTCGAAGAGGCCGAGGCGCCGCTTCTCGTCGACGATCCTCCGGTACGACGCGTCGAGGCGCGCCTCCGGGATCCGGCCCGACCGGACCGCCGCGACCACCGCCGCGATGGCGGCGTCCGGGTCCGGCGAGTGGAGGACGAGGTCGTTCCCGGCGAGGATCGCGCGGATCGCGGCCTCGCCCGGCGTGAAATGCGAGACGACGCCCCCCATCGTCATCGAGTCGGTCACGACGATCCCGCCGAAGCCGAGCTCCTTACGGAGCAGGCCGTCGACGATCTTCGGCGACAGGGTGGCGGGCAGCGTGCCACGCTGCTCGAGCTCGACCGCCTTCGCGCCGTAGGCCAGGCTCTTCTCGGCGTCGACGCGGACGGGTGCCGGCGTGTCGTCGAGCGCGGGGACCGACAGGTGCGCCACCATCACCGAGCGCGCGCCGGCCGCGAGCGCCATCCGGAACGGGACGAGCTCGACGCGGTCGAGCCGCGCGCGGTCGACGTCGAGGACGGGGAGCGCGCGGTGCGAGTCGATCGCGGTGTCGCCGTGCCCGGGGAAGTGCTTCAGCGTGGCGAGGACGCCGCCGGCCTGGAGACCCGTCGTGAACGCGCTGGCGAACCGGCCCACGCTCTCGGCGTCCTCACCGAAGCTCCGCGTGTTGATGACGGGGTTCGCGGGGTTCACGTTCACGTCGGCCACGGGAGCGTAGACGTGCGCGATCCCCAGGGCCCGCGCCTCTCGCGCCGTCGCGCGGCCCCGCCGCTCGGCCAGCGTCACGTCGCCGGTGGCGGCGATCGCCATCACCGGCGCGCCCCAGGTCACGTCCTCGAAGCGCATCCCGGTGCCGGCCTCGAGGTCGGACGAGAAGAGGAGGGGCGTCTTCGCGAGCTTCTGGAGCGAGGCCGCGAGGACCGCGGCCTCGTAGACGTGGGTCCGGAACCAGATGACGCCCCCCACGTGGTTGTCGACCACCTGATGGCGCAGCTTCCGAAATCCCGGCGACGCTTCGTTCAGGAAGACGCCGGGTCCCTCGACGACGAAGAGCTGCCCGACCTTCTCCTCGATCGACGGTGCGGGCGCGACCGTCCCGGACGCGCACCCGAGCGCGACGGTGAGACCGAGGGCGGCGAGCGCGGCGGCGCCTCTCACTTCGGAATCGTCTGCCCGCGGAACAGGTCGGCGAATGTGCCGCGCTTCCTCACCACCTTCACCTCGTTCCCGTTCACCATCACCTCGGCCGGCAGGGGACGGGCGTTGTACTCGCTGGCCATCGAGAAGCCGTAGGCCCCGGCGTCGAGGATGATCACGAGGTCGCCTGCGCGGGCCGCCGGCAGCATCCGATCGGCCGCGAGGATGTCGCCGGTCTCGCAGACGTCTCCCGCGATGTCGACCTTCTTCACGTCGTCCTTCCGGCCCACCACGCGGACACGGTGGTACGCCTGGTACATCGCCGGGCGCATCAACGTGTTGAAGCCGGCGTCGACGTTCACGAACGTCTTGACGGGGGTGGTCTTCACCGAGTTGACGCGCGTCAGGAGGAAGCCCGCCTGGGCCACGAAGAAGCGCCCCGGCTCCAGCCAGAGGGTGGGCTCGTAGCCGAGCGTCTTGACCCCCTCGTCCCAGATCGGCTTCAGCGCCCTGGCCAGGTCGTCGGGGCTCATGACCGTCTCCCCGTCGTGGTAGGGAATGCCGAGCCCGCCGCCGAGGTCGAGGAACTCCAGCGTGATCCCGAGCTCGGCCTTCAGCTCCGAGAGGAAGCCCAGCATCTTCCTCGCCGTCAGCTCGTAGCCGCTCGTCTCGGTGATCTGCGAGCCGATGTGGCAGTGCGCGCCGGCGATGACGACGTTCGGCAGCTCCTTGGCGCGCTTGTAGGCCGCGAGCGCGATCCCGTTCTCGAGATGGAGCCCGAACTTCGACTCGGAGATGCCGGTGTTGATCTGGTGGATCGTGTGCGGGTCGACGCCCGGGTTGATCCGGAAGCTGATCCGCGCCTTCTTCCCGAGCTTCTTCGCCAGGACCTGCACCTGCTCCAGCTCGTCGAGGGAGTCGACGTTCAGCGTGACGCCGCTCTCCAGCGCGAGCTTCAGCTCGGCCGGGCTCTTCGACGAGCTCGTGAACATGATGTCCGCGCCCTTCGTCCCGAGCTTCTGCGCGGTGACGATCTCGCCGGCGGCCACGACCTCGGCGCCGAGCCCCTCCTTCCGGAGCATCGACAGGATGGTCAGGTTCGTGTTCGCCTTGACGGCGTAGAAGATCCGGAGCTTCGGGAAGCGCGGGACGAACGCGTCCTTCAGCGCCTTCACCTGGCGCTCGATCGTCGCCCGGTCGTAGACGTAGAGCGGCGTGCCGTACGTGTCGGCGAGCGACGCGAGCCTCGTCGATTCGGAGGCCTTGTCGGCGCGCGCGCTCTCGAGCGCGTCGTGGAGAGTCTGGGCGGAAGCCGGGAATGTCACCAGGAAAGCGAGCAGCGGGACGAGTCGGCGCACGGAGTCCTCCTGGCGCGATTATTCTTCATCCCATGCGATTCGCCCTCGCGCTCGCCCTTTTCGCGCCCGTCGCGGCCGCCCAGGAATGGCCTACGCTCGCCACGGCACGCGTCTTCAGCGGCGTCTCCGCGGTGAGCCACGTCACCCACGCGGGCGACGGCAGCGGCCGCCTCTTCGTCGTGCGTCAGAGCGGGAGGATCCTCGTCTCCTCTTTCGGGACGCTGAACACGGCGACGCCGTTCCTCGACATCACGGAGAGGGTGAGCTGCTGCGGCGAGCGGGGCCTCCTCAGCGTGGCGTTCCCGCCGGCCTTCGTCTCGAAGCGGCATTTCTACGTCGACTACACGAACAGGAGCGGCAATACCGTGGTGTCGCGGTTCCGGGTGAGCGCCTCGAAAGACGACGTCGCCGACCCGGCG
>Ga0154020_10011609_pt1 | contig 10039 bp, 2 predicted proteins | sample Klosneuvirus_201_FD_109709 | JGI IMG/M metagenome (GOLD analysis project Ga0154020, IMG submission 109709) | Active sludge microbial communities from wastewater, Klosterneuburg, Austria - Klosneuvirus_20160825_MG | ecosystem: Engineered > WWTP > Aerobic digester > Activated sludge | place... | reverse complement strand
CGTGGCAGGTGCTCAACAAGGTCACCTACCCACAAGATACACGCTTCAGCAAGCACGTCTTTATTGTCGCGCTGGGCCTCACAGTGAAAAGCCGCCTCAGCGTGTTGCAACTCAGCGGGCCGGGCAACTATTACGACGAATTCAACGTCGTGCCGCAGGCCCTGCATGAGAAGTTGCGCCAAGGCACGGTGCTCATTGAGAACTGGCACACGCTCAACTGGGACAGCGAGGAGCAGATTGCCAAGCGCAAGACCGTGGACAAACGCGGGGCGTTGAGCGACCGCGCCTACGTTTCAGGCGTTTTGGGTGACGACCTCGCGCGCAGCAAGAACATCATCATCATCAACGACGAGGCGCACCACGCATGGCGCATCAAGCCCGGAGAGAGCGTGAAGGGCGTATCCAAGGACGAGCTGGACGAGGCCACGAAATGGGTCGGCGGGCTGGACCGCATCCACAAGGTATGCGGCATCATGCGCTGCTTTGATTTTTCGGCGACGCCGTTTGTGCCGAGCGGCAAAAAGAGCAGCGAAGAAAGCCTGTTTAGCTGGATTGTGAGCGACTTCAGCTTGAACGACGCCATCGAATCGGGGCTGGTGAAGACCCCGCGCGTCGTGGTGCGCGACGACGGCACGCCCAGCGCGCTTGACTACCGCAGCAAGCTGTACCACATCTACAAGCACGAGCGCGACGCATTGCAAAAGGCCGAGGAAACGGAGCCGCTGCCCGACCTTGTACGCAACGCCTACTACCTGCTAGGCAAGGATTGGCTGGACACCAAGCAGGACTGGGAGAGTAAAGGCCACATAGTCCCGCCTGTGATGATCACGGTTGCCAACCGCACCGAAACGGCGGCGCGTGTCAAGTACACCTTTGACCGGGGCAAGATCGAGATTCCAGAACTTTGCGACCCGGCGCGCTCGCTTCACATCGACAGCAAGGTACTCGACAAGGCCGAGGCTGAAACCGGCGTCGTTGAACTTGCAGAAAACGCGGACAACGGCGAAGTAGAAGACGAAGGCGAGGACGACGACGCACCCAAGAAGAAGCTGACCAAGAAGCAGCAGGCCGAGCTTTTGCGTCAGCAAGTTGACACGGTAGGACGCATCGGCAAGCCCGGCGAAAGAATCCAGAACGTCATTTCCGTGGGCATGCTGTCCGAAGGCTGGGACGCCAAGACCGTCACCCACATCATGGGGCTACGCGCGTTTTCCAGCCAACTGCTTTGCGAGCAGGTTGTGGGCCGCGGCTTGCGGCGCACTAGCTACGAACCGTACACCGATAAACGAGGCCGCGTCATGTTCAGGCCGGAGCACGTCAACATTTTCGGCGTGCCGTTCACGTTCCTGCCCCACGAGGGCGGCGAGGGCGCACCGCCTCCACCGCCGACGCCAAAGACGCGTATCGAGCCGCTGGCGAGCAAGCAGCAATATGAAATGAGTTGGCCGAACATCATCCGCGTTGACACGGTGTTGCGCCCCTTGCTGACACTGGACCTGGACAAGGTTGCTCCGTTGGAAATCAACGCCTTTGATACGCGCCTGCTGGCGGAAATGGCCCCGACCGTCGAAGGTAAGCCCGACTTTTCGCGCATCGAGCAAATCAAGCTGGAGGGGCTTGCCAAGGAACACCGAATGCAGCGCATCGTGTTCAAGACCGCCGTTGAACTTTACGAGAACATGGCGACGAACTGGAAGGGCAGCCGTGAATCTTTGCTGGCGCAGTTGATTGCCCTTGTCGAGCGCTTTCTGAAATCCAAGAAGATCAGAATTCAGCCCGTGCTTTTCGAACAGGACGAGCTGCGCAAGCGTCTTGTGCTGACGCTGAACATGAACAAGGTGTTTGAACATTTACGCGGCAAGATCAACGAGCAGAACGTCGAGGCGCTGGAGCCGCAGTTTGACCCGGAGAATCCCATCCGCAGTACCGGGGACATGCAGGCGTGGTACACAGGCAAGCCGTGCGCGCCGACGCAGCACAGCCACATCAGCCATTGCGTCTATGACAGCACATGGGAGGCGGGCGAGGAATTCCACATCGACCGCAGCGACCTTGTTGACCGCTGGGTGAAGAACGACCACCTTGGATTTGAAATTCAATACGTGTTCGAAGGCGTGCGCCGCCGATACCGCCCAGACTTCCTGATTCGCCTCAAGAACGGCGTCATGCTGGTGCTCGAGGTGAAAGGCCAAGACAGCGCCAAAGACCGGGCAAAGCGCGTCGCGCTTGCTGAGTGGATCACGGCCGTGAACGCTCATGGCGGTTTTGGGCAGTGGCGCAGTGCGGTGTCATTCGTACCGGGTGACGTGGTTACCCACTTGGCTAATGCGGCCAAAACGTCATAGGACTTTGGCGGGAGACGTTCAGCGTCCTTTACTGCATTCTCGAAGTCAGTACGAGTCTTTTCGGGCCACGTGGAGGGTGGCGTTTGGGGTGGCGCGCGGTTTTGATGGGCCTCGCTTGACGACTTCTAGTTGGCTCTAGATGCCGCTTTTGGAGCCAGGGAGAAGCTGGAGCCGCCTTCGGATTTGAACCGACGACCTATGCTTGACGAAGAAGCGGGCCGGGCGGAGCGAAGTTGATTGAATAGGCGCGACAGATTTGATGTTGCCCTCAAGATTCAACGACGCCGGACGAGCCCAGCATTGGTTACCGGCGTAACCAAGGGTTTCCACCATTGACGCTTCGGTTTCATGCTTGTTTCGACGAATCGGCCTTTGCCGGCGCCTCGATTCGCGGCAAGAACTCCGCTAGACCCATCGCGTCTTGTATCGAAGCACCGGCGCTGCGGTCGAGCACCTGGGCGCGGTAATAGCGTTCCGCCACGTTTGCGGCGTGGCCCTGCCAAAGTGCGGCTACGGCAGCGGGGATGCCGATCGACGCGGCATACGATGCGAAATTCTGCCTTAGCATTTGCGGTCCAATTCGCCGTTTACCGGCTTCGTCATTGGTAAGTTGCCAAGCCGACTTGGGGAACAGCGGGGCGGGAAGTCCGTAATGCGGCAGCACGAAAGCGCTCTCGCCGGCCTGCAATCGCCACTTCCTGAGCAGCGCGAGCAGGCCCGGTGCTATCTCGCCTTCCGGCGCACCAATCAACGGCAGCATTCGCGTACGTCCTGTTTTCTGGGCGTGAATGGTTATGCGACCCCTTTCAAGATCTACGTCGTCCCATCGAAGGCCCAGCGCCTCGCCAAGCCTCATGCCAGTCAGCGAAAGCAGAAGGAATAGACGCGATACCGGAGTTGACGCCACGGCGACATTGGTTTGTTCAAATCGTTCGCGGTGCCCAGCTTTTAGCCGAAGCACTTTCACCTTGCGGCCGGGTTCCTCGCGATCAAGCGCAGCGCGAAGAAATGCGGCAAGTTCGCGGGGAGAAAATGCCGAGGGCCCCTGGTGGGTCGAAGGCGATGCCTTGAGCGACTTCTTGAAAATCGCGCCATCAGGAAACAGTGGCGGACGTAGGTCCGCGAGAAAGTTCAAGCAAGTGCGAAGGTTCCGACGGTGTTTATTGAGCGTTGCCGTTGACCGAAAGATTTCCTTGTTGCCATGCTTCGTTTTTACTTCAGCCAAGTGGTCGAAAAATCTTCCCAACACTCGACCATCTAGATTGCCCGTAGTCAGGTCGGCTAGCCCCTCGCTATCGAGCCACGCCTCAAATTTCGTAAGTGTGAAGAGCAAAGTGGCACCAGCCGCCTCGCTCAGCCCACTGCGGGATTTTGCATTCGCACGGCGTGTTTCAACGCGCGAGGTTACGTTCTTTCGAAACATCTCCGTCGCGTCTTTCACGAGGCAATCGTAGTTGAGCCTCCCGCCGCGACGCATCATCTCCACGCCATCCAGTTTCTCATTGGTGCGGTATTCCTTGACTAACGCAATGCGCGCTGCTGACGACCGCGCCTTGAGCGCGTCACAAGATAGGCGGCGCTCAATTGGCGGAGTCCGCGAGAAGTCGGTGTAGATCAAGTACCATTTGCCGCGCCATTGTCTGACGCGGGCAGATTCACGTGGACGCGACATGCCGCTCTCCATTCCGGTACAATAAGCGCCAACCAAGGGCTATTTGGGGCTTTGAAACACTGTACCGGAAACTGTACCGGAAACCCACTGAAAGCCACTTCAATTGAATCATTCCCGCTAAAAGCCAATATTGGCTGAAAAGGCGGTAAATAAGCCTTCCAAGGCGTGATTGGCTGATTCGGCAGGGTTTGCCAAAGATGCGTTTGCAGGGTTTCATAAGCCCTAGGTCGCCGGTTCGAGTCCGGCCCCAGCTACCACGGAATGCACGGAGGCCCTGCGAGTTTGCGGGGCCTCTTTTCCGCTTATCGGGCCGCTGTTGAGAAACAACCCGCGACGCCTGCTGAACCCGCTGCTGAACCCGCTACTGAACCACCTCGCATTCGCTACCTGACGCGAGAGAGTGCAAGACTCGAGGGCGAAACGCGTGGCCCTTTCGTTGAGCCGGGCTCGGGGGACTGATTTCAGTAGCTCGTTGAGGCCCTGGTATTCGGCGCGGGGCGGGTCGAAGATCTGCCGCGTGCCGGCGTGGCGCGGATCGAGCCTGGTGTCATTCGTCCATCGGGTGCGGTAAATAGCCTGTCTCGAGCGTTATGCCCAGTGTGCCGGGTTTGGGGTGAACACGTAATATCTCATATTCCGCAATCGGGTTCTGGCGTTCGTCTAATATGAGTTCGCCTTGGGCGTCCTTGCGCAGCATCAATTCACCATTGGAGTCGCGCCGATAACGGCGAATCACTAACTCATAGGTGTCCAGCTTGCCGGCGCGGCCGATAGCCGCGCGCAGGGCCATGAGGGAATTCACGCGCTCGCCATTGGCTGATTCGACCACATCGAACTGGCGCACGCCCAGCGCACGCGCCTGGGTGCCGGGGCGCACGCCCGAAATCACCACGACCGCGTAGGGATTGGCGTTCTGGCCCTGCTGGCGCGACTCATCGAACGCGGCTACCACGTCCGCAAAGCGCTTGTCCTGCAGCAGGGGATTGAGCGCGAGCGTTTGGCCGCGATCATGGTGGTCATATCCGCTTGCCGCCACGGCGCAAAGGCGCGCCAGACCCTGCGTAATCAACTCGTCGCCGAGGCGTTTGCGCTCGAGGCCGGTGAGTGCGTCGAACTCCTGGTGCATGCGCTCGACGTCAGCGTCGTCGCGCCCGAGAAACACGATTTTGCCTTCACGGTACTGCACGCCCGCGGCGGCCAGGGCCTCACCCTGTGAAAAGGCGAGCGTGTGCACGGCCCAGGCGGGTTGATCCTTGATGACCGGTTCAAGAAACGCGGGCAGTTCGGCGAAGAATCCGCAATGCGTCATGACTTCTGCCATGACCGCGCGCACGAGGCGCCGCTGGGCTTGCCCTTTGCGGTCAGGCCCAGTGGAGAATGCGTCGGCCTGCTCCAGAAACGCCATGGCCGCGCGCAGGCGCGAGCGGATCCTGGGCAGTTCAAATTCGTCCGCGGCGGCATGGGCTTCTGCCAGCGCCGCATCGAGGCATTGAGCCGCGTCCTGGGGCGCAGGCGAGCGTCGCGCGCGGGCATCGAGCACGGCGAGATCGCGGCGCACGCCGCCCATGCCCATGCCGGTGGTGTTGGCATCAAGGAACGCGATGCGTGAGGCTGTTTCGAGGGCGTCGCGCGCCTCGGCGTCGTGGCCCAGTGCCAGCAGGCAGTGGCCCATCATCGCCCAGGAGCGGAAATCCTGGTTATTGGCGCGCAACAAGCCGCGCAGCGCCAACACGGCCTGCTGCATGTTCTCGCGCTCCTGCGGGTGGCTTGCGCGCGCGTTGATTAACTTGCTGACGCGCGCGCCATCGGCGCGCATGCGCAAGTAAGAAAGCGCGAGGTAATACCAGCCCTCCAATTCGCGCGGATCCAGCGCCACGGACTTCTTGCCCGCCTCGACCGCGAGATCGAGCTGAACCTTGAAGAAATAGGCCTGGCACAGATAGGCCCACGCGTGGGAGTTGTCGGGCGAGAGCTCGACGGCGCGCAGCGCTGCGGGCAGAAATTCGCGGCTAAGGCCGCGCTGCGATTCGGCCTTGAAAATCCAGGCCAGCGCGTTGTCCGGATCGGCTTCGATGGCGCTGTCGTAACAGCTAATCGCGTCTTCGAGGCGGCTCATCACGCGCATGACGTCGCCGCGAATCTGGAACAAATCGGCGCGGCCCGGTGCCAGCCCCAATGCCGCGTCAATGTCGGCCAGTGCCTTTGCGTAATCGCGCTCGAAGTAGAACAGGCAGCGCGCCACCAGCGCATCCAGCGATGGGGGATTGAGCGCGACGGCGCGATTGAGCGTGGCTTCGGCTTCTGCCTCATCCTGGACGCGCGAAAGCGCGATCAGCGCGTGTGCGTCGGTGGGCCGGTCATGGGCGAGCACTGACAGGTCGCGCAACGCATCATCGCGGCGGTTTTGCTCCAGGCGCATCAGGCCCCGGAAAAGCATGATGAAGGGGTCTTTAAGCGCCTTTCCAAAGCAGGGCTCGACTTTCTCATACTCGCGGCGCGCAAACAGCAGCAGGCCGGCGGCCTCGGGTTGCTCCTGTTCAAAGCCGGGCGGCAAAAGCGTGCGCGCGAAGGCCGCGCGGTTTTCTTCGAAATAACGCAAGCCGCGGCTTCGCGCCGAGTCAACGAGGGCGAGCGTGCCGAGGCGATGCTGAGTTTCGGCCAGCGCCTTGGCCGCTGCGGACAACAGGCGCGGATGGTTCTGTGCCGCCAGGAACAGTTCCAGCGCGGGCACGGCGGCGAGCGGTTGTTGCAGGCGGCCCAGCACGCCGCAATACAACTCGGCTTGGTCGAACTCGATCACGTTGGGCGCGCGCTTGAGCGCATCGATTTCGTCGCGCAGGCGCGCGAGTTGCAGGGCCAGCATCCGGGCGGTCTGCTCATCCTGGAAGGCGGAAAGTTCAGTGACCCAGGCACCCAGGCCGGGCGCGCTCAGGGCGCGGCCATCGCGCCGCAGACCAAGCCGGGCATCGTCGAAACAATTGAGAATGCGCACTTTGCGCCATGCCAGCAGCGCGCGACGTGATTCCGCGTTGCGTTTGTTGAGCGCGCTGATTTCGTCGTCGGCCAGATTGCTGCCGCTGAGCATGTAGTCGGCCAGTTCGAAGTCGCCGTCAAGAATCGCGAGTTCAATCAGCGCGCCCTGGATGCGGCGAAGTTCCGCCAGTTGCGAGTCGTTAGCGCTTGGGCCGCGCAGGCGCAATAACTCCTGAAGTTGCGCGGCATAGCCTAGCACTGCAGTGATCAGGGCGCGGTTGCGATCGCGCTCGTTGCTTTCAAGGAGGCGCAATTCGAGATTGTCGCGGCGGTAGCTTTCGACACGCAGGAACAGGTCGCGCAGCAGCGGCTCGGCGTTGAAGCCGGCGAGATTGTCCTGGGCTCGCGTGATGGCGTCCTGGCGCGACTCGAGCAGGTTTTTCTCACGTTCGGCGGCGAGAGTTTCGGCCAGCACGCGGCGGTTTTCTTCTTCACGCGCCGTGGCCAGGGCCGATTGCGCGATGTTGCGCTCGCCCAAGATTTCGTTCACGGCATAAGCGCCGATGGCCCCCACTGCGCATAACGCCAGACCAGCCACGGCCACGAGCTTCCATTGGCGTTTGAGAAAGCGCTGCAGCAGTTCGAGCGACGAATATTCGTAGGACGCCAGCGTTTTGCCGTCGCGGAAGGCCTTGATTTCCTGCGAAAGATCCAGCGCCGAGGGCAGGCGGTTTTCGCGCTTGCGCTCCATGGCGCGCGCACACAGCACGGCCAGTTCGCGCGGTACGCCGGGCTCGATTTGGAGCAACGGCCTTGGCGCTTGGTTCACGACACGCTCGAGTATCGCGTGCGCGCTTTTGCCCTCGTAGGGCGGCAGGCCCGTGAGGATTTCATAGAGCACCGCACCGAGCGCGTAAACGTCACTCAGTTCATCGACGTTGGCCTGGTCGCCCGAGGCCTGCTCGGGCGGCATGTAGGCCGGCGTGCCGACAACCGTGCCGTCGAGTGTGAGCTGCGACGAGCCCTCCTGTCCGCCGGCGCTTGCGGCACTTGCGATGTCCTCTTCGTTAAGAGAGCGCGCAAGGCCCCAATCGAGCACGACGGTTTCGCCGAACTCGCCCAGCATCACGTTGCTGGGCTTGAGGTCGCGGTGGATCACGCCTTTGCTGTGGGCATAGGCCACGGCATTGCACATGTCGCCGAAGGCTTCGAGCAATTGCAGGCGCGCGGCCAGCTTCTCGCGCGCGTCTTTGCCGCTGGCGGCAATGGCATCGAGGCGCTGCGCCATGGTGCGTCCGCCCACAAAGCGCATGCTGTAAAAGAGCGAGCCGTTATCGGCTGTTCCGATTTCGTACACGGGCACGATGTTGGGATGCTCCAGCCGGCCCGTGACGCGCGCCTCGCGCAAAAAGCGTTCGCCGATTGATTTCGTCGCCGCTGAATCCTGCGCCTGCGCCAGCAGGCCCGAGAGCAGTTCCTTGACTGCGACGTTGCGGCCAATGGTCGTATCCACGGCCAAGAGCACACGCCCCATGCCGCCGCGCGCGTGCTCTTTGAGCACACGGTAGCGGCCGATTTTCGGCTCGCTGGTTTCTGCCACGACGCGATTTGACTTCGAGGCCACCGTGCGCGCTTTGGTATCCGCATCGGCCTTGGCGGGCGCGGCAATATCAATGAGCGTGCGCCCGGGCTCGGGCACTGCGGCGTTATCGTCAGGCTTGTGGGGCCCTTCGGTCATGCTCGGGTCAATTCTATCACCGCGCGCCGGATGCGCCCGCCTCGTTGAATGCATGCACGAAGGTGTAGCCGCGCGACTGGTGGTCGTCGATAAAGCGCTGCCACACTTGCCGCAGCGAACGCGTTTGCGAGTTTTCGGGCAGCGCGAGCACGTTGCGAGCGTGCTGGGCGCGCAGATCCAGCGTCACGGTGCGGTCCTTGGGTACGGCTTCGATGGCGGCCTGCGCGCTCAGCGCAGCCGAATCAAAGCCCCGATGGCCGCAAAGGCGCGCGAGTTGCGCGCGCGCGATGGCAATGACCACGGCCTTGAGCTGCGGTGAGTTGACAGGCGGCGGCGTCTGCGACACCAGATTCTCGAACTGGTCGAAGACTTCCGTTCGCGGGCGCTCCAGGGCGCGCAACAGCAGCGCGGCCCGCTTGGACTCATACTCCTCGGGCATGACTTGCAGTTCACCGGGGCCGATGCCGGCTTCCATCACGGCGCGCAACTCCGCGGGATTCTCCAGCGCACAGGCGTGGCGCAGTAGAAGTCGCGAGCGGCCGCGCGAGCCATCGGCGCTGCGCAGCACGTCAAGCGTGTTGCTCAGGCCGGCCAATAGCAGGGCGCGCGCGAGCAGGATCGCCGAGAACATGCGCTGATCTCCCTCAAGCTGCCCGAACATCTCCTGAATGACGGCCAGGCCCTGGTGCAAACGGCCCAGCTCCACGTCAAAGGAGCCGTCGATCACGCGCAGCTCCTTGAAGGTGAACCAATCACGCCCATCTTCAATGGTCAGAGCAATCGCCGCTTTGCAGATGCGCTGGCCCTCGGCGAAGCGCCCGCTGTCACGCAACGCCAGCACAAAGCTGCCCGCCTGCGAGCAGGCATCGGAATCAGAAAGCGCGCCCTGGCGCAGCTTGCGCGCGAACAGTTTGTGATGATAACGCAGCGATTCATCGACGCGGCCCATGAGGTGCTCGTGCGCGGCCTGCTGCTCGTCGAGCTGCCAGAGCAGCTCTTCGTCATCGCAGAAGCGTGCGATTTGCATGCAGGAACGCCGCAGGCTTGATGCGCGCTCAAGCTGCATGGCGCGCGTCAGCTCGCGATACTGATGCAGCAGCTTTTCGAGCACGGGGCGGGTGATGTCGTTCATGCGTTCGCGCATGCGGTCGTAGGCGCCCACGGAATCGGCCAGTTCGCGCAGCGTCTGCTGCTGCTGTTTGCCTGCGAGCGCGCCCAGTCGCACGCGCGAAACCGCATTCATGGCCTCTACCATGCCCAGCACCTGCGAGCCGGCCTTGGCCGTGGCATCGTCCACGTCCGTCAGCAAGG
>Ga0154020_10011608_pt1 | contig 10039 bp, 2 predicted proteins | sample Klosneuvirus_201_FD_109709 | JGI IMG/M metagenome (GOLD analysis project Ga0154020, IMG submission 109709) | Active sludge microbial communities from wastewater, Klosterneuburg, Austria - Klosneuvirus_20160825_MG | ecosystem: Engineered > WWTP > Aerobic digester > Activated sludge | place... | reverse complement strand
TCCGGCCAAGCCCGAAGAAGGACAGATGAAGCCAGGGACGGCTTGGAGTCCGCTCGATCTGCCCGACGGACTGCCGGGACCGATGGGTACGCTGGTCTGCCTTGACTTCCTGTTCCGCGAGAGCCCGGCACATCAGCGGCTGGTGCTGCCGCACTTGAATGACTGTCGGTTTTTGGTCGTGCCGAGCCTCACACCGACGCACACACTCGGTGAGTTTGGTGCCAAGGCCTGGGAAGAAGCCCGACGTTATGGACGACCGGTTCTCTACTGCGATACGGCGGGGCTTGCAGACAAGGAAGGGGGCGGAACCTCGATCTTTGTCGATGAGGGGCATCCCAGTGATCTGCGGAGCTTCCCTGAGCAAGTGGGTTATCTGGAGCGCGGAGAGGAAGGCGTCATCGTTGCGGACGTCGATCTGGGATACGTCCACACGGGCGAGTCCACTCGCTACGACTGGCAGCGTCCGGTTCGCCCGTTTGCGGCGGCAAACCTGCTGTACGGATTCCATCCGGCGGATCTGCGCTACAGAGCTTGGCTCAAAGAGGCCGCAGCCGCTCTTCCCGATGAGGAAGCCGAGGCGGTCGAGTCAATGTCGCAGCGAGTGGATGCCGGGAAGTCCGTCCTCCTCGATGCAGTAGCGATGGGGGGATCGTCGCGAGGCCGAAGGCTGCGTCAGCTTGTCAAAGGCCATGATCACCTGCAATCCAGCGAAGACTTTCAGAAGCGACTGCGCGAGGTCGAGCTTCCCGACGATGTCCTCCCGCTCCCGGTGCTGCGTGGAGCCATGGCCGGTGCGGTGTCAGATGTGCTGTTCGACTGGCAGCGCGAAACCCGCGACCCGCGACTGGCTGAGCTTTCGGAGCGCCTGCGCAGGGCTGCGGAGTCGGCGACTAAAGATCGCTCAGAGCGTACTGAGTCCGGGACGAAGGCGATTGGTCACGTTCGAGAAGCGGTGATCGGAAACGAGCTTCAGCGCCCAGCGCCGACTCCGACCGTCATCCACCAAGTCCGACAGGTGCTGCCCAACGGAATCGATCCAGCGCTCCTCGGAGTCCGCCAAGCGAACGGACTCACCCTGCGTTTTGCCGCAAGCGTCGACGCTCTAATTGCAAATGTTCCCGTCAAGTGGACAGCAGTCGATAAGTTCGGATCGCCGACGCTTTGGTCGGCTGCTGCTGCTGCTGCTGGACTGGATTTGGGTGTGGGGGCTCTGGTTGGAGCTGCGGTGCTGGCTTGGACTCTGGGCAATCGTCGAAGCAATCCATCTGGATTTGGTCAAAGGCTAGAATATGCGCGAGATCGGTGGCGCTTGGCGCGAGCCGAAGGCCGCAGTCCCTGTGCGTTTGTGTTGATAAGCAAGAATACGAGAGATGAAACCGCAGGGTCACTGCTCGGTGTGATCGTCAGCGTAGGTGCCGGCTGGGAGTTATGGTTTGCCCCGGACGCGGGTCCAACGAAAAGCCAACAAACGAACTACCAGCGAGCACTGGAGGAGCTTGGCTTCTTACCGCTACGTTTCGTCCCCATTGCTGCCGAAAACGTAGACAAGCGCATTCACTCTCTTCTTGCACTGTTCCAGTCACAGCCCGAGCAGATTCGACTGCTCAGAGACCTCAATCTGCGCGAGGTCGCTGGGCACTTTGTCGAGCTGCAAGTTCAAGTTGGTGAGCAACGGCAACCAGGGCTGCTTGCTCTGAACTCCTGGCTCGACGGGAAAGAACAAACAGCGCTGTTGCTTGGAGAGTTCGGCTCCGGAAAGTCGACCCTCTTGGCAGAGTGGTGCTGGCGTCGTGCCGAGCAAGGCATTACACCGCTACCGGTCCTAGTCGATCTGGCCCGAGCACCAGCGACAGCGAGTGGCCTAGATCTGCTGCTATGGGCCGTCGATATCGAGCCTGATTCCGATGCCGCCAATCGGACTCGCGCTGCGTTGGAACTCCTGGTCCGTAAGGGACTCATCCTTCCGTGTTTCGATGGCTTTGATGAGATGGCGACGCGGGCAGGGGACCTGAACCCGGCCAGCCGCTTGTCGGCGCTCTTGCGTGTGGTTGCAGGCGGTGGACGTTGCATCATCACGTCGCGCGATCACTACTTCAGCACTCAGTCGGAGTTGGAGCAGACGACCACTGCGACCCTGCGCGAGACCCTTGGTAGTTCGGCAGGACATCGCATCTTGCGGATGCTGCCGCTGGAACAAGACCAGATCGCCGAGCTGGTGAACAGCACGCTCAGCGATGCCCAGAAGTCGCAGCAAGCGCTTTTGCGGATTGCGAACACCTATGATCTGACCGACCTCGTACAGCGACCGCTGCTACTGGCGATGGTCCTTCAGTCGCTCGACCGCATCCAGCCAGGCGCACGGGTGGCCCCAGCCGATGTGTATGAAGCCTATGTGCAGAAGTGGCTTTCGCAGACCCGCGAAGATGACGCCTCGCTACCACGGGATCAGAAGGTGCGCTTTGCCGAAGCACTCGCCGAGCAGCTTTGGCGGTCGGGGGAGCCGTCGTGTACTTGGGAAGCGCTGCGCGAGTCCGTGCGCAACCGCATTGGCCAGGTCCGCCTTCCCGAGCATGTCCCCGACGCAGCGGCATTTCTGGATGTGCAAGGCGGTGCCTTCTTTGTGCGAGAGGGCGACGACCGCTACCGCTTCGCGCACAAGTCCTTTCTCGAATACTTCCTGGCGCGGGCGCTGGTCCGTACCTTGCCACTGCATCCCGAGGAAGCTCTGACTACGCGACCCCTGACGCAAGAGGTCGCAAGCTTCGTCGGAGAGCTGCTCAAGCGCGAGGGCGACCCACGGCAGGCTCTGGCGCTGCGCGGCCTGCTACCCGAGCGCGAGCTTTCGGACTCTGGACGTGGCGCGCAAGACAGCCAGGTCTTCCGCACCAACGCGCTGCAGCTGCTGATCGGCCTGGCTCGCTGGTCTGGCGAGTTGGTCGGATGGATTCCCGAAGGAGCCGACCTGCGCGGCCTGCGGCTGTGGCGGCTCGATCTGCACGGTCTCAGCCTGTGCGGTGTCCGGTTGGCGGACTCGGATCTGTCGGGCGCGGACCTAACCGACGTCGACCTGACGGAGGCAGACTTGTCGAACGTACGCTTGGTGGGGGCCAGGCTGTCCAATGCCAACCTTGATGGCGCACAGGCCGAGGGGGCTGATTTTTCGTTGGCCGCCGCCGACCGCTGCTTGCTGAGAGGGGCGAAGCTGCGCAACGTCAACCTCACGCAGTCGGTCTGGACCCGCTGCAACTGGCAAGACACCGATGTGGAAGGGGCCGAATTGACTCGGGCCGGAATCTGGGGATCTCAGACCACACCTCCGACCCGCCCTGATGCGCTGGCTGCCCTAGGAGTCTCCACTCCGAGCGTTTCAGTTGTCCCCGGGTACTCGTGGTCATCGGTGACATCGCTCGCGTGGAGTCCCGATGGCAGCTCGCTCGTACTAGGTCATGATGGTGGTACCATTTCGATTTGGGACGCTGCGTCTGGTCGCTGCAGGGCCACGCTGCGGGGCCATAAGGGTTGGGTCCTCGCCGTCGGATGGAGTCCGGACGGAAGCAAGCTGGCTACGGGGTCTCACGGTAGCGAAGTGTGGCTGTGGGACGCTATGAGCGGTGCGTGCCTTGCCGCTCTTGCCTGCCACGAAAGTGGGGTGACCTCGCTTGCATGGAGCCCGGACGGAAGCAAGCTGGCTACGGGGTCCGGCAACGGCACGGTGCGCCTGTGGGATGCCACGTCCAGCGACTGCCTATTCATACTCGATGGATCCGAGAACGCAGTCCACTCCGTGGCATGGAGCCAGGATGGAAGCATGCTGGTGTCGGGAGCCGCTGACACTGTGCGACTGTGGAACTCCGCGTCAGGTGAACCGCGGACAAACCTGAGAGACCATGAACTTTGGATTCAGTCCGTGGCATGGGGCCCTGGCGGAAAAAAGCTAGCATCAGGGTCCACCGATGGCATGGTTCGCCTATGGGATGCAATGGACGGGGAGTGCATTGGCACCCTCCGGGGCCATGAGAAAGCAGTAACCACTGTCGCGTGGAGCCCTGATGGAGATAAGCTGGTTTCAGGGTCGAGCGACGGCACAGTGCGGTTGTGGGATGCCACGACCGGCTACTGCCTGGCCATGCTAAAAGGCCATGAATACGGGGTCCACACCGTAGCGTGGAGTCCAGTTGGAGCCAAGCTGGCCTCGGGGTCGAGCGACGGCACGGTGCGGCTCTGGGATGCCGAAAACGGCGACTGTCTGGCCACGCTCAAAGGCCATGAAAAACGGGTCCAGGTCGACTTGATAGAGTGGAGCCCGGACGGGAACAAACTTGCTTCGCGCTACGGAGGCAACACAGTGCGGCTCTGGGATGCCACGACCGGGGTCGTGGAAACCATGCTTGCAGGCCATGAATTCAAGATCAGTTCCATTGCCTGGAACCCGAACGGCAGGCAGCTCGCGATTGGGCAGTCCGACAGCGCCATGGGGTTGCGGGATGCAGCCCAAGGCATGCTACCGGCTACGCTCAATGCCGACAGAACAGGTGTTCGTGCCGTAGCGTGGAGCCCCGATGGCCGCAAGTTTGCATCGGTGTGCGAAGACGGCACAGTGCGGCTGCACGCTACCAAAACCGGGAAGCGTCTTGCTGCTCTCACCGATGGAGAAGGTGTTCGTGCCGTAGCGTGGAGCCCCGATGGCCGCAAGCTTGCATCGGTGTGCAAAGACGGCACGGTGCGGCTGCACGACGCCAAAACCGGGAAACCGCTGGCTACGCTCACAGGCCATGACTCGGTTGACTCCATTGCTTGGAGTCCAGACGGCCATATGCTTGCTTCGGTGTCTGACTATCACAGTACGGTGCATTTGTGGGATGTCACGACAGGTGAGCGACGAACAACAGTGACCGGCCTTGCCTACGGGTTCTGCTCCGTGTCTTGGAACTCGGACGGAAGCAAGCTGGCGGTCTTATCCATTGTGGTGCGTCTGTGGAATGCTACAACCGGCGAGCTACTGACCACACTCACTGATGATACCATCATCAACGCCGTCGCCTGGAGTCCTGACGACACAATGCTTGCCTCGGGGTCTGGAGACGGCTCAGTGCGGCTATGGAATGCCCAGTCCGGCGAGTGCCTAGCCACCATCAAAGGCCATGAATCCGAGGTCAACTTCATCGCATGGAGCCGGGACGGAAGCAAGCTGGCTTCTGGGTCCAAAGACGGTTCGGTGAGGTTGTGGGATGCCGAGACCGGCCAGCCAATCGTCACGCTGTGGGCTGACGGAACCCAGCACATCGCCCTGCTACCATCTGGATTTTATCGCAGCTCAGCCGATGCGGAAGGCGAGCTGAGTCTTGCCCTGCACGCTCTGCGGGCGCCCCATTCCAAGTTCTATTTGCCAATGGGGGCGGGCCTGCGGACGTTCTTCAACCGCCCGGACTACGTGGAATCTGCGCTGACTGGCAGACCCCCAAGTGAGGAGCAGCGCACCGCCGAGTTGCTGGCCGCAGGCTTTGCGGGCGGTACGGCCTGGGATGGCCAGCCGCATCGCGTTCCGGGGAAAGCGCGTTCCCTGCCATATGAGGAGCACCGCGCTCCAGATCTGTCCCTGCGAAATCCCTTCCGGCCTGGCCCAGCCCAAGATGACGTGCAGCGCTTGCCCGGACGTGATGAAGTCGTCGCCGAGCTTCAGTCTCTCATCGGCAGCCGCAGCCCGGCGGTTCTGATCGGTCCGCGTCGCTCGGGCAAGACCTCGATCCTGCGACTCCTCAACCGACAGCATTCTTTTGAGCGGCGCGTCCTCCTGCTCACACTGGAGGGCAAACAGATCGGCAGCGGTGATGATCTGGCGCGACTGCTCACCACCCAGCTCGGACTGGCCGAAGTGCCAGCCTCATCAAAGAAGACCCCGCGCCAACATCTGTTTGACCAGCTTCAAACGATGCGCCCCCAGCCGCTGTTTCTGTTTGATGAGGTGGTCCACCTGCAAGACGGCGATGCGACGCTGTTTCCCTGGCTGCGGGCTCTTGGTCAGGACCTGGCGTCCATCGTTTATTCGGGCTCACCGCTCGACTGGGTGCGCGTGGTTCAGCGAGCCGCCAAGGTGGCCCCCGGCTCGTCGTTTGGCAACGATGTCACGCCAATCAAGCTCGGTCCAATCGCCGATTCCGACGCGCTACGCTTCCTTGTGGACACATCCCAAGGACAGATTCCCGAGAGTGCGGCACGCTGGGTCATTGAGGTCTGCGGTCCATGGCCGTTCTACCTGCAAGTGATGGGACACGCGCTGTTTGAGTGCATTCGCTCGGGACAGCGCAAGCCACTGCTCGATCGCGGAGCGTTTCTGGATTTGTACGAACAGCGACTCCTTTCCGATCGTGCAGCCCCCTTTACGGGCCGATGGGAAGAGCTTCCCGCCCCGGTTCGCACGCTCCTGCTTCAGCCAGAGTCTCTCCTTGCGCGTCCTGTCTTCCTGGAACAATCGCAGTCTGTGCGCCGACATCTCGTCGATGCTGGGCTCTGTTCTCCGCAAGGAAGCTGGCTCGCAGATCGCCCCTTCTTCGACTGGATTCGCGCCAACGCCTCCCTTCTTTCTTCGGAGCCCTAATCCACCATGATCTTTCAAGTCAACCTCGCCTACGATCCCAAGCTGGATGTACGTGATCTGACGGAGCTGTCCAAGACGATTCAGCAGGAACCTCCTGGCGGCAAGGTCTGGCTTCTGGTCGCCCCCCGTCGCGGTCGCAAGACCTGGACCCTGCGCGGACTGGAACGGAACCTAAAAGGCCATCGCGCCAAGTGGATTGACATCCACGGGGAAGACGGACTCCACAAGCTTCCGCAAAAGACTCCCAAGCGCGGCTACTATTTCTTGCTCGACGAGGCGCACGCGATTCTGAAGAGCCCAACGCTGGGGAGGCAGCTTGTCGAGCGTTGTGCAGCTCTTCATGATCAAGGGGCCCGCGTCATCTTGGCCGTGACCCCCGCCGAGTGTCAGCTCCTACTGGACTACGGACACAGCAGCGGACTGGTATCTGAAAAGGCCATCATCGGAATTGCCCCCCTCAATGCGCAGGAAGCGGATCAGCAAGCGAGCCGACTATCCGCCGCACAAGCGCTGCTTGGGGAGATTCCACTTGGATGGAAACAGAGCGCGTTCCGACTCGAGCTCCTGTTCCAACAACTGGAACAGAGCCCGACGGCATCACTGCACGAGCTGGTCCGAGCCGCGCTGGAGTGGTGTCGCGGAGGAACCACGAACTACCTTCACCACGCCTTCCGCGAAGGTCTGAACCCAGAGCAGCAGCAGCTTGTTCGGAACGTGGCTCGCGGCCAATCGATCGATCTCAAAGCCGCACATCTGTTAATTGCGGCAGGAGTCGTCCGTCGGGACAAAGCAGAAGGCCGCTGCGTTATCGCTGATCCGATCCTAGAAGCGGAGTTTGCTCCGCTGCGCATCCACCACATCTCCGATGTTCATGTCGGTCCCAAGAGTGCAGAGACCGTTGATGCCAAAGACAAGGGTCCGATCTCGATCGCCGCAGACACCGGCAAGGTCCGCGACAGCTATGTTCAACACCTCGCGCAGCTTAGGGCAGAGGATCGCGCGCCGCACCTCGTGGTGATCTCCGGCGACCTGACCGAGTACGCAACCCAAGAGCAGCTTGCCGAGGCCCGCGCGTGGGTCGACAGTATCAAGCCCAGGCTTGCGGACCATCCCCTGCTCGATGCGAATCAGCCCAGGCTCCTTTTGGTCGGTGGGAATCACGATGTGAACTGGAAGGCCGCAATGGGCGGCGACCCACAGGCGCGACATCAATCGTTTGCACAGACCTTTGCCGACCTGCCGCGACCAAGCCTGGAGGAAGCCCCCGAAAAGAGGAAAATTGCGACGGTCTACTATCCAGACTTCGAGCTGGAGTTCCTCCTACTCGGTTCCGCAGAGCTGGGAGGACAGGTTGATGATGCCCAGGAACGACACATCCTTTTGCTAGAGCTTGCGACGCTGGCCGACCCCCAAACAGAGGAGGAGCGCAAGAAGGCGCTGGATCTAGCACTACAAGCCGCACGCGATGATCCCGGTCTGGTGCATGAACAAGATCTGCGCCGCGCCTTTGCACATCCCTATCGCGGTGCGCTGCGCATCGCTGTCCTGCACCATCCGGTGTCCGCACTCCCAACCGTGACTGAGATCGCGCGGTATGCAGGACTCCTGAACGCCGGGGCCGTCAAGGATCTGCTGCTGAAACACGCGTTCAACCTAGTCCTGCATGGCCACACCCACTCGGCGTGGTTTGGGATCGAGCACTGGCCCGGACTCCACAACGACCGACGGCTCCACATCGCGTCCGCGCCATCGCTCAGCAGCCGCGAAGTCAGTGAAAACCAAGGCTACAACGCCATCGAAATCCACCGTGACTTCGACGAAAACACCCACCGCACCTACGAACTGACCGTCCGCCGAGTCCTCCGCAAAGGCACCCACAACTGGCAAGAGTCCCAGTCCATGCCGACGATCAAGGTACGGGGTGCGGACTAACCCCTGGCATGCACGTGGCTTTGGCTGAGCACGTTGTTCCTCTGGCAGACCGTTTCATCATTCCTGCGATGCATCGTTCGATGACTGCTCAGCCTCCGGCTCGCGCAGCCGCACACCTTGGCCGCCGCCGTTCACCGGGATGAAGATGACCCCGGCATCCTCCATGGCGCGGCGAAGGACGGCCATCGTCGACGAAATCGGCTTGCGGACTCCATTTTCGAAGTCATGCACGGTGCGGAAGTGGACATTGGCAGCCTCGGCCAGCTTGGTCTGAGACCAGCCCAAAAGCGCTCGCGCCGCTTTGCATTGCTTGGCCGTGATGTTCATGTTTTCTGCTTGTATGTGCATATTTTATGTTGACCACAGAGGCAAGCCGACCTAGCATCGGCCTCCATCAAGGCGGCACTATGCCACTTTGCATTACGGGCATCTAGGCATGTCCTTGGGCATCGTCTGTCCGAGGGAGCGCGCGCACATTCCAAGGATTCGCCCGTGCGTCTTCACGCATGGAGGGATTGCTATGTCCTCGCGATTTGGTGCGCGTCATCCCGTCGGTCTGTATGCCCTGTGCGCCGTCGAGCTATTCGAGCGCTTCGCCGGCACGCTGCTCGGTTCGCTGCTGCTGCTGTACCTGAACGAACGACTCGGGATGGCATCGAGCACGGCAACACGCATTGGTGGTGCATTCAATGCGGCGGTTTATCTGTCGTCGGTGATCGGAGGTGTGCTCGCGGACCGCTGGCTGGGTACTCGGCGGGCCATCTTGCTCGGTGCCGTGCTCCTTGCTGTGGGGTATGCCGTGCTGTCGATGGATCAGTCGAGCCTGCTTTACCCATCGGCGGGCCTGCTGATTCTTGGGCACGCACTGTTCAAACCGAGCATTAGCAGCGCGGTCGGCAAGCTGTACAAACCTCGCGACCGCCGTCGAGATGATGCATTCTCGCTCTTCTACGTCGTCTTCAACATCGGCTCGGCTTGCGGGCCGCTCGCTGGCGGCCTCCTGCGCACGGCCTGGGGATGGTCCGCGGCTTTTGCTGTCGCAGGGCTGGCGATGTTGTTCGCGCTGGCCGCGGGACTTGTCAGTTATCGCTGGCTGACCGGGACGGCGCAGCAACACACCGAGGAGGCTGCGGCCCCCAACAAGGAAGTGACGCGTTCATCGTGGCCCATCGCCGCCATGGTTGGCATCCTCGGTGCCGGCCTGCTGTTTACCGCGGTGTATGAACAGACTGGGCAATCGCTGATCTTGTGGGCGCGTGACTGCACACGGCGCTCGCTGCTTGGGTATTCGTTCCCGGCATCGAGCCTGCTGGGGGTACCGGGGCTGCTCGTGCTCGGCATGCAGCCGCTGGTGAATCGAGCGCTGTCCGTGCTGTCCCGGCGAAGCGATGAGCCATCGTTGCTCGCGCGCATTGGCATCGGCCTACTGTTCGGCGTCGTGGCCTACGTGATCATGATCGCTGCGGCAGTGCGACAGGGTCGGTCGCAGGAGTTGGTCGGCCCGTGGTGGCT
>Ga0154020_10011607_pt1 | contig 10039 bp, 6 predicted proteins | sample Klosneuvirus_201_FD_109709 | JGI IMG/M metagenome (GOLD analysis project Ga0154020, IMG submission 109709) | Active sludge microbial communities from wastewater, Klosterneuburg, Austria - Klosneuvirus_20160825_MG | ecosystem: Engineered > WWTP > Aerobic digester > Activated sludge | place... | reverse complement strand
TGGGGCTCGGCGACCAATGCGACGGCCGTGTGGGCGGCGAAGCGTGGCATGCACCTCCAGAGTTCGACGCTCAAGTTCGATGAATCAGGCGAGCCCCTGCACGTCCAGCAGGCCGCCCAGATCCGGGCCTTCCGGGCGGCCTGGGCCGAGGCGGGACACCCCCGCGAGCCCCGCGTTTCCGTGAGCCGGAGCATCTTCCCGTTGATGAATGATCTCGATCGGGCCTACTTTGGGGGCGACGAGGAACAGACCGATCAGATTGGATTTCTCGATGGAAGCACTCGGGCGGTCTTCGGGCGCGGTTATGCGGCCGAACCCGATGTGCTGATTGAACAGCTCCGAAAGGACGAGGCCATCGCCGAGGCGGACACGCTCCTGCTGACGATCCCGAACCAGCTCGGCGTGGCCTACAATGTCCACGTCATGGAATCGATCCTCACCGCCGTCGCTCCGGGCCTGGGCTGGCGCTGAGGTCAGAGGAAGTGCGTATGGTTTGATGAGGGCAAGGTGGGCACGGATCGCTCCATAGTAGCCGGCGTCATGACCGGTGTAGTCCACCACGGCTCCGATCACTGCGCGAAGCTGCGCAACCCTGGTGCGCAGCCGGCCTCTTCTCAGGGTCTCTGGAACGTCTTCCGCACCCGCTCGGCCTGGGCACGGATCACGCAGCCTTCGGCGTGGTCGTTGAGCAGTCCCATGGCCTGCATGAACGCATAGACAGTGGTCGGTCCGACAAACTTCCATCCCAGCTTTTTCAGATCCTTGGAGAGTGCCTCGGACTCGGCCGAAGTGGTGGCGGTTTGTGGGATCCGGGTTTTGTCCGGACAGGGTTCGTAGCGCCAGAGGAACGCGGCCAGGGACCCTTCCTTCCGGACGAGCTCCTGGGCCCGCTGGGCGTTATGGATGACCGCTTCGATCTTGCCTCGATGCCGGACGATGCGCTCGTCTTTCAGCAACCGTTCCACGTCGCGGGACGTGAAGCGGGCCACGCGGTTGAAATCGAACTGGTGAAAGACTTCGCGGAAGGCGTCGCGCTTGGCGAGGATGGTCCGCCAGCTCAGTCCCGCCTGGAAACCCTCCAGGCAGAGCTTCTCAAACAGTCGCTGGTCATCACCCACCGGAAAGCCCCACTCGGTGTCGTGGTAGGCGGGAAATTCAGGCGCGGCGGCGCACCAGCGGCAGCGGGGCTTTCCATCGGGGCCGGGAAGGGTCGTGCTCATGCGAAGAGAGCAGGGGGGCCTTTGCCGGGATCCCCTGCCCGCCCAGTCAAGTCAACGTGGCTCGCGCGGCGAGCCTCACTTGCCGGCGATCAGGCCAGCAGGGAATTGGTCCGGCTTTCGTTGCGGGTGTTGGGCGCGACGCTTCGCTTGAGGATCTCCATCTTCAACTTCGGTTTGGCGAGAGAGACGGTGCGGAGGATCTCGTAGGTGCTGTTGGGGATGTCGTGCCAGGACACGCGGTTGTCATCGGAAAACTGATACACCTGGCTGCAGAGGTACGAGACCGAACCGGGGCCCGCGAACGTGAAAATCGCGGGGGCCCATGCCCCCTTGGCGTCATGCGTGTCCGACATGTTGCCGGCCGTGCCGGGTGAGGTCACCGCATTGCCCACCCCAAAGTGGTGTCCTGGCACCCGGTACGCGGGGTCGAGGAAGCGACTCGCCGCGGCGGAGGCCGCCGGCCAGCTGACCTTTTCGCGGACGAGGACGTGGGCGAGGTCGCCAAGGCTGCCGGAGTCGCTGCTCCAGAGGGCGTCGTGTTTGATGTTCCCGCCGGGCAGAGCCACGAGCGATTGAGTTCGAAAATTGACGAGGCAGGCCCGGACCAGCGCGGCCAGCTGGGGGATTTCCTTGATGAGGTAAGCGCGGGAGCGGCTGTACTTGGTCCACTTTTCGCCGGAGATCTTTTTCATCTCGGCCGCCACCTGGACCGCCGTGAAGCCCCCTGACGAGAGCAGGGCGACGAGGGTGTGCAATTCACTGGTCTTGAAGCGCTCGTAGGTCGGATTGTCCTGCTTGAGCACGGCTTGGAACGCTGGGTCGTTGTACATGCGTCGTGGGGGAGGGAGAGGGGTCAAAAGGATAACGGCTCTGGGTCTGCATTTGTGAGAACTTTTTGCTGGAGGATCGGGCGGTTCGCGTCGGGGCCGCTGCCGCAGGCGAGCACAGTGCCGTCGCGTTGAAGCGAGCGCTCAGCCTCTCGGGACGGCCCTTGAGCCCAACTTCGATACCTTCGTTCTAGCGGTCGAAGGATACGGTCACACAGTAATAATTGATAATTAGCAACTAATGTAAAACTTGCTCGACCAAAGAGAATTTCGCTTGATCATTCGAGATTAGGTCTCATTACCAAAAACCATGGTTTGGTCACCGTGTTGCTTACGATCTGCACAGTGCGCGGCGCTCATCGCACTGGCGGCGGTGGCCGGTGCACCGCGGGTGGGCCTCGCCGGCGGGGTCACTCCCGAACTGAAATGCCAACCGGTGTCCGCCCCATCGGCCGACGTCACGAACGAGGTTCCGACGGCAACCGGTTCGGCGTTCTGGACCTTCGGGCATGCCGGATGGATGTGGATTGGGTTCTGGGGAACGGAAGGATTGCCGGAGCATTCCCCTCGCGCCGGTAACGGGCATTCCGCCGCGTTGGCTTATGCCTCCGAGATCGTCGGCGACCGGCCGTTCCGCCACCCGCCAGCGTCGAGCGTGCTGCTGCCCTTCCTGACACGGGAGATCGCTTCGCCGAACCGCCGTGGTCACCGGCTGCCGTTTGCGCATGGACCTCCGGCGGGACGCTCTGGTCGCACCTGGCTGGTGGTTGGCCCTCGCCCGGGCGCGCCTCGTTTTTCACCGGATCGAAGCGTTTTCGCCTCGTCCCTCACTTCCTCCACATGAACCGCATCCAACCTCCTCGTTTTGAGACGTTCTCCCGGGCGACAGCCCCCGCCCTGACCGCTTTGATCATGGCGCACGGACTTTCCGCCAGCGCACCCGCAGCTGCGGCTTCGGCCATTTCCGAACCGGGCCAGAGCGCCGAACCTGGGTCCGTCGAGTCCCTCCAGGCCGTCGAAGTCCAGGGTCAGCGCATGCGGGCGGTGTCCTCGCCGAAGTTCACCGCACCCTTGGTTGACACGCCTCAGACGATTTCCGTCATCCCCCAGACCGTCTTCAGCCAGCAAGGCGCCGCCTCACTGGCCGATGTGCTGGGCAACACCCCGGGCATCACGTTTCTCGCCGGCGAAGGAGGTCATGTCTCGGGATCAAACAGTCTGGTCATGCGGGGCTTTGATGCCACCGGCAGCATCTTCATCGACGGCGTCCGCGACAACGGCAACTACGGTCGCGATGTCTACAACCTGGAGCAGGTCGAGGTCGTCAAGGGCCCGGCCGGCGACAACGGCCGGGGCACCGCCAGCGGCTATATCAACCTTTCAACCAAGTCCGCCCAGGCCGCCGATTTCTCCCAGGCGACGGCGACGCTCGGTTTCGACGGCTACGCCTCGGCCGAACGCCGCCGGGCCACACTCGACGTCAATCGCACCCTCGATCCCCTGGTCGACGGCGCTGCATTCCGGCTCAGTGCGCTCTGGCAGGACAGCGGTGTGGCTGGCCGCGACTACGCGGAAAAGAAGACCGTGGGCGTGGCTCCCTCACTGGCTCTGGGACTGGGCACCCCCACTCGGGTCTCGCTCAGCTTCCAGCACGACGAACAGGACGACCGCCCGGATTTTGGCGCGCTCGGTGGCGTCGTCGGTGGCACGGCCACCGCCGTGCGGCCGCTTCACCCGGTCGATCGCAGCCGGTGGTACGGCCACGTCTCGGACTTCGACCGGGTGAACCTCGATGTCCTCTCGGCCCGGCTTGAGCATGACCTCACTCCGACGGCGCGCCTCAGCCATGTCACGCGCGCCAGTTCCAACCAGCGCGAGGCCATGTACACGGTTCCTGGAGCCCTCAATAGCATCCCGGACATGAATACCGGTCAGGTGGTTGAAATTGTGACGACGACCCGCCAGGCCTTTTTCCGGGAGACGGACACGCTCTCCCATCAAACCAATCTCGCGACGCAGTTTTCGACCGGCAAGGTCCTGCATTCGCTGGCGACGGGGATCGAACTCATCCGGGAGGAGGGCCGCACGCTGCGCGACTGGACCGGACTCGGGGTCCCGGCCGACCTCAGCAAACAAGTGAACCAGACCGCGGCCGGGGTGCCGGCGGCGGTGACCACCGTTGTAGGCACCAGTCCGTATCAGCCGAACCCCCACCGTCCGATCACCGGCTATGCGCCCGTTTACGCGTTTGTCGACGAGGTCCGTGTCGATACCGGAGCGCTCTACCTGTACGACACCGCGAGGTTGAGTGATCGCTGGCAGGCCACGGGCGGCGCCCGACTGGAGCGCTATCGGGCGTCCTATTCCGTGCTGGCCCGCGCCACCGGCATTGTCTCCCCCTTCGAGGTCTCCGACACCCTGCTCACCGGCAAACTCGGACTCGTCTTCAAGCCGGCTCCCACGGGCAGTGTCTATGTTTCCTGGGGGCTCGCCGCCCTGCCTCCCGGCACCTCCAGCCTCTCCAACGACAATGGCTCCCGCAACAACGGGACGCCGGGCACGACCGGTCAAAACGCTCCCGGGGCCAATGCCCAAGAGTCCTACAATTACGAGCTGGGGACCAAGTGGGACGTCTTCCAGCGCAAACTCACCGCGTCCTTCGCCCTGTTCCGCAGCGAACGGACAAACATTGTGACGGCCACCGACGCCGGCACCGGCCTGCCGCTCGCCTATGGCGACCAGCGGGTCCAGGGATTTGAACTGGGTGCATCCGGTCGAATCACCCATGACTGGATACTGTTCTGTGGTCTCTCTTACCTGGACAGCGTGAACCGCAATCCCACCAATCCCGCCGCGGATGGCGCCGATCTGAACTGGACGCCGGAGTGGTCGGGCAATCTCTGGACCACGTACCGGCTGCCGTTCGAATTGACGGTGGGAGGCGGGCTGCAATTCACAGGCGAGTCCCGGGTTTCGCTCAGCACCACCAGCGCCGCGCGACTGCCCGCCCACACGGTGTTCAGCCTCATGGCGTCCTATGCGGTTTCCGACCACCTCAGCCTCCGGCTCAACGTGGCCAACGTCGGCGACGAACTCTACGCACGATCGCTCAACAACAACTCCAATCGTACCTACCTGGGCGAACCACGGAGTTTCCTGCTCAGCGCCGAGTTGAAGTTCTGAGCGCCCCCCCGCAGCCCCTTCTTCCGGGACCGTATCGCATGCTACTCGAAATTCCCTCCGTCCTCGCTCCGGCCCAGGTGACCGCCGCGCGCGCGGCGTTGGACGCCGCCGAATGGGTGGATGGCCGTGCCACCGCCGGCCACCAAGGCGCCCGCGTGAAGAACAATCAGCAGATTCCGGTGGATCATCCCGCTGGCCGGCAGGTGGGTGAAGTCATCCTGCACGCTCTGGGTGGCAACGCCTTGTTCATGTCGGCCGCGCTGCCGCTGCACATCCTGCCGCCGCTCTTCAATCGTTACGCCACGGGGCAGACCTTTGGCACGCATGTCGATGGTTCCGTGCGAACGGTGCCGGGCACCGGTCGCCGGCTGCGCACGGACTTATCCTGCACCTTGTTCCTGAGCGAGCCGGAGGAGTATGAGGGCGGCGAACTCGTGATTGAGGATACGTATGGCAGCAAGACGGTAAAACTCCCGTCCGGCCACCTGATCCTTTATCCTTCCACCAGCCTGCACCACGTCACACCCGTGACCCGGGGCACGCGGCTCTGCTCGTTCTTCTGGCTTCAGTCCATGATCCGCGACGACCAGCACCGCACGCTGCTGTTTCAGATGGATGTCGCGATTCAGCGCTTCGGAATGGAAAACGCCACGCATCCATCGGTGGTCTCCCTCACCGGAATCTACCACAATCTGCTCCGGCAATGGGCCGAGATGGGTTGAGCCGCATCGCGTGATGAAGAGCACACCCTCAGGCGATGCCAGCGGAGAGCCGCCGTTCGTGACCTGGCTCGAACTTGGCCACTCGCGGGAGGCGCAGGGGAGGTGGGCGGATGCTTGGTCGGCCTATGGTCGCGCGCTGCAGGCGTCTCCGGGGCCCCGGAGTCAGTCGCTTGCCTTTATGAATACGGGCAATGTGCTTCAGAAGTGGGCGTCAGTGGAACCCACGGCGGAGCTCCGCCAAACCCGGCTGGATGAGGCGGACGCCGCCTATGAAGCCTCGATTTCACGCGCCAGGCTCCTGACGCCTGAACCGGCGCTGCTGAACCAGTTGGGCGCGGCCTGGCTCAATCGCGGACATGCCCGGCTTCTGCGTCCGGACCAGTCTGCCGCTGTGGCCTGCTTCGAACAAGCGGTGGCCCTCCTCGCCTCCCTCGACCCGTCGACCAGCGGCCCCGTCGCGCTCAACCTCGCCGGTGCACGCGTCAACCTCGCCCATGCGCTCACCGCAACAGATGCGGTGCGGGCGAGGCAGGAAGCGGCGCTGGCGCTTGCGCTCGTCGCGCCGCGCGAGCGGCTGGAGCGGGTTTATGCGGAGATGGGGCTGAGGGTCAGGCGCGTTTGGGTGATGGCGATCGGCCCGGACGGTGCTCCAGACGCGCTGAGCCGCTCCACCGATTTGGTGGAGGAGGGACTGGAGTTGGCGCTCCATTGGGAGCGCCGAGGAAGCCGTTTGCTCCGGCCGCTGGCGGCCCGGCTCTTCCGCCTCGGGGCGCAGCTTTATCGCACCCACCAGCAGCAGTTTCTGGCGGAGTTTGTGCTGGAGCACGCGGCCAGGGGTCCCTTTGCGCAGGATCGTGAGTTTCGGGCGGCCGCTGAGGAAGCTCTGAACCATGCGCTGAACGACCTGCACGCTCCCTGCCACCTCGTGCTTGACTCACCGGACTCCCTGTTGAAATGGGACCGCGCGCGTTCGTTTCGGGCGGCGCTTCGCCATTTGCAAGAAGACCGCCCAGTCTGCGAATTTTCCACACCATGACCCTACGTCGTTTCCTCTTCTGGCTGCACCTTGTGGCCGGACTGATCGCTGGATTGTCCATCGGCATCATGTGCTTCACCGGGACGGTGCTCGCATTCGAGAAAGAGCTGATCGCCTGGTCCGAACGCGACCTCCGGCGTATCGATCCGCCGCCGCCGGGCGCCGAACGGTTGCCGCTTGACGCCCTGCGCGCAAGCTTGCTCCGGGCCCATCCGGACGCGCGGCCCGGCGCGATCGTGGTCCAGCGGGATCCGCTGGCTGCCGTCGCCTTCACCAGCGGACGCGCGGGCGGGTATTGCGTGAATCCCTACACCGGTGACGTGCGCCCGGCGGTGGCCGGCCGCATGAGCGCCTTCATGCACACCATGACCGACCTGCACCGCACCCTTGGTTTCCATGGTGAGGAGAGCCGGGTGGTCGGGAAAATGATCAACGGCGTCTGTAATCTCGCCTACTTCGTTCTCGCCCTGACCGGGCTCTACCTGTGGATGCCGCGGCGCTGGTCGTGGCAGACCCTTCGACCTGTGATCTGGTTCCGCGGCGCGATCCAGGGCAAGGCGCGGGATTTCAACTGGCACAACACCCTCGGATTTTGGACGGCACCCATCGTCATGGTGCTGACGCTCACCGCCGTGCCCATTTCCTTCCGCTGGGGTGGAGAGTTCATTTACTGGATCACCGGCACGCCGGCACCGGCTGCCGAAAGCCGTGGTCCCGGGGCCGCGGCGCCCTCGGTCGAGCTGCCTGTGCCCGCGCCGGGCGCTCGCCCGCTGTCGACGGACGCGCTGGTGGCTTCGGTCCAGCAACGCGAGCCAGACTGGAAGACGCTCACGCTCCGCCTGTCCGGGGCAGCCCCCGGCGGCCGCGGGGAGCGCGGAGGGGCGGCTCGTCCGACGGCTGCGGCTGCCGCTTCGCCCGCCCCCGCCAGCGGGACGCAGGCCGTGACCTTCACTGTGCGCTCGGCGGGCTCCTGGCCGCGCACGGCCAACACGACGCTACAACTGGATCCGTTCACGGGAGCCGTGGTGCGGCGAACGGGTCACGACGACCTCAATGCGGCCCAGCGTGTTCGCAGCTGGACCCGATTCCTGCACACTGGGGAAGCCGTCGGGAAGGTGGGACAGGCCGTCGCCGGTCTGGCCTGTCTCGGCGGTGTATTTCTTGTCTATACGGGTTTCACGCTATCCTGGAGGCGATTCTTTGGCCGCAGGTCGGATGTCACCCCCGGACTCGACGCCAAGGGGCCGGGCTGAGGAGGCTCTTGCCCGTGCGCGCTAGCTGGAACCGTCCAGCGCCGACCGCACGGCTTCGGCGAGGGTGTGGGTCTCGTAGGGCTTTGGGAGATAGACCACGTTGGCTTTGGCCAGGACGCCGGGTCGGCTGATCTCGGTGCTGTAGCCGCTGGAGATGATTGCTTTCACGCCGGGCTTCATGGCCCGGAGTCGTTCGACTAACTCCAGCCCGTTCACACCTTCTGGCATCACCATGTCGGTCAGCACCAGATCCCAGTGATCCTGCCCGGATTGCCAGAGCTCCAGCGCTTCCCGGCCATTGGGCACGGCCGTAACGCGGTATCCAAACGCCCGCAGGGCCAGCGTCGCGAAGCGCCGCAGCGTCGCATCATCCTCCACGAGGAGAATCGTCTCATGGCCGCGGCGGATCGGTGCTGTCCCACCGGCCCTGGCCTGCGTCTGCGCGGTCTCCGCGAGGGCCGGAAGGTAAACCTTGAAGGTCGACCCCACGCCCAACGTGCTCTCCACGGTCACCCAGCCTTTATGCTGCGCCACGATCCCGTGCACGGTGGCCAGGCCCAGGCCGGTGCCCGCGCCCGCGGCCTTGGTCGTGAAGAAGGGCTCAAAAACGCGCTGCATCGTCTCCGCCGACATGCCTGAGCCGGTATCGGACGTGGCCAGACAGACGAACCGGCCGGGACGTGACTCCGGATGTGGAGTTGCGTCCCTTTCGGTCAGTTCCCGCACGGTCGTGGCGATCGTGATCGTGCCCCCGCGCGGCATGGCGTCGCGGGCGTTGACGACCAGATTCATCAGCACTTGCTCGAGCATGCCTGCATCAGCCTCGACCAAAGGCAGCCGGGAGGTCGCGTCCAGACGCAGCGACACCTGCTCTCCGATCAGCCGCCGGAGCATCTTGAGCAGATTTTCGATGACCTCGTTCAGATCGAGGGGCTTGAGGGCCATGACCGACCGGCGGTTGAACATGAGCAGCTGGCGGGTGAGGCTGGCCGCACGGTTGGTCGCGCGTCCGAGCTCGTCCAGCGACTGCACCGTCTCCCCGTCGAGATGAGGGTTCTCGCGCATCAGCCCGAGGTTCATCATCATGGCCGCGAGGATATTGTTGAAATCGTGCGCCACGCCTCCGGCCAGCTGGCCGATGGCTTCCAGTTTTTGCGCCTGAAGATAGCGGTCCTCACTCGCCCGGGCGGCCTCTTCCGACCGGATGCGCTCGAGGGCGCCGCCGCAGTAGTCGGCCAGAGCCTGCAGGACCTGCAGATCCTCCGGCGTAAAGGCGTGGGTCCGGTAGCTGTGGAGCGAAAAAATGCCGACAATCTGGGTGTCCCGGTGGATCGGCACGTCCATGATCGACCGCGAGGGACGACTCAGGTCGCCGAAGGGCACCGTATCCGACCCAAAGGACTCGTGGTCGTCCCGAAGAATCAGTTGCGCGCCCTTCTGCAGGACCCGGCGGGTCCGCGTTGTCAGCTGGTTGACCACGGCCGGCACATCCCGGCGCACGCCGTCGATCGTATCCACACTGAGCACCGGATAGATTTGACCCCGGTCGTTCTGGATCATGTCCAGCGCGGCGGCATCCCACTGCCAGAGTCGGTCGGCCGCTCCGAGCAGGGCGCGGCTCGCGCTGGCGGCGTCGGTTGTGAGGTTCAGCTGGCGGCCGAGGGACAGCAGCACCTCGCGAAAGGTCTCCAGGCGCTTCCGTTCCTCGATGTCCTCCATCACCATGACGACGTGGGATATCTTCCCCGACGGTTCGGTGATGGGTGAGACGGAGGCCGACTGCCAGTAGGATTCGCCG
>Ga0154020_10011606_pt1 | contig 10039 bp, 6 predicted proteins | sample Klosneuvirus_201_FD_109709 | JGI IMG/M metagenome (GOLD analysis project Ga0154020, IMG submission 109709) | Active sludge microbial communities from wastewater, Klosterneuburg, Austria - Klosneuvirus_20160825_MG | ecosystem: Engineered > WWTP > Aerobic digester > Activated sludge | place... | reverse complement strand
TTAGAACACCCAGGCCCTGAATCGTTTTTTAAACTGACCGCATCGCTGGATGCACATTTCACCTTGTTTGCCAAAGAAGAAGTTTTTGCCTTGTACCAGTATGCGCTCAATTATTGCATCCGCTGCATCAACGATGGGCAACCGAATGCCTACCAGCAAGCGCTCAACCTGTACCAAACACTCCTGAGCCGCAATATCTTGCTACCGCAGGGATACTTGTCGCAGTGGACATACAAAAACATCACCACCACCGGGTTTCGCAGTGGGGCATTCGATTGGACGGAGCGTTTCCTGCTCGACTACCGTGACCGCCTGCCGCCGGGAGAACGTGACAATGCGTTCGCGTACAATATGGCGGCACTGCTTTTTGAGAAAAAAGATTATTTCGCTACCCTACAAACCCTTCAAAACGTGGAATTTACGGATTTTACTTACCACCTTGGAGCCAAAATCCTACAACTCAAAAGTTATTACCTGCTCGACGAAACCGAAGCCTTGTATGCCTTGCTCGATGCAGCGAAACAACTATTGAGGCGCAACCGGAGCCTCTCTGTTTTTGGAAAAACTGCCAACCTGAATTTCCTCCGGATACTCCGCCAGGTACATGCCTGGAAAGAACGTGAAAGGCTGGTTCCTTCCGAAAAATGGCAACAACAGCGAATACTCCTGATGAAAAAAATCGGGCAATTACAACCCCTGGCAAACAAAGAATGGCTGCTTGAACAGGGCCTTTCCGGCCGCAGCGTACCTACTGCCTGAACGTGCTAAGCAGTTACCAACCTCAATTTTTTCTTTTCACCTTCAAATACCGCTTTACATTTGTCCAAAATCGAACCAAACCTTTTTTCCATGCGCCGATCTATCCTATCGCTACTCCTCGCCCTGTTCTGCACCCTTGCTTTTTCCCAGAATTACCAGCCCAATTGGGCCTCGCTCGATACACGGCCCACGCCGGACTGGTGGCTCGACGCCAAGTTCGGCATCTTCATCCACTGGGGCGTGTACTCCGTGCCGGCTTACACGGCCAAGGGCAATTACGCCGAATGGTACCAAAACTCGTTGGAAAACAACGCACACGACGGCAAGGTGCGGGAATTTCACCAACAAAACTACGACAACCGCAGCTACTACGACCTTGCGGCCGACTTCCGCGCGTCGTTGTTCGAACCCGACGAATGGGCGAAACTTTTCGAAAAGGCCGGCGCACGGTACGTGGTTCTGACCGCCAAACACCACGATGGGTTTTGCCTCTGGCCCAGCACCCATGCCGACAAGGCCTGGGGTTTCCCCTGGAACGCCGTCACCACCGGCCCCAAACGCGATCTGGTGAACGACCTGTTCGTCGCACTGAACAAGACCACCGTCAAGCCCGGCCTGTACTACTCGCTGTACGAATGGTACAACCCGCTTTGGAAATTTGACCGAAACCGATATGCTTTCGACCACGCCCTGCCGCAAATACACGACCTCGTGTCGCGCTACCAGCCCTGGGTGCTCTGGGCCGATGGCGACTGGGACGAAACACCCGACACCTGGCGCTCGCCCCAGTTTCTGGCCTGGCTTTACAACACCAGCCCTGTACACGACCGCGTGGTGACCAACGACCGTTGGGGCAGCGGCACCCGCTTCAAACACGGCGGCGTGTACACGCCCGAATACCAGCCCGACCTCGATTTTGAAGACCATCCCTGGGAAGAAAGCCGCGGCATGGGCCATTCTTACGGCTACAACCGGGCCGAGGATGCTTCCGACTACAATTCCGCTCAGGCGTTGGTCTTGCATTTGTTGGACAAAGTATCGCGGGGCGGCAACTTCCTGCTCGACATCGGCCCGGATGCCTACGGCAAAATCCCACCGATCATGCAGGAACGCCTGCTGGAGATTGGCAAGTGGATGGACGTGAATGGGGAGGCCATCTACGGCACCCGGCGCTGGCGCATCGCCAACCAGTGGAGCGACGGCAACCGCGCTTACAAGCACGACCCTGCCAAAGGCGATTTGCTGCTGAAACAGACCGTCAACCCCGATCCCGGATACGCCGTGAAAGAGATTTTTTATACGTACAATCCCAAAACCAACACCTTGTACGCCACGCTGCCTAAATACCCGGCCGATAACCGTGTCATCCTGCGCGATGTGGCAGTGCCATCCAACTCCGAGGTCACTCTTTTGGCCACCAAACAGCGGCTCCGCTCCGAATCGGTCGGCAATGCCACGACCATCTACCTGCCCCTGTACGATGCCAGTGCACTAAAATCACCACACGCATACACCATTAAAATAGCCAACTATGGCGCCTATGTAGCCCGGCCCGACATCACGGTGCAATACGACCCGCAGACGATGCGCCCGCTCGTGTCTATGTCGTGCCCGACGCCCGACGCCATTATCCGGTTCACGTTGGACGGCACTCCACCCACTGATAAATCTCAAGCCTACGTACAGCCTATTGTGCTCAACGAGGCGCGTACGGTGCGTACCCGAGCATTCAAACCCGGCTTGTTGGCCAGCCGCGTGGACACGGCAGCCGTCCAACTCTACGCCATGATGCCCAGCCTGTCCATGTACCGCCAACCCCAACAGGGCCTTAATGTGGACGTGGTTCAAACAACCCAATACAGCACCAAAACCCTGCAATACGCTGCCGTTCTGACACGAGGTATTGCTACCGGGTTCGACCTCGACCCGCTGTGTAAACAGGAAAAATGCGGCATGATCTGGAAAGGTTACGTCTACGTGCCCGAAACACGCGGTTATCAGTTTTTTCTGGAATCCGACGACGGCAGCCAACTCGACCTGGACGGCGTCCCTGTGGTGGACAACGACGGCGACCATGGCATGGCGGAAAAAACCGGCTATGCCTACCTCCAGCAAGGCTGGCACCAGTTGCGGTTGCAATACTTCAACAGTGGCGGCGGCTCGGGGCTGATAGTGTCGTACGCGCCCGTAGGCGGCCAACGGGAAGTTTTGCCCGCCCAAATGCTGGGCCACTAACGTTTACCGATACTTTGGAAATTCGTTTACGCCATGCGCATCATCGGAACTATCCCGCACCCGGTCCTGAAAATTTCCGTGTTTAAGATGGACGGACGCGTTTCCGTCAAATTCGAGAATGCCGGCTATGAGCAGACCTTTAAACTCGGCGACGACGACCGCTACAGCGACCTCGATGCTGTGAGCCGTTGGGCCGACGCAAATCTGATCGAATCGGTACTCGTCCGCATGGCTGCTCTGCACCAAAGCCGTTTGGCCGCCGATGCACGCGCCTTTACCAATTCATCTGATCCGGAGTTTGAAGATATTTTGTAGGTGTTTTGGTGTTCTAGTATGTGCCATGTACTAAAACACCAAAACACTAAAACACTTCTCTCCTCCTCCTCCACCTTTTCGTATCATTGCACCCGCTTTTCAAACATTGAATTATTTAAACCTTTTCAGCAGTTTACCATGAAAAAATTGCTTTTTACCCTGATTGTGCTTTGCCCGCTGACCGTTTTCGCTCAAAGCAATAAGCCGGTTCGTTCTTTTTTTGACAAAAAAACCATTGGAGAAATCCGGCTAACACTACCCGCTAAAAACTGGAGCGATGCCCTTGACTCCATGCGCCTATATGGGGAGGGGCTCATGTTGGGCTCCATCAACATTGACGGTACAAAATACGACAGCGTGGGCGTGCGCTTTCGCGGCAACAACTCGTATCAAACGGGCATGAAGCGCAACCCGTTCCAAATCAAACTGAATCAAACAAACCCCGAGCAGAACCACCAGGGCAACACGTCTGTAAAACTGTCGTCTGCCCTGCGCGATCCCAGTCTTGTGCGCGAGGTGCTTTTCCATGAGATTGCAGCCAAATACATGCCTTCGCCGCAGGCATCGTACACCAAACTGTACGTCAACGACGACTACGTAGGGGTGTTCATCAATCTGGAAAGTGTGGATGGGCAGTTCCTGCGCACGCATTTCGGCTCCGACGACAAACCTTTGTTTAAGGCCGGGGTGGACTACAAGCCCGACGGCGTGCCTGCGACTTGCAAACAAAGCATCTTCGGCTCGCTTGAGTACGAAGAAAACGTGGACTGTTACCGTCAAAATTTCGAAATGAAATCGGACCGCGGCTGGCTCGACCTTCAGGAGCTGACACGCATCCTGAACCGCGAACCCGCCAAGATCGAATCCGTACTGGATGTAGACCGCGTACTTTGGATGCTGGCACTGAACAATGTCATGATCAACCTCAGCAGTTACTCCGGCGCCAAAAGCGTCAACTATTACCTATATAAAGACAACCACGGGCGTTTTCAGCCGGTGCATTGGGACTTGAACCTGAGCTTCGGCAGCCTGAAAAACACCGGACGCGGCAGCGATCTGGATTTGCGCAGTCTTCAGCGCCTCGACCCGCTCCTGCACGCCGAAAATGCCCTCAAGCCGCTCGTCAAACAACTCCTCCAGGACCCGCTCTATCGAAAAATTTACCTCTCCCATATCCGGCAAATCAACGACGACAACTTTACCGGCGGCGACTACGAAAAACGGGCCAAGGAACTCAGGGCCATGATCGTGGTGCCTTTTAGCGACGACAAGTACAAGCAGTATAGCATTCAAGACTTTGAAAACAGCCTTAAGTCCACCACTGGTAGCAAGAGCAAAATCCCCGGTATTTCGGAACTGATGACCAAACGCTCGCGCTACCTGCAAACGCACCCGGAACTGACGGCTCTGCCGTCCGCTGTGAGCGACATCACCGTACAAGGTCGCGGCAAGTACGAAAATCAGCGCGTCAATACATTCCGCATCATGGCCAAGGCCGACCGGTTCCCTAAGCGGCTCATCATGTACTACCGGTTTGCCGACAGCCAACTATACAAATCCATGGTGATGACCGAAGAGGCCTCCAGCAACCTGACACCCGGCGCAAAAATGTTTTCGGCAAGTATTGATGCCCCCGATGACAACGCTGTGCTGGATTACTACATCCTCGCCGAAAATGCCGGCACTGTATCGTTTGCACCCCGTTCGTACATGAACAGTCCGTACAAGGTCAAACTGGCCGATCTGAACAAGTAAATTATTATTGGCTCTGGTTCTGCCAATCGCAAATGGATGTCTCATAAGTATAGTTTGACGGGAATTGAAATTTACCAGACAGGATTCCCAAGATTTACAAGATAAATGAGGCGGCTCCGCCGCCGAAAATCCTATAAATCTTGGGGATCCTGTCAAAAAACGGATAAGTCTGTCAACTTCACTCAACTGTGCGGGCTTATGTGACAGCATCTATCAATGAAAACCAGTCGGGCAATTCGAGCCGCGACCAATTTCAAATTCGTCTTATGCGTATTGCTTTCTTTTATTTCCCCCTGGTGATAACGACCCTTTTTGTTGGTTTGCCTTCTTCCGTCAAATCACAGGACACCTACGGGAAGGGCATTCAGGAGATCCGCCTTGAGATACCTTTCCCGGACTGGGACACCAAACTGGACTCCCTCAAAACGGTTAACCCGGAATCCCGACTACTGGGCACTGCTTTTGTGAACGGAACACGCTTCGACAGCGTGGGCGTGCGCTATAAAGGCAACAGTTCCTACTTCCGCTCCCGCAAGGATACGTTCCGCAAACTGCCCATCAACGTCAAACTCAATTACCGGCTCAAGGAACAACACCTCAAGAGTGGGCAAAACACCCTCAAACTTTCCAACGCATTTCTAGACCCCAGTTTCCTCCGCGACCCTCTGGCGTACGCCGCTATCCGGCGTTACATGCCCGCCCCGGCCTGCAATTTCGCCAAAGTATTCATCAACAAGGACTTTTACGGCCTGTACGTCAACACGGAGTCCATTGACGAATTCTTTATCGAAAAACACTTTGGCACAAAGGCCGGCTTCTTAGTCAAATGCGACCCCGACAACTGGAAACGCGTACGCAGCCAAACCGGCTGCCCCAAAGGTGAAAACGCCTCTTTGATGTACCTCAACGACAGTCCGGGTTGCTACGACGCGTTTTACGAAGTGGACGACCCGGCCAGTTGGAAGCCGCTCATCAACCTCATCAAAGTGCTTAACAAAGAGCCGGAAAAGATCGAGTCCGTGCTCAATATTGACCAAACGCTCTGGATGCACGCCCTGAACAACGTGCTGGTCAACCTCGACAGTTACACCGGTTCCCTCTCGCACAACTACTACCTTTGGATAGACTCTACCGGAGTAGCGCACCCGCTGATCTGGGACCTGAACATGGCCTTTGGCGGCTGGCGGCGCGATTTCAGTTTCAATGTCATGACTGATCAGGAATTGATCGAATACAGCCCCTTAGCCGAATTTGGAAATGCCAAACGCCCGCTTATTTCCAAATTGTTGCGCATACCGCTGTTCCGCAAGGTGTACATTGCGCATATCAAAACGATCGTTAACGACTTTCTCGTCAGTGGTCAGTGGCTCACCGAATCCGAGGCCATGATGAAGGAAATAGACCCCTGGGTAAAAAAGGATTCCCTCAAACTTTACGCCTACGAGCATTTCAAAAACGGCCTCGATTCGACAATGGTCGCCGGTCCGGATAAGATTATTGGTCTTCGCCAACTGCTCGAACGCCGAAGCAAATATTTGCTCCGCCACCCGGCCATTAGCAAACCTCAACCCACCGTGGCGAAGGTCAAGCATACCCTCAAAGAGGACAAGGTTTTATTCACAGCCGAGGTAAAAAGCGCTGAAAATGCCTGGCTGTTTTACCGAAAGGACAAAATGTTCGCATTTACCCGTATACCCATGAACGATGCCGGCGAAAATGGCGACGCCACTGCAGCCGACGGTATTTACAGTGCTACCGTGCCGCACGCCGATGCCAAGCATTACTATGTCGTGGGAGAAAACGCAGATGCGGCGGCCCTCTACCCGGAACGGGCATCGTTCGAGTTTCTTAAGGTAGAGTGATCGAGCCGCCTTCCAGCCGAAGCACCCCGCGCGGGCACACCGCAGCACATATTCCGCAACCCACACAAGAGGCGCGCACCACGTCCTGTCCGCGTTGGGCGTATTGGCGTACGTCAATACCCATTTCGCAAAAAGCGGAGCAGTTTCCGCAACTAATGCATTGGCCTCCATTGACCGTGATGCGGAATCGCGAGAGGAATTTTTGCTGTAAACCCAAAATGGCAGCCATCGGGCAGCCAAACCGGCACCACACCCGGCTGCCGAGGATGGGATAAAATCCGACGCCGATCACACCTGAAAAAGCGGCGCCGATCCAAAAGCCATAAAACTTGCGCACCGCGTCGCTGCTCACAAAAAGCATGTTGGCACTTCCGGCTAGATAAGCCCGCCACAACAGGGCCAACAAGACCCCGCCCGCAGCCAAAAGCAAATACACGTGCTGTGGCGTCGCATTCGAGATTTTGCGGCGCCGAAAAAACAAAAAGGCTCCGATCCCGACGAAAAGTAGTGTCACAAAACCGACCATGAACGTGCGCGTTATCCAGTAGGCATCGCCGCTTTTCCGGAAAAACGCGTACAGCACGGCGAGGGTCATGGCGACTGAAAGAAACAACACGCCGTGTACTAACCAACGCTCGATTCTCCAGGCCCGGAGCGATTTGTCGGACAAGTGTCGGAACGGGTCACCGGCTGTTTCTGCCAGACCACCGCAACCGCAAACCCAGGAGCAGTACCATCGTTTTCCGAAAAAATACGTCAGCACGGGGGAAATGACGAACACCATCAGGGTGCCCCAAATCAGCATAAACAACCCGAGGTTACCGCTGCCGGTCAGTTGTTTGATAAACCAGCCGTCGGTGAAATAGTAGTTCAGCGGCCACATGTTTTTGAAATCGAAAAACGGCTGATTAAGTCTCAAAAGCAATTCGGGCAACAGAAAGGCAAATGCCGTTTGGAAAAACATCACCGACAGCGTTCGCAGCATCTGGTAACGGTTATGGCGATATTTGTACAAAAATTTCACCCCTAAGGCCAGAATGAGTACGGTGTACAGCACACCGTACACAAACCACTCGCTGGCCGGTTGTTTTTTTAAAAACTGACTTAAGGGATCAAACAACGCGATCAGACCTGTATTGACTGCTCCGTTTTGGCCAAGTCCAAGGTATTGCGGCCACCAGTACAGCATTGCATAAAAACCGGTGAGCGCTACAGCCAACAACCAGCCCAGCACCCCGCGATTGGTCAGCGAGCGCATCCAAATGCCGTTGTTTTTGATGCCTTCCGGTAGGCCGGTGTACCTGCCGTGCGCAAATAGTCCTATCCCTCCGGCAATGGACGCCACCGATACGGCGCCCAACCATAGCGGATACGACTGCCGCATCTGCAACCAGCCAAGACCCAGAGCGCCAAAGCCCAGGGCCACCAAGATCAAGCCGATGCGTACGGAAATTTTTAAACGGTGCGCATCGTCGTGTGCGAGAGAAAATGATGGATTGGACATTTTTTGATTGATTCGATTGATTCGATTATTTCCCGACAAGGAATTTGAGGGCCGCATTCAACCCACGGCGTTGCCGGAGTTGCAGATTTTTCCCGGACTTTCGGTTGTATTCGCTGACCAAATCCTGTTCATGCTGTGGGTAAAACTCGGGATCGAAATTGGCCATGCCGAGTTGCTGGAGCACCGTCTCGATGTGGGTTTCTCGTTGCAACCAGCGTTCGCACACCTCGTGGCGGTAGCGCACGCCCATGAGGTTGAAGCCGAGGATGCGGCCCGTAGTGCGCTCGTAGTTCAGCCGGATGCTTTTTTTTCCGTCGGGGTGTTCCCAATAGAGCGTAGCCTGGTCATCGGGCAACAGCGGGCGGATGTCGCCGTACACCTGGTATTCGATATCGAAAAACTTGGCCGAGTTGAACCAGATTCCCGGGTCGTAGGCCGTGCGTTCGCCGCTGAGCGTGCGTGCCAGGGTTTTGCCCATCATGCGCCCCGTGTACCAGACGGCTTCGATGGCCCGGCGGCCGGCAGTTGGGTTGCATAGTTCGGCGCAATCGCCCAGGGCGTACACGTCGGGCAGGTTGGTTTCCAGGTATTCATTCACGAGAATGCCTCGGTTGGTTTCCAGCGCGGTGTTTTTCAAAAAACCGATGTTCGGGCTCACCCCAACCGTCAGGCCGACAAAGCCGCATTCGATCGTTTCGCCACCATTTGTTACCACGGCCCGGCATTTCCCGTTCCCGTCGTCGCGGATTTCCTGCAGTTCAGTGTGCAACCGCAGGTCAATACCGTTCTCACGCAGGTGCCGACCGACCATGACAGCCTCCTCCTTGGGCAGGACATTGTCCCAAAAACCGGCCTCCCGCACCAAAAACGTCACCGGGATATGCCGCGAATGGAACATCTCAGCCATTTCCACTCCGATGAGGCCACCGCCTACAATGACTGCCCTGTGTCGCCGAACTCCGTTCGGCGCTTTCGCGGATTTATCTCCGTTCGGCACTTCCTCGGGATTGCCGAACGGAGTTCGGCAACACAACCGCTCCATCGCCTCCAGGTCCTGCAAATGGTACAGCCCATGTACCCCGTCGAGGTCCTGGCCGGGCCAGCCGAACTTGTTCGAGCGGGAACCGGTAGCGAGCAGGAGTTTGTCGTAGGCAAGGGTGCGCCCGTCCGTGGCGTGCAGAATTTTTTTATCAAACTCAATACGTTCAATGCTGGCACGCACGCGCTGGATGCGGTTTTTATCCCAAAACCACGGCTCATAAGGCTGCGTGTCGCGGAGGCGTAAATGGCCCATGAAGACGTACATCAGTGCCGTGCGGCTGAAAAATTCGTCGGACTCATCCGACACGACGGTGATGTCGCAGTCGCTTCGCTTGCGCAGCATGCGGGCTGCCGTGATACCGCTTATGCCGTTGCCGAGGATAACTATTTTCATGTAGGGGTGGTTGTTGCAGCCGTAAATGTAGTACAACGGCCACGAGAGTGCCCGGCACTCAAGAAAACCTGTTGGAAGAATGTCCCAGGCGGGACAATTTACTTTACGGAAAGAAGGCGTCTTCGGTTTTCGGAAGCACGAAATTGGATGAAACTTAACCCTAACTTAAGAATG
>Ga0154020_10011605_pt1 | contig 10040 bp, 11 predicted proteins | sample Klosneuvirus_201_FD_109709 | JGI IMG/M metagenome (GOLD analysis project Ga0154020, IMG submission 109709) | Active sludge microbial communities from wastewater, Klosterneuburg, Austria - Klosneuvirus_20160825_MG | ecosystem: Engineered > WWTP > Aerobic digester > Activated sludge | place... | reverse complement strand
CGCTGTTGCACGTCGAACTCGGAGAGGATCTCAAAGAAGAGCTCGCTCACCTTAGCCTTGAGCTTGTCGGCCACCTTCGTGTTGGCGCGCAAGTCGGCCTTCTTCCAAGGTTGCGCCTCGGGGATGCCACACAGAAGCTCGTCCAGCTCTGCCGGCGAAAAGGAACGCAGTGCGGAGGCGGAGATGAACTGCTCAAAACCGCCGCGGAAGGCCTCGATCTGCGACTGCACGCCACGACCGAGATGGTAGTCGGCCACGAGGCGCACGTACTCGTCCAGGTTCGACAGAGTCACCGCCACGCTCGAACCGCCTTCCTTGAGCAGCGCTGGCGTGGCGAAGTCGAGTTCGAGCGCTTCGACCGAGGCGTTCTTGTACTTGAGCTTGGCAAGCGCTACGGAGCGATCCGCGTCGCTCAGTGTCTTGTCTGCGAGGAAGGCGTTGCGGCGGTCAACGAGCTCGGCAAACTCGAGCATGCGGTGGCCAACCTCAGGTTTCACCACAACGAGGTCAGAGAGGGAGAGGGGCTCGCGGCGCAGCAAGGCGCGGTAGAGCGGCTGTGCGAGCGGAAGGTCGAGCAGCTGCACGTCTAACAGGGCCTTGCCAACGAGCATGCCGGCAGTGCGCAGGAGCTTGTTGCGGCGTGTGAGCTCAGCCTCGTCAGCGCCCACCAAGGGCAGCGGGAGTGGGAAGAGTCCACCGCGCGTCTGCACGGTTTCGTGAGGGCTCGTGTCGTCGTCGATCCAGATCTTGTGAGAGCTCGCAGCAAGCTCGCGCGCCACCAGCGTGTAGAACTCTCGAGTGGGGCCAGCGCCAAGGCCAACCTCGCCACGGAAGTGAACGTCGAGGATGGTCGCCTTGTTCTTAGCGCACATGTCGAGCACGTGGGGAGCCGACTTGAGCACATTCTCGCGGACAATGTCGACCTTGAGACGCGGCAAGCGATTGGAGGAGCGCGCGGCCGTCTGCATCTGCTGCGTGACGAAGAGTAGGGCGCGGGAAACACCGAGAGCAGTCATGCGGAAGTGCTGCTGGCGGACGGCAAAAGGCAGCAAGAAGGAAGCATGGTCGAGGACGTCGCTGCACCAGAGCGGAAGAACGCCCGCACAAACGAGCTGAGCATCTTGTAACTGACGCAAGAGCTTCGTCGAGAGCTTGGGGTTCTCCCATTCCTTGGCAGGCGACGCCAGGTGGACGGCCGGGGAGTTTTGATCGAGGAGGCGCGAACGCATGCCGTCAATCGTGTGCAAGGCAACGGCTAAGGGCAGGAGCTTCTGCGAGTCCTCGTCCTCCAAAGCCTCGGGAGCAAGAGAGGGTGTTGCGGAACCACGCGAGACTGAGTCAAACAGCGGCACGCCGTCGATCAAGTTCCTCGACGAACTCTGCTTGGGAACGATCTTGAAGCGGATCTCATTGTCGCGCGTCTGAAGCTCATCAAAAAGAGCGGCAGTGGTGCGAGCAGCAGCCGAGGAAGCGTGTTGGTGCTGCAGGAGCTCTTGGAGCAGCGAGCGCTTCGGATTCAAGCGTCGCGATCCAATGTAGAGCGCAACATCTTCACCCTCGGCGAGCGCAGTCTCTGCCTCTTTCTGTGGTACTTGTTGTTGCTGTTGCTGGAGCTGCTGTTCGATGGCCTCGGTGAGCTCTTGCACGGCATCCTCAATATCTTCTTCGTTATCTTCGTCGTCGAGTTGATCGCGATCACCTTCTTCTTCCCCTTCGTCGTTGAAATTCATGGCAGCGGCTGCTGCTGCAACCTCAGCAGCCAACGCGGACGGATCCCTCAAAGGAGAGCCGGTGGATTCCATTCCACCGAGGCCGAAGACGTCTTCGTCATCATCCAGGCTCATTGTTTTCTTGATCGGGGCAGATGCAGACATGGACGGCGACGACGGAGAAGATGGCGACTTGAGGGGAACCTTCAACTTCTCCTCCTCAAACATGGAAGAGAGAGCAATTCCGGTGCTCGCAGTCAAGGAGCTTGGGCCAGGGGTGGCAGCCGCATTGGGGTCGCGCACTTTGACGCGCTGGCGGACGTGGTCGATCACGTTTTCCACAGATGCGAGCGAGTCCACCTTCACACGGGGAGCTTCCAGAGGCTTCAAGCGCGCCTCGCCATCAGCTAAGGGAAACACATTTGAAACAAGAAATTAACCGTAGAGAGGAGTGAGAGATACCAGGCTTCAGGTGAATCGAGAGCTCGTTCATGAGCGACCGAACCGCGTTGAAGTTGAGCGTTGTCGAGGTCGTGAAAATGGGGAAGCAATCCTCCAGGCTGATCGTCTTTTGGAGCAACGGGACGAGAAGAGAAAAGGCATTGGAACGAGCCATGAAGACGTTCGCAAAGAGCTCCAGCCTCTTTCTCTGCGTGGCGCCCGGGGCATTCAACAGCTTCGTTAAGCAGGAAATGATGCCAGAATGGAGGAATTCGAATTCTGAGATGCCACCGCTCAGAGTAGATGAGATTGAGGTCAAATCGGCTTCCAGCTGTTGCCAGTGGGATTCAGTGGGGGTCTCTAGGGACGAGAGGGTCTGCTTAACGCGCTTGGTGACCTCCTTGAGCTTGCCGATGACATTGAGGAGAGAGGAGTCGGTAGCTTTGCCAAAGTATGTCTGGAGCAAGGTCATGCAATGCTCAACGATCCACTGCTTCACTTGATCGTTAGACGCAGCAGCCTTCAAGCTGGGAGGAGATCCAGGCGGCAGACCAGCCGCCAATGGTGAACTCGAAAGGAAGGAGAAGTTGCCAGGAGAAGAAGAAACGGCACTCACCTTCTCACGCTTCTACATGAATCACAAAACATGAACATTAAGTCAGAACATGCACAGAGCAGCAACAAACACGCACCCTATCAGTCGATTTGACGTCATCGATATGCGAGATCAAGTTGTCCATGCGATGCACGATGCCTTCGCGTACAAAGTAGTCCTTGAAGATATCGGGCAACTTCTGCAGAGCAGACTCGGCAATCGAAACGGCAACGGCAACAATGTTATAGTTTGTGTCCTTGAGCAGGCGCGCTAAGAATGCTGAGAATGCCAGATCCTAAGTAGAGACCACAGATGAAGAGAGGGCCCTCGAAAAAAATGGACGGAAGATTGAACCTTCAATACTTCTGATAACGTAGGAGAGTCTGCAAACATTATGATCTTGGCGACAGCTGAGATGCAAATGTTGCGGAAATTCGCGGTCACGAGCGTGGAAGCAAGATTCAGGAGAGGAGCCGTCAGCTGACGGGCAATCGACACAACAAAGTCTGGATGGGCCGCGAGGAGCTCCACGGACTGCTGGGGAGCTGGAGGATTGCGATGGCCAACAACTCTAGAAGAAAATCGATTATGATAGCGAAACCGGTTAAGGAGTTCAGAAAGCCAGTCCGCACCGGTATCGACGGATCTCCGTGGAGGCATAAGGGACGAAGGCAGCAATCTCCGCCGGAAGAGCAGGAAGGAGGTCATTGGCCAGACTGAAGAGCTCGAAGGTCGCTGACGCATGCCGAGACTCCGTCTTGGTGTTCTCGACAGCAGCGAGGACCTCTCGCAACCGAGGAACCATGTTGAAGTCGTGGGGGTCGAGCAGCTGTCTCCACAGCAGGGCCGAGTTTCGCACACACGAAGAGAGGATTTGTAGAGCTGTGGTGAGAACGGCAGGAGGGTTGACGCGGTTCGTATTCATGTAGGCGGCGGCGGCAGCACTAAAAGCAAGTGATGAGATAGCGGCATCATGGAAGACATCAACACAAACGTACTAATTCTCTTTCGAAATGTACTTGACCACTTCAAGAAGAATTCCACAGCCCGTTAATTCCTCGAGCTTGGTCTTGTCGGAAGCATACACTTCAAGGAGGACGAGGAAGATGATCAGAATGTTGTCGCGAATAACATCCTTCTTGCTCCCGTCTGCGACACGGAACTTGTCGACGAGGTTCTGGAAGTAGGGCTTGACCAAATTATAGTGCTCGATATTAAACCGGGATATAACATGGAGCATAATTTCGACGGCTGATACGAGGGAAAGTGAGTCAGAGATGAGAGGGGGGGGGGGGGGGGGAAAGATCCAGAGAAGGCTACCTTTCGCTGTTTCGTCATGCGTATAAAAGTCAATGATTCTAAAGATGTGCGTCAGGGCTCCGGAATTGAGGACGTGCGCGGGCTGCTCGCGGGAGATATGGCAGAGAGCTTCAAGGAGGCTCGGGATGAGTTCATAGAAATTAGAGAATGACTCCTCGTCGATCATCCCAACGATCTTGTTGATGATACCGTATCGGACGCAAAATGAAGCAGCTGGACGGCAATTGGAAAGGAGATGGTTCAGAGCTCGAACAGCAGTATGCAACCCTTCGGCGAAATCTCCCGCCAAGCACGAGTCTTTGGCAATGACTTTGGCTAACCCACGGACGATCCTCTCAATCTAACAAAAATCAACATCACAAACACAATAAACGCAAAATTAGGGGAATCACAAATACCGGGAAAGCGTGAATAAATGTTTCCTCGTTACTCAAAGAGAGGCCGGTATTGAGAGGATCGATGACGGCGAGATAAACGTGGAGGTCGGTCGCGCCCGCAAGGTCCAAGGCATCGGCAATCGCGGCCCAGCGTTCAGGAGCTTGACATACAAATCACGTCAACTCTTGCCATTCAACAACGAGAATGAACTCAGGTTTCGCACTGTAATTGTAATTGTCCATCTCGGACTGGATGAGGGCGAGGGCTTGGTCGAGACGAGCGGGGTCGGGCGCCTCTGCCTCTTCCTCGCCTTGCGCGTTGCTCTGCCCAGCTTCGCCATTAAATTCGTCATTTCCTTCGCCGCCTGATTCTAATCCGGAGCCCTCGTCCTCAGCGGCAGGCGGGGAAACGGCAGCGGGCGAGGGCAAGGGGGGAGCAGGCAGGGTGCCTTGGCCGGGCGAAGAGGGAACCGCCGAGGAATCGCCTCCCTTGGGTACTCCCTGACCCGCTGCAGTATCCACAATGGGCGCTGCGAGCGTGGGAGCGGCGGCTGCGGTGATGGAGGCGGAGGAAGAGGATTGTGAACCCTGCGGCCTCACGTCGTCCTCCTTGCTCATCTTTCGCTTCTTCTTCTGGGGCCCAAGATCGGCGGGACTAACAAAATACAATAAAAATTAATGAAGAAGAGAGTCGCGAAGAGGAATGAGCAGAAGACCGCGGCGAAGACGAAGAAAGCGCGAAGAAGACGCGCAAAGTTTCACAGACTCCACAAAAACTTCCAAAAAGACAGTGAAGCGGATGGACTAAAAGGGGTCCGGTGCGCACGCACCATATCGCCCATTTTCAGGGGAGAAATAAATGACAGAATTTCAATTCAACTAATCTCAGACTGCAGGAGACGTGGAGTGGAAAGCGGAGTGGAGAGCGTGAGGGGCGAAAAAACGACAACGTAAAAAGCTACGACGAGGAAGCTTGATCATGAATGAACGGCTTCCCAGAATCAGGAGAATAGGGGAGAGGATGAAACAATAAACAAATCGTACTCTAATTCAGCGTGCTTCGGGTTGGGGACGGTCGGCTCGTTTGAGTCATGAGCTCGAGAGCGGGTTGTCCGGGTTGTCACATTCCGCCTTTGAATTGCCGCTTTTTTATGTTTCTCGGGGACATTCGACTCTTGAGTATCGTCGACGAGCATATCATCAAGAACATCCTCTTCAAGCTTCGTCTCGATCTCGCCAACGCGAGGCTTTTTCTTTGGAGCCTCGACGGCGGGGTCAAAAATTTCAGTTGCCTCGTTCTCGTTCATCTCCTCGGCGTCAGGGCTGCGCTTCCTCTTCGAAGACGCCTTTCTCCTGCTGCTCATCAGAGATATACATGCAACAATGAGCGAGGGAGGGCCGCTAGGACGACCGCTCTCGAGAGCAGCGACTCGTTTTCAAATCTCGACGGTTCTCCTCGTCGAGCCCGTTTTGCGTTTCTTGTCAAAGCGATGAACAAGGCCGGCTCAAGCACGCACAATTGCATGTCCTTTGAATCCGGTGGGCATCGTTAGCCATCGTTGTGTTGCTCATTTCTTTGATTCTTTACGATGAGCGCGCCTGCCCCGACTCCTGGCACCAAGCCGAGCGACTTCTTAAAAACTGTCCTGGGCCGCACGGTCATCATCAAATTAAACTCTGGTGTCACTTACAAAGGTAAAGCAAAATTTTGTAATTTTCTATTAGCATCCCAAGCGTTCTAGGCCTCGTCGGTGGCCGTCGCGTTGCTGTCATCCTCGGTCACCTTCTTCCTCGGTCTAAACCTCCCCTTGTTCGTGGCGCTGTGATGCTGTTCATTTCTCGTCTTCATAATTTTCGTGTAATTTTTTATTTTTAAATTTAATCGCGAGGTCGTGTGTTTTGCCGGGGGAGCCCTTCTCAGGCGTCACGACATCCTCGTCGAGCCTTTCTTCGCTTTCTCTCCTCGATTGCCCACTCTTAAGAGTTGAAGAGGTGTGTCGACTTCTCTTCAAAAATGTTTTTGTGAGATAGTGAATGATGTTGGGTAACGATTTGAAAGGTGGCGGCTTGCACCACTCTTTAGCGTCACCGCTCTTTTCGGACCTTCGGCCTCTTTCTCTTCTCTCGCCGCTCATATTTTGCCCAGGCATTCTCGCTTGCCTCGACGGCAACATGAATATCGCCATGGAGCAGACGCAAGAATTCGTTAACGGTCAGCTGAAGAACACATATGCGGACACCTTCATCCGAGGAAATAACGGTATCTCTCCCAACCCAGGAACGCCTCTTCGCTCACTCTTACGCCGTTGTATTTTGCAGTTCTGTACATTCGCTCGGCCAAGTAAGAGGAAGACCACAATTGTTGTTTCCTATTTTTCTTTCCTCAATGAATGCATTGTGCCACTCAACGAGCCTGCTCGAGGTCGACTATGACGTCAATCCCTTGTAGCTTGCTCTTGAGCTGTTCGAGCTGAAGTGCAATTTCTTTAAAGACGAGCGCTTTGCCCTCGAATGGCGGCAGCAAGAGTCCCTCGTCGTTCTTGATGGCGAGTTGAATGCAATGTCGGTCGAGGTGGAAACAGTATGTCGGAGCGTAGGGCGTCGCGTCCATTCCAGGGATCTGTGATGCGTTGACAGCGAGCCTCGTTTCGCTGCGGTCAGTGAAGGCTTTCCCGCATCCTTTGCAACTTGGGACTCGGCCCTTCGCTTTCCCCACTGACACATACCAGGGGATCTTGTCGCCTCGAGATGGCAAAGACGCAGCTTCGTGGACGGCCTTTACGCGCGCATTGGTCGGTCGCCCATTGACGAACATGCCGCTGAAGTGGAATGAAACCGTCCCGCTTTTTGGGAATTCTTTGAAGCCAGCGGCATCGCACACAAAGTCCACTCCATTTGGTCTAGTCAACAATACTTTAAGACACACGGCACCCCCATGAAGAGATGCGATGAGATCAGCGCACAGTGTGCAAAGCAAGGTGTGATCGTGATTCACTGCCTTGATTCGCGCCGTCCCCTCCAAGGCCGATGTCGAATAAGCGATCGGCTCAAGCTCGCTGATAGCCTCACCGAGCGGCTCATCAACAAGTAGCCTAATACGATCGATTTGAGGCCGAACGCAATAATAATGGGAAGAAAACCCCAAAAAAGAAACGTACTCGGGTCTCATTTTTCGTATCGTGGCGACCAAGGAGCGACGGCTCTTGTTCCACCAATAGGGGATCTCAATTAGATCGATCTTAGCCTCTTTGCACGCGAGTGACTTTTGGTCATCCCTATGACAGAGATGTGCGATGGAGTGAACAAGATGCACCGAATTCGAGAATACCTGCTTCGAGTAATTTCGTGCTCTCCAAAGAGATAATGATCGCGGTAATGGTGTTGACCCTGGTACTCAAAGGCAAGCTGAAGCCCAGGCAGAAAGACATCGAGCTCCATGCCATATCCACTCTCCTCGAACTTCAAAGATGGGTGACGATAATCCTGTCAAAGAGGGAGACGTGACGTGAGCTCGTTTACATGACTTCCGCGAAGATAGCAAGTTACCTCAAACACTTGCTCGTTTGGGAACAGCTCCTGGACCATGCCGAGGAGAATCCGCTGGTTTTTCTTAACCATAGCAGTGGGTACAAAGTTCTCCGCCTTCCAATGATGGTTCGGATAGACTTCGCGCAACAAACCGTAGAGGCCACCGTATTTCGTCAGCAACGCGTGGCCACGAAGCTTCACGACCTGCTCGTAGCTCACCCTGTACCAATCGTCAAGCTCTTTGATTCCTGAACGAAATTATGATAAAAATGATCGAACAAGACGGAGAGGGGAAAATCATGATAGGAGGACCAAGCTCTGCCGACAGCCAAGCAAAATAGGCGTCGAGATTGCCGCGATCTTCCCAGAAGCCCTTTGGCACCGGATTGAACAGCCAGATCTTGCAAAGACGAGAAGTAAATTTTTCAAAAGATCAATACATCATATACTTTACATTATGTTTACCTTCCAATCGTGTTCTGGGAATGCTTGCACGAGGGCGGCACGCAATGAGCGCACCTCGTCATTCCCTATCACACTGGCACCTCCGGCCTTGGCAATCTCCTCCTTGCTCACCAAATACATTCCTTCTGGTATTTTTATATTTCTCTACCAAATATCCAATAAGAGTGATCCTTGTCAATGCAAATAACAGGAAGGGAGCGGAGGCGTGCCTCTCTGGCGAAATTTATGAAGAACTCTCGGACGTGCTTCGGGTTCTTCCAATAGTTCCTTGGCGTTCTTGAGAACTTTTCGACATTCCATTCGACTTCTGGATATGCCTTGAAACAAAAAGTGGAAATTGGTATGATTTGTCAAGATCGAGGGATAACAAAACGGAATTCCTACGTCGACGAGAGCGGCAGACAAGGAGCCATTGAAGTGGCGGTCGAGGATGCCAGAGCCACCATGCTTCCGCACGTCGCTGGCGCGGACATTGAGCCATCCATTGGGATGCTCCACCATAAACTAACAATAAAGCAATGAAAACATTGAAAGCAACGGGGACCACCCTTTCCAAGACCATGAATGAAACAATATATGACAACAACGAAGGCAACGAATGGCGGACCTTTTTGGCATAGCCATCGAAGAAGGTTCTTCGATTAGAATGAATCGCCCAGAAGTTCTGTGGCAAGTGTTTGAAGCGAGCGATATCCCATGCGAATTCAGGATACGCTGCCTAATGGAGAGAGATGAAATCAATCAAAAAATGCAATGGACAAGGACAAGAGGGCTGATATACGATGAGAGCTTGGACGAGGGAGCCACCGTAATTGGCCAAAGCACGCTCGGCGCCCATCTCTGCCACCTTTTTTCTTGAGGTCTCATACCATCCAGAGAGATCCACAATACCTAATCCCCAATTAAGAGTGTCCAAGACTCAGCGGCTCATCAGCGCCGTACCGAGGTCGCGGCGAAGCTCGTCGAACAATTTACGCAAGTTGGCCGAGTCCTTCCAATGCCCTCGAGGTTCCGCGCCGTAGCCTCGCCATGTCCTTTCTACCGCTGAGAAGAATGCATTATTAATAAGAAAAACAAAGATGATACATTATAACACTTCAATAAATGCTGAGAGACCTGGCACATTCGTCAAGGGAAAAGGGCGAGATCATCACCTTGGGCTTGCTCTTTCCTGCAATACAAAACCAGAAAGAACACAACATAAATATAATTTTTTTTAAACAAAAATGTATATAAAAATATCATTTAAGATAAGTTCCATGGAGAGCGGGAAGAGAGGGCGCACCGCCGCGACAGCGAGGGCGGGCGATGCGCGCCCACATCCGAAGCCACGACGCCCCAACCAAGCTTCTGGAAAATGACAAGAAATTTCTTAATTTTCTTCGGATAGAGGCTTATGGCGCCTCGCACTCTCATTTCCCACTCGTAGAGCACCAATCTCTCAACCGCTGAACCCGAGAAGAGAGGAACAAAGTCAGCCCGTGCTGGGAGAGGAGAACGCATGCAACGCACTTGATTACAACAGATCAAAAACATAAATCATCTAACATTACCCAGCACCGTATATCCTTCGGATCGCTGGGCCTTTCTCTATCTAATATATAT
>Ga0154020_10011604_pt1 | contig 10040 bp, 5 predicted proteins | sample Klosneuvirus_201_FD_109709 | JGI IMG/M metagenome (GOLD analysis project Ga0154020, IMG submission 109709) | Active sludge microbial communities from wastewater, Klosterneuburg, Austria - Klosneuvirus_20160825_MG | ecosystem: Engineered > WWTP > Aerobic digester > Activated sludge | place... | reverse complement strand
ATGACGGTTGGTGCCTTGTATAAATTGCATACTATCTTTATACAAAAATCATACAGCGTTTGTGTCTGTTCACAAAGTGTGTATATTTGGATAAGGAGAGGTTTTTTCACAAACTGACGTTGTCCGGTCATTGTAGCCGTATGAACTTATTCAGGGTGCGTTGTCCCTTTTATTTTCTTTTTTACTTTTCGGGTAACTGCCACAATTCTACCATCTTGCTGTATCAGGTTAATGTCGCTGTATTTCTGTTCCCGGAAAATATCCATTATTCTTTTTTGGGCATCCACTCTTTCCAGCCCCTCAATCAAATCAATTCTGCCTCCTTTGTAATGCACCTCCACTTTTTCAAATTGCTTTACTCTCATAAATGCCAATAGTTCCACTTCTTCAATTGATACGGGCATTTCCAATTCATACTTTGGCCACAGGTCAAGATTTGGAAAAAATCCCTGCAATATTTTTTTAAGGTTGATTTGAATATGATGATCTACATCAAAAACTTCCTTAGTAACCTTGAATTGCGTAAAATTTGCTGGCACTGCCACCCCATCTGTAAAAAACAATATCACTACAGGCATTTTTCCACCTAAGGCAAAGGCAGTATAAAATTCTAAAAAAGGCATTGGCACTCCACACTTATCACTTAGAAAAGAAAGGCTTTCTTTAGTAGCCCTAATTTTATCAATTGAAAATCCAAACTCCCTAAGCTCCTGTAATATTTTTACCCAAATAGCATCCATCAAACTGTATTTACGCCATTCACGGTTTTCTCTTTCAATAGTTAACAGGCCTTGTTCTTCCCAGCTATTTATCTGGCGATAAGTAACAGAGTTAAGCGTTATTTTTCGTTCCCTGTTATTAAGTACCTGAGAAATCTTGTTGTTGGGTAGGTCTTTGAAGTAATCATAAAAACCAATATCAAAAGCCTCATTTCTATAAACTTTCAGCAACTCATTCTTAGGTGCTATGTTTTTTTTAACTGCCATAAATCTTACCAGTCGGTATAATTACAAAGATAAAACAAAAATATTACCAACTGGTAAGATTTGCAAATAATAATTACCTTCGTTCACCTTAACTCACACATTGTTTTTGGGGAAAGAAGAATGCTTAGTAAAATACTTGATAACTCCATACCTAAATACCAGCTTAAAGCTGTTATTGCAGATTTTCTTAAAAATGACCGTATCACAGAAGTGGCCATTGCCACCGGCTATTGGGACTTGCCCGGCATGGTAGATATTTTTGCAGAGTTATCCTATTTTCTTTTCCGTGAGGACGTAAAGTTTCGTTTACTTTTAGGTGAAGAGCCATCAGTAAAAGCCTACCAGGTGGCCAACCCAGAACCGATTGACCCTAATTTTCCGCAGCGTTATTTAAAAAAGGATATAGAAGCCCTGGAATTGAAGCCCGAGTTTCAAAAAGTGTGTACCCTGCTGCAACAGTATCTTCCGAAAGATGAAAATGGTAATGCCAAACTGGAAATAAAAGTTTACAAAGAAAATTTCCTCCATGCAAAGTGTTACATATTTGGCTCAGAGCAGGAAAACTCTATCGGCATCATAGGTAGTTCCAATTTCACCAAGCAGGGATTAAGTGGTAACCTTGAACTGAATGCCGTAGAAGATAATAATGCAACGGTAAATTATCGCAGGTTAAATCCAGAACAGCACCCATCCCATCGCAGTTGGTTTGAAGACCTCTGGAGTAAAAGCGAAGACTGGAATCTGAAATTCAATACAGAAATAATTGGCCTTAGCAAGTTTGGCAACCTTGCTTATTCGCCTTACGAAATCTACATCCGCATTTTATATGAATTGTATGGTGATGATATTGAGATTGAAGAAAAACTAAAACTGGAAGATACTTTTGAGAGAAAAAATACACTCACTGTTTTCCAACAGGAAAGTGTACGCAAAGCCCTTAACAGGCTTAATGATAAGAAGATTGGTATGTGCCTGGTGGGTGATAGTGTGGGTTTGGGAAAATCCTATATTGCCCGTGACATCATTGAACGGATCGGCTATTATGAACGTAAGAATGTAATGATTGTTTGCCCTGCATCATTACGGAGTGACTGGCAAAAGCACATTGATGAACTCAATGTGAATGCCATGATCTACTCAATAACTGAATTTGCCAACGACAGCAGTTTTGAGCAAATACAAAATGATTTATATAAACGTAAGCTCAATTCAAAAGATGACAATGCTATTCATCTGTTGATGATAGATGAAAGCCATAACCTAAAAACACAGGGCAGCAAATCATTTCAAAATTTATTACAAGTAATTACAGACAGAAATTTTTGTACTGAATTACCAAAGGTCCTGATGCTTTCAGCTACTCCGGTAAACAACGGCGTAAAAGACCTTGCCAATCAAATTCTGTTGGCAAAAGGTGGCAATGAAAGGTTCTTTGCCCACTTTGGAATTGAAAACCTGCTTTCCTTATTTGGTCATACACAACGGGAGTTTAAGAAACGGGATAGTGAAGAAGTATTTGGAGAACTTTATCCCATACTGAATAAGATAATGGTAAAGCGTACCAAGCACCAGGTTAAAAAAGATTTCCCTGATGCGCTGCTGAATGGCAAGCAAATAATTTTCCCGGAAGAAAAATTAGTGAATGAATTATACGAATTGGATAACAGGTCAATTCGCAGATCCATCAGTGAAATACTTACAACCCTCGAAAAAGAAAATGAGCCCTTATACGATGCCTTTACCATCGACCTTACTCCGCAACAGGAGGAAGAAGAAGAGCTTAAAGGTGTAATGGAGTTCTTCTCGTCAGATGCCTTTGTAAACGAAAAGAAAAGACGCATCAACCAGGCTGAGTTTGAATCGGTGTTTCATTTTATAGACAGGGCCATTAAAAACCTGAAACTGACGCCATATAGTTACCTGAGTGAAAAACTGGAAAGAACAGAGCAGGAAGAAATTCAGGCCAATGCAAGAAAAAATCTGACAGGTGTAATGAAAGTAACCCTGTTTAAGTCTTTCGATTCATCCATTTTTACCTTCAATAAAAGAATTGAGAAATACGAAACCTATCTCTGCAATTTTGAAGAATTGTTCTTCACTCATAAGAAAGTGGTGAAGCCTGAGATCATTCAGAAGGCCATTGCAAGGATGGAAGATGAAAAAGACGAAGATGTACTAACACTGATTTTTGAGGAGATTGTTTCCTTTAGGGAGAGAGAACAAAAAAAGAAAGATAAAGACTTTGCTTATCGTATTCAGCAGCCGGAGACAGCAATTAACCTGAATGATTTCAATACCGAAAATCTTAAAGCCTTCATTAAGCAGGACAGGGATATTATTACTTTAATGAAACAGGTCGTGGCCAGTATAAAGCCCGATACTAAGCTGGTAAAGCTGAAGGAATTACTGAAAGAATTGAAAGGTCAAAAAGTGCTGATCTTTTCTTACTTCGCTACCACTGTTGATTACATCAGGGATCATTTAGGTGACGATTTTTTAAACGAAGTAGGCTTATCAAAAGACAATACCATTGCTTTTCTTAAAAGCAAAAATGGCAAAGAGAAAACTGGCTATGTACAACGCTTTTCACCCATTGCCCAAAGGCAAACCATTTTTGATGGCAAAGTGAATGGTAAACCCGAGTTACAGGTTTTGGTAAGTACCGATGTATTGAGTGAAGGCCAGAACTTGCAGGATTGCGGCATCATTATTAATTACGATTTGCATTGGAACCCGGTAAAGATGATTCAGCGTAATGGCCGTATCAATCGTTTGGGTTCTGTTTTCAACGAAGTAAAGATTCATAATTTTTTACCCGAAGGCCAGTTGGAAAGATTCCTGAAGCTCATAAAACGTTTACAGGATAAAATACGCATCATAGGCGGCAGTGTGGGTATCGACAGCAGTATATTAGGCGAACAGATTACTGACAGGCAGTTTGGTTTATTGGAAGATATTTATTCAGGCAATACAGAACGCCAGCGGCTTGCCATTGAAGACCTGGAGAGAGAAAACGACCTTGCTTTTGATGAATTGTTTGAAAACGATTTAAGAGAATGGATACGCAAAGCATCGGATGAAGAAAAAGAGTTTATCAGAGGGATGAACCTGAATAAATGGTGTGGCATCCCTGCTTTTAAAGACCCGGAAAAATTACTGGTGTTCAATATTGGTAAGGGTGAGTTTGCATTTATACGTACCGATGGCAACAAAGTGGAAAAGGAACTCAACCAGTTAAAAGCACTTCGCCAGATCCGCAGTTTTGATACGGAAAGGAAAACAGAGTTAATTAGTTTTGACGATAAAGCAAAGTTGGTGGCGATTGCTCAAAAACTGTATGATTCAGAAAGTGCCTACCAGGCCACCACGGAGGGCATTGACCTTTCCGAATTTATGGGCGTAAAAAGCAGTGCCGGTAGTGGCTCTCTGGCTACTTATAAGCAGGAATTGCTTAACCTGCTGCACGAAAACGAAGACCGCTATTCATTAGACAACATCAAAAGACTGCAAAACCTGCTTACATCAAAAAACCTTGCTGTTGATAACCGCCTGCGGTCCTATCTTAAACGGTACGACAACCAGGTTTCTATTGATTTCCTTGATAGCATTGCTATTTTAAGTGTAAATCTTATTAAGGCGGAAGCACCCAAACAGAAACCGGAGCCGGTGATGTGGTATGGCTATTATCCGGGTGAATAGGCCCCTGCAAATACAGTTTGCTGTAATCGCAGCAAAGGGATTCACTGCCTCTAAGCCAGTTTTTGGCATCTGCCACTATAATTTCAGCTATTTGCAGTAAATTGCTAATCTGCAATTATAAATTATTATATTCGCAGCAGTTTTTTCACTAATCCCGATTTATGGATATAGGTAAGTACAAAGCAGGTACTTTAAAAAAGCAATACGGTTACAGCAGCTTTTCGCCAGAAATGGTAAACCATGACTGGCTGATAAATGATGCCAAAATAAACAACCTGCTTAGCGAGGCAGACAGGAAATTAGGCGAACTCAATGCCTTCTCAATGCTCATACCCAATGTTGATTTTTTCATCAAAATGCACATCACCAAAGAAGCTACAAAGAGCAGCCGCATTGAAGGCACTCAAACCAGCATTGAAGAAGCCCTGCAAAACGAAGAGTATATCACTCCCGAAAAAATAGACGACTGGCAGGAAGTACATAACTACATAGAAGCAATGAACTTTGCCATTGCTCAGTTAGAGAAATTACCCCTGAGCACCCGTTTGCTAAAGCAAACGCATAAAAAATTATTGCAGGGAGTTAGAGGCAAACATAAGCTGCCGGGTGAGTTTAGAACCAGCCAAAACTGGATTGGCGGCACATCTTTAAAAGATGCTGCCTTTATTCCGCCAAATCATGATGAAGTCCCCAACCTGATGAGCGACCTTGAAAAGTTTCTCAATAACGATGAATTACAGGTTCCGCCGCTTATCCGTATTGCTATTGCACATTACCAATTTGAAACCATTCACCCCTTTTTAGATGGCAACGGCAGGCTGGGCAGGTTATTGATTACACTTTACCTCGTAAGTAATAACATCATCAATAAACCGGCTTTATACCTGTCTGACTTTTTTGAAAAACACAGGCTGCTCTACTATGATAACCTCACATTGGTACGGAGTAAAAACATACTCAAACAATGGATCATCTTCTTTTTAACCGGCGTACTAATAACAGCAGAAAGCTCCATTGATACATTCAATGCCATTATGAAATTACGGCAGGTGGTTGAAGAAAAGAAAATCATTACCCTGGGCAAACGGGTTCCGCTGGCATTGGAATTAATACGCTACCTGTACAGCAAGCCTATTGTAGATGCCAGTGAAATTGCAACAGCTTTAGAAGTTAATATTTCTACAGCACACCGATTGATACAGGACTTTGAAAAACTAAAAATACTGATTGAGCAAACCGGTTACAAACGCAACCGTGTGTTTGTTTTTGAAGATTACATTAAACTATTTAGATAATAACAACTGTGGCTAATATAAAACAACTTGTAGAAAATAAGACCAGGCTCGACTATCCAGCATTGTGTAAGGCATTGATAGAGCAGTTTGGCGTAAGCGAACCCGTGAATTGGGACAGTATATTGCCAGCACCGCAGCAACAGGAACTGTTTGGTGGCGAGGTATTGCGTTATGTTGAAACACATCCACAATTAGCCAGCCAGAAAGACATCCGGCCCATTACCTTAAAAAAAGGCAGCACTTCGCAAATGCTTTTCTTTTTTGTATGCCTGGCAGACAGTAGCCTCCCCAAAAAGCAAATTGAACAAATAACCAAACGCTTTATAAAGGGTACAGATGCTAACCGCTATATCATTTGGTTTTTTGGTAATAAGGAAGCAACCGAATTAAAAGTGGTACTGAGTGCAAGAGAAGGGAAAAAGATTGTACTAAAAACGCTGCCTTTTGGAATAGAGCAGCCCTACTATAAAACCTACGATTATATACTTACAGAAGTAGCTGCAAAAGTGCAGCAGCTTTTTGTAGAACCAACAGATCTATGGAAGGCTCTCTGGGAAGCATTTGACATCTCTATCGTTAACCGCAGGTTTTACGATGAAATAAAACAGGCATTTGATTTCATACTATTGCAAATAAACAAAAAAGGCAATCCCTTTAAAACGGATGAAGACCGGGCACAGTTTGCTATCAGGTTACTTGGCCGGATTATTTTCTGTTGGTTCTTAAAAAGAAAAAATATCCTGAAGGAAGATGCACTATCATCAAAGGCAGTGCTTAATTACAAGAATAAGGATTATTATCATGAATTATTAGAGCCGCTCTTTTTTGAGGTAATGAATAAGCCAGAGAAAGAACGCATAGGCGGCTTACCTAAAATCATTGCTCATTATCCATTTTTAAATGGTGGTTTATTTGATGCCAATAAAGAAACTGATTTTTATGATGCCGACACAAGCACACCGGATTTTCGACTGAGTATTGAAAATGACTGGTTCTACAATTTCTTTAGTATCACTTTAGAGAGATACAATTTCACAGTTGATGAAAACAGCAGCAGCAACGCTGAGATAGCAATTGATCCCGAAATGCTGGGAAGGATATTTGAAAACCTGCTGGCTGAACAAAACCCTGAAACCGGAGAAAGTGCAAGAAAAGCTACCGGTTCGTTTTATACCCCCCGGGAGATTGTTGATTATATGGTGGAGCAAAGCATTACAGAATATTTGAAAACTGCTTTGGGAAACACCAATGATGAACCGGCATTGGAAAGAAACCTTTTTGGCGTAATACCCAATCAGCAATTAAAACTACGGGAGGCAAAACCCACTGATACCAAATTAAATGAAGCGCTTGAAGATTTTGTACACACCAGCCATTTGCCAGATGAATTAAAACCCCAGGCACAAAGTATATTGGATGCATTGAATATAATAAAAGTACTTGATCCTGCCTGTGGTTCGGGTGCGTTCCCCATTGGTATATTGCAAAAGCTGATTGCCCTTAAACAGGAAATTGTACAGGTGCAAAATCCTAAGAAACAAATTACTCAGACAGCAGCATATAAGTTGAAATTAGGTACAATACAGAACTCCATTTACGGTGTGGACATACAACCAATGGCTGTTGAATTGAGCAGACTGCGCTGCTGGCTGAGCCTTGTAGTAGATGAAGAGAATGACAATATCAAAGCTCTGCCTAATCTCAACTTCAAATTTGTTTGTGCAGATAGCTTAGTGGATGTGCCGGACAATGAATATGTAAAGATTCAATCAAAAAAGGCTCTTGAAGAATTTACCAATGCGACCGAGCAATATTTTAACCCGGACTACAAACAGAAGACTGGTTTAAAAGTAACCATTAAACGTTGCCTGAATGAAATTACCAATATACATGACGTTGCTATAAACCAAATTATTACACAGCTAAGAAAAGAAAGAAATAGTGCATCAATAAGCCGTTTAAAACAATTAGAAAAATCATTACAGGACTATACTAAACAGCAATCGGTTTGGCATAGCTACAGAAATATTTTTGAGAACAAGAAGGTGGATTTTTTTAATACCCAATATTTCTTTCCATTAGTAAAGGCCGGTTTTGATGTTGTTATTGGAAATCCACCGTATGGAATTACTTATACTGAAGACCAAATAAAAGACTTTAGAGATAATTTCAAAGTAGTTGTAGGCCATTCCGAAGCATATTACCTTTTTATCGAACGAGGTATTAAATTACTAAGCCCTAAAGCAGTTCTAACTTATATAACTCCTAATGCCTGGCTATCTAATAAATACGCAAAGGGTGTAAGAAAATTAATATTAAATGAAAGTCAGTTGTTGGTACTTTTAAATCTTAATAAAAAGTTTGTGTTTGAGAATGCTGGGGTTGAGACGTCTGTTTTTTTAGTATCTAATACTTCTAATAAATCTTTTCAAATCATTGTTGGAACAGATATTGAAAAAGATAAACAATTCACTTTTGATACCAGCATGTGGTATCAAAACGAAAATTTAATAATCGGCTTTTCAGAAGACCCAATCGTTAATACCATATTCTCAAAAGTCAAATCTGTAAAGAGTAAGTTATCTGACCTTATTGACCTTTCAAATGGATTTAAACCATATCAAGTTGGATACGGTAAAAATCTCTCTGGAAAAACATTGACAGAAGCAGATGTAGAAAACAGAATCTATCATAGCGATAAGAAAATAAATGACAACTACAAAAAACAACTCAAAGGAAAGAATGTCAATAAGTACCATTTAGACTGGACAGATGGATATATTAAATGGGGCGATTGGTTAATGTCACCTAAAGAAAGCAAATATTTTGAGAATCCAAAAATTCTCATTCGTCAAATTATTAGTGATACTCTTTTAGCTACGCTTGATGAAAACAAGTACTATGCTGACCAATCTTTATACATTGCGATTACCTATCCGCATAAAGATATTTCATTAAAATATTGTACAGCATTGCTTAATAGTAAACTTATTGGATTTTATTTCAGAAAATTTTATTCTGAAGAAGATGCTCTATTTCCAAAAATAAAAGTGAACGAATTAAAGGATTTGCCATTAAAAGAGGTCAAAGAAGATAAACAAACAGTTATCGGCAATTTGGTAGATTATGTGATTAATATCAAAAAGCAAAAAATACAGTTAAACGAATATGTTCCTAACGAACATATTGCAAAGCAATTTGAAGAATTAATTGATGCCTGCGTATATGAACTATACTTTGATAAAGAAGTGAAAGCTAAAGAAGCTGATGTTTTAAAATTGGTAGCAGAGCAATTTAAGCCGATTGATAGCTTGAAAGAGCCGGAGCAAATCAAAATTATTCAGGATGGCTACCAGATATTAAGAGATAGTAACAGTGAAATTCGCAGCCGCATAACAAGGCAAAAATTGGTGGAAGAAATTGCTATTATTCAAACCAGTACCCAATGAAACCCCTAACTGCTGATGAAGATTACCAAAATTGAAATACAAAATTTTAAAGCATTTAAGGAGGCACAGCCCTTTGCTAGAGATTATCCCAAATGATAATCTCTTTTTTATGTTTAATACTTATATACTTTATTCCAAAGCAATCAATAAATTTTATATCGGGTTTACCGGGGAAGAGGTACAATTTAGATTAGCCAAACATCTTGTGAAGCCTTCCCGTTTTTATGTTAAAATAAAAATCTGTTTAAAAAATATGCTTATTAACAAATATTTAAAACTTATTAACATTATAATTAATAGAAATATTTTTAAAAAAATTAAAAAAACTATTTTAAATAATTTATTTTCAGCTATATATATAGTTAAAATATTTAAACTAATTTTAAATATATCGAGCCACTTATTATAATTATTAGCAAATAACTATATTAATTAAAAAGAAAACAATACTTTTTAATTTTATTAATAAAGATATTCTTACCTTAGCCTTCAATTTTAACATTTTGCTCTTCTTGTATATTTATGCTCGATAAACAGACAGTTTATAAAAAGCAAATTCAAAAACATCTCTACTTTGGTGGAGAATTATCCTGTTCTGACTTAAGTGACCT
>Ga0154020_10011603_pt1 | contig 10041 bp, 7 predicted proteins | sample Klosneuvirus_201_FD_109709 | JGI IMG/M metagenome (GOLD analysis project Ga0154020, IMG submission 109709) | Active sludge microbial communities from wastewater, Klosterneuburg, Austria - Klosneuvirus_20160825_MG | ecosystem: Engineered > WWTP > Aerobic digester > Activated sludge | place... | reverse complement strand
TCGCTTCCCATGATGCGGGCAACGCGGGCTTCGCGGGTTTCACCTGCCGGCGCATCAATCATGCGGCGCTCTTCGGTGACGAAGCTGAAGCCGGTGGCGGGATGGGCCAGCGCAAGTCTCCGCACCACGTCGGCGGCCTCCGCGGTTTCGGAGCGGTCGGCCTTCAGGAACTTCAGGCGGGCGGGCGTTGCGTAGAAGAGATCGCGCACTTCGATTTCGGTTCCCTGCGCGAGTGATGCCGGCTTCAAGTCCTGCCTCTGGCCGCTTTCAATGCGCAGGACATTGGCCTCACCTGCCCCATTGAGACGGGAAGACAGGCTCATGCGGCTGACGGAGGCGATGGAGGGCAGCGCTTCGCCGCGAAAGCCAAGGGTGCGGATATCAATGAGATTGTCGTCGCTAAGCTTGGAGGTGGCGTGGCGCTCGATGCAGAGTGACAGATCGTCAGGGGCCATGCCTGAGCCATTGTCGGTCACCCGGATAAAGGATTTTCCGCCACCCCTGAAGGCCACATCAATCTGCGTGGCACCGGCGTCGAGGGCATTTTCGACAAGCTCCTTCACCACGCTGGCCGGGCGCTCAATGACTTCGCCTGCCGCAATGCGGTTGATGGTGCCTTCGGAAAGCCTATGGATTCGCATGGGGCCCAGTCTAGCCCATCCCTTCAGGGAAAGGCAGTTAGCCGCCGGTGCCTGTGGATTTCAGGCCTTCGGGCTTGCCCACGACGGTGACTATCAGACGCTCGCTGTCGATCAGGCGCCTGGCCTGCGCCTTCACCTGGTCAAGGGTTATGGCCTCGACCATGCTGTTGCGCTTGTTGATGTAGTCGATCCCCAAATTTTCCTCCTGGATTCCGAGGAGCTGGCCGGCAATCTTGTTGTTGGTGTCAAAGCGCAGGGCATAGGAGCCGGTGAGATAGGTCTTGATGTCATCGAGTTCGGCCTGGGTTGGTCCCTCATCGGCCATTTTCTTCAGGGTGTCCTTGACAATGGCCAAGGCCTCGCCGGCCTTTTCGTTGCGGGTGCCGAGGGAGCCCACGTTGAGGCCCGCATGATCCATGGGCGAAAGGCCAAAGCCAATGCCATAGGTGAGGCCGCGCTTTTCGCGGATTTCCGCGGTCAGGCGCGAAGCAAAGCCGCTGCCGCCCAGAATTTCGCTCATGATAAAGGCCGGAATGAAATCCGGGTCATTGCGCAGGATGCCTTCATGGCCAAAGACGATGATGCTTTGGGGAATATCGCGGTCAATGACCTTGACGACCGGACCCTTCGCTACGGTCACGCCGGAGACGGGCTTGGGCGGCTCCGTATCGGGAAGGCCGCCAAAAACATCATCAAGCATCAGGGCAAGGGAAGCCGCATCAATATCGCCCACCACGGCGACCTTCAGGCCTTTCCGGCTGAACAGAAGCCTGTGCATGGCTCTCAGGTCATCGGGGGTGATGGCGGCAAGCGACTGGGGCGTGCCGCTGGACTTGCGCGCGTAAAGCTGACTGCCAAAAGCCAGTTCCATCCAAGCGCGCGAGGCAAGTGATTCCGGCTCCTGCTCATCATTTATCGCCGACACCAGGAACTGCTGGCGCACGCGCTCCATGGCGATCTTTTCAAAATGCGGTGCGGTGAGCACCTTCTTGAGAAGGTCAAAGGCCTGGGCCCGGTTCTTGGACAAGGTTTGCAGGGAGCCTTCAAACTGGTCCATGCCACTGTCGAAGTTGATCCTCACGGCAAGTTCATCGCGCAGGGCCTGAAAGGCAGCGCCATCGAGGTCGCCCGCCCCTTCATCCATCATGCCGGTCAAGAAATGGGCGGTACCCTCTTTTCCCGCAGGATCGGAAGTGGAGCCGCCCTCAAACGAAAAATTCATGGCAATGAGCGGAATGGCCTTGTTTTCCGCCAACCAGGCCTTGATGCCGCCGGGGCTTGTGACTTCCTTGATCTCGATGGCGTAAGCGGAGGTGAAGGAGATTGCCAGGGTGAAGCCGGCAACGATGATCCGGAGGAACAGGAGGCGCATGGGGTTACCTAGCTTCAATTCAGGGTTTGCGGTTCAGGCAGCAGAACGCCGGTGACGGACCGCTTCAAGACGATGATCCTGGCGGCCGCCGCCCTGATGTCATCGAGCGTCACTTTCCCAATTTCTACATCGCGGTCAAATATGCTGCGGGCCGACAATCCGGTGGTGAGCGCCACGCCGGCCATGCGCGCCAGGGCGGCCTGGTTATCGAGGGTATAGACCCGTTCGGCGATGGCCTGGTTGCGCACCCGGTCCAGCTCCTGCTGGGTCACGCCATTCTTCAGCAGGTCGGCAAGCACAGCATCCATGGCGGCCTCAACCTTGGCCACATCGACTCCCGGGTTGGGTGCGCCGTAAACTCCGAAGGTGCCGCTGTCCATTTGGTCGCCGCTGTACCAAGCGGCAGCATAGGCGGCAATTTTCTGGTCAATCACCAGGCTCTTGTAGAGCCGGCTTTGCGTGCCGCTGCCGAGGATGTCGGCCAGAAGATCCAGCGCCAAAGCCTCATGCCCGGTCGAGGCCGAATAGGAAGGCGCCAGATAGCTCCGCTGGACGGCGGGCGAGGCAGCCCGCGCATCAATCAGGGTCACGCGGCGCGCGGCAATGGGATCGGGCTCGGGGGTGCGCACCCTTGGTTGCGGCGTGAATGAATTTTTCAGTACGCCATAATATTTTTCGGCAAGAACTTTCACTTGTTCCGGCGTCACATCTCCTGCCACCACAAGGACGGCATTGGCGGGCGTATAGTGGGCCCGGTAGAAGGCCATCGCGTCAGCCCTGGTGAGCTTGGCCACTTCCGACATCCAGCCGATCACCGGCTTGCCATAGGGGTGGGCGGTGTACATGGCGGCATCGATTTGTTCACCCAGCAGCGCGGAAGGATCATTGTCGGTGCGCTCGCGGCGCTCTTCGCGCACGACATCGAGTTCGGGAAGGACATTCTCATCGGTGAGAACGAGATTCTGCATGCGGTCTGCTTCCAGCTCCATCATCAGTTCCAGCCGGTCGCTGGCAATGCGCTGGAAGTAGGCGGTGTAGTCGCTTGTGGTGAAGGCATTGCCCTCGCCGCCATTGATGTCGATCAGGCGGTCGAACTCGCCCGGGGCGCGTTTGCTGGTTCCCTTGAACATCAGGTGTTCGAGAAAATGCGCCAGGCCGGATTTGCCCGAGACTTCATCGGCGGAGCCCACGCGGTACCACACCATGTGGGTGACGACGGGAGCGCGGTTGTTGGGAATGACGACGACTTCCATGCCGTTGGCAAGCTTGAAGTTTGAAATTTCCACATCGAGCGCGCGGACCGGCAGAACCATGAGCATGATCAGCGCAAGCTGCAGGACGGCTATCTTGACGGCGCGCATGAATCAACTTTCCCGGTCAGAAATTTGTGGCCGGAAGATGCAGGAGAAGGCCCTGCCCGTCCAATGAGATTTTTGTAATCTTCGACTAGCCGTCTTTAAAGATGTTGCCGATATTGCCGACGGTGCCGTAGTTCGGGTCAGTCTCGCGCTTGCGCTTGAGAATGGCCTGCTTCAGTTCGGCCCTCAGGTCGCCTTCAAGCTTAGGCGTGCCATCGGGCTTGGTTTTCGAAATACCGTATTCGGCATAGATATCTTTCTTGACCGCCGGTGCGGGCGCGGGCGCCACGGGTGCGTAAAGCCCCTCGTCGAGGCTGGCGGTTTCAACCGGTGCTGGCGGCGGGGGAGTTGGCTGGTAGGTTTCCGTTGCGGTGCCCGGCGGGCGCAACTGGAGGTCTGGCGGCAGGGCTAGATTGTTGCCGGTCCGGACAACGGGGGCCTGCGGGGCGGGGTCAGAGCTTCCAAGGCCCATGCCGCCCAGCAGCCGGCTTGCGCCGCCACAACCGGCCAGAACCAGGCTCATGGCCAAAACCCCGGATATTTTCCAGACTGTTTTCATGCCTGTTACTCCCACCTGCCGTCCTTTTGGGCGCGGTTTGCGATCTGAATCAGGCATTTCCAAGACCTGCCGCCCCATTCCGTTCCCGGAAGGACTCATAGAGCAAGAGGGCAACCCCCGCAACGATGGCCACGTCAGCAAGGTTAAAGACGTACCAGGTCCAGTTTCCCCAGTGGAGCTGGAAAAAATCGGCAACCGCCCCCCGGATCAGGCGGTCCAGGGCATTGCCGAGGGCGCCGCCAATGACCAGCCCAAGGGCCGCCGCGGTGACCGGCCGATGGGAGCGGCACAGCCAGATCCACAGCATGGCGGAGACAAGCAGACTCAGGCCCACCAGAATGCCCTGGGCATTGTTGTTGAACAGGCCGTAGGAAATGCCCTTGTTCCAGACGAGGAGGAGATCGAGAAATGGCGTGAAAGACACGCGGCCCCGGGCGCCGATGTCATAAATATTCAGCATCCACCACTTGTGGGCCTGGTCGACCGCGAATACCAGCAGCGCCAGGGCAAAGCCCAGCGGCGCCAGGGGCCCCCAGAAATAGGACTTCATGCCAGGGTTTTCCCGAAGCGCGTCTGCCATTCGCGCACCGCTTCGGCGTCGCGCGGCGTGATATCGGGGAAATCCTTGTCCTGCCCGATCTCTTTCGAGATTTTCCAGGAGCGGGCGCATTTCAGGCCCTCGGCCTTGCCCGGCACCACGGCAACATTCTTCACGTCATCGAGGCGGAAGGCATTCGCGGGCCCTGCCCCTTCGGCAATGCTGATATCGGAAGTGATGCAGACCTCGGCGAAATCGCTAGCGCGCAGCGTGGCGATGTCGGCGGCGTCCAACTCGACGTAGACCGCAGGGGCTGCTTCCAGCGACGAGCCGATGCGCTTTTCGGCGCGCTCCAGTTCGAGTGCTCCGGTGACCACACGGCGCACGTTGCGGATCAAATCCCACTTCTTCGCTATCTCCGGCTGGTGCCATTCCTCGGGCGTCTTGGCGAACTGCATCAGGTGGACAGAACTGCCCTCACCGGCAAAGCGCGAGAGCCAGACCTCTTCCATGGTGAAGGTCAGAATCGGCGCCCACCATGTCGTCAGGCAGTGGAAGAGCTGGTCCAGCACGCTGCGGCAGGAGCGGCGCTTCAGGCTTGACCACGGATCGCAATAGAGCGCGTCTTTCCGGATATCGAAATAAAAGGCGCTCAAGTCCTGCGTCATGAAATTGCTGAGCAGCGCGAAGATGCGCTTGTAATCAAACACGAGGTAGGCCGCCTGCACCTGCGCGTCGATCTCGTGTAGGCGGTGCAGGATGTAGCGTTCAAGCTCGGTCATATCCAGGTGGTGAACCTGTTCCCAGTCCTGCAGGCCTTCGAGGGCGCCGAGGATATAGCGCATGGTGTTGCGCAGCTTACGGTAGGCCTCCACATTGGTCTTGAGGATTTCCTTGCCGAGGCGGAGATCTTCCGCGTAGTCGGCGGAGGCCACCCAGAGCCTGAGGATGTCGGCGCCGGATTGCTTGATCACGTCCTGCGGCGTCACGATGTTGCCGAGGGACTTGGACATCTTGCGTCCGTCCTCGCCCACGACAAAGCCATGCGTCAAAACCGCGTCATAGGGAGCGCGGCCGCGGGTGCCGCAGGATTCGAGCAGCGATGAATGGAACCAGCCGCGGTGCTGGTCAGAGCCTTCGAGATAGATGTCGGCGGGCCACTTGAGATCGGGGCGCTGTTCCAGGCAGAAGGCATGGGTGCAGCCGCTATCGAACCACACGTCCAAGATATCGCGTACCTGTTCCCATTCCTGGGAATTGTAGTTGTCGCCCAGGAAGCGGCTGGCCGCGCCATCGGCAAACCAGGCGTCGGCGCCCTCTTTAGAAAATGACTCCGCAATGCGCTGGTTCACCTTGGAATCATTGAGGATTTTCCCGGTCTCCTTGTTCACGAAAACGGCGATGGGCACGCCCCAGGCGCGCTGGCGCGAGATCACCCAGTCGGGCCGGTCGGCGATCATGCCGCGCAGGCGGTTCTGCCCGGCGGGGGGAAAGAACTTGGTGTCCTCGATGGCCTTCAACGCCTTGTCACGCAGGCTATGGCTCGACATGGAGATGAACCATTGCGGCGTGTTGCGGAAAATGATCGGCTTCTTGGAGCGCCAGGAATGGGGATAGCTGATCGTCTTGCGCCTGGCCGAGAGCAGCATGCCCGCCTCTTTCAAGGCATCCATCACGCGGCGGTTGGCATCGCCCCACTTGCCGTATTGATCGATTACGCGACCACCTTCAAAGCCGGGCGCGTCCTTGGTGTAATAGCCATCGGCGTTGACGGTGGAGGGGATCGGTCCGCCAACTTTTTCGGTCCAGATGTTATAGTCGTCTGCGCCGTGGCCGGGAGCGGTGTGGACAAAGCCCGTACCAGCGTCGTCCGTGACATGATCGCCATCGAGGAGAGGGACTGGGAAGTCGTAACCTTTCTTGCTCAAGGGATGATCACAAACCACGCCCTCGGGGTTTACATCTGCCAACCGCTTGTAAGCTTCAACCCACCCCGCCTTCAGTACCTCATCAGCAAGCTTGTCAGCTATGACGAACCTGTCTCCATGAACAGTCCAGTTATCCGTTGGCGCTGCTGTAACTTCATACAGGCCGTAGTTGATCTTTGAAGAAAAGCTGATCGCGCGGTTGCCAGGAATTGTCCAAGGTGTTGTTGTCCAGATCACAACCGGCACACCAAGGAGGTTTTTCGGGCCACTCTTGATCGGAAACTTCACAAATATCGTGTCGACTTCGATATCGGCGTATTCGACTTCGGCTTCGGCCAAAGCGGTCTTTTCAACCACGGACCACATCACCGGTTTCGAGCCGCGATAGAGCTGGCCGCTGTCGGCGAATTTCAGGAGTTCCCTGGCGATGATCGATTCGGCTTCGAAGGCCATGGTGAGGTAAGGGTTCTGCCAGTCGCCGGTGACGCCCAAGCGCTTGAATTCATCGCGCTGGATGCCCACCCATTTTGCTGCGAAGGTGCGGCATTCGGCGCGGAACTCGTTGATGGGAACGGCGTCCTTGTTCTTGCCGGCGGCGCGGTATTCCTCTTCGATCTTCCATTCGATGGGCAGGCCATGGCAATCCCAGCCCGGCACATAGTTGGAATCAAAGCCCGCCATCTGGCGCGAGCGGGTGACGATGTCCTTCAGGATCTTGTTGAGCGCATGGCCGATGTGGAGGTTGCCGTTGGCATAGGGCGGGCCATCGTGGAGAACGTATTTGGGCTTTCCCCTGCTCTGTTCGCGCAACTTCCCGTAGAGCCCCATGTCTTCCCAACGCTTCAGAAGGGCGGGTTCGCGCTCCGGCAGCCCGGCTTTCATGGCGAAGTCGGTTTTCGGCAGGAAAACGGTCTCGCGGTAGTCGATTCCTGCGGGTTTATCGGTCATGCTATCAACAGGCTTTCAAAAACAAGGAGTTAAAGAGTTGGGCACCGTTTACACGATACCGGCGCGCCGGGGCAAGGCGGCACGGCTGAACAAGGGCCAGGCGATCAAAATCATGAATCCGCATGGCAAACAGATCGTCGATACCTGGGCCTTTGTGGCGGGATCGACGCTGGAATACATGGGCATGGAGCAATGCCGGGCCTTCTGGCAACGGCTTTACCCGATTGTCGGCGACAAGATGATTACCAACCGCCGCCGCCCGATTCTGACGCTTGAGGCCGACACCTCACCCGGGAAGCATGACACGCTGATCGCCCCTTGCGACAATGAGCGCTACGGGCTTCTGGGCTGCACCAGCTACCACGACAACTGCAAGGACAACATGCACGCAGGGCTGGCTGAACTGGGCATTTACCTGCCCTACACACCAGCGTCACTCAACACCTTCATGAACATTCCCTGGCGCCAGGACGGCGCGCTGGAATGGGGCGTCTCCTTGGCCAAGAAAAATGACTACGTGATTTTCCGGGCCGAGTTGGATTGCATCGTGGCCATGTCCTGCTGCCCGCAGGACATATTACCGATCAATGACGGAAAGACGGTTGAGGCTACGTATGAGATCCTGGATTAACTCCCACCCCGGGCAAGGCTGGCGCCTTATCGTCAGGAGTTGGGCAAGCGGAGTTCTGGCATAATGAACCACTACGATATGCTGGTTATCGGCAGCGGCCCTTCGGGGAGGCGGGCAGCCGTGCAATCGGCAAAGCTGGGCAAATCGGTTCTGGTTGCCGACAAGGGCCGCAGGCTTGGCGGCGTTTCGGTGCATACCGGAACCATCCCCTCCAAAACGCTGCGCGAAACGGTGCTCAATCTTTCGGGCTGGCGCGAGCGCGGCTTTTACGGGCGGGGCTACCGGGTGAAGCAGGATATTTCCGCCCACGACCTGATCTCCCGCCTGCACAAGACGCTGGACCATGAAGTGGAAGTTCTCCAGCACCAGTTCATGCGCAATGCGGTGAAAAGCATTCATGCGGCCGTCAAACTGACAGGCTCCAACCGCGCCTCGCTCACCACGGAAACCGAGGAAGTGAGCGAGGTCGGATTCACCAATGCGCTGATTTCGGTGGGCACCAGGCCGTATCGACCGGACAGCATACCCTTTGACCAGACGCGCATCTTCGACAGCGATGATATCCTCGAGATCAAGTCCCTGCCGCGCACCCTCACCGTCATCGGCGGCGGCGTGGTGGGGGTTGAGTACGCCACTATTTTTTCGGCGCTTGATGTTCCGGTCACGCTGATCGAACCGCGCGAAACCATTCTTGAATTCGTCGACCGCGAACTGGTGGATGATTTCATCCACCAGATGCGCGACCGGGGCATGACCATCCGCCTGGGGTGCGCCGTGAAGGATATTGCGGTGAAGACCAATGGGGTGGAGGTAACGCTTGCCGATGGCCGCGTGGTGCGTTCGGACATCCTGCTCTATGCGGCCGGGCGCAGCGGAAATGTGGGCAGCCTCGGGCTCGACACGGTCGGGATCGAAGCGGATGGCCGGGGCAAGATCAAGGTTGATCCGGTCACGTTCCAGACCAGCGTTCCCAATATCTATGCGGCAGGCGATGTCATCGGTTTTCCGAGCCTTGCTTCCACCTCCATGGAACAGGGCCGGGTTGCCGCCTGCCACGCCTTCGGAATGGCCCTGCCCCCGCCGCCCGAAACCTTCCCTTACGGCATCTATGCGGTGCCGGAGATTTCAACCGTCGGCCGATCGGAAGAACAGGTGAAGGCAAGCGGCGTGGCCTACGAGTGCGGCGTTGCGCGCTTCCGTGAAACCTCGCGCGGCCACATCATGGGGGTCAACTCAGGCTTTTTGAAACTGATCTTCGCGCTGGATACGCGGCGCCTGCTCGGCGCGCATATTGTGGGCGAAGGGGCAACGGAGCTCATTCACATCGGCCAGGCGGTGATCAACCTCAAGGGCACGGTGGATTTCTTCGTCAACAACACCTTCAACTATCCCACCCTGGCCGAAGCCTACAAGATTGCCGGATTGGACGCCTGGAACCGGATGGGCGCGGTTTAGCTCTTAGCCACCCACTTGTCGCGCAGGGTGACCAGTTCTTCGGATGCGGTGGGATGCACCGCCATGGTGGCGTCGAAGTCCGATTTTTTCGCGCCGAGCCTGATGGAAATTCCGAGAAGCTGGGCCATTTCGCCGGCATCGGGGCCGCAGATGTGGCAGCCCAGCACCCGGTCAGTTTCGCCGTCCACCACCAGCTTCATCAGCATGCGCTCGTCGCGGCCTGACAGGGTGTGCTTCATGGGGCGGAAGCTGGTTTTGTAAATATCGATTTTGGCGTGGTCAGTGCGGGCCTGGGCTTCGGTCAGGCCAATGGTGCCGATTTCCGGCTGGGAGAAAACCGCAGTCGGGATCAGCGTGTGGTCGGTTTTCACGTCCTGGCCGCCGAAGACATTGTCGGCAAAGGTCTGGCCTTCGCGGATGGCCACAGGCGTGAGATTCACGCGGTTGGTGACATCACCCACCGCATATATATTGTCCGCGGTGGTGCGGGAATAGGCATCGACCTTCACGGCATAGTGCGGCGTCAGATCAACGCCGGCATTTTCCAGGCCAAGGTTCACAACATTGGGCAGCCGCCCGGTGGCAAACATCACATGGCCGGCGCCAAAGAC
>Ga0154020_10011602_pt1 | contig 10041 bp, 5 predicted proteins | sample Klosneuvirus_201_FD_109709 | JGI IMG/M metagenome (GOLD analysis project Ga0154020, IMG submission 109709) | Active sludge microbial communities from wastewater, Klosterneuburg, Austria - Klosneuvirus_20160825_MG | ecosystem: Engineered > WWTP > Aerobic digester > Activated sludge | place... | reverse complement strand
CTTCTGTTTACCGACCCTCGCCGTTGGTTGGCGACGAGAGAAAAATGGCTCCGTGTGCGGCGCCGCCTGCGAATGCTCTCGGTAAACGGAATCGGGACAGATTCGGATGTTCGCACTGACCCACGCAGACGCTCGCGCTGCGACTCCGAGAACTTGCGCCGAGAGCGCTGGGACAGATTCGCCGCTTCGCACTGTCCCATCGTGGGTCCGTCGCCTCGGGATCTAGTGCCCTCGGGACACGTTGAGCGAAAGCGAGGCGTCCCGGCTCCCGCTGGACTGTAGCGGGGAACCGAGCCTGTGTGGTCCGCATGGACCAGACCCCGCAGCCCGAAGACGCCGCCGAGATCGCGCGCGAGGAACGCCGCGCCGATGTGCAGCGTCGCATCGACGAGGTGGCCGGTGTCCTCGCCGAGACCCTGCTCGGCATGTGGCGCGCGAAGCACCGCGCCGAGCGTCGTGGGGAGCCCTGGCCGCCGCCGGAGCCGCCGAAACCGGAGCCGCGCCTCACCTCGGGGCAGATCGAAAAGCCGAAGGGGCCGCCGCGCCGAGTCTTCCGCGAGCTCGAGGCCCGGGATGAGCTGGTCGCGAACATGCTGCTGGAGATGACCCGGTTCCCCACGTCGGAGCTCTGGCTCGAGCCCGCGGGCGGAAAGCGGACGCGCGTCGTCCTCGAGTACGGCCGCGTCATCATCGGCGTCGCGGTAATCGACGAGTACGGCGACGCCGCGGTGCTGCGGGCGCTCGCGGTCCGCGCGACCTGTCGGCGGCAGAAGCACGGCCGGGCGCTCGTCGAGTACATCGTGCGCCACGCGTACGAGGTCGGCGTCGGCCGCATGTACGCCGTCAGCGCGATGCAGTGGTTCGTCGAGGCAGTCGGCTTCGAGCTTCGCAAGCGCACGATGATGCCCGAGGACGCGCGTCGCCTCCCGGGCATCATCGACGCGCCCAGCAACGCCTTCGTTTTCGAGCTGACGCCGACCCAGACCGGGCGTCGCGTGCCGCGACGGAGCGTGCCGCGCTCGGCGGTCGAGGCCCTGTTGACCCGGTCCGAACTGAAGGCAGCGCGCTGAAGCCGAGCGATCGCGGACTCGCCGATGAGCGCCACCAGGGCGCCCACGTTGGCCCAGGACGCGCCGAAGTCGCTGGGCCGGGCGAAGGGTGCGGCGAGCCGAGTTGGCGCGCCTGTGGCGAAGCCTGGCGCACCGTTTGGTCCCTCCATTCTGGCCACGGATTCTGGCCATCGCCCCGGCGTGGCCAGATTCAAAGCGTTGAGACTCCGCATGGTTACGCACTCCGCTGCGGCAGGCATTCTGGCCATACGTGCCTCGGGCCGGGCGCCGAACGTGAGGGGCACCTCGGGCACCTCCTCATGACGTCCTCGCCTTGTTCTGTTCGATGACGCGCTCGATCTCCCTCTTCACCAACGCGGGCACCGAGAAATTTCGCCAGAGTTCCTCATTGTCGATGAGCCACTTGAGCGCCTGAATCTCGGTTAGCTCGTCGGCGGTGATCTTCTCCGAAATGGCGATGGTCGCGGTTCTCGAGAGCCCGAGCCCCATGAGAGCGATCTGGGTCTGCTGGCTGACGCCGAGCTCCAAGAGCACATTGAACTGGGGCAATCCCTCACGCAGGTCGTCTCGCCCGATCTCGCGCAGGTGCTGATCGAGCACATCGCAGTAGCAGCTCAGTCCACGGGGCGCCGCGAAGCGGGCGATCTGCTCGACCTCGTCCATCACGCCTCTGATCGCTGCCGCTTCGTCGACGCTCTTGCTGCCCTTCGAGAGGTACTTGATGCGTTCGTCGATGAGACGAGAAAGTGGGTACCCACGCATCCACTGCGTCACCAAGATGGCGAGGGAGTAACAACGCTGCGGCGGACCGAGCTCGGGACATGCCCGCTTGCAGAGTCTCCCGAACACGCGCATCAGCGCCTTCGAGGCTGCCTCGTCGGAGGGGTCGCTTGGCAGGAGTTCCTCGACGGGGCCTTCGCGCTCACGGAAGTAACGGAGTAGGTCGTTCAACGCGAAGGGGCTGATGCCCGGGTTCCGTTCGATGCTCTCGGGCTCGACGGCCAGCCCCTCCACCGCGGCCTTCACTGCCTCGGCGAGGGGAGTCAGCTTCTCGTGGTCGAACCGGCCCGCCCACGGTGCTTCCATGACGCCTTCGTGTCTGACGTGGATCGCAGCGAGGTACGAGAAGACGTACTCGAACTCGGGGTGCTCCTTGGCCGTGTCCAGCGGGGTGCCCGCCTTGATGAACTCGATCAACGCAGGGGCGTGCGCGAGGACGTCATCGGTCGTTCGCTGGATCGGCTGCCGGGTGCGCTCGCGCGGTGGACCGCTCTCTCCCCACAACTTCTTCCAGTCCGGGTCGATGCAGAAGATGTTTCCCTGAAACTCCTTGCCCCAACGACCCGCACGACCAGCGAGGTTCCAGAAGTCTTCGGCGCTGAGCAGGCGTCCTCTGCCCTTCTGCGGGCCGCGCATGAAGATGTTCCGGCATGCCATGTTGACGCCTTCGATGAGCGTCGATGTGCACACCAAGAACTTGATGGTGCCCGAGCTGAAAAGCCGCTCGATCTCCTCCCGGATGAGCAGCGGCATGTTGCCGTAGTGGAAGGCGACGCCGCGTCGCAGGCACGTGGCGAGGGCGAACCGCTTGTGGACGACATGTTGTGCGAGCTCGATGAGGGCGCGGAGCTCACTCCCCGCATCACCTTCGACATCGGCACCGATGAGATCGAAGAGCTGCCCGGCGATCTTCTCTGCCTCCGCAGCGCCGTTCACGTAGACGATGTTGCCGTGCGTGCTGCCACCGATGGCGTACGCGATGAAGGAAAGGCGCTTGCTGTCGTTGCTCGGCTTGGAGGCGAGCCCGATCTCACCAAGCTTCACGCCTGAACCACGAGCGCAGAGCTGCACGTCCCAGACCTTCGGCTTGCCGTGCCGCTGCGACACCCAGAAGAGGTTCTGCGTGACGGTCACGTCTTCACTGGCGAACGAGCCCTTCGAGAGGTTGGCGTCCCCGTCGGCGAGCAAGATGCCAGGGTTGCTTGTCATCGGGCTCGCGAAGACCACCCTCAACTCGGGGTTCGCCTCGTAGATGCGCTCGATGACGTCTTGAAGAAGTACGCCCCGCTGCCGATCCCCGACCTTGTGTGCTTCATCGACGATGAGCGCGCGTGCCGGCAGATTGGGATGCGCAGACAGCAGGATGTGAAGGCGCTCCTGCGTGAAGACGAAGACGCGCCTGCGAACACCGGAGTCGTCCTCGACCTTGAGGATCGGCAACGAGGACACAGCAACGTCATCGAGTCCCTCGTCCCTGAAGAGCTTGCGAAGGTCACCTTCGACCTGGCTAATCAAGGCTCGCGTCGGTACCAGGTACACGACCGTGGCAACCTCGGACTCACGCATCAGCCCGGAGATCCACCGCGCGAGGATGAAGGACTTACCAGCCGAAGTCGGCGCGGACACCGACATCCATGCTTGATTGCGAATCTGGTCCCAGAGATTGCGCTGGAACCTGTTCACTCGAAGGAGTGTGTTCCCGTACACCGCGACCGAGTGCTCATACCCTCTGCGCGAGTACTCGAGGCGCGCGGCGCCCGGGAGGCGGGTAGCGAACTCCGGCTTCAGGTGCTTTCGCTGCTCGGCGAGCCTGATCGCCGGGTGGTTGGCAAGCGCATCGAGTACGAGGGCCGCCGAGTCCTTCTGGACGTCGCTGGCGTTCACGTCACTCAGGCACGTCTGCGTGATCCTGAGGGCAGCTTCCTGGCAACGCCCCTGCTCCGACTGTGCAAGCACGCTCGCCGAAAGCAGAAGGTAACGCCAGTCGTGTTCGAACTGCGCGTGCTCGTCCAGCCGTACGAAGTTCGTGCCCAACTCACCGCACGCTGCGTCGATCCGCACCCGGTCGACTTGTCGGCGGAAACCGGGGACATCGAGGAGCCAGGGCCCGAGGTCACGCAGCGCCATTGGGGCTCCCCCTCGGCTTCCTCCCACGCGGCTTAGGTGACGTTGTCACGCCCGCAACCGACGTAGGCGAAGATCGCCGGGGGCGCCCAGGCTTGGTAGGCGCAACCGGCGGCGGCGTAGCGGACGCGTTCGGCACTGCGACCGGCACAGGCGTAGGCGCAGCAGGCGCTACCTGTTTGGCTACTCCAAGTTTGTCGCGGAGCAACTGTCTGAACCCGTCCGCAGACGGGAACGGCACGAACAGGAAGTGCATCGCAAATGCGTCTAGCTTCTCCTCACCGATTCGCTTCTTGAGGTGGTCCCTCCAGGTCGGCAGTGTTGTAGCGATCTGCTTGGCCATCATGGCGAGCTGCGTGGTCGACGGTCCTGCCGGATATGCATCGCAGTCGAAGCCGACAAGGCATAGCCCGCGGAACTCCAGAGAGTTGCGCTCGTCAGAATCGGGATCGAGGTACTTCTGGCTCTTCGTCGAAGGTCGGGCCGGCTCACGCGGCCTGACGGTGCGGCATGGGAGGCGTGAGGCCGAGGGCGAGGAAGCGCTTCACGCCGTCGTTCGTGCGGATTGGATTCGCCACCATGAATCGCAGCTTGCGTAGCAGGTAGTCGTGGTCTCGGTAGCCGCGTGCGCGGCGCACGAGCGTCTCCCAGTTGTTGTTCAACGCCTCGATTCGTCCGGTGCAAGGACGATGTTCGGCAAGCGCTACGATCTCGTTCCATCGCTCGTTGAGGGTGTCGTGGAGTCGCCGAAGCGCGCGAGGTTCGAAGCCCTGCGTGCGGCGGAGGATGCGCGCGAGGCCCACCTCGATCGCTGCCCGATCCGGAGCGGCGAGGACGTCGCGGAGCTCCTCCTTGATCTGGTACCCGCGGGCGAGCGTGCGGTTGTGGCCGAGCAACTCGCGAAGACGCTGGCGGTCGACCGGCGAGGTCCGTTCCCAGGCACGAAGGAGAAGCCAGCGTCGACCCTTGCCGATGGCGCGCAGCTCCGGACCAGCGCGGAAGAAGACGTCGCGCCGGAGCTCGTCAAGCATGGCGCCGGCGAGCTTCATGACGTGAAACGGGTCGTGCACGATGGCCGCGTGCTCGAGGCCGGGCGTGTTGTCGACGGCGTTCCAGAACGGCCGGTGCAGGTCCATCGCGAAGAGCTGGATGCTCGCCTTCTGGTCCGGCGTGAGGTGATCGAGCCAGCCGCGCAACGTCTGCTCTGAACGGCCCGGCCCGATCCAGACGGGCTCCCCACTCTCCAGGTTGCTGACAACGGTGACGAACTTGTGGTCGAGATGGTGTCTGCGACCGAGCCACTTCTCGTCAACGCCGACGTGACGGAGCGGCACCGCCGGTCGCGTAGCTTCCCACCGCTCGAGAGCGCGCTCCTCGGCGCGACGGACGGTCAGCCAGCTGAGGCCGTGCAGCGCGGCTACGTGCAAGACCGGCATCGACGCCGCCTCGATGGCGAGGTGGTGCTGGAGCCGACGACTCTGTCGCTGGTACGGGTCGGCCCACGCGACCATCTCGACGACGTGCACGCCGCAACCTCGGCACTTCACGCGGCGGGGCGCGTACTCGAGATCGACGGGGTGGCCGGCCCACGACAGGTCCGCCCACCGACGAACGGGCAGGCGCTCGTGCACACGTCGGCACGCCGCGCCGCAGCGGCTACAGCGAGCCAGCCAGCGGCGCTCGACAGCGAGGACCAACCGCGTCTCGCGCAGGAGAGCGACTCCACCGACCGGGTCGACGCGCCTCCCGTCGGCCGTCTCGAAGAACGTCGCCTTCACCTTCCATCCATCGAAGCCGAGAATCTCTGTCAGAATCCGAGCGCGCTGCCCCATCCGCTGTCCTCCGAGCTCTTTTGCAGGAACCCGTTGGATGGCACCGCATGCTGCGGGCGTCGATGGGGTAGCGCTTCTAACCTCGCCCGCCTGTCACGCCGCTCGCAGCTCGAGATCGATCGCGGGGCGTCTCGAGAGCGAGCGTCGCGCCAGGCTCGCGTCGTTCCCGGGCTGCGCGCGATCGACAGCGAGAATCAAGCGGCCCGGCTTTCGACGAAGAGGGGTACTTCTTGAGAGCCTCTTCGAGCGCCGGATCGTCGAGGTCCGCGTGCCTTTGGAGGAGCTGGAGGTCACGCTGACCCGAGGAGTACTCTGCGAGCATTGGGCGGATGGACGCCAGGCACTCCCGCACCGCCCCGGTGACGTCGCCGTAGATCTTCGACTCACCCCAGTACAAGAGCAGCTTGCCCGTCGTGGGATCGACCCCCGCGTGGAGCCCGTCCGCACCGTGAACGTGCATCCTGGTGTTGGTCTTGAGGCTCATCTTGCAGATGAGCTGCGGGAGCCGGAGAAGCTTCTCGGCCAAGGCGAACAGCAGAAGCTCTCCTCCCTCGCCGCTCTGTTCAAGATCGGTGAACAGACTCCTTGCTTCGTCGGCCAGGCGGACCAGCTTCTGCGTCGATCTGCTTCGCTGGAACTCCTCGTCCGCCTCCCGGATGTGACTTCTCGGGATGGCGTAGTCGAGAACGTGCTCCGCGATGACCTTCACGAGGTCCTCGGTGCGTGCCCGTCCGTTCCCATCGAGCTTCAGGCAGTGGCAGTGCGCGGTCACCAGCGTGCCATCGACGGTCACGTGGCTCTCGACGTCGTGGAGAAGCCCGCCCAACGCCGTCGGCGTTCCTCGCGCGAGGCGCTTCAACGCTTCCTCGAGCGGCTCCTGTGCGGGCGACGTGGAGGTCGTCGTCCCTGGAGGCGTTGGCGCGGCGGCGGCTCCCATGGTGTCAGCGCTATCCGTCATGCGTCCCCCTCGCCGTGTTGCGCGCGCCTCTTCCACTCCACGAGGGTCGCGTTCGCGTCGTCGATGTTCATCGTCTCGCGGGCGATGAGGCCGTGCTCGATTTCGGGCGGGAGGCACGGCTGGAACTTCGAGACGCGCGAGCGCTGGCCGGGATCGACGAGGCGCGCAGCGTCGTCCCAAGTGAGGGTGCGGGCCGCGAGCGCATCGATGGCCTGCCGGATACCAACCGCGCTCTCAGCGGCGCCGTTCGAGAACGTGATGAAGGTGTTGCCGGGCGATACGCGCTCGCCGAGCTCCAGCTCGAGGAGGCCCGCCAGGACGCGGTTGCCGGCCCCGCCGCCGAAGGTCCACCAGCGGCAGCGGCCATCGGGATCCTCTTCGAGGGGCAGCGAGCTGTCCTCGAGGAATGCGTGGGACTCGCGCTGCAGCTCGAGTTGCGTGACAGCACGCTTGGACCAGGAGGGGTCGGTGTCCTTGCTCGCGAGGACGCGGCGCATGGCCTGGCAGAGCGAGCGTTCGAGGCTCACGGGCAGACCGAACCAGCGCGGGTAGCCACCCACCTCGGCGGGCTCGACGGAACACGTGCCGCCCTTCCAGTCCACGCCGACGATGCGCCACGGGCGTCCGGCGAGCACGAAGTTCGGAACCTTCTGCTCCTTGTCCTGAAGGAAGGATGCGTCGACAACGCCGACCTCCGACTGGCCGTGCATCACGCGCAGCACGCGTGGCGTCGAGAACACCGCGTAGAGCTCCAGGAAGTTCTTCGCTCCGTAGAGCTTCTCGCCTCGCGCGCCGAGTGAGAGGCGCGCGTCGGCCTCGACGAGGATGTCGTTGTCGACCATGTGGCGGACGATGCTCTCCCGCTCAGGCGCCGAGACCTTGCCGAAAGCCGCGCAGCCTTCGAGCCAAGTCCACCACGAGTGTGTTGCCGAGCCCTGCTCCTGCATCGCCAGCGCGATGGCCTGGTGCGCGAGCACATGCGGCGACCAGGCCGACGGTGCAGCAGGTTCGATGTAGCCCCTCCTGAACAGGTCGATGATGGCGGCGGCGCGCAGAAGCGCATCGTCATCGGTCGCGAGGAAGGTGCAGTTCGCCGTTGACCCCGCGCGTCGGCCCGTCCGCCCCATGCGCTGCAAGAACGACGAGACGCTGCTCGGGGCGTCGATCTGAATCACGTGGTCCAAGTCGCCGACGTCGATGCCAAGCTCGAGCGCCGAAGTCGCTACGATGACGCAGTTGGTGCCCTCCTCGAAGGCCTTCTCGGCGGCCGTGCGTTGCGAGAGCGCCAGCGACGAGTGCGACAAGTAGACGTCGACGCCTCGCTGCGAGAGACGGTGGCCGAGCTCCTCGACGCGCCTGCGGCTATCGACGAACACCAGCCGTCGCGTGCCCGGGAACAGGCGATCGATGAGCAGCGCCGCGTTGTCGAGTGTGCCGACGAAGTCGAGTGCGAGTTCCGGTGGCTTGCGCGGGCCACCCGGATCGACGACGCGCTGGGGTCGCAGGCTGCTGCCGCTGAGCCACTGGACGATGACCTCGGGATCTCCGACGGTCGCCGACAGACCGATGCGCTGGACGTCGTTCTCCGCGATCCGCGTGACGCGCTCGAGTAGTGCCACGAGGTGTGCGCCTCGATCATCGCCTGCGAAGGCGTGTACCTCGTCGATGACGACAGCGCGCACGTGCGCGAGGAAGCGACGCGCGGGGGTGCGCGTCGAGAGCAGCATCGCTTCGAGCGACTCGGGCGTGATGGCGAGCACGTCGGGCGGCTCGTCGATCATGCGACGGCGCGCGGGTGCCTTGACGTCGCCGTGCCACTTGCCTGCGCGCCTCCCGATCAGCCCCGTGAGAGTCGAGAGGCGCGCCTCCTGGTTGTTGAGGAGCGCGCGAATCGGCGCGACGTAGAGCACCGAGACGCCGCGCCAGTCTTCGGCATCCATCTTCGACAAGAGCGGCAGAAACGCCGCCTCGGTCTTGCCTCCCGCCGTGGGCGCGAGCACCACGCAGTTGGCGCCGTCGAGGATGGCCTCGGTCGAGAGCGCCTGCACCGGACGCAGACCGCTCCAGCCCAGCCCGTTCGCGATTTGGTAGCGAACGGCGGGGCTCAGGCGGTCGATGGCGTCCGGGCGGCCCGTCACAGGTCGATCTCGATGTCGTCGGGCTTCTTGCCGGCAGCCGCCGCCTGCTCCTCGAGCGTGAGCTCCTCGGCGTCGATGCGGATGTCGAGGTCCTTCGCCGGATCGAAGTCGGGGAACAGGTCGACGCGGTCGAGGATGGTCGCCACCAGCTTGCGCAAGAAGATGCGCGGGGCGACGCCGACCTTGCCACCAAGCTTGCCGGCGACCTCGTTTGCGAGCCCCGTCAACACGCCGTCGGTGACGCGCTCCTTCATGCGTTCCGGGTGCTCGGTCGGGTACAGTTCACGCACGCGACGGCCCACCTCGATCAACCGCTGCTGGTCGAACGGGAACAGCCGCACCTGGACGTCGCGTGGGTTGTCCCACTTGGCGTCCCCCGAGAAATCGACGTGGAGGCGCTGCGCGAGGGGCGGCAAGCGCTTCACGCCGTTCGGCCCGTCGAAGAACGCGGGCGTGCCTGTGATGAGGATGTAGAGGCCCGCGAAGCGACCGCCGTACAGGTCGTCGATCAGCTTGCGGATGGCCTCGAGGCTCTTGTCGCGGCTGTCGGAACGGACGCGCTGGATGGTTTCGACCTCGTCGAGGACGAGCAGGAGACCCGGACGCCCGCACTGCTGCAGTACAGCGAGCAGCCCGCGCAGGAAGCCGAGCGCGCCGGTGTGGTCGATCTCGCCCTTGATGCCCGCGTGCTTCTTGATGTCGGCGCTCACGTTGGGCTGGCCCATCAGCCACGCGATGAGTCCCTCGGCTAGCGCATGATCCTCAGCGACTTCGGCGGCGTGGTACGCGCGCAGCACCGCCGCGTACTGCGGCTGCACCGCGCTCACGTCCTTCAGCCGCGCCTCGAGCAGGTTGCCGACGCCTTCGGCGAGCGCCTTCAGGTCATCGGGATCGCGCAGGGTCTTCGAGACCTCTTCTTCGAGGCCCATCAACCATTGCGAGATGATCGCGCGGAAGGCGCCCGTGTCCCATTCAGCTGTGCGGAGCCCCTCGGTCGCGCGGCGGTAGACGGTCTCCAGCCGATGCAGCGGCGTGTCGTTTTCCGAGACCTGCACCTCGGCGACCGCGAAGCCGCGCTTGAGCGCCTCCTGCTGGTACCAGCGCGCGGTGAAGCTCTTGCCGCAGCCGAAGTCGCCGCG
>Ga0154020_10011601_pt1 | contig 10042 bp, 5 predicted proteins | sample Klosneuvirus_201_FD_109709 | JGI IMG/M metagenome (GOLD analysis project Ga0154020, IMG submission 109709) | Active sludge microbial communities from wastewater, Klosterneuburg, Austria - Klosneuvirus_20160825_MG | ecosystem: Engineered > WWTP > Aerobic digester > Activated sludge | place... | reverse complement strand
TGCTGCGCGCGCGTCGCGGGATCGGTGGCAAGTTCTGCTTCGAGGCGGAGGCAGGCAGAGCGCGCGGTCGCTTCGAGCGTCAGGTCATCCGGCAGGAGCTCATCGACTCCCAGCGCGGCCTCGTATTTTGCCAGGCAGGAGTCGAGTCCATCCGGTGTACGCAGGAGTTCCGCGCGGGCGAAGTAGGCCCGCCCCCAGCCATAGAGACACGCCTGGTAGCCGTCCCCGGCCTTTCGCGTCACGGAGAAGGTATCGGCGACCGCGAAGCCCTCGAGACTCTGCTCGATGAGTTCCGGATCGTCGGTCGTGATCCCAAGGTCGAGGAGCCCGATCGCACGATTGAATGTGAGGGATGAGATGGCGTCGGGGACGGCGCCGCGCTCGGTCCACTTGTCGTCAGGGAACCGCAGAGGGTCGTAGAAGAAGAGATCACGCCCCTCGTTCCTCGCCGCGGCGCACGCCCACTCATACCGTTCCAGCGAGATCCTCTGCTCCGAGCGCGGTGACGTGATGCGACTCAACGCCCGATGCGCCAGCCCGTCAGCCGAGGCGAAGGCGAGTGAATTGATTCCAGCAATCTGGCTGCGCAACGAGGGGTCGGATGATAGAACCACCAGTCCTTCCCGGGTGCGGGGGATCTTTCCTCCGGCGTTCCAGCAATCTGCAGCACGGAGATACTCCTCGCGCTCGGTGTGCAGCGTGCCAAGGAAATAGTGAAGCTCCCCTTCGCGAAACCATGCATACGCCTCGAGGTGAGGGACGAGGGGACTGGTCGAGAGGCGGCGCAGAGCTTGCCGACAGACCTGCAATCGCGAGATGCACTCGCGCATGTCTGCCTCGCCAAGATCGGAGGCGTGACGGATCGCATCGATAGACTTCACCTCGCTGACCAGGGCCTTCAGGCTGCGGTCCTCGCGTCGATCCGATCGGCCGCGCTCGATCATCCCCAGTCCGAACCAGAGCATCGGGATACCTGCGATCAGGAGGAAGATTGCCGCTCGCTGCTGCAATGCTCGGCGGATGAAGGACACGGTACGGGCGATGGGCCGCGGCCGAGCGGCCGGGCGATCTCCCCGAGAAACTCGCCAGAGGTCGTCGGCGAAGTCCACCGCGGTCGGGTAGCGCTTCGCCGGATCTCGATCCAGCGCTCGGAACAGCACGAAACCGATGTCTCGGAACTGCGGATGGGGCGGCAACGGGACGAGCGGCGAGTTGAGCGGTGCGATATGGAGCGCATTCGGAACCAACTTTGACTGATCGAACGGCAGCCGCCCGACCACGGCCTCGTAACCCACCACGGCCAGGCTGTACACATCGCTGGCTGGCCCGAGGTCCGAGGGAGTGAAGTGTTCCGGGCTGAGGTAGCCCGGAGTACCCGCAAGGATGCGGGTTCCGTGCACACTGGAGCGAGGAAGCTGCCCGGCGTCGGTTCGCCAAGCCACCCCAAAGTCGACCAACATCGCAGTCTTCGGACCACTCGAGGTCATGAATGACCTCGCCTTTGGCGGGATCGCGGAGGTGATCACGATGTTTTGAGGCTTCACGTCCCGGTGGACCAGACCGTGCCGATGTACGGCGTGCAGGGCCTCCGCCACGATGGCCAGCAGCTCCGCCGCTCGGCACAACGTCGGGCGCTCTTCCGCCAGGAAGTCTTCGAGCCTGGTGCCACGCACCAGGTCGAGCACCATGTAGGCCACGTCCTGGCCCTCGACGCGGACGGTCCCGGAGTCGAGCAGCCGCGGAATGTTCGGGTGGTGAAGGCTCCGAAGAAACGAAGCCTCCCGCGCGGAGTGCCGGACGGCGTCGTAGATCATACGTTCCGGGTGAAACAGCTTTACCGCAACGGCGGTCCCATCCGGCGCCTGGCCCTCGAAGACCTCGGAGGTAGCGCCGAGGGCGATCGACCGGATGAGGGTGTACGGACCGATCTGGAGGGGGGGGATGGGAGGCTCCGGATCCCCCGTTCCCCGGCGCTGCTCGTTCTCTCGGTCCGCACGTATGATCTCTTGCAGCAAGTCGTCGAGTTCCACGCCGACTCCATCGGAGTCCCCGGCAGGCTCCGCGCCGCTCGGGGTGGGCCGAATCACAGCTCGAAGGAACCGCCCTCGCGCGGAAAGAGGAACGGCAAGCCCGGCTCCTCCTCCGTCGGCCCGGTCGAGCTTGTTCGCGCGATCCGCCTTCGCTACCTTTCCCGAGCGCGATCCACCGATGAATGGTGAAGTGATCGTGCGGATGGTGGCGAGAAAACGAGGCCACATGCGGTGACACACCTCGGTTGCGAGAAACACCAGATGCGAGACATCGACCCACTTTGGATTCAACACCGCGAGGAACTCAAGCGCATCGCGGAACGGCACCTGCGCAAGGAACGTCGAGATCATACTCTGCAAGCGACGGCCCTGGTGCACGAAGCGTACTTGCGCATGCTCCGACTCGATCCCGCTCGCCTGGCGGATACGGATCATTTTCGCAGAATTTACCTCCGGGCAGTTCGACGGGTATTGATCGATCACGCGAATCGAAGAAGACGCAGGCCCGAGGGGAACCGGGCGGATGAGGTGGAGCTCCTGAACCTCGCCGCCCCCTGGGATCGAGGGGGGGGCGAGACCCTGGCGTTCTACGAGGCGCTGGACCGACTGAGGCAGGAATGCGCGGAGGCGGCGGACGTTGCCGAGCAGATTCTTGTCGGTGGCTTTAGCCAGCGCGAGATCGCGACTTCCACCGGGCGGTCAACCGACTGGGTTTCTCGCAACTGGAGGTACAGTCATGCCTGGTTGCAGGTGCATCTGGGACGATTGAAGTGAGGCGGGGTCGCGGCGCCCCAGTCGAAATCCCCGGGTGATTGCCGCGTTCCGCCGGATGCTTCGCTTGCTGACCTCCGACCCGGTGTTGGCCAGCCGAAGCCCGAAGTGGGCCACGAATGTCTTACCGCGTCGTTCTCCAACCGCGGACCTGTGCGCTAGACTCGTCCCACACTTTGGGTAGTTGAGGGGGAGTTGGGTTGCAGAGACCTCTTCGGATGAGGACCGATGCCGAGCTTTTGACGCTCTGCATCGAGAACGACGAGAGCGCGTGGAAGGAGCTGGTTCAGCGGTACCAGGGGTTGGTGTACTCCGCAGCGATCGGAGTGGGGCTATCCCCCGATGACGCGGGGGACGTCTTCCAGGAAGTGTGGGCGGAGTTGTTTCGCTCCCTGCTTCGGATTCGCACCCCGGAGGCGCTTCCTCGGTGGTTGCTGGTCGCCACGCGCCGACTTTCCTGGAAGGTTGCCGCGCGGAACCGAAGATCTGCGGCGGAGATCCCCCCGGATCTCGTGGATCCGTGGGCGCTGCCCGATGAGGAGGCTGCTGCCGTCGCGGCACGGGGGGAGATCGAGCAGGCCCTCGAAGAGGTCGGCAATCCCTGTGCCGGGCTCATCCGGCTTCTGTTCCTGGCGCAGCCGCCGCGGCAGTATCGCGAGGTTGCAGCGTCGGTGGGGATGGCGGTGGGAGCGATCGGGGCGGCACGTTCGCGGTGCATGAACAAGCTCCGCCGCGTCCTGAGGAGGCAGTCATGACCGGGTCAGGAGCGCACCCGTCCGAGAGCGACTGGATCGAGTGGACACAAGCCGGCTGCGATCCGAAGTCGGACCTGGCCCTTCACGCCGAGGGCTGCGATCGCTGTGGTGAGAGCCTGGAGTTGTTCCGGACGTTGTCCCGGGCGGGGCGCGTCTCGGAGTGGCGCCTTCCCCCGGAGGCGATCCGGAATCTGGCGCTCGACGTGGAGAAGATCATCGCTCCGCCGGAGCCGGGTGATGCGTCGGATGGGTCGTGGGTTGCCCCGGATATCCGGAGTGCCGGGGTGCTCGATCCGAGCGGTCCCCGCATCGCCACGGGTCAGGTCGGCAGCATGCGGATCAGCGTGGTGGCCGCGCCGAGTCCGGGGGACCTCTCCGTGCAGATTCGCGGGAAGGTGTTCATCGATGAAGGCGACGCCGGAGGAGAGAGCGCAGTCCAGGTGCTCCTGGTTCATGAAGACCACGTGATCGCGCGCAGGCCGGTGAGTCCGGAAGGCGATTTCTCGTTCGTTGAGCATGCCCCGAGGGGATGGACGCTCGAGGTGCACCGCGATCGAGGCGAGTGCTGGATCCTGCGCGACTCGGCGTTACCATGAGGCCGGAGGCGAGGGAGATCGAGGCGCTTCTCCGCTTGCCGGCGACGCCTGATCTGCTGGATCGATGGGTCCGATCGCTCGCCGCACCCCCAACTGCCCCTCCGTTCCAGGTTCTCTACGACGCGCTGCTCGGGGAGTATGCGCGAGATCCTCGTAGGGCGATGCTTGCGGTGGAACATGCGGAGCGGGCGCTCGCACGCACGCTGCCGGACCGCGAACGCGCGCTGCTCTGGCGCATGGAAGCGAACATCCGGATCGGCATCGGCGATCTGCAAGGCGCTGTGCGAGGATTCGGCCGCGCGTTCGCTGCCTTTGCCGAAGCGAAACTACGAGTGGAACAGGGGCGGTGCTGCATCGGCTGGCTCTACGCGCTTGGCCTTCGTGGCGACCTGGTTACCGCGATGAGTGTGGCGCGACTCGGACGCCGACATCTCCCGAGAACCTCGTACGCCGACCGCGCGCGGCTGGAAGCGAACCTGGCCAACGCCTTCCTCCACGCGGGGCGGCTTGGCGCCGCGGACCGGGGGTTTCGAGCCGCGATGGCGCGGTTTCGCTCCCTCGGGTTGAGAGGCGAGGTTGGAGTCTGTCGGTTGAACCTCGGCATGACCGCGTGGATGAAAGCCGAGACCGCGATCGCGCGCCGCTACCTACGAACGGCCCGGACCGACCTGGACCGCAGCGGCAACCGCGTGCTGTCGCTCTACGCGCAGACTGGCCTTGCCGCTCTCGAACTGGTCGAGGGGGCAGACCCTGCTGGGTGGGAACGACTTCAGGACGTGCGCAGAGAGATTCGAGATCTCGGCGACGAGCGGGCCTTGGCCTGGTCGCATCAGGAACTGGCGGTGCTTCTCAGTTCACTGGGGGCCTATGAGGCAGCGGCGCCGGAAGCGGAGCAAGCCTGGGGGATCTTCCGCCGTTTGGGCTTTCGTGACGAGTCCGCCCGGGCGGCGAGTCTCCGGGGGAACATCCTCTCCAGCCTGGGCGGGAATCAGCTCGCGATGAGCTTGATCGAAGAAGCGCGGCGATCCTGGCAGGAAGCCGGCTGCTCCTGGGCGGTCCGAAAGGTCGAGATCGAACAGGCGCGTCTGCTCCTCCGGGAGGAGGACCCGGTCGCTGCTCGCGATCTGCTCCGCCGACTCGTGCGCCACCTGCCGAAGGAGTCGGCGAGGGCGGAGGGCGCGATCGCACGGGGTCTTCTGGCGGAGGCGTATCTCCTCATGGGGACGCCCGGGCGTGCCCTGCGCCTGGCCAGATTGGCCCACCGATCCGCGCGTCTCCATCCCGCGCGCTGGGAGAGGCCGGGACTGGCGATGCTCGTGGCCCGGTCACTCGCAGCGCTGGGACGTTCCGCCGAGGTGATGCGCTGGACTCGCCTGTCGGTCCGGGAGTTGGAGGCGCTCTTGCTCCGGTTCGGGGATCGACGCATGCGACTCCTGATCGGCGAGTCGCGCGCCCGGCTGTTTCGAGAAGCGATCGACTTGTCCCTCCGGCACGGAGGCGCGCGTGCGGTCGAGATTGCCCTCGACCTGGTGTCGCAGTCGCGCGCTCCGACCCTGCTCGAGGATCTTCAGCTTGGGGGGAGGGCGACCCGTCGGGGCATTCGCTCCGCTCTGACGCGTCTCCGCGACGAGATGCTCCGCCCGGACGGCGATCGGACGGAGGCGCGTCACCGAGGACTGGGGCGTGAGCTGGATCGATTGGCGACCATCGCCGGGTCGGCCCCCACCTACACGTCGGAGGTCATCCGGAGAGCACGAGAGGCGCGGGGCTTTCGCTCCTGGCGGACCAGGCTGGGCGATCGGCAACTCGTCGTCTTCGACCGAGACCGGACTGGCTGGTACGCGTTCTGCATCCGGGGCCGGGGGCCGGTGGGCCGCGTGTTCCTCCCCGGGCTGGAGGCGGCGATCGAGAGGTACTGGATCCCGCTCCGACTGACCATCGAAGCGGCGGCCCAGGTCGGGGACCACGAACGCGACCGGTTTCTTGCCCTCACCCTCAAGGACTGTCGCACCGCGATGGAGCAGCTACGAGCCGCGCTCTGGGAACCGATGTCGCTCGATCTCGCCCTGCCGATCGTGGCGGTACCCGGAGGGGAACTCCACGCGCTGCCGATCGAGGCGCTGTTCGAGATCGGGGCTTCCCGGGTACCGATAGGGATCACACGGCTCCCTCATCCCGCGCTCCTGACTGAGTCTGGAAGGAGAACGACGTCGCGGCATGTTCGCCACGCTCTGATCGTCCACGGCCCGGCCCAGGGGGCGCGAGATGAGGCCACGCACGTCGCCCGGTCGCTCCGAGAGGCCGGCTGGATCGTGGAGCAGGGGGACCAACGAGATCAACTTCGGCGCGGACAGGGGAGGATCGACCTGCTGCATGTTGCGGCTCACGGAGCCTTCCATCAGGACGGTTGGTCGCTATCGGGAATACAGTTGACCGACGGGTGGTTGGGATTCGAGCACCTTCCACGGCATCGGCTGCGCGGCTCGCTGATTCAGTTCACCAGCTGCGAGTCGGGGCGGACGACGCTGTTTCCGGGATCGGACATCGACGGTTGGATGACCGCCGGACTGGGGGCCGGGGCTACGGCTCTGGGACTATCGCTGTGGAAGGTGGACGACCTCACGGCCCGAGAGTGGAGCCGTGCCTTCTACCGGCACTGGCGGCAGGGCGGTGTGTCTCCAAACGAGGCTGCCGGAAAGGCCAGACGAGCGCTTCGGGAACGGTGGGAGCATCCCTTCCGCTCGGCCGCATTTTTCGTCGTGGGGTAGATTCTCGCATCACGGCGGACGTCTCGCCGCCCATACTTACAGCCCGGAGACTTGCCAGACTCCGGACTGCCAAATCGCCAGACGTCCCGATTGCTCGACTCTACGATTCCAGGAGGAACCTGTGATGACTCCAATCGATGTAGACACCGCCGTCCGCGGCGGGTTGCCCCTCACTAAGCCTCGGTGTGGTCGAGCTCTCGGAATGTTGCCCAAGCGCGCACTGCTGCTTGCCTGCCTGCTCCATGCCGCCGCGAGCTCCTGCGGCACGGACGAGGTCGCCGCACCTTCCGGTCCCGAAGCAGCGGCGTTCGCCCAGGCCCGAACCGGAGCGCAGGGCCCCCCGCCCATGGGGCCCACGATCCTCGTCACTCCGTCCCCGTCGAACTACGTGCTGGAGTTCGCCCAGCCCCCCTCCGGTGCCCTCCTGCAGGCCCTGGCGAACCAGCACGGATTGTCACTGGTCGAGCAGGAGCCGGGGTTCGGTGGCGCGACCGCGCTGTTCAACGGTCCGGTGGGGCTGGATCTGTCCGCGGTGCAGCAGACTGTGGGGCCACAACTGACTGGGGCCTCGGTGAACGCTCCGGTGTTCCTGAGTGAGGGGAGTTCCCTGACCGGCGGGTTTGTCGTGGGGGAGTGGGATGAAGAGCAGCTCGGCTCGGGCGGGCTGGAGACCCTCGATCTCTCTCTGGTCCATACCGTCGCGCGGGGCGCAGGGGCTCGCGTTGCCGTGCTGGACACCGGTGCCGATCTGGCGCACCCCTACCTCGCCGCAAGGCTGATGCCGGTCCCGGCCGGGAAGACTCTGGTCTCCCAGGAGCTACTGGACGGCGTGGACGAGGATGGCGATGGGTCGATCGATGAGGCCCACGGGCATGGCACCCACGTGGCCGGGATCGTTCTTCAGGTGGCCCCGGATGCGATGATCATTCCGATCCGGGTGCTGAACGCCGATGGCGTTGGCTCTCTCTGGGATCTGCTCAGCGGGCTGGAACTGGCTCGTAGCATGGGCGCGACCGTGGTCAACATGAGCATCTCGATGCACGGGTGGAATGACCTGGTAGAAACGCGGGCGCTCAAGGGGCGGAACCTGGGGATCCTGGTGGTCGCGGCGGCGGGCAATGGCGGGTTCTCCGCTCCCACCTATCCAGGAGTGTCGCCCAACGTGGCGGGCGTCGCCGCCATCGATGACTCGGGGACGTTGGCGAGCTTCTCGGGTGGCGGTTCCGCGATCCGATTCGCGGCGCCCGGCGTCTCGATCACCAGCGCGTACCCCGGAGGACTGATGGCCAGTGCGAGCGGTACTTCCATGTCCACGGCAGTTGTCTCGGGCGCAATCGCTTTGATGAAGGATGGACTCGGTTTGCCGCCGGGCGAGGGGGTCACGGTGCTATGCACCGCGTCACGGGCAATCACCCCCAGCGACGCCGTGGCATGCGGCATCGTTTCTCCTCTGGATGCGTTGACTGGGCGACTCGGCGACTGAGGACGCCGATTTCAAGCTCGTTGCACAATTCTGCATCACACGATCGGTTGGAACGCCCTCTTGGTGCGAGCGATGCATTTCGCCCGCTCGAGCAACAGGAGGATGGTTATGTTCAACCGCAGGTCACTCATCGCCCGGAGTGTAGGGACTTCGATCTTCGCCGCAATCTTCGCGTTTGCCCTCGGGTGCAGCACGGATGCGCCATCACCGGCTGCTCCGGAAGGGCTGGAGCCCACGGAGCAGATCCAGGTGCTGCCCTACGGCTGCTATGGCGGTCCCGGGCAAGTCTACCCGGTCGGAACATGTCTTCCCGGGGGCTTCTTCGAGCCTGGCGGCACGGTGTCCCCACTGGCCGTGTGTTCCACGAGTTTGGTGAGCTTCTTTGCCGTGCCCCACTTCACCGTTACGACCAGCGCCAACAAGGGGTTGTTCACCGCATACTGCGGGGGTACCACTCGCAAGTCGGTGGTGGCATACACCTTCACGGTCCAGGATTACCTGGCTCTCAGGGCGACTCTGCCGAATCCTCCGAATGACTCGTACGCAGTGACGACCTCGTTCGTGCCCAACACTTCGCAACTCCACCTGTGGGTGAATCCGTTGATCAACGGTACGACCTCGGGAAGGCCGGGAGTGCCCGCGCGCCTGATCGGGGACGACGTCACCACCGGTCCCTATCCGATAACGCCGGTAGGAACCTACCATTTCGTTGTGGCGCCGAATCTCGTCACTCCCTGCGGAACGGCGCGCGGGTGGGTCAACTTCACCAAGACCTGCATGGACGCGGCGATCACCGGGTTGCCGGCGAGCACCGTCTTGTTCGAGATTTCCAACCGGAAGTGTTGATTCGGTCGCGAGCAGTCTGAGCGGTAGGCGGACCCCGGGCAGGTGGAGGATCGAGCTGCACGTACTCCTCGTCCCGGGGTCATCGCTTTTCGTCGGAGTTCGATCACTCGAGATTGCTTGCGCGTTTGATCGGTGACTCGCGGGGGGCGGATGCGCGGACGGGGTGACACGAGGTTACTTGCCGACCGTCGACCCGTCCCCTAGTCTCCGCCCTGTCGCGGTCGGCGCGCGAGGAGCGAAGTTGCGGGATTCGCTCCAACCGCCATCGCTGAGAAGGAGCGACCTGCCGGGGAAATCGGACAACGCACGCCTCGGACTCTCCAGGCGGCAACGCGCGAAGTCTCTGGTGACAACTTCGCTGCTCGCGCTGCTGCTCAGTGTCGGTCTTTGGAGTTTCCTGCGTCCCCTGCCCAGCGCGGCCACACGCCCATCGGTTGGCTTTTCATCGTACTACACCGCCGCGCGTCTCCTGCGCGAAGGGACCGAGCTGACCTCCGCGTGGGAGGATGACTGGTTCGGCCGGGAGATCCGGCGGTTCGCCCCAACGGTGTCGGACATCTGGAGGCCGAACCCGCCGAGTGCCGCGCTTCTTGCCCTTCCGGTCTCCTGGTTCGCCTATCGCACCGCCCGAGTCCTCTGGACGGTCGGCAGCCTGCTCATCCTCCTGGCGCTCTGGTGGTGGTCGGTCCGGACGCTGCGCCCGCGGGGGCGGGAGCTGGTCTGGCTGCTGGCGTTGTTTCTGCTCTTCGATCCGTTTCGAGCCTGCCTGTGGTATGGACAGGTATACATCGCT
>Ga0154020_10011600_pt1 | contig 10042 bp, 6 predicted proteins | sample Klosneuvirus_201_FD_109709 | JGI IMG/M metagenome (GOLD analysis project Ga0154020, IMG submission 109709) | Active sludge microbial communities from wastewater, Klosterneuburg, Austria - Klosneuvirus_20160825_MG | ecosystem: Engineered > WWTP > Aerobic digester > Activated sludge | place... | reverse complement strand
TCGGGAGGGCAGCTCCGGGGCGACGAGGCCGACACGAAGGCCGGCTGGGGCTACATGGACGTGACGTCCATGTCGTGGGACGGACAGGATCTCTCCAAGGGGTTCCGCTTCGAATCCCCCGACGACGGCAACCCGGACGACCGCACCGTCCTCTCCGTGGCGCTTCCGAGACCGGTGAAGCCGGGCGAGACCGTGGAGCTCCAGATCGCGTGGAAGGCGAAAGCGCCGAAGGTCTTCGCCCGCTCCGGCTTCGTGCGCGACTTCTTCTTCGTGGGCCAGTGGTTTCCGAAGATCGGCGTCTACGAGGTGGCGGGCCAGCGGCGGGCCGCGAAGAGCGGCTGGAACTGTCACCAGTACCACGCGAACTCCGAGTTCTACGCCGACTGGGGCGACTACAAGGTCGCCATCACCGTCCCGGAGAACTTCGTCGTCGCCTCCGCCGGGGCGAAGGTCGCGGAGACGAAGTCGGGCGGCAAGAAGACCCTCACCTTCGTCCAGAAGTCGATCCACGACTTCGCCTGGACGACCGACCCGCGATACGTGGTGAAGGAGGCGACCTTCGACCCCGCGAAGGACCTGCCCGAGGCCGAGGTCGTCCGCGCCTCGAAGCTCCTGGGCCGCACGGTGACCGAGCTCCGGAAGGGGTTCCACCCGGTCAAGCTCCGCTACTACATGCAGCCCGACCACGTCGGCCAGTGGGTGCGCTACGACGACGCGCAGAAGTGGGCGCTCGTCTGGTTCGGGCTCTTCGCGTTCCCCTACCCTTACGACCAGATCTCCATCATCGATCCCCCCGAGGACGGTGCCGGCGCCGGCGGGATGGAGTACCAGACGCTCTACACCGTGGGGACGAACAAGTGGCTGGGCCGGTGGCCGTTCGACAAGATCCGCGGCCCCGAGATGGTCACGATCCACGAGTTCGGCCACGGCTACTGGATGGGCCTGGTCGCGTCGAACGAGTTCGAGGAGAGCTGGATGGACGAGGGGATCAACTCGTTCACGGAAGCCGAGATGTGCGATCGCCACTACCCGTTCTTCGTGGAGTTTCCGTTCGGCGTCGGCTTCCGCGACGAGCACATGCAGCGGACCATCGCGGCGGGGGTCGATTTCGACCCGATCATCCGCTCGTCGTGGCGCTACAGCAGCGGCAACTCGTACGGCCGCAACTCCTACCCGCGTCCGGCGACCGTGATCAACCAGATCCGGCGCATCCTCGGAGAGGAGACCTTCTGGAAGCGGTTCCGCGACTACTCCGAGCGGTGGCGCTTCGACCACCCCACCTCCGAGGATTTCTTCGACGCCATCACCCCCGGACCGCGCCCCGAGGCCGAGAGCGGCTCGGCGTCGGCGCCCCGGACGAGCGCGGCCGGCGGGGGCCTCGCGTCCCTTTCCATCACCCCGGACGAGATCCACAAGCCGGCGCCCGCGCGCCCCGAGCCCGACGAGTCCCACCAGACCATTCGCGCCCTGATCGGCCAGAGCTTCTACGGCACCGGGTTCATCGACTACAGGATCCTCTCCGCCGTCAGCGAGAAGCACGACGAATTCACCGGCTTCGACGACAAGAAGAAGGCCGTGAACTTCTCCGAGGACCCGAAGGCGAAGAAGGACAAGAAGAAAGAAGACAAGAAGAAGGAGGACAAGAAGGGACCGTTCGACACCCGGGTCGTCGTCGTGCGCGACGGCGAGATCTCGCTGCCCGTCGACATCGTCCTCACCTTCGAGAACGGCAAGACCCACAAGACCACCTGGGACGGGAAGTCGAAGTGGCTCCGCCTGAAGACGGTCTACGCCTCGAAGCTCACCCGCGTCCAGGTCGATCCCGAGCTGCGCGTCGTTCTCGATCACGACCCGTTCAACAACGCGAGGTACCTGAAGGGCTGGAAGGGGCCGTCGGCCGCCAAGAAGGTGAAGACCTACTCCTTCCACCTCGTCGAGATCGTCCTCTCCTCCCTCTGGTCGCTGTTCTAGGAGCCGCCGCGCATGACACAGACACCTCGCTCCCCTCTCGCCGCCGGATTCGCCGCAGCGCTCCGCCACCGGAGGCTCGCCGTGGTCCTCTGGCTCTCGCTCCTCGTCCCGTCGCTCATCGCGATGCCGGGGATCAACCGCCTCGCGGCATTCTTCGACAACAGCCCCTTTCGCGAGACGCTGACGAAAGGGTGGGATTCCTGGGCCATCGCCAGCCTCCTCTCCTTCAAGGGCCGGGAGATCCAGACGTTCGTGCCGTTCTTCCTCCTCGCGCTCGCCGTGTCGGCGGTGCTCCAGCTCTTCCTGACCGGCGGCATCCTCAAGGTGCTCGTGGCCGACGTGCCGCGCCCGGCCTTCCGCCGCCTCATCGCCGAGTCGGCGGCGCTCTTCAAGCCGAGCCTTTACGGCTTCGTCCGCTTCGTCCTCACGCTCGCCATCTGGGAGGCGCTGCTCGTGGGCCTTCCCGTCCGCATCCTCACGAAGCTCGCCGGAGGCGCAGCCGCCGCTCCGAACGTCCCGCTGAAGAACATCGCCGAGCTCTGGATGTTCGTCGTGGGCGCCCTCGTCTTCGCCAACGTCCTCCTCCGGTTCGACCTCGCCCGGATCGCGCTCGCCCGCGGCGACTCGCCGACGGCCCGCGGCGCCTACCGCGTCGCGAAGGAGCGCCTGCGAGACTCGCGGGCCTCGGCCATCGGGCTCGCGGTCTTCTGGTTCGTCGTCTTCTTCGTCGTGCAGGCTGTCTTCACCAACGCCGGCATCGCGCTGAACCCGGCGACGGACGCGGGGGTCAGCGGGCTCTTCGTCTTCCGTCAGGTCGGCTTCGTGTTCCTGGCCATGGTCCGCGTCGGCTTCTGGGCCTCGCTCCTGGCCTGGGAAGGGTTCCGGAGGCCGCGGGGGGCGTGGACGCTCCAGCCGGTGGGGATGGCGGCCTAGACCGGAACGGGAGCGGCCTTGCGGGGTCTGGCCTTCAGCGCTTCCTTCACCTGCCCGACCAGCTCGGCGAGCCGGCGCGCTTCGGCTTCGTCGACCGCCGCTCCACCGAACGACTCGGCCACGTAGACCTTCACGATCTCGCCGCTCGGACCCAGCACCTCGGGCCCGAACGGCGCGGCGGCCGCGAGGGTCTCGGAGGGAGCAGATGCTTCTCCGAGCGCCGCCCCTTTCCTGGCGAGCGCTTTCTGGAGCCGGCGGTAGGCCAGCGCGGCAGCGGCGCGGGACGAGGAACGGAACGAGAAGACGGGCTTTCCGCGTACGAGGCGCGAGGCGGCGTAGAGCGCCGCCGCGGCGAGAGCGCCGATCAGCGCGAACCCGAGCGCGCGTCCCTGGAGTCCGTGCAGGAGCTCGCCGGCACCCTCCTTCGCTAGCCGGAGAGCGGTGGTGACCGTTCCGGCCGCATCCCGCAGCCACCTCACGAGCCCGACCTGATCCCCGCTTCCGAACGACAGGATGAACCGGTCGTAGAAGAACTCGACGGCCTCCGCCGCCTGCTTGATGCCCTGCCTCCAGGTCGCACGCGTGAGCCCGGGCCGCCCGAGGAACGGCGTCGGGTCATAGGTTACCCAGCCCCTCTCGGACCCGGTCCACGCCTCGACCCACACGTGGGCGTCGCGGCCGCGCACGGAGACGAACCGCCCGAAGAGGCCGACCTCTCCCCCGGCGAAGCCGCTGACGACGCGCGTGGGGATGCCGATCTCCCGGAGGGACATCGCCATCGACGTCGCGAAGATCTCGCAAGCGCCGGTGCGCCGGTCGAAGAGGAACTCCTCCACGGGGCTCGCGCCGCTCTTGGCGATCTCGAGCGCGTAGCTGAACCGGGACGATTGGAGCTCGCCCTCGACCTGGCGAGCCTTCTCGTGAGGCGCCGTCGACCCTGCCGTCACCTTCTCGGCCCAGTCCTTGATCCGTTCGGATCCGAGGGGCTCCCGCGACGGGTCCTCGGACGACGGTTCGTTCAGGTCGAGCACGGGACGGCCACCGAGGATCCCCGAGTAGCGAAGGACCCGGTCCGGCTGGAACGAGAGCCGGAGGTTGCGCAGCGTGTCGAGGTGATAGCCCCAGGCGCGGTTGCGGACCGCTCCTTCGTCGAGCGTCACCGCGGCGCTCCCGTCCGGGTACGGGACGAAGCGGCTCTGGAGGGGGGTGAGGTCCATGTTCAACGTGATCTGCCGTTCGGGGTCGATGCTGTCGCGCCGGAGGAGGCGGATGGGCGTGTTCGCGTGCCCGGCCTGATCGACGCGCTTCGACTTCGGCTTCGTCCAGGTGCGCCCCTCGTACGTCGAGTACGTGATCGCGCGGAACCGGAGCGCCGGCGGGATCGCCTTGTCCGACGTGACCCGGATCAGCACTCGATCGCTCGTCTTCAGGACGCCGTACGCGTCCGGGTCGATCTGCTCCGTGAAGCCGGTCGTCAGCTCCCGAGCCTCCTCGAAGCCCCTCACGTACGGGCTCTTGAGGCGAGGCAGCAGGATGAAGAGCGGCACGGCGATCGCGAGCGTGGCGGCGAGCGACACCCCCGTGGCGCGCCACCCGGGCAGCGCGCGGACGTCCGCGTCGCGCTGCCACTCGTCGGGCGCCCCGGCCAGGTCCCGCCAGACGGACCAGCGGACGAGGACGGGCCACGCCACGAACAGGTACCCGACGAGGTAGGGAACGATCGTGACATGGAACGCGTTGGCGATCGACGCGAGGAACAGGAACCCGGTGAGGATGAGCGCCACGGAGAAGTCGCGCTCCTTCTTGACCGAGGCGAGCTTCACCACCGTCGTGAAAAGGAGGAGGTAGAGCGCGGTCTTCAGCAGCGAACGGAGGCCGTAGCGGATCGCCGTGTAGATGGCGAAGACGTAGAGGACGCCGATGGCGTTGAGGACGAGGTTGGAGAGCGAGATGACACGCCGCCCGTGGACGGCGAGGAGGAGGCCGCCGAGGAGCGCGAGGTAGAGGAGGAGAGGCGCGGGCTCCAGCGCGGGAGTGAAGGCGAGCGGGATGGGCGCGAGAAAGGCGAGGACGCCCACCGCGAGGATCCGCTCACGGCGGAACGGCAGCTCGACCTCCGGCGGCTTCTTCCTCCTCGCGGCTCTCAAGCGGCCACCGGCTGCGCGCCCGCGCGGTAGACGAGGACGCCCATCGGGAGCGCCACCGAAGCTGGCTCCGTCGAGGGCTCGGCCAGTGCGAGGGCCAGCAGCACCCGCCGACGCTGCTGCGGCCCCGGGGCGGGCGGGGTGACCTGTCCTCCCAGCACCAGGCCCACGCGGCTCCCCTGCGCGAGGAGGCTCAACGTGAGCGACGTGGCCTCGGAGAGAGCCCCCTCGAACGCCTCGTCCCAGGCCGGTCCGGCGTCCTTCGGGCGATAGCTCTCGACGATGACCAGCGCGTCGCGTCCTTCCTCGGACGCCCGCTCCTTCACCACGAAATGCCCCTGGCGCGCCGTCTGCGGCCAGTGGACGTCCCGGGGGTCGTCGCCGAATCCTCCGTCGCGCAGGTTCCGGATCTCGAAGCCGCGCCCCCGCCGCTTCGAATACGGGTCGCCCGTCTCGGCCTCGCGTGGATCGGGACGCGGCGGCCTGATGGCCAGCGGGCGCGGATAGACGATCCGCTCCTCGTCGAGCGGCTGGAGGCGGCCCTTCCGGAAGAGGCCGATCGGGTAGCCGCTGTAGACGAGGACGGACTCGATCCGGCGCCGACCCCGCTTCGGGAAGACGAGGTCGACGCCCCGCGCGGCCTCCTTTCCCTTTCCGATCTCACCGAACAGGATCGGCGCCGCCGAGCCCGAGATCTTCACGAGGAGGGCGCGGCGCGGCAGGCGGCCGTGGTTCTTCAGGTGGAGCGTGAACCGGGCGGGCTCGCCCGCGAAGATCTCCTCGGGGCCGTCGAGCCGGACCCCCACCCGCTCGACGTTGCGCCGCGAAACCACACCCGAGACCACCAGCGCCGCCATGAAGAGCGACGCCAGGGTGTAGAGCCCGTTGTTCCCGGTGTTCGTCGCGCCGATCGCCACCACGAGAGTCATCAGGACGAAGCCGAGGCCGAGGTTCGTGACGCGGACCAGGATCCCCGTCTTGGGCCAGGCCCAGAACGCGTCGCGAAGCCACTGCCGGAAGGTCCGTTTCACAGGGGCACGGGAATCTCGTCGAGGAGCTTCTGGACGGCGTCGTGCTCGCGCCGGCCGCTGGTCGCGGACTCGAAGCCGGTGGTGTGTCGCGCCAGGACACGGTGGGCCAGCGTGGGGAGCGCCACCCGCTTCACGTCGTCCGGCGTGGCGTAGGGGCGGCCGGCCACGAGCGCCGCGGCCTGGGTGGCGCGGAAGAAACCCTGCGCGCCCCGGGGCGAGACGCCCAGAAGGAGGTCGGGCGTGGTGCGCGTGGTCCGGATGATCGCGAGGATGTAGTCGCTCAGCTTCTCGGCCACCGTCACCCGCTCCACCTCGGCCTGGACGGTCTTCAGCTCGTCCAGCGTCACGACCGCCTGCAGGGACGACAGGATCCGATCGGCGCCGCCCGCGATCATCAGGCGCTTCTCTTCCTCGGGAGGGGGATAGCCGAGCGAGATCCGCATCAGGAACCGGTCGAGCTGCGACTCGGGGAGCGGAAACGTCCCGAGGTACTCGATCGGGTTCTGGGTGGCGAAGACGAGAAACGGCTCGGGGAGCGGCTTCGTGACGCCGTCCGCGGTGACGGCGCGCTCGCCCATGGCCTCGAGCAAGGCGGCCTGACTCTTCGGCGTGGCGCGGTTGATCTCGTCGGCCACGAGGATGGGTGTGAACACCGGGCCGGGATGGAACTCGAACGCCTGCGTCCGCGGGTTGAAGACCGTGATGCCGAGGATGTCCGACGGCAGCGTGTCGGGGGTGAACTGCAGGCGATGGACACCGACGCCGAGCGCCCTTCCGAGCGCCACCGCCAGCGTGGTCTTTCCGACTCCCGGCACGTCCTCGATGAGGAGGTGCCCGCGAGCCAGGAGGCAGATGACGGCGTTCTCCACCGCCGTTAGCGGCCCGCGGTAGGCCGTCCGGACCGTCGTGACGAGCCGATCGACCGCCGCCAGCGCCTGCTGGGCCGTGACCGAGGTCGTCATCGGGCGATCTCCTTCTCCACGCTCCGGCGCAGCGCATCGGAGGCGCCGCGGCGCATGACCAGGATCCCTTCCGGCGCGTCGACCACGACGACGTCCGAAAGGCCCACCACCCGGATCGGCTTCCCGCTCGCGAGGACCAAGCTTCCCCCTCCTTCGAAGACCTGCCCGGGACCCGTGACGACGTTCCCGCCGTCCACCCCTCCGCGGAGCTCGTAGACGGCCTCCCACGAGCCGAGATCGCTCCAGCCGCACGCGCAGGGCACCGTCAGCACGTCGCGGGCCTTCTCCATCACGGCGTAGTCGATCGAGACGGATCGCGACGACGCGAACGCCTCGGCGAAGCTCGCCTCGTCGCCCCGGACCGCGAACGCGCGGCGGGCCGCGGCGAGGACATCGGGGCAGAGCCGCTCCATCTCGGCGAAGAGGAGAGCCGTCCGGAAGACGAAGATGCCGGCGTTCCAGAGGAACGTCCCCTTCGCCAGGTGCTCCTTCGCCGCCTCGAGCGTGGGCTTCTCCACGAACCGGACCACGCGGCGGACGTCTCCCTCGCCCTCGGCCTCCAGGTACCCGAAGCCCGTCTCCGGGCGGGTGGGCGGGATTCCGAGCGTGACGAAAGCGCCTCGGGAGAGGGCCGCGTCCACCGCGGTCCGGAGCGCGGCGAGGAACGCCCCCTCGTCGGTCACCGCCTGGTCGGACGGGAGGACGATCAGGACGCCTTCGGGGTCGCTCTCGGCCGCGATCAGCGCCGCGAGCGCGATGGCGGGCGCCGTGTTCCGACGCTCGGGCTCGAGGACGAGGCGCTCGGCCGGGAGCATCGGCAGCTCGCGACGGATCAGCTCCGCGTGCGACCTCCGCCCCGAGATCAGCACGTTCTCCGCGCCCGCGATGGTCGCCGCACGCTCGAACGTCTGCACGAGAAGCGACTTCTCCCCCGCGAGCGCGAGGAACGGCTTGGGGTGGGAATCGGTGGAGGCGGGCCAGAGCCGGGTTCCGCTTCCGCCCGCCAAGATCAACGCACGCACCGTCATCCCGCGGGATTCTACGGGTGCGCGGGGCGCGGGGTTGCCGCTCGACGCTAGACTCCGCCTCTCATGCGCCTCGGCTCGCTGCTCGGCCCGGACGTCTTCGAGATCGTCCGGGACGATCCGTCCTCGCTCCGCGAGGGGCTCCGGGAGTTCCACGCCGCCGACGTGGCCGACCTCCTGGACGAGATGCCGCCGGAGTACCGGCTGCGCGTCCTCGAGAACCTCGACGAGACGCAGCTCGGCCACGTCCTGACCTACGGCTCGGGCGGGGTGCTCAAGGTCGCGCTGACGAGGCTCGACACGAAGAAGCTCGCCGCGGCGATGGACGCCGTGGAGCCGGACGACGCGGCCCGGCTCCTGTCGTTCCTCTCGGAAGGGAGACGGATCCCCGTCCTCCAGAACATGTCCGCGCGCGACGCCGCGGAGGCTCGCGGGCTTCTCGCGCACGAGGCGGGAACGGCCGGACGGTTGATGACCGGGAAGTTCGTCCGCGTGAAGCCGTCCTGGACGGTGGCCGAGACGCTGGAGCACCTCCGGAAGACCGACCCCGAGGTCGCGACCGTCAGCGTGCTCTACGCGGTGGACGACCGGGACAAGCTGGTGGGCGTGGTGTCGCTCCGGAAGCTCCTTCCCGCGACGCCCACCCGGACGATCGCCTCGCTCATGAGCCACGAGGTCGTCTCCGTCACGCCCACGACGCCCCAGGACGAGGTGGCGCGGCTCGTCGCGAAGTACGGCTTCACGGCGATGCCGGTGGTGGCGGACGGGAAGCCGCTGGGCATCGTGACCCTGGACGACGTCGTCGACGTGCTGGTGCAGCGCGAGACGGAGGCCGCCCTCCGGATGGGCGGCGTCACCGCGGGCGCCGAGCCCTGGGAGCGCGGCACGCTCGACTACTTCGGGACGTCGATCTTCCGGGTGGTCAAGAGCCGGATCGGCTGGCTGCTCCTCCTCTTCGTGGCCGAGACGCTGACCGGCACGGTGCTCCGCCACTTCGAGGACGAGCTGTCGAAGGTCGTCGCGCTGTCGTTCTTCATCCCGCTCATCATCGGGACCGGCGGGAACGCCGGCAGCCAGACCGTCTCGACCATCATCCGCGCCCTCGCGCTCGGCCAGGTCCGCGTCCGCGACGCCCTGAGGGTGCTGCTGCGCGAGTCGAGCTCGGGGCTCATCCTCGGCCTCCTCCTCTGCGTGGTGGCGGCGCTCCGGTCGATGCTCTGGGGAACGGGGCCGAAGCTCGCGCTCGTGGTCGGCATCACCATTCTCTGCGTCTGCGCGCTCGCGAACGTCATCGGCGCGCTCGTGCCTCTGGTTGCCGAGCGTTTCAAGATCGACCCCACCGTCGTCTCGGCCCCGCTGATCACCACGCTCGTCGACGCCACCGGGCTCGCGATCTACATGCTGGTGGCGAAGGTCGTGCTCGGGATCTGACGCGGACTTCCTGATACGATTTCGGCATGTCTTCCCTCCCGGATCTCCGAGTCTCGCGAACCGAGTACCTGCGCCGTGAGCGGGCCGCCGAGTTCCGGAGCGAGTACCACGGTGGGCTCGTCGTGGCGATGTCGGGCGCGGCGAGGAAGCACAATCGGATCGTCACGAACCTGACGATGGCCCTCGGAAACCAGCTGAAGGGCCGCGCCTGCAACAACTACTCGAACGACATGCGCGTGAGCGTCCGCGGCGGCGAGAGCTACTTCTACCCGGACGTGGTCGTCACCTGCGGCCCGGAAGAGTTCGAGGACGGCGAGGTCGACACGCTCGTGAACCCGGTCGTCGTCATCGAGGTCCTTTCAACGTCCACCGAGGGCTACGACCGGGGCCGGAAGTTCCTCTCGTACCAGACCGTCCGCTCTCTCCGTGAGTACGTGCTGATCACGCCCCACCCACCCCGTTTCGAGATCTACCGGAAGCGTTCGGACAACGTCTGGGAATACGAATCCCTGCCGTTCATGCCGGTCCGGCTGACGCTCGAGTCG